>Ga0183096_1002914_pt1 | contig 11137 bp, 7 predicted proteins | sample Biomet5_FD_127791 | JGI IMG/M metagenome (GOLD analysis project Ga0183096, IMG submission 127791) | Microbial communities from bioreactor (seeded with sewage sludge) at LBNL, California, USA - Biofuel metagenome 5 (version 2) (version 3) | ecosystem: Engineered > Bioreactor > Anaerobic >...
GGCTCGCCTCGGGGGGTGCGCTCGCTGACCGGATACCGGTCCCAGGTTCGACGCTGTACCGCCGGCCTCAATACTCAATATACGCCGATCTTCGAAAATGTACGCATCGGCGCATTTTGCCGACAGGAATTCACTGCGTTTCGAGCACTTTGTGAGAGAACGCGCTCAGGAACTGAAGGTGCCGTGCGCTCACCGGGTTCGAGGAGCCTGAGCTTCGCGATAGGTGCCGAAGGGCTGGCCCTGCCCTGAACAGCCTTGCGGCAAGGGCGTGAAGGATCTTGTGGGGGTTTGTTCGCTGACAAATGCACCTCAATTTCGAAAAGGGCCCTCGCTCGCGATGTCAGGAGGCATGTGGAGGTGTCGATGACTGTCCTGGGTGGCCGGAAAATAGGCGTTTTCGACTTCAGGGGTTACTGTGGACTTAATCGGAAGGCCCCTGGGAGTTGCGCCCCGGCAGTTTTGAGGAAAAAGCTGGGAGCGCGAATGCCACATCAACCGGATAATTGCCGGCGGCGCACGCACTTCGGGTGCCAGTAGCACCGGTCGCAACCGACGCGTTGAGTCTGCTCTTCGACGCGGCGAGCGTCGTCCCGACTGCTGTCGGCTCGGACGACACCAGCTCGACGGAAGCCGCACAGACCACCCAGACCTCTCACCTGGCCAACACCGGCGGCGGGTCGTCAGCGTCGCTGATCGGTGCCGCACTGGTCGCGACCTTGCTGGGGACCGCCTTGGTGTGCATCTCCCGAAGGCGCCGAATCGGGTGACCTCGCCACGGCTACTCGGGACGGATCTGCTGCGAATGTCGGCGTGCAGGCCGCGTAGTCGCTAGGTTCGTGCCGTGAGCGGCTACGCGGTGATTGACCTTGAGACTACGGGCTTCGCTGCCTGGAAGAGCGATCGAGTGGTGGAGATCGCCGTCGTCCTGGTCTCCGAACACGGTCAGATCGAGGATGAGTGGGCGACCTTGGTCAACCCGGGACGCGACCTCGGACCGACGCACATCCACGGCATCAGCGCGGCCGAGGTGATCGGTGCGCCACCCTTTGCGGACTTGGCACCACGGGTGCTGGCTGCGGTGTCGGGACGCACCATCGTCGCTCACAACTCGCGCTTCGACACCGGCTTCCTCGCGGCGGAGCTGCAGCGCGCCGGGGTGCTGCTGACGAAACTGCCGCTGCCGTCGCTGTGCACGATGGAATGGGCACCGGCCTTCCTCTCGGCGCAGTCTCGTCGGCTCGAGGATTGCTGCGCAGCGGCCGGTATCGCTCTGGAGAATGCCCACTCGGCCTTGGGTGACGCGCGGGCCACCGCCGGCCTGCTCACGGTCTACCTCAGCTGCTGCGGCTTCCCGACCCCGTGGCAGCAGGCGAACCGGTTGTGTGCGGACTATCCCTGGCCGGAACTCTCCAGTGAACCCCCGGCAGTGCCGCTCGTCCCACGCTCCTCGGGGCGTCCGAGGCGGCCGGACGAGTGGCTGGATCGGATCGTCGCCCGGCTACCAAGGGCCGAGGTGGTTGCGGCCGACTCCTATCTGGAGTTGCTGGGCCGGGCGCTGCTCGATCGGCACCTCTCGGTGCATGAGCAGGTGGCCTTGGTGTCGTTGGCTGAGAGCCTCGGACTGTGTCGAGAACAGGTGCTGGAGCTTCATCGCAGCTACCTGACTGCGATGGGCGCGCTTGCGCTTGCCGATGGGGTGGTCACTGAGGCTGAGCGGAGCGACCTGGCGCGGGTCGCTGAGTGTCTCGGTCTCGGCCCGGACGCGGTGGAGGAGTCGCTCTCGGGTGGGCCGGTCGCCAGTGCTCCTGCCGTGGTGGCTGTGCAGCTCGCCGCCGGAGACCGGATCGTCGTCACCGGCGACACTCGTCGTCCCCGGGAGGAGTGGATCGCCCTCATCGAGCGCTCCGGGCTGGAGTTCGGCGGGGTGACCAAGCGCACCAAGGTGGTGGTCGCCGCTGACCCGGACTCGCTGTCGGGCAAAGCGAAGAAGGCGCGCGACTACGGCGTCCCGATCATTGACGAGACGACCTTCGAGCGGCTCTTCGCCGACTATCTGCGCAGCCAGGCCTGATCAGGTCTGCGGGACGCAGCTACTTGTCGCAGGCGATTCCGTTGTGGTTGGTATCCCGCCATTCGGCGTAGCCGGGCTTGCCCTGGGGGTAGGGGCCCTTGCTGCAGGGGTACCTGGTCAGTAGCTGATTTCGATCGCTGGAGGCCGTCCACTTCTTGAGTGCGTTCTTGTAGGCCTTGGTGCGCTCGGCATTGGTCTGCTTGTTGTCCTCGACCCAACCCGGCTGCTCGTACTCCCAGTGAGCGACGCCGTGGTGCCATGAACAGGCTCCGCGTCCAGTTGCATCTGACCACGAACCATCGCGACAGGTCGCCCCTACTCGGACGGGTGTCCCGTGTGTCGGCAGGAGCTTCGGAGGAACGGGCTGCTTACCCAGCTTGGAGATCGATATCCGTTCATCCGGCTCGATCGTCGGCGACGGCGAGGCCATCGGCGAAGCGGAGTCTGAGGCAGACGAATCTGCGGGAGTTGTGCCCGGTTGCGCGGGGGCAGGGCTTGCGATCCCAGCGCCAGAGGCGGGCAAAGATGCAGCAGTCGTCGCCCCCGCTATCGTTGCAGCAGCAGGCGCGGAGCCTCCGGTAATCGCTCCGACCGCGCCACTCAGCAGGATGAGGGCAAGGCCGCCCGCGAACGCAGTGTGCACGAGTCTGCGGGCGGGGCTTTGGCCCGGCCTGCCAGTCATCGCTGTCTTGGCGCCGGATACGAATCGGGCTGTGCGAGACGGTGCGTCCGCGGGACCGACCATGAGGGGTGTCGCGGGACGTCGCCTTGCGTGCGCGTCGCGCTCGGCTTGCACAGAGGCGGCAAGGCTCTGGTTGGTGCCCGACTGGAGCGCTGCGCCGAGTTCGATGGCGAAGCGAACTTGCGGCGCCTGGTCAGGCTGGGAGGCGATACCGGACACCTTCTGGCGGTTGCTGACGTGCATCATGGTGATCGGCCGCGCCTGATCGTGTTGGGCGCTGATCAGCTTGGGGAACGCCCACTCGCGGCTGTTGTGCGCGCCCTGGAAGACCACCCGAAGGTTGGTCACCACGACTTCACCCTCATCGGTGATGCGGAGCTCCTCCGCTCCCTGAACGTAGGTGCCGCGAGAACCCCCGACGTGTGCGCGGAGGTTCTTGCTGACCCGATAGGAGAACCCGGCGTAGTTGCCCTGGTAACTCCCTGCACCGCGCTTGACCTCGATGAGGCGGCATCCGGGGAACACTCCAAACAGTGTCTCGCCGCGCTTGGCCGTGAAGCCGGAGCCGACGTGTCCAGGCTGGAATCCAGTCCCGCTTCGGGCAGTGGAGACCATCCAGTCCAGGGTTTTGGCTTCCTGCGACCAGGCGAAGTCGGCTCTTCCAAAGGCTTCTTGGCGCCGTCGGTTCTCCTGCTCTGCCCATCGGTTGCGTCGCGCCTGGTCTCGGCTGACGGCTGCACTTGGTGTCGACATCTGTGGCTCCCGAAAACGAATGATCGCAGGTTAGGGCTCGGCTTCGTAGGCGTCTGCTGGTTGCGGGCAACTGGCCGTCAATTGACCAATGTGGGCCGGGGAGCCGGTTGCCGAGTTCTGCCTACTGGGCTCGCCAGAAGGGTGGCTGGGGCGGTTACCTTGCGGTGCTGGCTAGTCAGGAGAGTGCATGTCCAAAGTCCCGCTGATCATCGATACCGACACCGCGCAGGACGACTGCATCGCCATCTTGGCGGGGCTCCTCGATCCGGGCGCCGACTTGCGGGCGATCACCATGGTCGCCGGAAATGTCGGCTTCGAGCAGCAGGTGGCCAATGCCCACCTCACTCTCAATGTGGCCGGACGCCTGGGTGCGGTGCCGATCCACCGCGGCTGCACCCAGCCGATCCTGCGTCACTGGTCCTCGGCCGAGGACGTCCACGGCGACGGCTCAGGCGGGCTGTCGATGGCCTCGGACGGCCTCAGTGAAGCCGACGAGCATGCAGTCGACGCCCTGCTGCGGCTCACCGCCGAGGCTCCCGGCGAACTCAGCATCGTCGCGATCGGCCCGCTGACCAACCTGGCGGCAGCGCTGATTCTGGATCGCAGCTTCGCCCAGCGGGTGAAGACGCTGGTGATCATGGGTGGCTCGAACAATGCCCGCGGCAACATCACCGCGAGTGCCGAGTTCAACTTCTACGTCGACCCGGAGGCCGCGCAGATCGTGCTACAGGCCGGCTTCGAGGACCTGCGCATCGTCCCGTGGGCCCCGCTGACCCTGCTGGACGCCACCTTCCCACGGGCGGAATACGACCGCCTCGGGGCGCTCGGGACGCCGTTGGCCGGCTTCTACCACCGGATGTGTGCGGCCACCATCGACTACGACGAGTCGGTCGGTATCGACGGCTCCACCCACCCCGACTCACTGTCGGTCGCTGTGCTGCTGCACCCTGAGTTGGTCACCGGGCAGGCCGGCTACCGAGTGGACGTGGAGACATCCTCGGAGTTGAACCGGGGAATGTCGGTGATGGCCTGGGAGAAGTTCGACCTGTCGGCGAATGCTCAGGTGATCGAGACTGTCGACGGGCCGGCCTTCTACGAGTATCTGAAGGGGATCCTGGCCACCCGAACCGCCCCGAACCTACCGATCGCGGGTCTGGCCGACTGACGCTTGCGGTGTCGTCCTGACACTTCCAATCTATAGCGCACCCCCGGTCTTGCCGCAAGGCCCCCCGGCGGCCTCACAATGGTCCGCCTGAGGCGACGTCGTTCCTAGTCACCCGCGACTAGGTGGCGACAGCTGGGGGAGTGAGGCGCTCATGGTGGGGACAGGCGCGGACGTGTTCGACCTGCCGCCGCGACTGGCTGAAAAGGCCGACGACCGGCTGATCGGGGCCGATCGTGCGCACTTCGAGGCGGTTGCGGCATGCATCGATCAGCGGCTCAGCCGCACGTCGGCCCGGCTGGCTGAGCTGCTGGCTGAGCCTGGCCGCCGCGGTCGTGGGGTGATGGATCGCGACACCGAGATTCACCGTTTGAGCGGGCAACTGCGCACGCTGCGCCGCTACGGCCTCGACATCTGCTTGGGCCGGATGGTGGCCACGGACGGAGCTGTCACCTACATCGGACGCATGGGGCTCCTCGACGCCGAGGATCGCACCCTCTTGGTCGACTGGCGAGCGGCGGCCGCCGAACCGTTCTTCGCGGCGACCGCCGCGCAGCCGTTGGGCCTGGTCAGCCGCCGCCGCTACCGCTGGGTGGACGGACGCATCCGCGACTACTGGGACGAAGTGCTGGGCGCCGGCGGGCACGGACAGCTGGCGCTGCATCAGGATTCGGCGTTCATGGCCAGCCTGGCCACCGGCCGATCGGTGCGAATGCGAGACGTGCTCAGCACTATCCAGGCCGATCAGGACGCGATCATCCGGGCCGGATCGTCCGGCGCGCTGGTGGTGGAGGGCGGCCCCGGCACCGGCAAGACGGTGGTCGCCCTGCATCGTGCGGCCTACCTGCTCTACGCCGATCCGCGGCTGCAGGGTCATCGAGGCGGTGTCCTGGTGGTCGGCCCGCACCAGCCCTATCTGGCCTATGTGGCCGATGTTCTGCCGAGCTTGGGAGAGGACGAGGTTCGCACCTGCACCGTCGCTGACCTGGTGCCAGAAGGGGCGAGCGCTGCCGAGGAGGCCGATTCCCGGGTGGCCGCGCTGAAGGGTGATCCACGGATGCTCGCGGCGATCGAGCCCGCCGTCCGGCTCTATGAGGAGCCGCCGGCCGATTCACTTCTGGTCGAGACCGACTGGTTCGACGTGGAGGTGTCGGCCGACGACTGGGCCGAGGCCTTCGACAGCGCGGAGCCCGGGCTGTCGCACAATCAGGCACGCGACCAGGTGTGGGCGGCGCTGATCGAGATCTTGGTCGACAAGGTCGAGGTGGACGATCTGGAGCCCGACGCCGTCCAGCGAATGCTCCGAGCAGACCCGGAACTTCGCGAAGCCTTCGGACGAGCCTGGCCGATCCTTGACGGGGCCGAACTCGTCGGCGACCTGTGGTCGGTGAAGGCCTACCTGCGCCGTTGCGCCCCATGGCTATCCGAGGCGGAGGTTGCACTGCTCCAGCGCATCCCGGCGGACGCGTGGACGTCCGCAGATCTGCCATTGCTGGATCTGGCGCGACGCCGGGTCGGGGATCCGAGGGAGTCGGCCAGGGCCCGTCAGCGAGAGCGGATTCTGGCTGAGCAGCGGCGCTACCGCGACGACTTGGTCGAGTACCTGCTGGCCAATGACGACGATCCGGAGAGCCCGCTGCCGTTGCTGCGGCGAGAGAGCCTGCGCGATGCGCTGGTCGATGAGGACGCCGCGCCGGCGGCTGAGCTGGATCTGCTGGCCGGCCCGTTCGCGCACATCATCGTCGACGAGGCCCAGGAGCTGAGCGATGCCGAATGGCTGATGCTGATCGAGCGCTGCCCTTCGCGTAGCTTCACGATTGTTGGTGACCGTGCCCAGGCGCGGCACGGTTTCGCCGGCACCTGGCCGGAGCGTCTGCGGCGGCTGGGCTTCGCCGAGGTGCAGCAGGCCGAGCTCCACATCAACTACCGCACGCCGGCCGAAGTGATGGCAGTCGCCGAGCCGGTGATCCGCGCGGTGATGCCGGACGCGAACGTCCCGCTCTCGATTCGCCACAGCGGCATCGAGGTGCGGCGCGGACGGCCCGGTGAGGCTGCCGGCATCGTTTCGACCTGGCTGGACACCCACGCCGAGGGCGTCGCCTGCGTCATCGGCGAGACCAACCTGGCCGATACTGATCGCGTCCGAGTGCTGACCCCGGCGACGGCCAAGGGGCTCGAGTTCGATCTGGTGGTGCTGATCGGTGGCGGCCCGCAGAGGTCGGTGACGGCGGTCGTGGATCGCTATGTGGCGATGACCCGAGCGACCAGCGAACTGGTGATCCTCGACGGGCCGAACTGATCGGGGGTGTCCGTATTTCGTAGTTCGGGCATAACTCGGTGGCTGATGAGGCTAAGCCTGAGGTACGGACGTCCGAGAGAAGGAACATGACCACAGTTGCCAAGAACATCGTCGATACCCTCGTAGCCAGCGGCGTGAAGCGCGTCTACGGCATTCCCGGCGACTCGCTGAACGGCTTCACCGACGCACTGCGCGGCTCGGGAATCGAATGGGTCCATGTTCGACATGAAGAGGCTGCGGCCTTCGCGGCCAGTGCTGAAGCTGCTCTGACCGGTGAGTTGGCGGTCTGTGCCGGTAGCTGTGGGCCAGGCAACCTGCATCTGATCAACGGCCTATTCGACGCACAGCGCTCCCGGGTGCCGGTGTTGGCCATCGCTGCGCACATTCCGACGTCCGAGATCGGCAGCGACTACTTCCAGGAGACCCATCCGCAGGAGCTGTTCCGGGAATGCTCGGTCTACTCCGAATATGCGGCCTCCCCGATTCAGATGCCGCGAATGCTGCGGACGGCCATGCAGGCCGCCGTTGAGCAGCGCGGCGTCGGCGTGCTGGTGATTCCCGGCGATGTGGCCCTGGCGGACGCGGTCGACACCACCGTCACTGCGGTGCGCGCCAGCCGTCCGCGGGTGCTCCCGGCGGAGTCCGAACTGAAGGAGGCCGCCGAGCTGTTGGGCGCCGCCAAGAAGGTGACCATCCTGGCCGGAGCCGGTGTCGAGGGTGCGCATGCGCAGCTGATCGCGCTGGCCGACAGGCTGGGGGCGCCGATCGTCCACACGCTGCGTAGCAAGCAGTTCGTCGAGTACGACAACCCTTTCGATGTGGGCATGACCGGCCTGCTGGGCTTCGCCTCCGGCTACCGGGCCCTGGCCAACTGCGACACCCTGCTGATGCTCGGCACCGACTTCCCGTACCGTCCGTTCCTGCCGGAGCAGGCCACCGTGATCCAAGTCGACCTGCGTGGTGAACGCCTCGGGCGCCGGGTGCCGCTGAAGCTCGGAATGGTCGGTGACGTCGGCGAGACGGTGACCGCCCTGCTGCCGCTGCTGGAGCGCAAGGCCGACCGGACCCACCTGGAAGACTCGCTGGCGCACTATCGCAAGACCCGCACCAAGCTGGACGACCTGGCCACCCCGCGCAAGGCCGCGGCGCCGCTGCACCCGCAGTACATCGCCAAGGTGATCGACGAACTGGCCAGTGACGACGCGGTGTTCATCCCCGATGTCGGCTCGCCGGTGATCTGGGCGGCCCGCTATCTGAAGATGAATGGCAAGCGGCGCCTGATCGGCTCGTTCCTGCATGGTTCGATGGCCAACGCCCTGCCGCAGGCGGTCGGGGTGGCTTCGGCCTTCCCGGGTCGTCAGGTGGTGGCGCTGTCCGGCGACGGTGGGGTGGAGATGCTGATGGGGGAGTTGCTCACCCTGACGCAGAACAAGCTCCCGGTGAAGCTGGTGGTCTTCAACAACTCTTCGCTGAACTTCGTCGAGCTGGAGATGAAGGCGTCCGGCTTCGTCAGTGAGACCACGGAACTGAGTAACCCGGACCTGGCTGCGATTGCCACCGCAGTCGGCATGAAGGGGATCACGGTCACTCGCTCGAAGGATCTGCCGGGCGCACTGGCCGAAGCCTTCGCCTACGACGGACCGGCGCTGATCGATGTGGTCACCGAACGGCAGGAGCTGACCATCCCGCCGTCGATCAAGCTCGATCAGGCCAAGGGGTTCGCGCTGTACGCCATGCGCACTCTGCTGTCGGGGCGCGGCGATGAACTGCTTGATCTGACCAAGGCCAATCTGCGGCAGGTCTTCTAGGCGGTCGGCGGCCTCGCGCTTGGTCGGGCGAGGCCGCCCCACCCTTGGGTCGCCGCGTTACGATAGATAACGACATATCGCAATATGACTCAAGGAGGTCTGCTATGTCGCATCCGCACAGCAATCCGTTCGGCTCCGACCCGTCCGCCTTCCTGCGGGGGCTCGCCGACTGGGGGCGTCGTGGCGGCCCGATGGGCGCCCATCTCGGACCGCACAGCCGGGCCCGCCGCGGTGATACTCGCGCCGCCATCTTGAGGGTGCTCGCCGAGAGCCCCATGCACGGCTACCAGATCATCCAGGAGCTCAAGCAGCGCAGTGGCGGGGTGTGGACGCCCAGCGCCGGCTCGATCTACCCGACCCTGCAGCTGCTGGCCGACGAGGGCCTGGTGACCGCTGAGGAGACAAGCGGCAAGAAGGTCTTCTCGCTGACCGAGGCCGGCCGTGCAGCAGTGGACGAGCTGACCGACGAGCCCGCCCCGTGGGATGTCGCGGCCGCCATCGGTGACTGCAACGGTCTGTTCGGCCTGCGCGATGCCGGCGGACGGCTGGCATCCGCGGTCATGCAGGTCGGTCGCTCCGGAGACCGGGCCAAGATCGACCGGGCCGCCGAGATCCTCAACGCGGCGCGCAAGCAGGTCTACGCGCTGCTGGCCGAGGACTGATCACCCGATGACCCCAGCGCAGCTGCGAGCCCGCTACCGACGAATCGTCGCCTTCTTCGGTGGTCTGACCGCCGGGTTCATCTACTGGGAGCTGATCCTGCCCAAGCTCGGGCTGGGCTCCTTGTCGAATCGCACCCGGTCACGGCGTAACCGGCGGGCCGCAGCGCGCTTTCGAGGTGTCGCGATCGGAATGGGTGGCCTGCTGATCAAGACCGGCCAGTTTCTCTCGGCCCGGCTGGACGTGTTGCCGGCTGAGATCACCGAGGAGCTTTCCGGGCTGCAGGACGAGGTGCCGCCGGCACCCTATGACCAGATCAAGGCCCTCGCCGAGGCCGAGTTCGGGCGTCCGCTGGAGGAAGTCTTCGCCAGTTTCGAGGCCGAGCCGCTGGCAGCGGCGTCCCTGGGGCAGGCGCATCGAGCGGTGCTGAATGCTGACGACGCAGCCGAAACGGGCTTCGCCGAGGTGGTGGTGAAGGTGCAGCGTCCCTCGATCGACAAGATCGTGCAGACCGATCTGGCCGCGCTGCGCCGAGTGGGGCAGTGGCTGACCCGGTACAAGCCGGTCGCCAGCCGGGTGGACGTGCCGGCGCTGGTCGAGGAGTTCGCGACCACCTCGCTGGAGGAGATCGACTACCTCGGCGAGGCTCGCAACGCCGAGCACTTCCGCGACGCGTTCGCCGATGATGAGCTGATCGTGGTGCCCGAGGTGGCCTGGGAGCGCACCACCAAGCGGGTGCTCACCTTGGAGGATGTCTCGGCGATCCGGATCGGCGACTACGACGCGATCACCGCCGCCGGCATCGATCGGGCCGAAGTGGCGCAGAAGCTGGTGTCCAGCTATCTGCAGCAGATCTTCGAGGATGGCGTCTTCCATGCCGATCCACACCCGGGCAATCTGATCGTCAATCCGCTGCCCGAGCCGGGCGCCTTCCAGCTCACCTTCATCGACTTCGGCATGGTCGGACGGGTTCCCGACGGCCTGCGCGAGGCGCTGAAGGAGGCGCTGATCGCGGTGGCCACCCAGGACGCTCCACGTCTGGTCGCCGCCTTCAAGACCTTGGACGTTCTGCTACCCAGCGCCGACACCAAGCTGCTCGAACTCGCCGCCGCCCAGGTCTTCGACCGCTTCGGCGGAATGAGCATGGGGGATCTGCGCAACATCAGTCACGAAGAGATGATGAGTTTCGGCCTGCAGTTCCGCGAGCTGATGGTGAATATGCCCTTCCAGCTTCCCGAGAACCTGCTGATGCTCGGCCGCAGCCTGGCGATCTTGTCGGGGATGTGCACCGGGCTGGATCCGTCGTTCAACCTGTGGGGCACGCTGGCGCCCTACACCGCCAAGCTGGTCGGCGACGAGGGCGGCGGCTTCTCCTGGCAGACGGTCACCAGCGAGGGCGGCAAGATCCTGCAGAGCCTGGTGGCGTTGCCGTCGCGGGCCGAACGGGTGCTGACCACCGTCGAGCGCGGCGAACTGGCCGTGCGGACGCCGATGCTCGAGCTGCGGATCCGACGCCTGGACCGCACGATGAACGAGGCGACCTACGCGGTCGTCTTCGCCGCGCTGCTGCTCGCCGGAGCGATGCTGTGGACCTCCGCCCCGGTGCTGGCGCAGGTGCTGATGTGGGGATCGATTCTGCCACTGCTGGCCGTGCTCTTCGGCGGCCGCCGCCACTCCTAGCCGCCGCGTCCGGGCGGCAGGG
>Ga0183096_1002918_pt1 | contig 11129 bp, 13 predicted proteins | sample Biomet5_FD_127791 | JGI IMG/M metagenome (GOLD analysis project Ga0183096, IMG submission 127791) | Microbial communities from bioreactor (seeded with sewage sludge) at LBNL, California, USA - Biofuel metagenome 5 (version 2) (version 3) | ecosystem: Engineered > Bioreactor > Anaerobic >...
TATTAACGTTAGATACAGAAACAGAGAACGAATCTGAAATAGACTCTTTTATAAAAGATATAGAATTAGATCCCGTGACGTGTTCCGCTTTATACCCCAATGTAGAATCATTATTATATACATAAGCTAAATTATCCAATTGATCCTGTATACCCGTTCCAAGGGCTATCTGTGAACTAGATATAGGAGACTCTTTAAATGTCAGGGTATTATTGTTTATGGTTATGGAATCGCCGTTTTGTGCCGCTCTTTCAAAAGAGAAAGATTCGGAAATGAATCCGTCCGTTACTAATATATTATTTATTGCTCCTCCTTCGAATAATGCCACCTGTTCTGAGGTTATACTCGAAGGGGTTTTAAATTCTCCGGGGACATAGTATTTCCCGGAGGATATAGTTAACCCGTCTGAAGACGTAGAAGCGGAAGCGGAAAAATCATCCGTTCCGTCATCCATTAAGAATTCTACTTTATTTATATCAGAAACGGTATAAGTTTTTATTAATGTATAATCACTGTCAGAGTAAGCGGCCACAATCTCATTTATCTGATCAGAGATAGAACTGCCCACCGCCAATTCATAATTTTCTAAATCTCTTGTACCCGCAAATGTCCAGGAAGTCCCGTTAACGGTAAGGATATCTCCGCTCTTAGCTATAGAGTTTATGGTTATGTATCCCCCTCTGGACGATCTAGTAAGTTCAAGATAATTTAAGGTCCCTTCAGATAATCTCTTCCTTACACCCGATTTACTGTCTTCCCAATAGGATTCCGTAATTTCTTTTTCTATATCATTAACGCTTTTATAGAGAGTCAGAAATACTCTTTTAATATCTAAGAGAGAATAAGAGTCTGATATCTGGGAATTAATAGAATGATTACTCATGTTTTATCCCTCTCATTACGGAAATGTATTTTGTTATTTCTTCCGGGATTTTAATAAAGCCATAAGACGTATCGAGATTTATATTAAACCCGGGGCAGTTCCTTTGGGCTATCTCAAGAGCCGTCTTACATAACTCTCCGCCCACTCCGGTAGTATATAATGCAAAAGTTTCTGCAAAAAACTCATATTCATTAGTTAATGCATATATCCCCATTTGTTTTTTAAATTTACCTATTAATCCCATATCCCCGAATTCTTTACCGCCGAAGAGAGTTCTTTCCACTTCTTTTTTATACCTTTTATTAACGATACCCAACACCCCGTCTAAATGATGCGCATATTCATGGGCGGTAGTGTAATCTATCTCATCTAAGGCAAAGTAATTACTTATATAGTAGATATAATGTTCCGGAAGAGTATCGTCATAAAATCCCATTAATCCGCGCATAAGGGCCATTCTCATGTTCCATAAAAATTTCCCTATGCTGTTTACCAATGGTATTTTGGAAGTGTTTTTATCTAAGATAAACCTGGCGCTGGCGCTATTGTAAGATTTACCTATAAATATTATAGGAGCCTGAACTTTAGTCAATATATAGCATCTATTTAATACTTCCAATATAGCTATAGTGTTGACAAGATCGGGGATATCGGGGAGACCTTTCTCCCCCAAATCTCTTAAGAATAGTAATATGATTTTTTTTATAGACTTACCTTCATATCTGTTTATTCTATTATATATCTCCTGTAAAAGCTTCTCCCTGGAAAATCCTAACAATTCCTTCCGTTTGTTATCTGTGAGAATAGAAAAATTATGAAACATTTTACACCTGATGTTTTATTCTGTCTTTATATCCGACAATATAGAAATAAAAATTAAAAAAAGCACAGAGGAGATCCAGAATCCTATTGGATTAGTATCTCCAAACATTATATCGAAACAGATAAGCGCTATAAAACTAATTACTACACAAAAAAGCATAAATAAATTATATTTTATTATATTATAATTTATTATTTTTAAATAAAATATTTCTTTTTTGTTTTCATCTTTTTTTATAGATAGACAATATAATACTCTTTTTATTTTTTTATTAGATATCCCTTTATGTATAACTACTTTTATTTTTTCGCCCGAGCGTTCTATTTTTTTTAATAATTCATTTATATATTTGTGTTTAGCTTTAGATCTAAAATATAAATAATTAACCATATCATTATTATTTATAAAATTAAAATCTTCGAAAGAAAGATATAAATGTTTTTGTTTATCTTTTATTTGCATAACATTTCTTCTATTTTATCATTTATTTTAATACATGTTTCTATATCTGATAAAGCGTCGTGAGGGTTAATGCACTCTACACCCAATTTCTTAGCTATAGTGCTTTGCTTCATATCGGTAAAATACATCTTCCCCGTAAGAACCATTCTTCTGACTATTTTATATACATCATGCTGAAGAGTGAAATACTTACTGAAATCATAATTCTGCCTTTTAAACATCTGTGAAATAAAACCTATATCGAACGGTGTGTTAAAACCGCAGAAAATAGCTGAAGACGGTATAGAATCTATGTCCTTCATAACAGTTTTTATAACTTCAGATTCTTTTTTAAAAGATATTATATCATCCATTGTATAGCCGTTAACTTTTAAGGCTCCCTCCTCTACTTCTATAGGAGCGAACAGATCCTTTCTGAGATTAAGATTGTTCTTAAATAATATCTGAGCGCCTTCATCTCTGTTTCTGTCCCTGCATATATAGGCTATCTGTATTATAAAGTTTTTATCGCACTTAAGCCCCGTGGTTTCAGTATCGCACCAGAATTCTATAGGTTTCATATCTTCTTATCCTTTTATCTTCTTATCCTTTTATCTTCTTATTTTCTTGTCTTCTCTTATCCATTTTTTAAGTGAAAGACGAGGTTTTAATTCTTCGGATCTTAACATCTTAACTATCTCAAGGACATCCTGCAATAAATCCACATAATTAATATTTTTATATTTATTGAATTTAAAGCAGACTCTAAACGAAATAAGATGTTTTTTTTCTGTACTTATCTCTAATTATTGTGCATGAAGCGTCAGCATTACATGATTTATTCTTATAGTTTTCTATCGCCTTGACTAATTCTTGTAATCTTTCTATCTCCGTATTATTAATAGGGAAATTATTATAATCATAGGTTAGAGAATATACCCTGTCTTCATTTTCATATACAGCAAGAGGAGCGCTGTTTGTATGATAGGCGATCCATCCGAAAAGACGATATAAAGTTATTTTTGCCGATCTGTCATTCTTATTTTTTTTATTCATTTTTCATTTTTCCTTAAATTTATTTTTTACCATAAACTTTCTTGGCTCTATAAATAATATCTTCCATAGTTCTTCCAACTATATCTTCCATAGTTTGAATGCTGAGTTTAGGCAAAGCGGCTAGATTTATATCACAATTAATGCTAGTTAAATGTAGCTTTCTATACTTGTCTTTATATATCCCATATGAATAAGTGATTATATTATCACTCATTGAATCTAATTTCTTTTTTATTTCCTGTTCTTCTTTTCTTGTTATTTGTTCTTTACGACATTTAAAAGAGAATCTACAAGTTTTTATGTCTGTAGGATCTGTATTTCCCTTCTCTTTTTTTTCTTCTTCCCCTTTTCGCATTTTAGAAAGTTCCCCCACTATCCAACTAAATGGGAATTCACATTCTATACCATCGTCACCTACTACATAATTAAATGAAGAATCTTGCAAATATGGGCCTTTATTTTTTTTAGTTTCTTTATTATTTATCACAAGTCCCTGTTCTTCCATGTAATCTTTTATAATTCTTATGGAATTATTAATATCTTCATTAAGTTTTTTCGAGAATGCTTTTGAGTTTAAACTTTCAGGGAGGACCATAGGGAATTCAAATTCTATATTCATACTGTATAAATATACTCCTATTCCCGCTGATATATCATCTTCCGACATAAGAAATTTATAAATTACATTGAATGATCTTTCTTGATGTCCTTGTTTATTAAGTTCCTCTATTTTACGTTCCAAACAATTTTTTTGACCATTGGAAATCAGAATCTTTCCTAAAGATTGAGATAATTCATATGTGGCTATCTGTCCTTCAAAAGTCTGATGAGTTTCTAATTTCATGTGAAAACATTCAGCTAAATCAGAAAAATATTTAATCAGATAAGAATCTTTATCCTCTATAGCTCTTCTTGCTCTTTTCATGTAATCCATTTTATTTTCCTTCCCTTTTTTTAAATAATTAACTACAATGATAATTATACCATAATATAAAATAATTATCAATTAATATTATTTTATTCTTCTGTCACCTTAGTTAAGCTTTTAGCGGATAGGAAAGCCTCTAGGCTGTCATATTGCTCAAAGCCATCTACTCCGCGGGGACCTATAACGGAATTACCGGATACGACATTGTATCTGGTCGTTCCGTCTGTATATTCACCCATTTCACTTTCAAATGCTTTGTAGTACATATTATTCACCTCTATAATACTAATGTCCACCCCTTACCAGTAGCAATGGCCTTTTCATCAGCTGTTAACTCAGAAACCCCAGGGCAACCTGTTATTATGCAGGTTCTTGAAGTAACTGTCGGCATGGAGTTAAACAGAGTTACTAGGGCCTCGTGGGCTAAACCACAGTTATTTAAATAAATGTTACCTACATTTGTAAGAGAGGAATTAAGTATTAAACCTGATATTTTTTTGTTAGAGGAGCAATTTATATTTCCACGAAGTATGGTATTTTCTGATAAATCAATACTTCCCTCCATAACATAACAATTATTTATAGCATTATCAGATAAACTCCCCACTTTAGAAAAATCAATATTAGGAAGTTTTAATAATTTTTTGCAACTATTTAACATCCCCGAACCCACAAAACCATTTTGATAAGTAATATTGATTAGAGATATTTTATAAACATTAAGACAACTGTAAAAAGCATATTGTAAGCTAGATATATTACCGTTTTTTATTGTTATATTTTTTATTGTTAGAGAATTCCAAAATATCATATGAAAATTCACACTATTATTATTGCAGTCTAATATAGGAATATAACTAAGATAATCTGTATAGATAAAACAATCACTTATGCCTGATATTTTTATTACATTATTTTTAGCAGTAATTGCCTGTAATAATCTATTTCCATAATAAGAATAACGCCCAAATCCGTAAGATAAATTAATCTGATTACTTAAATTGAAATGGGCCCACAATACCCCTTGCTCTTCAATCCCGCTCGCAGCTGTCATGACACAGTTAAATGCCGTTATAGTATTTCCTGACGTTACCGGCACTATCTTTATTATATGTGCCGTTAAAGCCGAAGGGGTGGTTACTGCCTGTCCTGAGGTGGCGTTATAGGTACTCCATACAATAGCGCAATTTGCCAAACTGGCATATGTGCCGTATATAACGTCATCTATATATACGTTATAGCCTCCGGTGGCCGCGGCCGTAAACTTAAAGTTATCGTAAGTCCCTGCGGAGCCGTAGGAACTTGTTGTCCCTACAAGCAAGACAATACTGTTATCAGGAGCATTTTCCCTTATATCGGGATAATCTGAAGGAATCTGTAAATCATAAGTTTCATAATCCGTATCGGAAAGAGGGTCTTCGATATAACTCTCATTTTCCCCATCCGTTAAATCGCCCATATAAAATATCTGATAGAATTTATTTAAGAAATTACTATTTATGACTTCACTCATTTTACTCTTAAACAAATCTTTAGTCAGATCTTTATCAACCAATGAATCATCCTGAATTTCGAAATTTATTTTTTTTACATTATTCTTATGAGCTCCTGATTCGGCTTTGTGCTTTATTATCTCCGCTGAGTCAGTAAGGTTTGAAGTCAATTCGAATCTCAGAACTCCCCAATAATAAAATTCATTTTCATAATGAGCTCCGCTATTACCTGAAGTGTATTCATAATTAATGACATAATCATCACCGTTAGAATCCACAACTAACTGATCATATCCGTTATATATCTCTATTTTTACTATACCTGAAGGCTTAAGTAATTTTATTACGATCCCATTTGAAACATATTTATATGCCAAAGCTCCGTTTCTGGAGTCAGACGTATATTTCTGTATATAATTAGTATCCAATAATTCGTTAAACACATCAGCCGATACCGTTTGTATCTCTATATCAGTGTATTTACCTTCTAAGTTATATAATCTGAAGTATGAAGCCTCATCTATTCTTGCCATTATTTAGTCCCCGTAACATGATTTGAATCTTTGGTATAATATCTGTCTATAAATAATTCGGTATCTAACGTATCTATTTTAGGTATTTCATTAATAAGATCAGAAGCCAAATAAATATTACCGAACGATATATCTGAATCTTTATAAAAAAGAACATCTTTTATGAGATCTTTAAAAGCCAATAAAGCTAATTCTACATTTATAAAACATTCCTTATCTGAGGATATAGTAATTGTATAATTATATATTTTTTTTATTTCATTTTTTAGTGTTTTATTTACAGTAATAGTAATCGGGAAAAATTTATCTAATAATTTTATAGCGTCTGATATTCCTGCGGCATTATAAATTAAATTAGCTATAAATAATAATTCTGCATTGTCATATTCATGATCTATAAGACTAAAAAACTTATATGCTTTAGAATATATATCCTCACATCTGGATATGTAATAATCATCTTTCCAGTCATCTGGGTCTATATATCCTAATCCCTGTTTAAACAATCTTATGAATTGATTAGTTTTTACAAGCCTGTCATCGATAAATTCTGTATTTATAGAACTCATAATTAATCTCCTTATTCCTTTATATTATGTTTTTGCCGTATAATTTACAGTAAGGCTATCGAATTTAACTCTTTCATTGTTCTTTAAAGTTATTACGGACATATTATTAGGCTTGACATAGAGTATATTATCGCGTAAGGTAGTATTAACCATAAGATCAGCTATCATTTGATAAGGGGAGAAGTCAGTTCCTATCTGGCTCTGATAATCCTTAATTATCTGTTCTGCTATATCATATCTTAGAGTCTCTTTATAATATATATCCACGGTGAAGTCGAAGTGTACACTTTCTATAGTGCTAGTTATCACATTGGTTCCCCCCGTATCGCTGGCGGTATGAACTACTGTAACGGTATCCCCCGCCACGGGGGTTCCGTTTATGGATAATCCGTAAGTAGATAGAGATATATCTGAGCCGGAATATTGCCAACTCGTTCCCGAGTAAGTGAATACTGCTGTCTGTGTCGTATTCCCTAATATCCCGATAAAAACGGTATTATCTATCGTAACCGTATTCCTGGAATAATCGGCTAACATAAAAGCGAATTTATCTTGGATATAATAAGACGTCATCTTATCGTTGAATTCCTGCACATCATCTTGGCTTACCGTCTCATCGCTGTCGTAATCTATAACATAATATACCTTTATTATATTATCAGATGTTATAGTATCCCCTGAAACAGCCGCTGTGGCCGATGAATTCATCACTGCTTCTTTATTAGTGTAATCCACGCTGGATATCTTGGTCCCGGATGGGATTGCTCCGCTTGTATCCGATATCTCCGCTCCCGGTACTATTTTATATATATCCTCAGAGCTGATATTGCTTATCACATTATTGTTAGCTCCCACATCCCCCGTTATAGAAGTCTTTTCTCCAACAACCACATTAAATCCCTGGAAAGATGTAAAATACTCTGCTATTTCCGTATTTATATCGCTAATACTGGTTAATATATCTCTAAACTTAATAAAATTAGCCGTATAAAGGTATATCTTATTAATATTACTTATGGGATATACCGTAGCGGAGGTCTCAGAGATATTAGTATTATCCTGTTTAATAAAATTAGGAATATCTGATATATCATCCAAAGACAAATCAGAGATACTGCTATCGGGGCAAGTAAGATATTTTATTACATAAGTCTTAGAAGTGTTAAACCCGTCTTTGCACCATAGCCTTATACTGTAGTCGGGCTGAGTTATCACAGCTATATCCGCCACATATCCGCCATCGGACGTAGGATTGGTAAGGTCATATATTTTAGAACTGGTAGTATATTTTCCGCTTTCTAACCCTTCGTCTTTATCGTAGATTATAATATCGTCTGAAACTCCGGTTATATTTAGATCTATATATAAATTCCCGTTTCCCACCACTTCTACAGATTTAGAATCTAAAGCCAATTTACAACTTATAGAAGTTATCTCGTTTACATCTTTCTCATATCTGTCATTATATACTAATTTAAAATCACCGTAAGAACTGATAACGTCATACGGTTCCACATCTATAGCGTTACTGACTTTAATATTATTAACGGAAACCACTCTGTTAGTTCCTCTGGGGACTGAATAAAAATTATCCGCCGCATGCGTTATAGCGGAATTAAGTTTAGTACACCGGCTGAAAGAGTCCTCCATTAAAGTGTTAACCATTATTATCTGGTATAGATATAAGAACCTGCTGGTAAAATCCACCGTAAGGTCAGCCAAGTCTCCGGTTATGCTGTTATCGGTAAATTTGCTTGTTAATTTAGTTTTTAATTCACTTTCTGTATAACTCATAAATATTTCCTAATCCTTTTTAAAATATTATTCCTCTGTTAAAGAGAGTGTGAGATCTGTTCCTGAAAAAGTAACTGTGATAACTCCCGAATTTATAGATACGTCTTTTACGCTCAATCCGCTCTTACTGTCAGAAGACAATAAAGATATAGCTGTATTAATGGCGTTTTTTATTTCGTTAGTATCTTTAATATTAATATATTTATGCCCTATCCCACTATATCCGAAAACGGTATTTTTAGGAATTTTTAAATATTGTTTTATAAATTCTAATTCCGCTTTATTTAAATCACTTGTAATCCCGCTTAACGTTAAAGCTTTCTTAGTAGCCATTTTAAATGCCTCTATATATTTATTGGAGATGAAGTAGTATAAGATACTCCGTTGACTATTACCGTATGGGAATGATTCACCTGAGAGATCTGAGAAGGTCCTGCTTTAATATCTACTCCGGCTGTTATTGTATTACCGCACGTTATATTCCCCGTAACCGTGATATTCCCTTTCACCTCCAGATCGCCGTTAACTATGACATCGTTATTTACCGTTGTGCTTTTAGCGGTTATCCCCATAGTTCCGGATACGTTTTCCACTATATTACCGTTAATCGTCACTTGAGTATCAGGGAATTGAATTTTAGCCTCAGTTTCTTCGGTAATATTTATAAAACTATTATAATTTTTCAATCCTGTAAATCTGTCTTCCCTTAGCGGTAAGTAGAAAAAGGTATGAGACCCTCTCTTAGATAATCCGTCTATTAAAAACACATAATCACCTTTTTTCACTTCTCTGACATTATCGAATATAGGATTTGCTTCAGGCCATTTCTCCGTAAAAGACGGGAGCCCCACTATATTGAAAGTAATCTTATAAGCCTTATCGCTGTCTGTACTTTCCATGGTGGAATATACTTGTCCGATAAAAAAGTCAGAAACTTTATTTATCGTAAATCTTTTAATATTATCTTCACTCATCCTTTCTCCTTATTTTAAGATACTCATATATTGTATATTAGTATAAGTCTTAGCCTTTTCATAATGTCTGTATAAACTGGTAGTGACCCATTCCTTTACTTTTGGGTATAAATTATTTTTATTATAAAATCTTTCTCCTATAGAGTAAGGGAATATCCCGTTATAAGCGTTTACTATCATGTATTTAGTTTCATATTTAGATTTTTGCGTTATCTCCATATTATTATTCATAATAGTTTTATTTGCTATTGGGGCCAAAGCATAAATAGAGTCTCCCCCTTCGCAAAAAAATCTTTTCGTGACAGCGGAAGTCAGGTCCCATTTATTATAGGGAATTACTCTTAACTTCCCCTCATCTGAACGCGGGATATATGAATCATTCAACTCTCCTTCTTTTAAGTTGATACTGGGCATGGATATACTCCAGAACGGAGTGTCGGCGCATGATTTGCATATGGATAAACATTGTCCCAGGTTAGAGAGGTTTATCTGCCATATATCAGATGTCTGGGCCGTTTTAATATTAATTATATCTCTTATCTCTAATCTGGATAAAGCCATCTTAGAATTACTCCCCAGATATCTTGTGTTAGAGGACAGAAAATTACTTGCTAGCGTGGCCCACCCTCTAAAGGTTACGGTATAACTTTCCAATACGAAATCCATTACCCCTAAATAGCAACTATAAACCTCATTGTCTGAGATATAGGATAATTTAATGTCCGTAACATCATCGAAAGATGAAGAGCTCTGTACGTTCAAGATAAGCTTAAAAAACGGGATATTGGCTATAGCCTCATAAATATCTAAAGAATAAAAGCTAAAACTAACCTCACTCTTTACTTTATCGGTTATATCGGTTCCGTATGAATAAAATTCTAAATTTATTTTATAAAATTTAGTTTCTATTAAATAATTATTAGCCATATGTAAAAATTAACTTTTCCCCGCTATCTTAGCGTTATCTATTATCTCGTTAGACACGGTATATAATTTATTTAGACTTAAGCTGTCGTTATTTGTTATTTTATTTAAATACAGTAATGGAATAATATTATTAATAGAATTATATTTTTCTATCGCTATATCGAATCTCTTGGTTTCATTAAAATATTCCACGGTAATACTGTCTGCATTTTCTAATGTCTTGAAATATTTAGAACCGAATATGTCATCTAATTCATCTGTGATATCAAAAGTGTCGGCCATATTATTATTCTATTACTCCTTTAAAGAAGTTTTTGTTTCTGTTGTGGTGGAATTTTTAGTATTAGGGATAAGATAATTTCTAGGGTCAGGGAGCTGATCTCCCATCCCCAAATTAGAATCTATCTCCTTCATCTTTATTCCTAACTCTCCGCCAAGGGAATCTATTATCCCGGTAGTGAGTAATTTATAAACACGTCTAAATGATATGCTTACTTTCAGATAATGGGGAAGCCATTTCCCGGAGAACATGCTTCCTGAAGCTGATTGCTCTACCGTTATATTGTCCGGGACTAAGTAATTTATCTTATTCCTTACTCCAAGTTTAAGTGAGAAAAAATTATGCATACTGCTTTCGGAGAATGATTCGTTATTATTCCAATATCCCATTGGCGGGCGCTGTAGTTTAATGTGGTCGTCTAATCCTGG
>Ga0183096_1002922_pt1 | contig 11117 bp, 15 predicted proteins | sample Biomet5_FD_127791 | JGI IMG/M metagenome (GOLD analysis project Ga0183096, IMG submission 127791) | Microbial communities from bioreactor (seeded with sewage sludge) at LBNL, California, USA - Biofuel metagenome 5 (version 2) (version 3) | ecosystem: Engineered > Bioreactor > Anaerobic >...
CGCTGAACAAGACCGTGCTGTTCGTGGCCGAGAAGACCGCCGCCCTGGAGGTTGTCTACCGGCGGCTCAAGATGGTCGGTCTGGGAGAATTCTGTCTGGAGCTTCACTCCCACAAGGCGAACAAGCTGGAGGTGCTCAAACAGCTTTCGACCTCCTGGGACACCCGCAAGGCTGGCGACCAAACGCCCTGGGAGCAGGAATGCGCCCGCATGGATCTCCTGCGTAACCAGCTCAACGCGTTGGTGCAACGGCTGCACCACCGATGGCCGAACGGCCTTTCCGTGTTCACGGCGATCAGCCGGACCCTGGCCGGCCGGGACCTGCCGCACGTGTCGCTCCAGTTTCCCGGGCCGGACTGCCACGACAAGCCCGCCCTGGACCGGTTGCTCGACACGGCCACGCGTCTGGGGATTCACGCGACCCAGGTCGCCGGCATACCGACCGAGCAATGGGCCTTGGTCACGGCCACGGAATGGGCCCCGGGCTGGGAAGCCGACCTGACAGGGGCCCTGCGGGATATGATCGCACCGTGCGAGGCGTTGGTGCAGGCCGCGACGGCCTTTTTCGAGGTTACCGGTTTGCCGGCGAGCATCCTGTCGGCGACCGCGTGCCGAGCCTTGGGAGCCCTGTCGCACAGCCTGCCGCAAGCCTACGGCCGCGACTGGAGCTTCCTCCTGCGCCCGGATGCCCCAAGTTGTCTGGGCCGCCTGCGAGAGGGGCAAGCTCTGGCGGCATTAGGCCAGCAATTCCTGGCCCAATTGGATGGACAGTCGGATTGCGCTTCCCCGCCTTGTGAGACTCGGGAGGCGACGGAGAGCCTCTGGCCCGACCTCGAAACCCGGGCCTTTGATCTCGCGGCCGAGGTCCGGCATGGCCTTGCGCAGGCCGAGGAGGAACTGCGCCTTCCAGGCGGCATTCCTGCCGGAGCCGTGCTCGCCGATCGTTTGCAAACGCTGCGCCAGCGGATCGCGACGGTCGCGGCCGGGGTCAAGGAAATCTCCCACGCCTATCTGGACCGGGTGCATGCAGGCAAGTCCCTCGATGAGGATCGGTGGCAGCTTTGGGGGCGGCTTTCCCGCGAGTATCTCCCCGAGGCCACGAGCTTGGACTTGGAGCGACTGCGGCAGGACTGGCAACAAGCGGCGTCATCCTGGTGGCTTAAAAGAAATGCCGGCCAACGTGCGGTGCGCAAGGCCCTGCTGGCCGTGGCCAAGACGCCTCGCGCCACGGCGGGCGATGATGCCCAGGATTTGGAGTTCTTGCTCGCTATCCGGGATCGCGACGGCCAGCTTTCCGCTTACGAAGATTTACGGGGCCGAGATGCCGACGGGTGGGATTGGGCGGCCCTGGAAACTTCCGCCCTGACCAACTTCCAACGTCTGAAGGAAACGTTGGAGCGGGTGGTGCAAGACTTCAATCGACTGGCCAAGATCCAAGAGTTGGAGGCAAAACTGGCACCTTATGCGGACCTCGGTCCGCTGACCGCGGGATTATGGTCCGGCCTCACCACCAAGGCCGAGGATATCGACTTGGCCACGAAACTGGGGGAGCAGTTCACCGATGCTCTTGCCGGGCTCTATGATCGCCCCGAAACCTTGAAGACCGGCCGGGAGGCGCTCGGACGTCTGATCGGCGAAAACAACCTACTGCTTGCAACCCATGGCGCGGCAACCCGAGCCTGTGGCGAAGTCTCGACGCAGCTTTCCCATTTCCTGGCGGCGCTGACCCTGCTGCTTGACCGGCTCGGCGGCGACGAGACCGCCAGGCGTCACGTGGCGGCCATGCCGCCGGACCAACTCGTTTCGTGGTGCGGCGCCTTGCTGGCCCAATCCCGGTTGCTCCGTCCCTGGTGCGCCTGGAACCGGGTCGCCGGTGAAGCCCTGGGCCTGGGGCTTGGCCCCCTGGTCCAAGCTGTAGCCACGGGGGGCGTATCCGGCTCCCAGGTCAAGGAGACCTTTGCCGTGAATTATTGCCGCTGGTGGCTTTGCGCGGCAGTCGATACGGAGCCGCTCTTGCGGCGTTTCGTTTCGGCCGAGCATGAACAGGCTATCGCGGACTTCCGGCAACTGGACCAGAAACTGGCCGATCTGGCCCGTGATTGCATCCGAGCCAATGTGCGCCGCGGCGTTCCCGGAGTTGACGATGTGACCAACGCCTCGGAATGGGGCGTCTTGCGTCGGGAAATGGGGAAAAAGCGCCGGCATATACCCTTGCGCCAGCTTCTGGAGAAACTGCCGACTGCGCTCCCTAGCCTCACGCCTTGTTTGTTGATGAGTCCCCTTTCCATCGCCCAATATCTGCCGCCCGACCGCACGCCTTTCGATCTAGTGGTATTCGACGAGGCCAGCCAGATACCTGTCTGGGATGCCATTGGTGCCATGGCCCGCGGGCAGCGGGTTGTGGTCGTGGGTGACCCCAAACAGTTGCCGCCCACCAACTTCTTCAACCGGGCCGAAGACGAGGACGCCGACGACGATGTGGAGACCGGCGGCGATATGGAAAGCATCCTGGACGAATGCCTCGGCGCGGGACTCCCCAGTCAGCGTCTCAACTGGCATTACCGCAGCCGCCATGAAAGCCTGATCGCCTTTTCGAATGCCCGCTATTATGCGGGAGGGCTCGTGACCTTCCCTTCCCCAGTGACCGACGACCGCGCGGTTTCCCTGCATCTGGTGGAAGGTGGTTGTTACGGAAGGGGAGGCAACCGCACGAATCCGGTTGAAGCCAAGGCCTTGGTTGCCGACATTGTCCGTCACCTCAACGATCCCGTCTTCGTGGAAACCGGTCGTTCCATCGGTGTGGTAACCTTCAACTCGCAGCAGCAAAAACTGATCGAGGACCTGCTGGACGAGGAACGTCGCCGAGACGCCAGCTTGGACCATTTTTTTACCGACGACATCACCGAACCGGTATTCGTCAAGAACCTGGAGAATGTCCAAGGCGACGAGCGGGATGTGATGTATTTCTCCATCACCTATGGCCCTGATGTAGCCGGTGGCCCGCTCAATTCCATGAACTTCGGCCCGCTCAACAAGGATGGCGGCGAGCGGCGGCTCAATGTGGCCGTCACCCGGGCCAAGTACGCGTTGCGTATCTTTTCGAGCTTTCAACCGGAACAAATAGTCTTGGCGCGGACCAAGGCCAAAGGCGTGGCCGATCTGAAGCTTTTCCTCGAATATGCGCAGCGGGGCATAGGAGCCCTGGCCGAGGAAGCAAGCGCCCCTCGCGGTGACTTCGATTCTCCTTTTGAGGAGATCGTAGCCGCGGCTTTGTCACGTCGGGGATGGACGGTCCACCCACAGGTGGGGGTCTCAGCTTTTCGCATAGACCTGGGCGTGGTCGATCCCGACCGGCCAGGCCGCTATTTGGCTGGTGTCGAGTGCGACGGGGCGACCTACCATCGGGCCGCCACGGCCCGAGATCGCGACCGGCTGCGGGAGCAGGTCTTGCGCGGCCTGGGTTGGGAGATTGTGCGCACCTGGTCCACCGATTGGTGGTACGACGCGCCATCGACGGCGGATAAGTTGGATGCCCGGCTGCATGACCTTCACGCCCAGGCGCGGGAGCAGCAGGTCCGCTTGGAGGCAGAACGACAGACAGCCACCTGCCAGACTACGAACCCTAACCTGTCGTGTCCCCAGCGCAGTTCCCAGACGGGAAGGCCTCTGGCACGTCGGAATCCCTTGCGGAACTCTCAGGCGCGGTTCGCAATTTCGGCATACCACGGAGCCCGGCAGGGTCAAGAGGATGGACCGGAGTGATGGACAGGCCTGACGGGTGGCGATAGGTTGTCACATAAATCATAACCCGTAGGGGGCTATCATGAAGCGGCTTGTCCTTGCCCTGGCATTTCTGTCCCTGTCGGCGTTGGCCTTCGCCCAAGAAAATCAGCCTGGAACCGTGTTCATCCCGAACGGTGGCGGGGGCATGGTGGACAACTACGGCCACACCTACACGGGCGCCCCAGTGCCGCAAGCCCCGATCACGGATCCACAGACAGGCACCGTCTACGCCCCGGCCGGTCCGAACGGGTACGTGAACACCCGAACCGGGCAGTTCATCCCGAATACGGGGCAGTAGAAAAACCGCTCAGGACGGCCACACGGACGTTTTTTCGTCCTGCCGAGTCAATGGGCCTGTTCATCGTTTCCGTCGCCCCTGCGGCCGGCCTGAAGCTAAATCACGCGCCAAAAGAAAGGGCCGAGGTTTCCCCCGGCCCCTGTCACGCTCACTTTCTGGCGGATCACTGCCCAGCCGCAGCCGCCCGCCGGGCCCGGACCTGTTCCGGTGTCTCGCCTCCAAACAGGGATTTGAAACCCTGGCCCCAGTTCCGATTTACCCCCATGGCGTTCCCGGCGGCACTCAGACCGCTCCCGATATCCCGCACTGCCGCCATGCCGGCAGAATCCGACGGCGGGGTCAAGGCTGCCGAAAATCGCTGGAACGTGGAAGCCCCACCCGTGTCGAGAGATGCTCGAGGACTGACCGGCGGCGCCGCCGGGGAAGCCGTGGGCGCCGTGTTGGCACCAGTGTTGCTGAAGAGCCCATTCCGCGGGTTGTTCGAATCACTCGACGCGACCGGCGCCGGGGAAGTCGGAGGTGTCATCACCTGTGCTCGATCCGCCTGTCCCTTCAACGCCAAAAGCTGCGAGTCGGGCATGCTGGCCAGGGGTGAGGGAGACTGTGCTGTGGTAGGTTTGGTCGTTGGAGTCCCCCAGGGGGATTGTATGCCTACATTGGGCGGCGAGGAGAGGTCCAGAGAGCCTGCGAGTGGCCTCGCCAAATCCAATCTCTTCAAATAGGAGTCCTCCTGCGCCTTCTGGGTGTCCAACGTCAGCGTCCTGTCCAGTTTATCCCGGTCGAAGTCCAACGTTTGGCCAAACTGCTGCCCCTGCTGATCGAGTCGACGTTGCCCCAGGGCGTTTTCCATCCCGGCGATATTCATCTGTGTTCCGGTGGCAAGGCTTGTCCTGTAGTTCGCCCCCTGGTTATTAAGGCCTGCGATATCCTGGCTGGACTGGTTATTCATGCCGGCGATCATCGCCTGGTTGTTGGCCACAGTCTCAGCCCGAGCCTGTGCCGCTTGATCGGACTGCTGCTGCAACGCCTGCTGTTGTCCGACGTTCTGCGCGACGGCATTGGCCCGTGTTGTTTCTGAATCGGCGTTTTGTTGGAGGATTTTGTACTTCTTTTCCAGAGCATCACCAAATGAGCGCATGTCCATTGAAAGCTCCTTTGCCCGGCAGGATCGGGGTTGATGGTTTAAGCAAATTCGGCAGGCAATGGGTCGGGTTCGGGGACGTTGGTATGAAAGAAGGCGATCTTCCCTTGGGCTGCCTCGGGGTGATCGTGCAGATATTTTTGCCACTCCTCCTCGGGGTCCTGCCCGGCTCTGACGACAACGACATGAATTTTGCCTTGAGGCCCGAGCTGCTCCAGTTTGGCGATTCGCTTTTGAAGATCACGCATCGTTTTTCTCCCTAAACATCTTCACGAACAAAAATGGGTAACATCCTGAATAGTTTTGCATATCAGGACGTTCCTTGAAATACTCCTCCCTTGCTTCTTCCTTGCTTTGCCCCGGGTATACCGGAACAATCATACATGTTTCTTCTTTGCTGTCGGACTCAAGTCGCTTCACTCTCCCCGTAAGACTTCGCACACGGCCTCCTCAGTGGTCAGAATCCTTTGACTTCCTCAAGCTTTGCAATTCGTTCCTCAAGACTTGAAGTCTCAAGCGCACGACGATGCATTTCCACCAATCCGGCCACGGCCTGGGCTTCGCCTGGGGTCAACTGCTCCTTGGCCACGGCGTCCAAGAGGGTGGCGGTCACGGCCGGGAGATCGGCGGCGCTCTCGATGGTCGGCAGTGACACCTTGACCGGCGCGTCCTTGCGGGCCGGGCACAGCCGGTCCAGGATCGCCCGCAGCACCGGCCCATCACCGGCCAGGGCCAATGCAAGGGCCTTCTCCACAACCTCCTCAGCTTTGCCGTCGATCAAGGCCTGAGCAGCCATGACGGCACGAGAGCGGCAGCCCTTGGGTTTGCCTGCCGGGTTCCCAGACTGGCCAGGCTCAAACCGTTTCCCTGGTCCTCGCTGCTTTCGCTCCTTTTTCAGGGAACTTTCAGCCATAAATACCACCTTCTACTGCACCAAGCTGACGGCCAGATTCTCTCGGCCTGCATCAATCCCACCGAGAGCTTCTGCCAAAGCGCTGGCCTCCTCGGAGCCCCTGCCGAGGGCCTTGGCAATGTCCCAGGACGTAAAGAGAGGGTCGCCCGCCGGCGTGTAGAGAGATGCCTCAAGGCGTGGATAACCCCGCCACGCACCTTCTTGCTGAAAGGAGAAATGGACGACATCCGGGGCATTGATCGCAATGAAGGTCATCGCCGCGCGAGCCATGATGGATGCGAGCCGAAAAGTAGCCAGGAACCGCCAGGCAAAGGCGAGCCCTTTGATTTGGTCGTAGAGACGCCGCGTCGCCAGCGCTTCGTCCTGGGCGTTGAAGACCCGGCAACCGCAGGTCACGAGACGGGATCCACATGATGGGCAAAGTTCCGCCCAACAGCCGACTTTATGGACTTGGCCGATGGCGGCGCCACACACAAAGCAGGTGGGGTCAATGCCGTGGTCTTCTTGGTATGGAATGCGCTCCATGGATCCTCCTTACGCCGCCGCTTCTTTTGTCGGGGCCTGAACTTTGGTCAGGGCCTTCATGCGCTCCTCGATCTCGCGGACGTACTTTTGCAGAAATGAGAAGCAATAATATTCGGCCGCCTTCCTTGACCCGGCAAATACAAAAGGAGTTCCGTATCTTATTTGCCAAGCAATGATGGACTGGCAAGCACTGTGCGGCTTCATCTGCGAACGATACAGCCCCTTCGCCAAGTCCTCGAAGCTGGCCTCGACAATCACACAGAAACGATCCAGTGACCGTGCGCGGGCAAGTTCCTTTTCGAATCTTTCCCGGCCTGAAGTGAGGCAGCCAAGAAGATCATCCAATGACTTGCGCTCAACGGCAATCTTGTCCGTGAAGCCAGTGATAGAATAATCTCCGACATTCAGCGTTGTTGCTTCCATGGTGCAATCATAGCCCTTGAAGCTGTAGGCAAGCTGCTCGCGGTTATCGATTGCGACTATCATAGGTACCTCGGCGGGTTTTCCCCTTGCTGCGCTTCTTCGTCAGCTTACGGGAGATATGCTCGCACCATTCAAGGGCCTCGGCCTCAAGCTCGGCATCGGACTTGGGTGGCAGGTGAGAGGGGCGGGCTTGCTGGTTTTCGGGATTACGCGGCGTCATCTTCGAACCTCCCGCACAATGCCTTGATCGTGGCCATAGCATTCCGGCATGCGCCTTGAACCCGCTTCGACTCCTCAGCGTTCAAAGGACGTCCGGTCAGGCTGGCGTGCCAAACGGTCGTCATGGCCTCGGCCAGGGCGAAATAGGCCTCCTGGCCCATCTCCAGGTTGTCCATGGTGGACAGGAACAGCTTGCGGGCGGTCAGGGTGTTGCTATCCATGCTGCACCTCCTGCACGGGCAATTTGCACTTGTGTTGTTCGAGAAAGGGAAGAGCATCCGCAAATAGGCTTTCCGCGTAGCTCTTCAAATCGGGATGGGAACTGGCCGGGTAGATGAGTCGCAGCCGGCCGCCAGCCAGGGCCACGCGGAGTCCATGGTGTTGGGCAAGGTCGCGCAGGTCGAACGCCGCCCACCAGCCGTCAAAGTCGGGATGGTCGAAGCCAGGAGAACCCGGCAGCCAGGAAAGTCCCGTCGCATCGGCTTGGGGGAGCCCCGCCGATATCCATTCCCGAACCATGCCCGGCTCGGCTATCAGGTCGCCCACGTCTTTCCCTGCCGGGACCGGCCACCTCAGCGCCCTCGGGTAGGTCGAGCGCCACCACGGCGAACCCTCAGCCCCAGCCCGGTCAGCGTCCAGGGCCACCAGAATCACCGACGCGTCGGTCAACAGCGCATGGGCCTCGGCGTTGGGTTTGCCTTTTGCTGTCCTCATGGCGATGGCCGTCACAATGTCCCGGGCTTCCTGAGCGGCCAGGATGGCATCAAGCTCACTTTCGACGATGACGACAGGCTTCCCTTTGCCGGGGGCCAAGATCATGGGCGCTGGGGCGCTACCGACTACGGCGCAATACTTCGGAAGCTGGTCCTCGGGCGTCCATGCGGAGCGACGGATTTTGATGGCCACCACCCGGCCGTTGCGAAGGGTCGGGATGACCAGGCCGGACGGCAACCAGACCTTGCGCGGCTTGCCGCTCTTCTCGTTAATTTCTTCGGGCAACCCCCAGGCGGTGCGATCCTCGTAGAGGTCCCGGGCGTTCCAGCCGATCCGCAGCGCGGTTCTCGTCTTGGCAGTCAAGCCCCGGCGGGTGGCATATTCGAGTCCAGGGCCACCCGCCGCCAGAGCGGCGGCGCAACGGACAACGAAGCGGCCCGCAGCCGAGGGTCCAGGCATCGCCAGGCAGGACGGAAGGCTTGGACGCCCAGGACACGGGCTTCCGTGTGTGTGCCGCTCCGGTTGCCTTGGGCGTTGTCCCGAGTTGCCTACAGGCCTCGGCGTAAGACAGGCTTTCCATGTCCCGAAGGAACTGGATGCCGTCGCCCTGGCGGCCACAGCCGCGGCACATCCAGCGGCCGGTTGCACCTTCGCCGGGCCAAAGCCTGAATCTGTCCCGGCCGGCACACCAGGGACAGGGGCCGGCCCACTCTGAAGCGGTGACCTGCTTCATGATCTCGGCAAGGATGGGATGATCCAGGAGGTTCATGAACGGACCTCCTTTCCTGTCCCGTCTTCGGGGTGGGACACGGGACGGGACACGGGACACTCTTTAAAGAGTGTGTCCCGTATGTCCCGGGACTGTCCGGGACAATGTCCCGCTTTGTCCCGCTTTGTCCCGGCGTCCTTCGGGAGGCAGGAAGGCCAATATTGATCGTCTTCGGTCAGGACGTGGCCTGAATCACGAAGAGCGGTTACAGCCCTATTGAAAGCCTTTTTTTTAGAGTCTTGTTCTGTAGATGGAGAAATGCTGCGCTTGTAGGATTTAGCCCTCCATACGTCGATTGCAACCGGGCGGGCTGTTTGTTTTAGAACGTCCCAAGCAGTGCATAGGTCCATCAATGCGTCATAGGCGACCTTGCTTGCTCCCTTGAGCGGCTTTTCTTTGTTGCCGTGCGAAGGGGCCTCGACCTGGCGCAACACGATTGAGGAAATGGTAGTCCCGTCCTCGTCCATCCAGTCACAGCCCACAGGCTCGGGCTCAAACGCCATGTCTTGCGGTGGCTCGTGGTCCTTGCTTTTGGTGCAAGCCAACACGCGGATGTCGTCCTTGGGCTCGAGGCGATATTCCCAATCCAGGGCGGCGCGGAACGCCGAAGCCCCACGGGCTCGGTCCGCAGCGGCAAGGCCGGTGTGGTGTACGACGATCACGGCGCAATCGAATTGTACGCGGATATCGTCCAGGGCAGAGACAAAGCGGGACATGTCCCCTGTGTTGTTCTCGTCCCCCGGGCCGAAGTTTCGGGCCAAGGTGTCGATGATGACCAACCGGGGCGTGCCGATGTCCTTGGCGAGAGACTGGACGGCTTCCACAGCCTCGGCCACGGAGTCCGAGTCAAGGAAGGCAACAGGGGCGCTTGAGACGTAGAAGGGCACGGATACCGCTTCCAGGCCATAGTGGATGCACCACGCGCGCAGCCTCTTGCCGATACCGGCAAAGCCCTCACCGCAAATGTAGATCACTGGCCCGGCGTCCAGGATGTGATGGCCATGCCAATCCCGCCCGCTGGCCACGCACAACCCCATGTCGATGGCGAGAAACGACTTCATGCCGGCCGATGGCCCGTAAATACTCGCGAGGGTTCCCATTTCCAGGTAGTCGTGGATCAGCCACCGTGGGCGCATCGGGCGAGCGCAGAGGTCCCCAGCAGGCAAAAGGATAAACTTCCTTACGCTGCCGGGCTCTGGGGCTCCCGTCCCGAACCGCTGCTCTTCCTCGGCCACCCTGGCATGGACAGCGGCGCGGATGTCTTCAGCCGCAGCGTTCATACCCGGGCCCCCGCCTGGCCGCGCAAGGCATCCGCTCGAGCGTCGAGGCGATCAACGAGCCTCGACGCCCGCCGCCAGCGTGGCCAGCCCAGGAAGGCGACAAAGCTGATCAGCGCATCGCGAGTCCAAAGGATTACGGCCAGTCGAAGAGCTTTCATATCGCCCCCTGAATCTGCCGCAGGCGCTCCAAGAGGACTTCGTTCTCAGCTACAAGCCGGGCAATGCGCCTGTGATTCCGGGCGCAACGGTTAAAAACAGACCAAAGGCGTGGGCTGTCGAGATTGACGAGCGGGGTAGGAAATGGCAGAGAAAAAACACCAGCCAACAGTTTTTCGTCTTTCGGAAGCCCGGGCCCGCCAGCTCGGGTTTCTTTTTTTTGGGGGGCACGCACTGGTCACCCCCTAGGCCGCATTGACCGGCTGCACCCTGCAACCAGCCAGATAGGCATCCAAGTCTGGATCAAAATACAAAACGCGGCGGCCAGCTTTGGCATATACGGGGCCTTTGCCTCGACATCTCCAGGCGCGTAATGTGTGCACTGACACGCCAAGCTTCTCGGCCGCTTTCTTCTCATCCTTGCCATAGAGTCCTTGGGTGTTCATCTCCTTCACTCTCCCTGAAAATTAAAGGGGCCGTGAACAGATCAACCTGTCCACGGCCTTCCAAATAGAGGCTCTAGAAATAATCGGTAGGACTGAACGGGGGAGGTTTACCCCTGAAAGAGTGTCGTGCAGGGGGTAGAGGCTAGGTGGGACAAAGAGGCTAACAACGTTAAAGGGCGAAAGCCATGACGACTTTATCCTTTAACAACGAAAACATTTCTTTGGCTATAGTCTTTCAACAAATTATCGAAGAGTTCTTTACAGTCAATCTTAAATGGCAAGACACTGAACTTTTTTATTCCTATATCAGAAGGGAAACGCCATGTTAAATATTCTTCTATGAAGAAATCTTTTGACATGTCAGCTTTGCTTGATGTTCCAAAAGTTCTAAAATGCTCTGATACGGAAATAAACGTTGCTAAGTATTGTGGAATATTATCGTAGTCTGTTT
>Ga0183096_1002923_pt1 | contig 11108 bp, 15 predicted proteins | sample Biomet5_FD_127791 | JGI IMG/M metagenome (GOLD analysis project Ga0183096, IMG submission 127791) | Microbial communities from bioreactor (seeded with sewage sludge) at LBNL, California, USA - Biofuel metagenome 5 (version 2) (version 3) | ecosystem: Engineered > Bioreactor > Anaerobic >...
TGCCCGTCAAACGTCCGCCATCCGGGGTTTTGCGACTATTTTACTGTCCGTTTACTCGGGACGTCAGGTCAAATGTCACTCTTTCCGGTGTCCGTTTTACGGGGTACAGTTTAAGCTGACGTGCGGTAATCATCAGGATTGGGGTGTTGTCACCGTTTTCCCGCAACTCGCGTGTAAACTCATAACCATCCATACCGGGCATCATAATATCCAGCAGGATGATGTCGATATGGTGTTCTTCCATCGCCTGCAGGGCTGCCAGACCATTTTCCGCCGTGTATACCTCGTAACCGTTCCGGCGAAGAACAGTTTCCAGCAGTTTTCGTGCGTTGGGTTGGTCATCGGTTACCAGTACATGGAACATGCTTTTCACCTCCCGCCGTATTATAACGAAAAAAGATGAATTAGACGTTAACTATGCTGGATTATACAAAGCGATGCTTATAAAACACTAAAAGCGGATTATGCAACGCAAATGAACACGCATGATGATATCCGAATTGTCGAAACAACCTCATTTTTGGGCATTCAGCAAAACTGCCTGTGTAAAAAGCGACGATAATGCATCCATCGGAACAAGATCGTTTTCAAAAAAATCAATCGCCCGCCTTTGATTTCCATCCAGACTGGCGTTGAAAAGGTGCTGGGGATCATTCATCCGGGCTCCTTTCGGGAAGGTGACCTTCACCTTATCCCGATAAACTTCTCCCGTACAAAGAATACCGTTGAGGCTCCACACAGGAGTGCCCCGCCACTTCCATTCTTCGATTACGTCCGGCACTGTATTAGTGATCATGTCGCGGATCTGTCGCAGTGTTTCTCCCCGCCAGTCCGAAAGAGAAGCGATCTTTTCATCAATCAGATGCGAAGCCTCGTTTTTTATACCTTGCTCTGCCATTGCGCAGCACCTCCTAAAAATGAAACATCCGGTAAAAGTTTACCCCTGATTTAACAATGCTAAACTGGTATCAGTGCGGGGAGAGTATCAGAAAGGGCGAACGCGTAACATGGTGAATATTCCGATTTGCTTCATCATATTGCCAGATTTAAAAGCCATGCTCATAACAGAGCATGGCTTTTTAAACCTGTTTTGGAAACTGACAAACGCTTAATGCGCTTCTTTCTTTGAGGAGCCGCAACCATCCCCATGTTCATGCTCATGTTCATGACAAAGCGTATCGGTGGATTTTAGCTCGCCCTTCAGGTATGCGACAACTGCTTCGCGCGCATCACCAGATGCACCCGTAACGATTTCAACTCCGCGCTCTTTCAATAAATCCGCGGCTCCGCCGCCCAAACCGCCCGCGATAATTACTTCTACTCCCATATCTCCAAGGTAATTCGGTAAAAACCCAGGCTTATGACCAGGGTTGGCGATGTTGGTCTCAGCAGTAATCGCTCTGTTCTCAGTCGCGAAAATCCGGAAGTTTTCGCAGTGTCCGAAATGTTGTGCAATTTGAGTGTCCATGCAGGGAACAGCAATTTTCATATCAACCAATCCTTTCTTTTACGAGAAGAGAAAATTTTCGATTACCGAGCAACCCACTGGCCAATGAATATCCCAGGTAATCGATGATGAAATGGATTTATCCAGCGCTTACCCAGAGACGGTTTACCCGGACGAACGATAGTACTCATGAGCATGCCGGAAAACCGCTGTTGAGGTTTGCAGCTTACTCTGCTGCAGAGCAATCATCACTCTTCGTTTCCTCCTGTTTTCTTGCACAGGGACGCTGATTTTGATGGCAGCATCCGGCGTGGCATCCGTTTCCTTCACACAGGCGGTAGTCTCCGCCTTCAATCCGCAGCGTGCGACCTTCCACCAACGACTGAGCAATTTTCCGTCGAGCGTTTCCATAAATCTGCTGGGCAGTAGTGCGGGCGATATGCATATATTCACTGCATTCTTCCTGAGAAAGATTCTGATAATCAATCAAGCGTACGGATTCGTATTCGTCAACAGACATGGTTACACAGGTTCCCGATCCATCCACGGAGGGAGCGAATTCGCAAACGGGAGGGAGGCAGCATACCGTCCGCCATTTCCGGGGTCTGGGCATACCAGTTTCCTTCTTTCATACAAAAGTTGGCCCACCCATATGGAAGGGGATTATTATCGGCATATGCCATTAACACGATAAGCATATCATGGTTTATGGCATATGTCAATAATACAGAAATTCTAAGCAGAGACTGTAATTTTCGCAATCAAGTTGACAAAATAAAGAAATAAATGTATATTAATGTTAATTGATTCGTTATGATGTTCGATATTTTACGGGATGGAGCCATGAAAAGTAACGAAACAGAAGCGGCGATACCGGAGGTGAAGGCTGTGAAAGATGACGCCGTTCGCGAAGTAACAGACGCATTATTGGAGCAGCTTCCTATCGGCGTTATTCTCGCCGATACGAAAGGTATGATGGTTTATGTCAACCAAACGGCAGAGACCATTCGCAGGGTGAAACGAAACGATCTGCTTGGGCAGGATATACGGGACTGCCATAAAGCAGAATCGCGGGAAAAAGTAAATCGGGCGATTGATAACATCTTAAGCAAACCGGAAACAAAGTATAAGCGCATGATTGAGGATGCAGCCAACGAGAAATTCTACATCAACACCTATGCAGGCATAGTTAATCCATCCGGCCAGGCAATCGGCCTTGCCATATTAACCGAAGATGTGACTGAAAAGAGAAAATTGGAGCTGGAGCGGGCAACCGCTTATCGAATGATGCAGGAGACAGCGGATAGCCTGAAAAGCCGGTATCACGACCTGCTGATGTTACCATTGGAATCCATCAACAAAATGCTGGAAAAGCGGGATGCCTATACCGGCAACCATTCGGCGAACGTATGCCGATATGCGCTCAAACTGTACGAGCAGCGGCATGGCGTTGGGATCGAGTATGATACGCTGAAAACGGCAGCCAATCTGCACGACATCGGGAAAATCGGTATCCCGGACGAAGTATTAAAAAAACCGGGCAGGCTGACCAAACAGGAATTTGATATTATTAAAAAGCACGTAACGATTGCTGAAGATATTTTGAGACCGTTGGATGCAGGCAGCGATATATCCAAAATCGTCCGGCATCATCACGAACATTATGACGGCAGCGGATACCCGGACGGATTGCGCGGTGAAGAGATTCCCATGCTTTCGCGAATCATCGCGATTGCGGACGCTTTTGACGCAATGTTGTCAGACCGGCCCTATCGCTCCGCAATGCAGTACCAGGCATGTATTGATGAACTGATCCGACAGAGTGGAAAGCAATTTGATCCGGACTGGATCAATACGTTATTGGACCTGGCCAATACCGGCGGGCTGTAATCATCAGAGTTGCAAAACGATTCCCAAAACCGCGCCTGCCGCGATATAGACCAGCGGATGCAATTTACGAAGAGGTTTCAACTGCATCGTGGTGAAAAAGCATAGAAACAGAAGAAATGCAATCCATTGAAATTGCATGTTCCCGGCAACCTCACGATAGATAGAGGACCAGAAGACCGAAAAACCGGCCGCAGCGATTAAACCGGTTACGGCGGGGCGAAGCGCTTCCATCCCTCCATTTACAATCCGGCTGGTACGAAATCGGTTTAAAATCCGAATCACAATGAGAACCGTAAGATATGATGGAAGCACCAGAGAAAAAGTCGCGACGGCTGCGCCTAAAACGCCTCCTACGTGAAACCCGACGTAACTGGCCATATTCACGCCAAGCGGGCCAGGTGTGGACTCGGAGACCGCGATCATATTCATCAGTTCATCCAGTGTGAACCAGGTGGGGTGATTCTGCGACATTTCCATCAGATAAGGGAGCGTCGCCAACCCGCCGCCAATCGCAAAAAGGCCCGCTTTGAAAAATTCATAAGCCAGTAATAAATACGTCAAACCGAACGCCTCCTTCCAAAGAAGAAAGCGCCGAAAACTAGGAAAGCAAGCGTTACATAAATAGGGGAAAGGCGAAGCAATGCGACACATACAAAGGCTAATATCGCGATCAGCGCTTTTTGCCAGGTATTCGCATTTGTTTTAAAAAGCTTGAGGACCGTAGAAACAATCAACGCGCACACGGCAATTCGGATTCCGGCGAAAGCATTCGAAATCCATGCGATCTGCATAAAATTACTGAGAAACGTGGCAATCAACACAATGATGATAAACGAAGGCAGAACTACACCTAATGTGGCTACAGCCGCACCGAGCGCACCGTGCCTGCGATAACCGATAAAAGTAGCGGTATTCACCGCGATTACACCGGGCGTGCATTGCCCGATCGCAAAGTAATCCAGCAGTTCTTCGTCTGTCGCCCAGTGATGCTTATCCACAATTTCGCGCGTTAACATCGGAAGCATGGCAAAACCGCCGCCGAAAGTGAAAACGCCAATCAGCATAAAGGAGTAGAACAGATCGAAAAGCTCCTTCAAATTCCAACTTCCTTTCGCTCGGAATAATCTGACGCCGCACGCGCAAAAGCGCTGAAAAGCGGCGCGCCTGCAGCTAAACGCTCCGGATGCCACTGAACACCCCAAACGAATGGTTTACCTGGATCGTATACGGCTTCGATCACCTGATCTTCCGCGTAAGCGCAAACGACCAACGGTTTGGCAACCGCCTTGATCGCCTGATGGTGCAGGGAGTTGACCTTGATGCTTTCTTTTGCGAAAATAGCGCGAAGCGGAGAGCCAACCGGGAAATTCACACGATGGGAAGGTTCTTTGGAAGATATGGATTGCAGGTGAGCAATCGGCTGCGCACCTTCCGGCGCGGGATACTGGGTTGGCAAGTCCTGATACAACGTACCGCCCAGAGCAACGTTCAGGGTCTGGATTCCGCGGCAGATCGCGAAAATCGGCATATCGTCACGGTAGGCTTCCTTAATCAAACGGATTTCAAACTCATCGCGTAAAGGGCTGATCTGGTTAACTTCCGGCACGGCTTCCTCGCCGAAAAGCGCGGGGTCCAGGTCGTTTCCGCCGGATAACATCACGCCGTCCAACCGGGACAGGCAGAGTTTGAGTTGCTTTGCATCCATATCCATGCTTAACAAAACCGGAATGACTCCGGCCTTGAGTAAACTGCGCAGGTAAACGCGGGGAATATACTGTTTGTGTCCTTCAGGCTCAATACTTCCGGAGACCCCGACGAAAGGTCTTTTTTCCATACTTTGTATCCCCTTTCTGTCAATACAGTAGCTTTCGATTTTTTACAGCCGTCTTCCTGCTATGGTTTCGGCATTCGTCGCAAGGGTGTATACTATCCATGCGGGTTGATGCTGAAATAAGTATCGCTTGTGACCCGCAAACACTTAGCAGGGAGTGATCCGGATGAATAAGACGATCCAAATTGAAGGTATGAGCTGCAATCATTGCAAGATGCATGTTGAAAAGGCATTAAACAGCCTGGCGGGCGTTCAGAAAGCCACCGTGGACCTGAACGCGAAAAATGCCAGCGTAACGCTGGATGATTCGGTAACGGATGATGATCTGAAACATGCCGTGGAAGAAGCCGGATATGAAGTGACCGGTATCCACTGACCTTCGACATTCAAACTGTTTGAATTCCAACGTAAAGCGCCCCGCAATTCCGAAAGCCGGAAACCGCGGGGCGCTTGACTGTATTTGAATGGTTCTTTATGCGCTCTTGATCTCCAGCCACATGGCGTTGTAGATCTGGATAAAGTCCTGGATGTCGTGGAAAAACTCACAGCGGCTTACGATATCCTGTGTTGGGTTCATCGTAAGATTATTGATATACGAGTCGCCCATCAACTCAATTGCGCCGGTGTTGGGGGAAGAATACCAGATTTTTTCGCAGTTCATTTTGGCAATATCAGGACGGCACATGAAATCAATAAACTTTTCAGCCTTCTCTATATTCTTTGCCGCCGCGGGGATTACCATGCCATCCACCCAGATATTGCTGCCCTCATTGGGTACAGCATAAGCCAGATCGGGGTTCAAATCAATCGCGTACTGTGCGTCGCCGCTCCATACCAGCGCCAGCGCCGCTTCGCCGGCAACCATCTTATCCTTGGTTTCGTCTACCTGATATGCTTTCACAATGCCGTCTTTTTTTTGCTTAATCAGCAGCTCTTTGGCGGCGTTCAACTCCAGCGGATCACGGGTATTCATGGAGTAACCCAGATACTTCAGCGCTACACCCAAACAATCCCGTATGGAATCGATCATAAAGACTTCGTCTTTATACTTGGGATCAAACAGAATACCCCAACTGGTGACCGGTTCCGTTACCATCGTTTTATTATACAGGATGCCGACGGTGCCCCACATGTACGGCACGCTGTAAGCGTTGGTCGGATCGTAATCGGGATTTAGCAGGCTCTTTTCGATATACTGGAAGTCGGGCACGTTGTTAAAGTCGATCGGAGAAAGCATGTTCTGGGTAATCATACGCTCAATCATGTAATCCGAGGGGAAAACAACGTCGAAGGAAGACGGGGAATTTTGCACCTTTACGATCATATCTTCGTTCGTCGTAAAGTTCATCATATTGACTGTGATGCCGGTTTCCTGTGTGAACTGATCCAGCACGGCCGGGTCGATGTAATCCTCCCAGTTATAAACGTTTACGACTTCCTCAGCCAGACCGGAGAGGGGCAGGCAGAATACAAGGAGCACAAGAAGCATACACGACAAAGCTTTACGCATGGTCGAACTCCCTCCAAATTCATAATATCATAGAACGCATATGCGTCTATAACCGGGTGGTTTTTCCCGCGCGGCGGTTCACGATGAGCAACAGAATCAGCAGCGAGAGAAACATTAACGCGCTCAGCGCGTTCAGCGTTGGCTCTATGCCGATACGAGCTTTGGAATAGATCAGCGTTGAAAGGTTCTGTACCATTGGGCTGGTGGTGAAATAACTGATGACGAAATCGTCCAGAGACAGGGTAAACGCCAGCAGGCAGCCGGTGACCACGCCGGGCGTAATTTCCGGCAGGATCACGTGCAACAGCGCGTAAGAGGGTGAAGCGCCCAAATCCAACGCCGCCTCATACGTAAATTTGTTCATCTGCTTGAGCTTTGGCATCACCGAGAGGATTACATAGGGCGTGTTAAACGTGATATGCGCGAGCAGCATCGTCATATAACCGCGCTCAATCTTTGTAAACGTGAACAGAATCATCAGCGAGATACCGGTCACAATGTCCGGCATGGTCATGGGCAGGTTGGTCATGGTCATCATCACAGCCTGCGGACGTTTGCGCATCGCCTGTATGCCAATGGCGGCCAGCGTTCCCAAAACCGTCGCGGCAATGGCGGCGATGACCGCAACCGTAAGCGTTACGTACAGCGCTTTCATGATCGCCTGATCCTGAAACAGTGCCGTATACCAGCGAAAAGAAAAACCTTCCCACTTCGCACGGCTTTTCCCCGCGTTGAAGCTTTGCATAATCAGCACGACGATAGGGGTATACAGAAACAGCAAAATCAACCCAAGATATGCTTTCTTACCGATGTGCTTCATACGATGCCGCTCCCTTCGCCTTCAGGGTCGGCTTTACGCAGAATGCTCAGGCTGATCAGTATCAGCACCATCATAATCAGGCTGAGCGCGCTGCCGACGTTCCAGTTACCTTCCGTGAGGAAGCGGTTCTCGATCAGGTCGCCAAACATCATGGTGTTGCCGCCGCCAAGGATACGCGGGATAAAGAAGGTGGTTACTGATGGCATAAACACCATGGTAATCCCGGAGATCACACCGGGCACACTGAGCGGCGCGGTCACACGCCAGAATGTGTTCAGGCGGTTCGCGCCCAGGTCCTGCGCGGCTTCCAGTAGGTTGTTATCCATTTTGGTAAGCGCCGTGTAGATCGGGAAGATCATAAACGGCAGAAAGTTATACACCATCCCGAGCAGTACTGCGCCGTTGTTGTACATCAGCTGTGCCGCGGGCAAACCAAGGGCTTTCAACAGCGTATTGATCAGGCCCTGATCTTCCAGAAGCGTCATCCACGCCACAGTTCGCAGCAGAAAGTTCATCCACATGGGGATAACAAACAGAACAACCAGCGTGGAGCCAAGTTTCAACTGACGGTCCGCCATGAAGTAGGCAGTCGGGTAGCCGATGGCAAGGCAGATGACCGTACAGAGAAGCGCCATCCAAAGGGAGTATACCAGCGTGCCGATGTTCACGGTGCCGCGCTGCACCAGCACCGCGTAATCCGGCCCCATCTGTTCGTAGATTTTATTCACGGAATAATTACTGTCCCAGAAATTGCGGAAATTATCCAGTGTAAACGCTCCGGTTGGGTCGGTAAAGGCATAGTAGGCGATCAGTACGCAGGGAAGAAGGGTAAAAAGCACCATCCAGACCGTATAGGGCGATGCGAAAAAAGAACGCTTGATGCCGTTGGAGCGGCGTACCGATACAATGCCATACGCAACGAATCCGACAAACAAAACGCCAAACAGCCAAAGCACCCACGGCGGCAGGTACAGGTTCTGGTTCATTCTTCCTCTGCGCCTCCCTCAATGCAGGGATCAGGAGGCATAGGACTCATGATGTGGATGTTGAAAGGTACGATATTCAGCCCCACCCGAGAGCCCTGAGGCTGCATTACCGTCGAATGAACCTTAAAGGTGGTTTCGCCGGTATTGATCATCATCTCGTAATGAACGCCTTTAAACAGAACGCTTTGCACTACGCCGCTGATTTGCCCGATATCTTCGCCGACCAGCATAATATCTTCCGGGCGTACCACAACGTCCACGGGTTGGTCGGAACCGAAGCCTTCGTCCACGCAGGGAAAATCGAAACCGGAAAAATGAACCAGCTCATCGTGCACCATGGTGCCGTGCATGATGTTGCTTTCGCCGATAAAATCCGCGACAAAAGCGTTGGCAGGTTCGTCGTATACGCTTTTCGGATCGCCGATCTGTAAAATGCGTCCGTCTCGCATCACTACCACGGTGTCGCTCATGGTCAGCGCTTCTTCCTGATCGTGCGTCACATACAGGAAGGTGATACCAAGGGCCTGCTGCATCCGTTTCAGTTCCAGCTGCATATCCTTGCGCAGCTTCAGGTCCAGCGCGCCAAGCGGTTCGTCCAGCAAAAGCACCTGCGGTTCGTTCACCAGCGCGCGCGCAATGGCAACGCGCTGCTGCTGACCGCCGGACAACTGATCAACGCTGCGCTTTCCATACCCCTGCAGGTTGACCAGATCCAGCATTTTTTCCACTTTGCGTTTAATGTCGTCACCCGGCAGGCGTGCGATTTTCAAACCGAATGCGATATTATCAAAAACATTCAGGTGGGGGAAAAGAGCGTATTTTTGAAAAATGGTATTGACCTTGCGTTTATAGGGAGGAGTAGATACAATATCCTTTCCTTCAAACAGGAGGGTTCCGCTGGAAGGATATTCAAAGCCGCCAATGATGCGCAGGGTAGTGGTTTTTCCACATCCACTGGGGCCAAGCAGCGTAACGAATTCCTTTTTACGAATATAGAGGTTGATATCCTGCAGCACGGTAGTTCCGTCAAAATCCTTGCAGATATGCTGCAGATCGATCAGGTGTTGTTTTTCAACCATGGATGGCGCTCCTTTATGCGTAATGGCCCGCCACGGGCCGGTTAAAAACTGGGTGGTGTGCTGACCCACAACAGCTTCGCTTTCGTTTTTCCGACATTGCGAAGCACATGCGGCGCGGAGGGATGGATGCAGAAACTGCCACCCGTTTTAATGGCAAACTCTCGTGTTCCGATACGCAGTGTAACCCGCCCCGCCAGCACATAACCGAATTCTTCGCCTTCATGCGGAGGCATTTCTGCGGTCTCTCCGCCGGAATCAAGTTCCAACAGAATGGGTTCCATGCTGTTTTTTTGCGCAGTGGGGACCAGCCATGTGATTTTCCCGTGCTTTTCATCATCATCCGGTTTCTCAAATAAATCGGCGGGGGCGAATACAATTTTTTCTTTGCCCTCGTCGGTAAAAAAAGTCTTCAAATCGCTGCCAAGGCATTCCAGCATATCGACCAGCGTCGCGATGGAAGGCGAAGCGAGGTCGCGTTCCACCTGGGAAATAAAACCCTTGCTCAGTTCGCATCGGTCGGCCAGCTCACCCTGAGTAAGGTTTCGCTGGATGCGCAATTGTCGCAATTTTTCCCCAATCTGCACGCGAATCGCCTCCCTGTCCGACAACCGGAATTCCGGCTGGAAGTTTAGTTTTGCTAAACCCCGAAACACGCAGTATTAAACCATATATCGGGGGCTGTGTCAATAGGTTTCATAAAAAAATAACGCCCCGAAAACGGGACGTTAACGCTTGACGCGGAAAGGGTTTCCGACCTGTCAGCTCAAGGTGGAAAGCAAAGCGTTCACCTTGTCTTTGGTCGCAAAATTCAGGGGAGAGAAACGGCCTTCCAGCGCGGATTCCAGTTTTTCTTTCGCTGCGGCACGATCGCCGTTTTCGATATCGTACTGTGCCAGAAAATACAGGGTGTCGATCTGCCCGGGTTTCAGCTGATGCGCTTTCTGAAAATATTCCAGCGCTTTCGCTTTATCGCCCACCATCCGATAATACGTCTGGCCGAGGTTATCCAGCGTGATCGGGTCTTCGTCATCGTATTCCAGCGCTGCCTGATTAAACTGAAGCGCCTTTTCTGTTTCGCCGGCTTCCACATAAAGATAGCCAAGCGTTTCATAAATCATCCCACTGGGGTCTTTTGCGTGTTGCCCTTCCAATACGGCGATTGCTTTAGGCAGATCGCCCAGTTTATAAACGCAGGCAGCATAATTGACAAAAAGCTGCTTTTTGCTTTCGCCGCTGAGCGCCGGATTGCTTTGGAGCTTCACTAAAAACTCCCGCGCCTTCTGATATTCGCCATCGCGAATCAGGAGCACGGAATAGCTTAGCAGATAGCGGGGGTCGCTCAATCCGCCCGCGATGGCTTCTTCGTATAGATGCTTTGCCGCTGCGGCGTCGCCTTTGGCAAGTTTCTGGGCGGCGGTGCGGGCCTTCAGGGTTGCGATTAAACTCATGGTACATCCTCCTGTGGTTTCACTTCGTTTGCCAGTTTACGCCGCAAACGCGCATAGCGGTATTGTAACGCATTTTGTTGGGATTGTACAGCTTCGC
>Ga0183096_1002924_pt1 | contig 11106 bp, 8 predicted proteins | sample Biomet5_FD_127791 | JGI IMG/M metagenome (GOLD analysis project Ga0183096, IMG submission 127791) | Microbial communities from bioreactor (seeded with sewage sludge) at LBNL, California, USA - Biofuel metagenome 5 (version 2) (version 3) | ecosystem: Engineered > Bioreactor > Anaerobic >...
ACGGCTTCGCCGCCCTTGACAGCCAAGCCGGATTCCGTTACGATACTGCCAAGCAGTAACAAAGGTTTTATGCCGAAAGTCGGCATTTACTAACTCTCGTTTTGGCACAACAATCGGGGGCAGTCCACGTTCCGGGGACGCGCCGTCGGCGCGTCCCCCTTTCTTTTCTTAAAGCGCCGCTTTTCTTCTGCGGGCTCCGGGAGAAAATAGAAATAAAAAGGCCTGTGAAAAAAGGAAAGCTGCGTGAAACCGTTGCCGTATTCTGACCCGTTCTGGGGAGAACAATGCTTTACCGGGCATTACCCCGCTGGCAGCGCCGCCTATTCGTTGCTTCCCTGTTCTTCGTTCACCACTTCCGGAAACGCCGCGATCTTTGCCGTATCGATTTCGGCTGGCTGATCGTAAAAATACAACGTTAAAGAGGATTTGGACTTTTTCGAACTCTTTTCCGGCTGGTACGCCCACAGTTCCCACACCACGTTGCCCCAGGCGGTATGCGCCCGGATGCCCTTGCCGGTTTGAACCACGTCCGTTAGCGCGTCCGCGTCCCACTGGCCGTCGGCGAACATGTACCGTTGTTTCGCTTTCAGGCCAAAGTTCTTTGCGTTCGTCGTGAAAAAGCGCCAGTCCGGTTCGCCGTACTGCCCAATCAGCAACTGTTCCAACGCGATATAATACTGGATATCGTCGGTGACCTTTTGCGTAAACTCATCCGCGGTGTCGGACCAGATGGTTTTCCCCGCCGGGCGCAGGATGATCCGCCTGATGCCGGGCTTTTTAGCATAGAACTCCACCATGCAGCTGAACGTTTTCCCCAGCCAGGGCACATCCTCCGCGTAATACTGGGTATCGGTCGCGTTGGGCGCGGACAGCTCCGCGCCGGTCTGCTCCTTCAGGGTTTGCGCCGCGCTTTCCGGGGTGGCGGTGTCCAGCGGGATGCCATAAAACAGATGCAGCGTTGCCGCGGTTTGCGCCCGCGCGTCGGTGGGCAGAGCAACCCACAGCAACAGTAAAGCCAGACAGAGAGTGAGAACCGATTTTGTTTTCATGCTTTTTCCTTTCCCGACCGGAGAACAGCGGTTTTCTTACAAAAATAGAACGATGGATGGAACGTTTTCCCTGCCGACTGATATAAAAACTGCCAAACCATATGGAAAGCACGCTGCGGGCAAACCGGGGAGCCGCCGCCTGCGGGACAAGCCGACAACCTTGCGGGGAACGGAACCGTAACCTGTGTGTTGGAACGAAAAACGCCCCGGAATCCAAGCCGCTGTGTTTGCGGCTGTGCGGGTTCCGGAGCGATAATCCCCGTTATCGTGACTTTCAGATGGCATTCATAAACTGGTAGATGAGGTCCTCGTTGCCCGGCAGACCCTCGTGGCCGAAGTCCGGATAAATCAGCATACGTTTGGGCGAGGTGATGTGGTTGTAGGCGGCAAACTGCGTGGACGGCGGGCAGATGGTGTCCATCAGTCCCGTGGACATCAGCACCTCAGCCCGAATCCGTCCGGTCAGCTGCGCCACGTCGATGTAGCCAAGGTCGTGGAAGGTCTGCTCCCGCCGCTCGTGCAGCGGGTCAAAATGGCGGAAGTACTCCCGCAGGTCCTGATAGGCCTCGTTAGCAAGGTCCATTTCCCACACGCGTTGATAATCGCATAAAAACGGGTAGACCGGCGCAATGCGGGCGATGCGGGGTTCCAGCGCGGCACAGGCCAGCGTAAGCGCCCCGCCCTGCGAACCGCCCATGGCCCCCACGCGGTCGGGGTCCACGCCGGGCAGCGCCATCATGATGCGCGCCAGCCGCGCCGTATCCAGAAAAATATCGCGGTATAACAGCCGATCCGGGCCGCTGGCAAGACCGCGCGTGATGTGGCCGTTTAAGGTATTCCCCGCAACGCCGCCCACATCCTCCGATTCGCCGCCCTGCCCGCGGCAGTCCATAGCGGCCACGTGGAACCCGGAGGCCACATACCCCAGCTTGTCCTGCCAGTCGCCCGCGCTGCAGCTGTAGCCGTGGAACATCAGCACTGCCGGGCGCTTTTCCCCACCGTTTTTAGGCCGCAGGTACTTGGCGTGGATGCGCGCGCCTCCCACGCCGGTAAAGTACAGGTCAAAGCAATCCGCGACGGACGAAACGAAATCCGACGGCTTCCATTCCACCGCGGGGTCCACCGCCTCCAGCTCCTCCAGCGCGCGCGTCCAGTACGCGTCAAAATCGGACGGGCGCGGGTTGGTTCCCTGATAAGTCCGAAGCTCCTCCAAAGGCATATCTACAATCGGCATGGATGATTTACCCCTTTCACTCATCAGCGCCGCACGGCGCCCTGCAGTAACTTTCCGTAAGCCGGAACAGGATTCTGTGGATTTTGCCGTTTACAGAACGGTGACGGAGAATCCCATCATCTCGCCGAACGCCGCCAGCGAATCCACGTCGCCGTTATAGACCAGCGCGCTGTGGTGGGTGCCGCCCGCAAGACTGAACCGGCGCAAAAACTCCGGCAGGGGCATGCGGGGCTTCATCCAGCCGCGAATCTGGTTGCGAAGGGCGGTTTCGTCCCATTCGGGGGTTAGCATGTCCACCTCGGTTAACAGCAGCGAGAATCGATCCGGCTGCAACGGAGCAAGGTTGACCAGCACTGCCCTGCCCGCGCGGTGGCGGCCGAATACCCCCACCGTATCCCCGGCGTCGGTAAAGGCGAAGGGTACGTCGGTCAGCAGCGGTTTGCCCTCCGCCAGCGCGACATTCATTTCCGCCATGTGGCTCAGCAGCAATATGCCGCGCGCCCAGTCCGGGCAGAAGATTTCCACAAACCCGGCGGTGCCATAGGCGGTCATCAGCGCGCCGGTCAGCGCGGCCGTCAGCGCATCGCCCTCGCCCGCATAGCCGCAGCCGTGCGCCATCATGCGCGACAGTTCCGCAAAGGGCATTTTGGAAAGCCCGGTGGACTTGGACAGTTGCATAAAGTTGAGGGTGACCGCGCCAATCTGGTTCCGTTCCGCCCAGCGGCGCAGGGCAAGCCCGGCTTTTACGGCGCTGCGGTAGTGCTCCGGCGCGGACACCTCGACGGTATACTGCCGCGCGTCTTCCGCAAGCTGTTCGTCCACATCCGCGTCGGTCACGGCGTCGGAGAGGGAGCGCAGTTCCTCCGGGTCCGGACAGACCACCTCCGCGCCGGTCACGTCTTTCAGGGTTTGCGCATCCAGCCTGAAATCCCCCATGCCGTCAAAGGAGCCGCCGATCAGCCCAACCTTCATGTGGCGCATCGTTTCGGCGGCCCGCGCCGCGCGGCAGAAGCCCGCGACCTGCCGGGCCACGCGGCCGTCCGCAAGCGGGCCGCACGCGATGCGGTACGGGATGCCGCGCCGTTTGAGCATGCTGCACAGGTCCTGCACGCCGTGGATACCGTGATTGCGGTCTATGGCCTGCGCGCCTGCCGCGGCGATAAAATCAAAGGTGGGCGTAGTGTCCATCAGGATGATCGGGGCTTTCAGCCCGGCAAGCGCGTCAATGGCCTCCAGCGACGGCGAATACGCCAGATGAAGCGTTACGACAGCCGATACCTGCTGTTCGTTCAGCAGCGCGACGGCCTGTTCAAACTCTTCCTTTACGCGGCACACGTTCGTAACCGTCACGGTCAGCCCCTCGGCCTCCAGCGCTTTGGCGGCGTCCGAAAGAAACGGCATCTGCAGCGTGCGCAGCGCGGGGTCCACGTCGTCGTACAGTTTGATATACAGCGGTAAAAGCCCGATATGGAGAGGTTTCATTTGCATTCCCACTTTCCCTGTGTGTGATAGGTTTCGTGCTGCACCGCGCCGGTCAGGTCGCGGGCGTTGCCCGCGAAAACCCGCTCGGCTTCCTTCGCGCCCAGCCCAAGGCGGGTCAGCGCGGTTTTCATGGCCAGCGCTTCCTCGTATAAGAAGAAAGTCAGCGTTTCGCCCTCTTCCCGGCTCACTTCGCGCATGTTGGGGTCGCCGCTCACGTCTCCGTACAGGCCGGGCGGCACAAGGTTTACGTAGTGCCCGTTTTCGCAGATGCGGCGCATGCGCATGCGGGTAATCGGCAAATCGCTGCCGAAAAGGACGCGGTTGGCCCCCACGTTGCCGACAAGCGTTTCCAGCACGTCCGGGTTGCAGTTGGCGCTGAAGTCGAACAGCAAATCCTGAAACGGGGCCAGCGTATCCAGCGCGTTTCCGACGTCCTCCATGCAGTAGGCGCGGCCCACGTGCGCCAGAATCAGGCGGATATTGGGGTAAGTGCGTTTGATCCACGCGATGTCCGCCAGATTCTGCGGGTCTTTCAGCCGCCCGGGGCGCGGAATGTGCAGCATCATGATCCACCCGTGGCGGTTGAGCACTTCCAGATGCTTCGGCGGGAAAAAGTCCGGAATGCGGATTTCCGGCTCCGGGATGTTCGCGGGGGAGAGGTTCAGGTAGCTTTTCAGGCCAAGAAAACCGCCCTCCAGCACGCCCCGCTCCACTTCGGCCGCGGTCTGTTTCGGGTGGCTGAAGTAAAGCGAAGGATAACCGTACGCGTCGGCGTTCCGGCGCACGTACCGGTTATGCACGTTCAGGTCATCGTTGGGTTCGGGGTTGGCGAACACCATGGGCACCACCCGCTTGCCGGGAAACAGCAGCCGGTAGGTTTCCGCCAGATCCTGTCCGCTGTTGTCTCTGGCCACCAGATAGGGCCAGCTGACCGCGCGCAGGTTGTCGCTGTCCGGGGTGGCCCAGAAGGATTCCAGCCACAGGTGGCTGTGAATATCAAAAATTTCTTCCGGTAGAAAATCACGCAATTCCTGATCGTAAATCCGTCGATCCGTTTCGGTCAGCGAAAACAAAGCCATCCCTAATCCCTCCGGGCGGGCGACATACGCGCCGCGCCGTTCTGATAACGTTCCAGCACTTCCCGATACGCCAAGCGGTCCGGCCCCGGGTTCACCTGCCTGCGCCGACCGCCCAACCGCGCCGCGCCCGCCGCGGGCGACGCAAACAGGCCCGACGCGGCGCCCGCCAGCGCGGCGGCCACGACGCATCCGGCCTCGGAGGTTTCCGGCAGGGTCAGGGTGTGCTCCGCCAGATCGGCGAGGATGCCTGTCCACAATTCGCTTTGGGATGCGCCGCCCGTGAGGATCAGCTCGCCCCCGGCGGCGTCGCCCAGCGTGTTCAGCATCCAGACTGCCTGACAGGCCACCCCTTCCATCACCGCGCGCGCCATATGCCGCACATCGTGGTCGGGCCGCAGACCGTAAAAACCGGCCTGCGCGTTACGCAGCCCGGCGGGGTATTCCGCGCCGGAAAAGAACGGGTAAAACAACAGCCCATTGGAACCTGCCGGGCTTTCCGCCGCCAGCAGGTTCACCTGTGTAAGCGTCAGCGGCTTGCCGCCGCAGAGCGGCGCGCAGGCGTTGCGAAACCACTCCACGCAACTGCCGCCGCTGTCCAGCGAGAAAAGCGCGCCCCATAGCGAAGGGGCCACATGTCGGCTCAAAGCCGCGGCGGGCGTGCCGATAGCGTCCGGCGTGTCGGCCACGGCCAGCACGGCCCAAGCCGTGCCGGTGGCGATCACCCGGTCGCAGCCGCATGCTGCGCCCGCGCCCAATGCGGCGCAGTACTGGTCGTGCCCACCGGCGACCACCAGCACGTCCGGGGAAAGCCCCAGCGCCTCCGCCGCTTCAGCCGTCAGCGTGCCGACCGGTTCGTATGCCGGTACAAGGTCGGCAAGATTTTGTGTTTTAAGCCCCAGCAAGTCAAGAATCGTTTGACTGTAACGTCCGGCTTGCACATCCAGCAGCTGCTCCACGCCCGCGCTGGAATAGTCTGCCGCCGCGCGCCCCGTAAGCCGCAGGGTCAGGTAGCCCGGTACGGAAAGAAACTTCGCGGCGCTTTCGCAAACTTCGGGCCGGTTCTGCTTCAGCCAGAGAATTTGCAGGGCGTTCAGGCCGCCGCAGAGGTTCCAGCCGGTGATTACATGCATGGCTTCGCTGCCGATGCTTTCTTCAAACTCGGCCTGCTGCCGCTGCGCGCGGGTATCCATCCACGAGATGGCAGGGTGCAGCGCGCGCCCCCGCGCGTCCACCGCTACCAGCGTGCCGCCCTGCGTGCTCAGCCCGAGGGCGGTGACCCGTTCGGGATTCACATCCCGGGTCAGCGTACGCACGGCGGCCACCAGCGCCTGCCACCAGTCCCCGGCGTTCTGCTCTAACTGCGAGGGCGCGGGATGCGCAAGGGGGTAGCTCTGCCGCGCCGTTGCCAGCGTCCGCCCATCGTGGGAAAACAGAACGGCTTTCAGCGAGCTGGTCCCCACATCCGCCCCGATGATCAGATCCCTCATGCCTTCTGTTTTTCCTCCCATTCGCGACGCACCGCCTCATAAACGCTGTCGGGAATCTCCTTCGTGGGGAAGGAGCAGCGGGGCAGCAACTGATCCCCGGCGATTTCCGGGTTGGTGCAGGCGTTGTGATCCCGGTAGCGCTCGCGCACGGCGGGGTCGCGGAAATCCGGCACCTCGTAGGGGATATTGCCATGCAGGATGGACTGATACCCCAGAATGCCGGGCAGCGACATGTCCAGCGCCTGATACACGTCGATCGCTTCCTCGCCGCCGGGCCGACCCAGCAGCTTTTCCAGAAAATAATGCATGGTGTAGAAATCTCCGCCGCCGTGGGTGCCGATCGAGCGGGAAAGCTCGGTATCCACCACCGGCTTGGGGTTGTAGGCGATATCCTGTTCCGTCAGCGCCGCGCCTTCCTGGAAAATGTGAACGCGGTTTACGCCCTCCTGCCAGCGGTCGGACTCCATCATCCCTTTTTGCCCGTAGATGGAGTACCAGATGGAGCCGGGTTCGCGCTTCAAATAACCGTTCAGGCTCTTCACCGTCGCGCCGTTGCTCATCTGCATCACCAGCAGGCCGCTGGCCCCGCCCGCGTAACCCTTTTGCCACATGTTGGGCACGTTAGGGTTTTCAAAGCCCACAACCCGCACGGGGCGCGTGCCGGTAATGGTTACGATGGGGCCCAGGCTGTGCGTGCAGTAGTAGCAGGAGTAGAGGCGGTTGCGCCAGTGGTCGCGCTCGCCGTAGGTGATGTCTCCCCAGATGGATTCGCAGTCGTGCACGTATTCGCCTTCGCCGTGCGTGAAGGTTCCCAGGTCGCCCGCGCGGTACCGGCGCTTCATCTCCTGCGTGGCAGCGAAATAGCAGTAGTTTTCCGCATAGGTATACACCTTGCCGCTGCGCTCCACCGCCTCCACCAGCGCTACGGCCTGCGAAAGCGTTTCCACCGGCAGCACCTCGCTGCACACATGGCGGCCGGAATCCAGCAGCCGGATCGCGTAGGGGGCGTGCTCGTTGGCATAGTTGGCCAGCACGACCGCGTCCATATCATGCTTAAAAAAATCTTCGAAATTCTCATACAGCGCGGCGTGCACGCCGTGCTGGTCCAGCTGTTTCTGGCATTTGTCCAGCAGGGGTTTATATTTGTCGCAGATGGCCACCAGCTCCGCGTCCGGGTGGCGGCTTAATACCTCAATCATGGTCATGCCGCGGTAGGCGCCAAAAACGCCGATTTTAATTTTATTTCCCATACCGAAAAACCTCCCAGGCCTTGTCAGGCTTTAATCGCGCCGACCAGCAGGCCCGACGCGAAGTATTTTTGCAGGAACGGATATACCAGCAGGATGGGGATCGTGGTGATGACCGTTACGCTCATGCGCAGGCTGTGCGCCGTCGTAATCAGCCCCTGTGCGGCGGAGGACGCTTCCTTGGTGGGGGCCTTGACCGCGATGTAATTATACAGGATGTACTGCACCGGGTACAGTTCGGGGTTGCGGTAGTTGTACAGCTGGGCGTCGATATAGCTGTTCCACTGCCCAACGCACGCATACAGCGTTACCGCGGCGAGCACCGGCACGCAAAGCGGCAGAACGATACGGGAAAATACCGTAAAATAGGACGCGCCGTCGATGGTTGCGGATTCTTCCAGCCCGGGCGGCAGGGTTTCGATGTAAGCGCGGATCAGCACGATGTTAAACACGTTCGCCACCGAAGGCAGCACATACACCCAGAACGAGCCGGTCAGCCCCAGCGTACGGATCAGGATATACCCGGGCAGCAGGCCCGCCGACACATACATGCTGAAAAACATGAACCGCCGGATCCATTTTACGCCGATCAGTTCATTCTTGCTCAGCACATACGCCGCCATGCCGGAGATGATCAGCATCAGCAGCGGCCCCAGCACCGAGCGGGCCACGGAAATGAAGAAACCGTGGATAATGGTGCTGTTGCTGAACGCGACCTGATAACTGTCCAGCCTGAAACCGCGGGGCCACAGCAGCAACTGGTTGCCGCCGGTCATGCCCATATCGCTCAGGGAGTAACAAAGCACGTACCAGAAAGGATAAATCATCGTAATGGTAATCAGCAGCATAATCAACCCGTTCACCAGGTCAAATACGCCTAATTTTCTTTTCATGTGGAACTCAGCCTCCTTTCCTGCATCATTTAGAACAGGGCCTGCTCCGTCGTCTTGCGGGACAGCCAGTTTACGCCGATTAAAAGGATCAGGCTGATCAGCGTTTTCACAATGCCGACCGCCGTGGCGTAGGAGAAATTGCCCAGCTTCAGACCGAAACGGTAAATATAATAATCGAACACTTCCATCGTGGAAATGTTGAGCGTGTTGGTGAAGATAAAGAACTGATCCAGATAGGAGTTGAAGATCGAGCCGGAGCCCAGAATCAGCAGCACAATCAGGGTCGGGATCAGGTTGGGCAGGGTAACAAACCACATTTCCTGATAACGGGTCGCGCCGTCCATGCGCGCCGCCTCGTACTGCTCCTCCGGGATGCCCGCGATGGCGGCGATGAACATCACGCTGTTGTACCCCAGGATGTTCCATACGTCCACCGTGATAATCAACCCCCACGAGGTGTTGGGGTTGCCCAGTATGTTGAGGGGTTTGTTGATCAGCCCCGCGGACTGCAGCGAGGAGTTGACCGCGCCGTCACTGGAAAAGAGCGCGTAGATGACTGCGTAAATAATCACCCAGGACATGAAATACGGGAAAAAGCTGGCGGATTGCACGAACCGGCGAAAACGCCCCCAGCGTACTTCTTTCAGGAAAATGGCGAAGACCAGGGCGCAGACAAGACCCAGCACCAGCGAGGAGACATTCATCACCACGGTGTTGAGGATCACGTGCCCGGCATCCGCGGAGTCGGTAAAAAACTCGATAAAATACTTCAGTCCCGCCCATGGGGCGCTGAAAATCGGCTTGCCGATCTTAAAATCACTGAACGCCATCCACCAGCCAAAAAGCGGCGCATAGGTAAACACCGCCACGGAAAGAATCGCCGGAAGAATCATCAGGTACAGCTGTCGCTGGCGCACAATCTTGCGCAGCGTATCCTTCCGGCGAAGGGCCGGACTCCGGTCGAGGGCCGGAACGCGCTGGGTCATCACAGGGCCTCCTTTAAAAAGGCGCGCCCCCGGGACCCCTTTCGGCGGTCGCAGGGGCGCGCTATCGTTGTGCAACGCGGCGGTGGGTTACTGCGCGGCGTTCACATACTGTTCGTAGTGCTCGCGGTTGGTCTCCAGAATCTCATTGTACTTGTTCACGATGGAGTCGATGCCCATGGCTTCGTATTCCGTGTTCAGCTCCGCCCATTTCGCGTCGAAATCGTCCGCGGTCACCAGGCTGGTGCCCGCCACGGCGATCCAGGCTTTGAACTTCTCGTCCAGTTTGCCTTCGTCGCTGTTGGGGTCCAGCACACAGGTGGAAGCCAGACCGGTGGGCGCCAGCACGCCGGTATCCGTCCAGTACGACAGCGAGTTGCTCCAGCCGAGGTTCTTATAGGCTTCTTTCTGCCGGTCGGTGAGGAAAATTTCATCGTAGTACGCGGGCGCGGCCTGCATGTTAAACGCGATGCCCTGCGCGTCGCCCTGCTTGCAGGCGCCAAAGAACGAGGCAAGGTCGAAGCCTTCGTCGGTGGAGTAGTTCGGGTTGGTCAATACGCCGTTGATATACGCGTCGGTCGGCGTACGCTTGCCGTCCACCATGGTGTAATGCGTGCCCTCGATGCCGCTTTGCAGCAGAATCTGGCCTTCGTCGGACAGGGCCCAGTCCAGCAGCGCGAAAATGCGCTCGGGGTGCTTGGCGTTCTTGGTGATGGCGTAGGAGTCGAAGGGGCGGGTGGTTTCCACGCGGATCTGGCGTTTCAGGCCGGCCGCTACCTGCGCGTTGCTGCGCACCGGCATGTTGATGTACTGCATATCCGGCGTGCCGTTGGATACGAGGGTCGCGTTGGCGCTGGTGGACATCCACGTGCAGTACCATACGCTTAGCGCGCGGCCGCTGTTGATTTTTTCCTGTACCTGGTCATACGTGTCGGTAAAGCAGTCCGGGTCCAGAATGCCGGCTTTGTACAAACGGTTGAAGAAGTGATAGCTGTCTTTCACGGCGGGCAGCGTCCAGGTGGGCACCCATTTCTGCTCGACCTGATTCCACACTACCGCGTCGTTGGTGCCCTGGTCGTTGGTTTCGCCGCCCTTTTCGCAGAACTCGGTCAGCAGGGAGGGGCCCCAGCTTTCCGCGAGAGGTAGTACCATGCCGACCGTTTTCTGGCCGTTGGTTTCGGGGTTGTCCTGCATCGCTTTCTGCAGGAAGTTGAACCAGTCGTCTTCCGAAACGAGGTTGGGCCAGCCCTGCTGCTCCAGCATGTCCGTGCGCACGCCGATATCCAGCACGTCGGGCACGTTGGTGAGGTCGGCGGGCACGTAGCGGTTCCACGTGTAAATTTTACCATCTTTGCTGCTGGCGCGCCAGTAGGGGATCTGCTCCGCGTAGCGGGTCTTAAAGTTGGTGCTGGAGGCAATATAATCGTCCAGGCATACCAGCGCGTCGGCGTCGATATAATCCTGCACCATATCGCCGCCCTCCAGGCGGATGATCTCGGGATAATCGCCCGTGGCGAGCATCAGGCTCTGCTTTTCGCTGTTATCGTTCACCGGCAGATACTCAAACACAATGTTAAATTTGTCTTTGATGTATTTGCCGATCGGGGTTTCGTCGCTGCGCGAATGGGTTTGCGCGGAGCTGACGATAATCT
>Ga0183096_1002925_pt1 | contig 11105 bp, 15 predicted proteins | sample Biomet5_FD_127791 | JGI IMG/M metagenome (GOLD analysis project Ga0183096, IMG submission 127791) | Microbial communities from bioreactor (seeded with sewage sludge) at LBNL, California, USA - Biofuel metagenome 5 (version 2) (version 3) | ecosystem: Engineered > Bioreactor > Anaerobic >...
GCCCATGGTCACGCCCAGCCCAATCTTGAGGCCGTTGATGATATTCTGTGTCGCCTGGTACTCGTTCTCCATCGCGTCCACAGCAGCGCCGTCGCCTTTCAGCATGCTCGAGTACTGACGTTTATGGATGTCCGCCAAACGCTTTTGGTTCTCATCAATAGCGGTCCGGTATTCCGCAATACTTTCCAGCTTTGGGATTATTGTATCACTTTGCCGGTCGTTTGTATAGAACATATGATCGGGTAGAAAAAAGAAAAAATCTTCTTCTCCCGACATTAATGTGTATTCCCATTGCATCTTCAAATCATATTTGTTATAATATGATATTGTCGCAATAAATTGTTATAACAATTAGAAGGTGAACGCTAGTTATGTTAGCAATTGTTTTCTCCATAATATCGCTTATTATAGCAATATGCGCTTCTATTTGGGCTTATAAGGCAAATATAATAGCCAACGAGGCAAATATAATTGCAGAGAAACCTGTAATAAGAATTACTTCGCTAACTTATTACCCTGATCGACTTAGAATTTATACTTCTTCAACGGCGGAATCCCTAAATAGTCCTCTAAAAGATAAATGTTTACCTATGGGGCCTAAGATTTATAGCATTATAACCGAGAAAAATGCTATGCGTAATATTTCATGGAAATCCTTTGATGGCGAACAAGATGATAAACAATATTTTTTCATAAATCTGATTACAGAAGAAACAAAATCTCGCCCTCTGTATCTTTATTTAGGAGCTCTGGAAATCACTCTTTATAATGACGGAGCCATACCAGAAAGCGCCGAAATTATAAATGCTTTTTCAAAATTACCAAGCGGTTTAGAACTTTTCCCCCAGAAGCCGGATAATCTCGTAAAAGAGAATTGTATTTTATCTCTGGCGCCTGAGAATAGTAATCACAATAGGTATGTTTATAATATCGCTTATGCATATGCCGAGGGTGACGAAACAAGCATTAGATTTGATAATCTCTATAAGTTCGTCAGTGAAACCGATTTAATAAAGAAAAAAGCTAAAGCGCGTGACTTTATTAATTTTACTGAGTCAGGTTATGTAATCATGTGCAAAGGAAAACGCAACACATTTTATAGTGGAATTGTGTTAGGTTTTGACGGAAATAATGAACTGAGTTTACAGTATTGCGATCTTTCAGATCTTAAAATTTACAAGATTATGCTTATGACCTCTGATGACTTAATAAAACGCTGTGAAAGAGATTATAAAAATACAAAACTTTATCCGAACATAAGAAAACCCGGAGATTGCGATTGCGGATTGATACGGACGAATCGGTGCTCACGCTGATCGAGGTTACTGAAAGGCTGGATTACAGGGAATTGGTCGGAACATTGTATCACTTTGCCGGTTGTTTGTATAGAACGTACATTCTTATCTGGACAAAAGAAAAGGCCCGGAGGGCCAGTGAACTGAACCCCGAAAAACGGACATTGAGAGAAAAAGCCTCCTGTTGTAGGATAACTGTAACAGGAGGTATTTATTTTGAAGAGAACATGGACAAACGTAGAAAGATTAGCGCCAATAATAATGAAAATGCGCAGCGAAGGGTTTACAAGACAACAGATCGCCGATGCACTTGGGCTTAAGAAGATACAAATTAAGAACTGGATTAACAGATACAATCGTCGTCAAAATGCTCTTCCTAAAACCTCTAGACATAGAGGTAGGCCAAGAACACGGCCAATTACACACCCAGAAGCTTTAACACTACGAATAAAAGAACTTGAACGAGAAGTGGAACTGTACCGGTCTTTTCTTCAAGCTGCTGGAAGGATGTGAGTCCAGAAATCAAGTATATTGCCATTCAGCGACATGCAGATAAATACCCTATTAGTCAAATGTGTGAATTTTTTGAGGTGTCCAGAAGTGGATACTATGCATTTCTTAATCGACCGCGAGTCAATAGTGCAGAAGAAGCATTAGCCCAACAGATTTCTCAATGCCAGAGGGAAACAGGCTGTACCTATGGATATCGAAGGGTATGCATTTGGCTAGAACGCCATGGACAATGCTTAAACCATAAGGCTGTGCTGAGAATCATGAATAAGTATGGATTATTGGCGCAGATTCGACGGAAAAGAAAGTATCATCAGATGAGCGACCAGTTACATCGATATCCCAATATACTGAACCGGGATTTTGAATCTGAAAGGCCAAATGAAAAGTGGGTGACAGATATCTCTTACATTAAGACGCCCCAGGGTACGCTCTATTTGTCCATGATTCGGGATTTATTCGATGAGAGCATCGTTGCTTATCAAATGGGTACGGAACAATCGGTTAATTTGGTATTGAACACTATTCGCGCTGCTAAAGAAAAAGAAGTGGTCACTGGAGAGCTGCAACTCCACAGTGACCAAGGGTTTCAATACACGTCCCATGCATATTTCAACCTGACACAAAAGTACGGCATAACGCCGTCTATGTCAAGACGGGGAAATTGCTATGATAATGCAATGGCAGAAAACTTCTTCAGTATACTGAAGACAGAATGTATTCGGAGGTGCAAACCAAAGACGATCAATGAGGCTCGGCTCTTGATAGAGAATTATATCCACTTCTATAACCATGAGCGTATCCAGTTAAAAACAAAACTGACGCCGCTTGAAAAACGACGCCAGTTGACTTAATCTTTAGAATTTCTACGACAGGGCTCTTTATTTGTGTCTACTCGGTAGGGTTCAGTCCATTCCGAAGGGGGCGTTTGTTTTAATCCGATAACTTTAAAAATTAGACAGGAGATTAATTGTAACCTGATGGCTGGATATTAAATAATAAAAGCCCCCATGGGGGCTTGGCATATCTTGTGAACTCTGTCCTAAAACTCGATTTCGCGGGAATTGTTGTGACGGATTTTATCGGCCAGATTCGCCATGCGAGTCATTTGACGATTATGAATCAACTCGACGCTGAGTAATATGAGCAGCGACATTGCAAGAAGCAGCGCCAGCCATCCGATTATGGCAAACGGCATGAAGGAGAGCCGGCCTACCTGAGAAGCGTCTTCCACGAATACCTGCGTCATGCCGCCGGTGATGACATAACCCGCGAAAACAGCATTGCAGATGGCGGCAAAAAAGGCAACGAGCACGGCCGCGATATTGTCATGCCGCCCGGTGACCAGCGATGCGACGATGTAGACAGCGCTGAAAAGGAAGGCGGCAGCGGAAAAAGCGGCGACCGCGATATAATGGTATCTGGCGTAGTCCAACGAGAAGATGGCCTGAGCTATTGCCAATACGCCGGTGAGGATACCGAAAAAGCCGGCGGCGCCGAAAGCCCATGAGTTCTGCCGGATACCCCAGTATACTGCGAAAAAGCAGAACGCAAGACCGAACAACGCCATACTAATATTGAAGATCAAAGCTGAAGAGGCGCCCAGATAGCTCCCCGGATACTGGCCGAGCTCACTGTAGAAACCGTTGAGAGGGGAAAAGGCTCCGTTTTCAAATGTCACAATGGCTATAACGATCCCCGCCAGCAACAGCGCCGCCCCTGCGATACCGATGGTGCCAAACAGCTTATTCTGATTCATTGCTCCTCCTTAGAACATCATGCATTCCACATACTTGTCCATGAAATAGGCGTCGCCTCCCAGCTCGACATGCTGTGCCAAACTGGCGATTCGCATACTTTCCAAGATGTATTCGTCGGAGAGGAGCGTCATTCCTGCCCCGGCGCCCGCCGCGTTGCCAATATTTTTAATGATATCACGAAATATGGCGGGGAGCCGGCCGCTGTCCATTGCGCTTTGAGGATTCATATAATTTCCAAAACCGCCAGCGAGATAGACCTGGCGGATATCGCTGAGCTCAAGGCCCGCCCGGTTAACCAATGCAAGCACGCCGGCGGCAATCGCCGATTTAGCGGTCTGGATACGGCGAACGTCCCGCTGGGTGACGGCGATGCTTTGGGCCAGGACGAATGCGGGCGCGCCGTCAATGGTGATGGTATGCGGGCCGTCTTCGATCCGGCCTGTCTCATCCATGGCACCGGAGGTGCGCATCAACGCGAGCGCATCGATAACACCAGAGCCGCACAGGCCTTTGGCTTTGCCGCCTCCGATGACGGAGGTTTGTATCGCGCCGTCCTGGACCCAAACGCTGCCTGCCGCTCCGGCGACCGCAGCCATGCCGCATGACAGCTCTGAGCCTTCGAAGGCAGGACCCGCTGCGGTGGAAGAAACGAAAAGCCGCCCGTTTGCGAGCAGCGCGACCTCACCGTTGGTACCGATGTCCAGCAGCAGCGCCGCATCGTCTTTCATCATGCCGGAGGAAAGTATCGCTGATGTGATGTCGCCGCCGACAAACGCGGCCATGCAGCGCTCCAGATAGACTTTGCCGCTGGTGTTGAGCCCGAGCGATTCGGCGCTGACCCAACGGCCGAAGTCATCGGGCACAATATAGGGAAATTCGCCCATGGACGTTGGGTTGACTCCTGCCAGAAGATGCAGCATCGTGGTGTTTCCTGTTATGGATGCTGTGATGATGTCGGCGGAGCTGATATTCTTGGATGCGCAGAGCTTTTCGATCTGCTCATTTAACCCGTTGCGTATGGCTGCCTGCAGCTCAGACGTGCCGGATGCGTTATCACGGCAGTATTTGATGCGCGAGATGACATCCAGGCCGAATGAGGTTTGCGGGTTTAGTGCGCTTTGGATCGCGACGCATTCGCCGGGCGCGAGGTCGTACAGATAGAGAGCGAGTGTGGTGGTACCGATATCCACGGCGAGGCCGTAGCCCTGTCGGCCTGTGGGGATCCTGGGGAGCCTCGCGTCCGTCAGTATCGACATATCCACCTTTAACGGATGATGGATGCTGCCCTGTTTGTATTTTATACACGACTTGAAGGGGCACTTGCCGATAAGACATGCCCCTGTGCAGACCTGATGTTCGTTCATGAATCCTCCTTGGAACAGGATGAAATAATACGTCCGGTATAGTCCGCCGCCAGCTTTTCACCGGGCCGGGCAATAGCAAAGCGGCTGTCGTGCCGGCCTTCGATGAGGTCACGCAGCCAGCCGCTGCCGCCTTTTACCTTGTCGAAATGCCAGCCGAAATAAGCGGCGGCGTCCCGGGTATATTGTTCGCAGGCAGGGAAGGGCAATTCATCCCAGTCAACGTAAGCGGCGTTGTTATAGTTTTTGGTGGTGGTTTCCACGTCCACCAGATAAAGCGCGTTGTCCTCACCATAAAGCTCGGTGTATTCTTCCAGCTTCAGACGCCGGGAATTTTCTGACGGGGTATACGCGTTTTCGATCCAGGATGCGTTGTACCAGTAGGTTCCGGGATGTGTGTCAAAATATTCTCTGTATTTTTGATAGGAGCCCAGGAACAAGCCGATGCAGTCATCGCTGCGCGGCACGACCAACGTGTGTTTTTTGGATGAGAGCCCGGCCACGCCGTTGGAACACAGGCCGTATCCTAAAAGGATCGCGTCAAAAGAACGTCCTGTTTTCTGTTCATTGGAATGCAGGTCGGTATTACTGTCCACTTTATCGATTTCCTCCTGCAGTGCGCGGCGCAGCAGATCCGGCGTATCGTGCAGACCTTGGCGCATGTAGGTGATATCAAGCATCGTCCGGGTTTGCGACGCCAGCAGGCTGAGTTCGCGGAACAGAGCCTTGCAGGCGAGGACTTTGTATCTCATAAAACACCTCGAAAGGAATATAAAGCAATTATAACATACGGCAGCAGCGCGGTTTAGAGATAATTTTGCGATTTGTTGTACGAATGGATTATACTTTTTCTTGGACATTGTAAAATATAAGTTGTCAACAAATGCGCGCCGGTGTTATAATCTTACGATGTAGCGTCTTTCTTGCTCTGCGCATTTGGACGCAGGGCTACATCCGGCTATTGATATTATTCTTTGATTGCCGGAGAGTCCAAAAGGGAGGTTAAGTATGAATCAATACGAAAGCATGTACATCTTGAAGCCGGACATGGAAGAAGAAGCGAGAAAAGCGCTGATCGAAAAGTTTGCGAATCTCGTGACGGAAAACGGCGGAAAGCTTGACAAGGTTGATGAGTGGGGCATAAGAAAGCTGGCTTACGAAATCAACTACATCAAGGAAGGATACTATGTGCTGATGACGTTTGAGGCGCCGTCGGCATTTCCGGCAGAGCTTGAACGTAATTACAAGATCAGCGACAGTATCTTAAGATTCAATGTGATCAGACTGTAAAGGCAGGTTGTGAATTATGAACAGGGCTATTATCATTGGAAACTTGACAAAGGACCCGGAATTGAGAACGACATCATCCGGAATCTCCGTATGTACATTCAGGGTTGCCGTATCACGTCAATTCAAACGGGATGAAACCGATTACCTGAATATTGTCACATGGCGGGGCCTTGCCGAAAACTGCGCTAAGTTTTTAGCCAAGGGGCGCAAAGTTGGCGTAGTAGGTTCCATACAGACGAGAGAATATGACGACAACAACGGACAAAGGCGCTATATTACCGAAATTGTCGCCGACGATGTGGAGTTTCTGTCGCCGAAGGGCGAGGGCGGCGGAAGCGGGCCGCGGACGCATGATGTGCCTCCGCCTCCGGATGACGCCGGTCTCTTCGGAAATGAACCGGATGATTTTGAGCCTCTGGACGATGAACAGATGCCGTTTTGACTTTAGAATGGAGGAAAGCTTATGATGAATAATGATGATAAGCAGCAACAAAGGAAGATGCGCCGTGGCAGGCCCAGACGCAAAGTGTGCGCTTTCTGTGCGGATAAATCCAAGAGCATCGATTATAAGGACACGATGAAGCTGAAGCGTTTTCTGACGGAGCGCGGCAAGATACAGCCGCGGCGGACGTCCGGCGTTTGCGCCAAGCATCAGCGCCAACTCGCGATGGCGATCAAACGTGCCCGCATGATGGCTTTGCTGCCGTATTCGCAGGACTAAAAGACATAACAAAATGAGCGGTTATATACCGCTCTTTTTTGTTGCTTTAGTTGCTTTGACAGGGTGGCACCATAGGCCGTACTACATTTCTTTCGGCAAGAATATGAGGGCTGCCCGCCGGCGATTACTTTTTGAACTCGCCGATACAGTGAAGCAGCGTGTCCATCTGCTCGTTGGTACCGATGGAGATACGGAGGTATTCGCTGATTCGCGGCAGGTTGAAGTGGCGCACATAGATGCGGCTTTTTTCCAGGTGCTTTTTTAGCTGAACTGCACCGACGCCCTGCCATGTGGCAAAAAGAAAGTTGGCGCTGGATGGCAGCACGGAAAACCCGAGCATCGTGAGATCGCGCGCGGTTTGTTCGCGGGTCGCGACTATTTTCCGGGAAATGGCCGCGTAATAGTCGGCATCCAGCAGAGCGGAGGCACCGACGTGTTGCGCGAGCATATCCACCGGATAGGAGTTGAAGCTGTCCTTGATGCGCGAAAGACCGTCGATCAGGTGCGGCTGGCCCAACGCGATGCCCACCCGAAGACCGGCGAGCGCGTGAGACTTGGACAGCGTTGTGACGATAAGAAGATTGGGATAGTTTTGGATCAAAGATACAGCGCTTTGCGCGCCGAAAGCCACATAGGCCTCGTCAACGATCACGACGCGGTCCATATTGAGTTGTAGGATACGCTCGATATCAGCAACAGACAGTGCGATACCGGTCGGCGCGTTGGGATTGGCAATCACTACGCCGCCTGCACCGACCATGCTGTTGACGGGAACCGTAAAGTCATTATTAAGCGGCACGGTGGTGAAGCTGATGCTGTAATAGGCCGCCCAGACGGGATAGAAGCTGTATGTAATGTCCGGAAAGACAATATCTCCATCGAAGAAAGCATCGAACGCGAACCCCAAAACTTCGTCCGAGCCATTGCCGCAGAAAATATGCGATTCAGGCAGACCGAACACCTGAGCGGCTGCAGTACGAAGCGGACCGCCGTCCGGCCGGGGGTAAAGCCGCATGCGCGCGCCGTCGAAGCGCTCCAATGCGTCCAACGTAGCGGGCGAGGGCGGGTATGGGTTTTCGTTGGTATTGAGTTTGATGATGCCGCTGCCCTGCGGCTGCTCACCCGCTGTGTAGGGCGTGATACCGCGGGCTTTTTTGCTCAGATAGCTTTGCAAGAGAGGGGCCTCCGTCGCATTTTTCCTTATCATATCACATCACCCCGTAAAACTTAACAAATTTCTTTTTCCGTATGATAGAATACGGGTATGAAAAGATGTGACTGGGCGCGGAACACTGATAGGCTTCTATGCGAATATCACGATAAAGAATTTGGGCGGAAGAAGAACAGTGATGCCGCGTTGTTTGAAAAGCTGTGCTTGGAGATGTTTCAGGCGGGGTTGTCCTGGCGCACGGTGCTTGATAAGCGCGAGGCGTTTCGGGAAGTATTTTATGGGTTTGATGCTGTGCGCGTGGCGATGATGACGGAGACGGATGCGGCGGTGTTGATGGCAGACAGACGTATCATCCGTAACCGGAGAAAAATTGACGCGGTGATTCATAACGCACAAAAATTCTGCGAACAGTTTGGCTGCGAGGGCAGCTTTGTGAAATATGTTTACGGCTTTGATGGCGGCGACGCTCTATGCCGGGATTTAAGAAGACGCGGCTTTCAATTTGTGGGGCCGACGATCTGCGAATCATTTCTTGGCAGCGTGGGGGCAATTGAGGCACATGAGCCGGGATGTGATTTGTATAGAGGGAGGGGCTGAATGCCAGCGTATCTGACGCACCGCATGGCGGGAGAAAAGGTATTGGGAACCATTGATGTGCCGCACAAAGCGGCATTTTATCTGGGCTGCCAGGGCCCTGACATGTTGTTTTTTCACAACTATCAGCCGTGGCGGCGGGATAAAACAATGTTTGCGCTTGGCGTCAGTATGCACAGTAGGGATACGCGTGCGTTACTGGAGCACTTGATACGCTTTGCGAAAAGGTATGAAGGGGTGGACCGCGATGAACTGGTGTCCTATGCTATTGGCTTTTTGACGCACTATGCGGTCGACAAGAACGCGCATCCAATCGTATATCGCATATCGGGTGACGACGATGCGCTCCATCAGGCTATTGAATATATGTGGGACAGCTACACGGCTGTTGAATACTGGGGTATAGAGCCGTCTGAATATGAGATATACTCAGAAATCATGTATAAAGAGTTGGGGTGGGGCATCTGTAAATGGTACAGCCAAGCGGCTGATGAGCTCTATGGCCTAAATATATACCCGGAGATGGTGCGGCAGGCACAAAAACAGTTTGCTCACGCCAAACAGGCGCTGGGCCGTGTTGGCCCGCTAAGGCGTTTTTATCTTGGCTTTATCGGAAAAGCAGTAGGCTTTGACACCACCAGCCTGCTTTATCCGATAAAACGCGACTTTTCGCTGTTCAGCGCGATAGAATATGAGAACATGAAAGCAGCGGTGGAGGAGGGCGTTCGGCAGGCGCGGGAGATGGCGCCGGCGGCTCGCCGGGCTATGGATGGTGATGATACGCCGCTGCCTTTGTGGTTCGGTGACATGAATTTTGAGGGGGCGCTTATTGAACAGCAATAAAATAATCGTTTCTTTTTCGGCATGAATGAAAGGTGCATTAATCACGCATACTATCGTCAGTAATTACAGAAAGGCGGAACGATTATGTCGAAAATGAACTGTTCCTGTTGTTCAAAGCCCATGGAATCACGCGCTATGCAAAACTGTAAGGGCTGCAATGCATATATGTGCAAGGACTGCTTTGATATGAACAGCGGGTATTGTAACGAATGCCAGCAGAGCATGGAGATGTACGAATAGCGTCGGTTAACGGCGCTATTACCTCTATTTTTTATTATACGCTTTCATGGCCTGCACCACTTCGGGCGAGATGATATGTTCAATACGGCATGCGTCCGCCTCGGCCAATTCGGAACTGATGTTAAGAGAATTCACCAAAAAATCGGTAATGATATGGTGCAGTTCATGAATGTGTACAGCCTTGCTGCGGCCCTTGTCGGTAAAAGTGATATCGCCGTAGGGCTCTTGAAGGACATAACCCTCGTTTTTTAAGTTTGTCATGGCACGGTTGACACTGGGCTTGGTGACACCCAAAAACCGCGCGATATCCACGCTGCGCACCACGCTGTTTTTTGCTTCCAGTTCCAGTATTGCTTCCAGATACATTTCAACCGATTCGCTGAAATCCACACTCGTCACCACCCTTGTTATCAGCTTTTTCAGAATAACACATTATAGAATTTCATTAAACCATTTATTTTAGGGCCAATAACAGCATAACAGCCGCCGCAATGATAAAAGGAAGCAGGAAAAGAAGGCGTTTAAAACCAAGTTGACGATTGAATTCAATTTCGTCCTCGCTTCGTTCGGGATTTCGTATATCGTTTAATTTTCTTTTAAGTCGGTCTTTGATGCTCATGAAGGCTCTCCCGAATGACCTGTATAATGTTCATATTATAACACAAAAAGGCCGGTTTGAATGTAATAAATTAGAACGTGGCCGACATGGAGAGCACTGGAAGGAAGACGCTGTGCCCTGATGAATGTATTCCTGAATAAATATTAAATGAGGTTGTGAGGATGGATCACCAAGCAAATATTTTTATACATTTTATGATTTGAGAAGGATTTTTGATATCTTTAAAATAGTCGCTCTAGCTCCGTTTTGCACATCCTGTGGACAAAATTGTGGATAACTGGGATAAAAATATTCATAGGTGATTCGTTGATTATGCAAAAATCGTTTTATGAACATCGAACATATGTTGGACGGTGAAACTTAGAAGTCTATTGGTATTATTCAAAGTGTCTAATGTTTATGCAAAACAGCCGCTTGATTATGACAGCGAAGGATAAAAATGTGTCGATCTGGGAATGATATGAACATCAGAATATTGGAAAAGGCGGTGGGGCGCAATGAACGACAATCTGGACATGATCAGGCAGCAGATGAAAGGCCAGAAAGGCGAGCGGATTACGTTGAAAATGCGGTGCGGCCGCCGCGGCGGCATCCAACAGGACGGCGTAATCGACGGGCTGTACCCGGATGTGTTTACCGTGATAGTCAAGGAACACGGCTACAGACGCCGGTATTGCTTTTCTTATTCTGAGTTAACTACC
>Ga0183096_1002929_pt1 | contig 11094 bp, 9 predicted proteins | sample Biomet5_FD_127791 | JGI IMG/M metagenome (GOLD analysis project Ga0183096, IMG submission 127791) | Microbial communities from bioreactor (seeded with sewage sludge) at LBNL, California, USA - Biofuel metagenome 5 (version 2) (version 3) | ecosystem: Engineered > Bioreactor > Anaerobic >...
GGCATGGGTTACGGGCAGGAGCTGGACCTCTGCTGGGAACACCGGCAGCCCACCGAGCAGCAGCTGACCGAGCTGCACAGCCACAAGACGGGGGACCTGATCCACGCCGCCGGGCTGATGGGGGTCGCGTCGGCGCCGCACAGCGCCGCCGACCTGCAGGCCTGCACCGACTATACAAGGGCAATCGGTCTGGTCTTCCAGATCGTCGACGACGTGCTGGACTGCACGGCGTCCGCCGCCGAGATGGGCAAGCCGGTCGGCAGCGACGCGGCGGCCGGCAAAGTCACCTTTGCCACGCTACTGGGCGTTGACGCCGCCCGGGCGCGGGCTGCACAGCTGACGCAGCAGGCCTGCGCCCGGCTGGAAACCATTTACGGTGCGCCGCGCGCGGCGTTTCTCACCGCCCTGGCGCGCTCGCTGGCAGACCGGCGCAGCTGAGCCGGCCAAACAAGAGAGGGGGGACCTGTATGCGGCACTTCTGGGCATTTTTCACCTGCAACTATATTCTCTATGTTCCTCTGCTGGCCTGGTTTGCGGCACAGGTCTGCAAAACGATCATCAACTTTATCCTCAGCGGCAAGTTTGACCTGGAGCGCATGTTCGGCGCGGGCGGCATGCCCAGCGCCCACTCGGCCCTGGTCTGTTCGCTGACAATTGCCACGGCGCGCAAATACGGCATCGCCTCGCCGTTTTTTGCCTTTGGCTTTATTCTGGCCGCAATCGTCATGTACGACGCCATGGGCGTGCGCCGCGCCGCCGGGGAACAGGCCAAGGTTCTCAACAAGCTCGTCGACGACTGGATGAGCGATGAGGCTGAGGAGGATGCCGCCAACCCGCTGCGCGCTAACGGCAAACGGCTGAAGGAAAAGGTCGGCCACACGCCGTTTGAGGTGCTCAGCGGCGCGCTGCTGGGCATCCTGCTGGCAATGATTTTCCCCGTCACATGATAGGAGTGTAATGCATGCCGACAATTCTGGACGAGGTTCTGCACGGCGACGTGCAGCTCAAAGCGCTCCCGCTGCAGCAGCTCGACGAGCTCTGCGCCGAGATCCGCGCCTTCCTGATCGAACATGTAGCCAAAACAGGCGGACATCTGTCGTCCAACCTTGGCACCGTGGAGCTGACCGTGGCGCTCCACCGCGTATTTACGACCCCCGTCGACGAGATCGTCTTTGACGTCGGCCACCAGTGCTATACCCACAAGATCCTCACCGGCCGCGCTGACCGCTTTGACACGCTGCGGCAGGAGGGGGGACTTTCCGGCTTTCCCTGTCCGACCGAGAGCTGCCACGATGCCTTTTTGTCCGGCCACGGCAACACCGCGCTGTCGGCGGCCATCGGCATTGCGCAGGCCAAAAAACTGAAAAAAGAACCCGGCAAGGTCATCGCTGTCATCGGCGACGGCGCCTTTACCGGCGGTATGGTCTACGAGGGTATGAACAACATCGACACCCTCGACAACCTCATTGTCATTCTCAACGACAACAAGATGTCGATTTCCAAAAACGTCGGCTCGGTCTCCCGCTACCTGACCAACCTGCGCACCAGCCCAAGCTATCACACTGCCAAGCACCGTACCGAGGATCTGCTGGACCGCACGCCGGTCGTCGGCAAGGTCATCAAGGACATGCTGGTCTATTCCAAATCGGCGCTGCGGCGCAGCATCTACAACTCCACTTTTTTTGAGGAGATGGGGTTCCAGTACATCGGACCGCTGGACGGCCACAATCTGGAGGATCTCATCAGCGCGCTGAGCGGCGCGAACGAGTACGACAGCCCGCTGTTCTACCATGTCGTCACTGTGAAGGGAAAGGGCTTTACCCCTGCAGAGGAGAACCCCGGTGCCTTCCACGGCGTCGGCGCCTTTGACACCGGTCATCTGCCCGACCCCGACGCGCAGATGAACGATTCCTTTTCCGAGGTGCTCGGCGTCACTTTGACGGCCGCGGCGGAATCGGACCCGCGCATCTGCGCAGTCACGGCGGCAATGAAGTACGCCACCGGGCTGCACCACTTTTCCAAGCAGTACCGCAGCCGCTTTTTTGACGTCGGCATGGCCGAGCAGCACGCCGTGACCTTTGCCGCCGGGCTGGCGGTGGCGGGCCTGCGCCCGGTCGTGGCTCTCTATTCGACCTTTTTTCAGCGCAGTTACGACCAATTCATCCACGACGTTCATCTGCAGAAGGCCGACGTGCTGATCGCCATTGACCGCGCCGGGCTCGTGCCCGGCGACGGCGAGACGCATCAGGGCATCTACGACGTCGCATTTTTCAGCCAGTTCGACGACGTGCCGCTCTATGCGCCCTGCAATTATGCCGAGCTGCGCCACTGGCTGCTGTTTTTGCTCTCACCCCAAAGCCGCGGCCCGCGGGCGATCCGCTATCCCAAGGGCGTCGAGTGCGAAGCGCTGGCGGCGCTGGGCTGCAGCGGCAGGGAATACGACCTGGTGCAGACCGCTGCGGGGGCGCGCACTGCCGCAGTGACGTACGGCGCGCTGACCAGCGAGATGCTGACGGCCGGCGAACAGCTGGCGGCAGACGGCGCGCCGGTCGACGTCTATAAGCTGGTGCGCCTCAACCCGCTGCCGGACGGCCTGGCGGAAGCGTTGGCGGGCTATGAGCGTGTTTTTGTCTTTGAGGACTCCATCCAGACCGGTTCGCTGGGCGCCCATCTGGGGCTGGCGCTGTTGGAGCGCGGCTTTACGGGCCGCTTTCGCAGCCGCGGTCTGCCGACCTCCAGCATCGACCACGCGCAGGTCTCCCAGCTGCGCCGGCTCTATGGTCTGGATGCCGACAGCATGAAAAAAATGATAGAGGATGATGCGAAGCGTGGGCACGAGACTGGATCTCTACCTGACTGAACACGGGCTCGTGCAGAGCCGGGAGCGCGCCAAGGCGCTGATTATGGAGGGCCTTGTCTACGTCGACGACGTCAAGGCGGACAAAGCGGGGGACACGGTGCCGGAGGGCGCCAGGGTGGAGCTGCGCGGCCACGATCTGCGCTATGTCAGCCGCGGCGGCCTCAAGCTGGAAAAGGCGTTTGCCGCTTTTCCGCTTGACCTGACCGGCAAGATCTGCATGGATATCGGCGCCTCCACCGGCGGTTTTACCGACTGCATGCTGCAAAACGGCGCCGTCAAGGTCTACTGCGTCGACGTCGGCTATGGCCAGCTGGCCTGGAAGCTGCGCTGCGATGACCGCGTCGTCAATCTGGAGCGCACCAACATCCGCTATCTGACTGCCGAGCAGGTGCCGGACAAGATTGAATTTTTCAGCGTCGACGTCTCCTTCATCTCGCTCAAACACATTTTTCCGGTTGCGGCGGCGCTCTCCTGCGAGGAGGTCACCGGCGTCTGTCTGGTCAAGCCGCAGTTTGAGGCGGGGCGGGAAAAGGTCGGCAAAAAGGGCGTTGTGCGCGAGGCCGAGACGCATCTGGATGTCATCCGCAACGCCGTCGGCTACGCGCGCACATCGGGCTTTTACGCCGCCGGGCTCTCTTATTCGCCGATCAAGGGGCCGGAGGGCAACATTGAATTTTTGCTGTATGTGACCCGCCGCGAGTGCCCGCCGCCAAGCGAGGCGCAGATGGCAGAGGTTGTGGCCGCGGCACATGCCGCGCTGGCGGAGGGCAGAAAATGAAGGTTCTTCTCGTCGTCAATGCCGCCAAGGAGGCCGCGCTGCGCTGCGCCGAACAGGCGCAGCAGATGCTGCGCGCCGCCGGGGCCGGCTGTGCGGTCTTTCACACAGATCCCTCGTGTACGGCGCCGCAATGCGGCGAAGAAGCCGCGGTGCAAGACTGCGATGTCGTCGTCACAATCGGCGGCGACGGCACCTTGCTGCACGCGGCCGCCTACGCCGCCCGCTGCGACAAGCCGGTGCTGGGCATCAACGTCGGCCGGGTCGGTTTTCTGGCCACGGTCGAGGAGACCGAGCTGCAGCTGCTTGCGAAACTGGTCAAAAACGAATATACTTTGGATGAACGGCTGATGCTGTGCGCCCGCGTCGACGGCGCCGCCCATTACCGCAGCGACGCGCTCAACGACGTGGTCATCAGCAAGGGCGTCGGCACCAATACGATCCGTTTTGACATCTATTGCGACGACATTCTCGTCAACAGCTACCGCGGCGACGGCGTCATTCTCGCCACGCCAACCGGCTCAACAGCCTACTCTCTCTCGGCCGGCGGGCCGATCCTCGATGCCCGCATCGACGGCATTCTCGTGACACCGATCTGCGCCCACAGCCTCAACACGCCGCCGATGGTCTTTTCCGCGCGGCGCAGCCTGCGGGTGGTCACCGCTGAGTACGGCGCCGGGCAGGCCTATCTGTCCAGCGACGGCCGCGATTCGGTGCCGCTGGGCGCCAGCGACAATATCACCATCGGACGATCTGACTACCACCTCTCACTGGTCAGCTTCTGCGAAGCCGATCAGTTCCGCGCGATCGACAAGAAGCTGAAAGGAAGATGACGACATGAAGAACCAGCGCCATCAAAAAATTCTCGAACTTATCAACGCCTATCCCATCGAGCGGCAGGAGGATCTGCTGACCCGGCTCAAGGAGGAAGGCTTTCAGGTGACACAGGCCACCGTCTCCCGCGATATCCGCCAGCTGCGGCTGGTCAAGGCGGCGACCGGGGACGGCCACTACCGCTACACGACGCCGGCCGGGGAGAACAGCCGCGGCAACCGCCCCAGCCGTTTTGAGACAATCTTCGGCGAAAGCGTCATCAGTATCGAGTCCGCCGGCAACATCGTCATGGTCAAATGCCACAGCGGCATGGCCAGCGCCGCGTGTGAAGTGTTTGACCTTGTCACATGGGAAGGCGTGATTGGCAGCCTGGCGGGGGAGAACACCTTTATTATTCTCACCCGCAGCGAGGATGCCGCGGCCAGCCTGGTGGTGGAACTCACCAAATATGTGAAATAGAGGACGTATCCATGCTCAATGAGCTGAGTATCGAAAACGTTGCGGTCATTGAAAAGGCTGAGGTCCGGTTGGGCCCCGGCCTGAATGTGCTGACCGGCGAGACCGGCGCCGGCAAGTCCATCCTCATTGATTCGATCAACGCCATCCTCGGCAACCGCACCAGCCGCGATCTGGTGCGCACCGGCGCCGCGCGCGCCAGTGTTTTTGCCACCTTTTCGCAGCTCTCCCCGCAGGTGCTGGGCGCGCTGGCGGACGCCGGCTACGAGGCGGAAGACGAGCTGCTGCTCAGCCGTGAGATCGGCGCCGACGGCAAGGGCAGCTGCCGCATCAACGGCCGCCCGGCGACGGTCGGCATTCTCAAGGAGATCGGCAGTCTGCTGCTGACCATCCACGGCCAGCACGACAACCAGAGCCTACTCAACCCGGCCAGCCATTTGGGCATTCTGGACGGCTACGCCCGCGACGAGGCGCTTGCGGAAGAGTATGGCGCCGCCTACCGGCAGCTGCGCGCGGTGGAAAAGGAGATTGCCGCGCTCTCGATGGATGAGAGCGAAAAGCAGCGCCGCATGGACCTGCTGCGCTATCAGGCGCAGGAGATCGCGGACGCCGCCTTTGCCGAGGGCGAGGAGGAGCAGCTGACCGAACAGCGCAACCGCATCCGTCACGCGCAGCGCATCCTTGACAGCCTCAACGCCGCCTATGAGGCGCTGCAGGGCACCGAGGAGTTCCGCGGCGGCGTCGACCTGGTCGGCGAGGCCAAGGATCAGCTGGATGCGATCGGCGAGCTGTCGGCGTCCTTTGCGGCGCTGGCGGAAAAGCTGGGCGACCTGTACTACACGGGGCAGGACGCGGCGGCCGAGATCAAGAACGCGCTGGACGGCGCCGAGTTTGAGCCGGCACAGATCGACGAGATCGAGGAGCGGCTGGACCTGCTTTACAACCTCAAGCGCAAATACGGTCAGACGATTGCCGATATCAACGCATTTGGCGCCAAGGCCCGCAGCGAGCTGGACACCATTGAATTTTCCGACCAGCGGCTGGGGGAACTGACCGAGCAGCGGACCAAGGTGCGCGCCCGCGCACAGGCGCTGGCCGACAAGCTTTCCGCGGCGCGCCAGAAGGCCTTTGCCGCCTTCCGCGGCGAGATCGCCGATTCGCTGCAGTTTTTGAATATGCCGGGCATCCGGCTGACGCTGTCCGCGCAGAAAACAGTGCTGGGGCCGGGCGGCCAGGACGCACTGGAATTTTACATTTCCACCAACCCCGGCGAGGAGCCGAAGCCGCTGGCGAAGATCGCTTCCGGCGGCGAACTCTCGCGCATCATGCTGGCGATCAAGAGCGTCATGGCGGAAAAGGACCAGATTCCGACCGTCATTTATGACGAGATCGACGCCGGTGTCTCCGGCCTTGCCGCCGGGCGCATCGGCCAAAAGCTGCGGGAGACGGCGGCAAGCGGCCATCAGGTTATCTGCATCACGCACACGGCGCAGATCGCCGCCTACGCGCAGACGCATCTGCTGATTGAAAAGGCCGTCAAGAACGAGCGCGCCTACACCAGCGTGCGGGCGCTGGAGGAGCAGCAGCGCGTGCAGGAGCTGGCGCGCATCATCTCCGGCGACCGGATCACCGAGCTGGCGCTGGCCAACGCGCGCGAGATGCTGCAGCTCGCCGGCAGCTGAGCCGCCTTGACATCGGCGGCCAAAAGAGCTATGATAAACACCAAGAAATGCAGTGATGAGACACAGTAGCGGCAAAATGGCGGTGCAGAGAGGTTCCGGGAGGTGCAAGGAACTGCGCGTTTTGCCGGCGAAATACCTCTCGGAGCAGCAGGCTGAACCGCATGCAGAGTAGGCCGCGCCGGGTGCGCCCGTTAAAGCGCAGTCGTTCCCACGGGGAACGCGCAAAGGCTCTGCTGCGCGAGCGGCAGGGCAAACAGAGGTGGTACCGCGGTCATCCGCCCTCTGCCAATTTGAAATTGGCGGAGGGCTTTTTTGTGCCCTTCGCCGCCAACACAGGATGGAGGAAACAACAATGGAAATCTATGACGAACTGGTCGCCCGCGGGCTGATCGCGCAGGTCACGGATGAACAGGAGATCCGCGAGCTCATCAACCATGGCAAAGCCACCTTCTACATCGGCTTTGACCCGACGGCGGACAGCCTGCACGTCGGCCACTTCATGGCGCTGTGCCTGATGAAGCGGCTGCAGATGGCCGGCAACCGCCCGGTCGTGCTGATCGGCGGCGGCACCGGCTACATCGGCGACCCGTCCGGGCGCTCGGACATGCGCTCGATGATGACGCCGGAGACGATCCAGCACAACTGCGACTGCTTCAAAAAACAGATGGAGCGCTTTATTGAATTCGGCGACGGCAAGGCCGTCATGGTCAACAACGCCGACTGGCTGCTCAAGCTCAACTATGTCGATATGCTGCGCGACGTCGGCGCCTGCTTCTCGGTCAACAACATGCTGCGCGCCGAGTGCTACAAGCAGCGGATGGAAAAGGGCCTGTCGTTCCTGGAGTTCAACTACATGATCATGCAGAGCTACGACTTTTACTTCCTTTTCCAGCACTACGGCTGCAACATGCAGTTCGGCGGCGACGATCAGTGGTCCAACATGCTGGGCGGCACCGAGCTGATCCGCAAAAAGCTGGGCAAGGACGCCTACGCCATGACCATCACGCTGCTGATGAATTCCGAGGGCAAAAAGATGGGCAAAACCGCCAGCGGCGCCGTCTGGCTGGACCCCGCCAAGACCTCGCCGTTTGAATTTTACCAGTACTGGCGCAACGTCGGCGATGCCGATGTTCTCAAGTGCATCCGCATGCTGACCTTCCTGCCGCTCGCGCAGATCGACGAGATGGACCACTGGCAGGGCGAGCAGCTGAACACCGCCAAGGAGATCCTTGCCTACGAGCTGACCACGCTGGTCCACGGCAAGGAGGAAGCCGACAAGGCCCAGACCGCCGCCCGCGCGCTGTTCAGCGGCACGGCCGATGCCGAGCACATTCCCACCGCCGAGATTGACGCTGCGCTGGTGGTGAACGGCGCCGCGCCGCTGCTGGATCTGATGGTCGCCGTCGGTCTGTGCGGCTCCAAGGGCGAGGGCCGCCGGCTGATTCAGCAGGGCGGTATCCTGCTTGACGGCGAAAAGGTCGACAACGCCCAGAGCACCGTCGCCGCCGATAAGCTCAAGGCCGGCATCGTGCTGCGCAAGGGCAAAAAAATCTATCAGCGCATCGTGCTGAAGTAAAAGCTTGCGCCTCTCCCGCAGGCAGAATGGGGGCATCTTAAAAGATTCTGCCGGGAAAAGCAGGGGACAGACAAACTGAAACTGCCGCGAATGGCAATGCATTCGCGGCAGTTTTTTGTCTGCGCTTCCAACGGCAGACGGCGTGATAAAAGGGAAGGCACAGGGAAATATTGTTCCAAAATCAGGTGTCCGCTCCCGGAAATTTGCTTCTGAAAGCTGTTTTGTCTCCTCGCGGCAGCTCTGCGGCAGATGCCAAGGCGCCTGTCTGCATCTTTCCGCCAGGCGCTTTTAGGACTCAGGGATCCGGACAATTTTTGCCGTCCTTAAAGCCGGCGCACGCTCACTGGAGAAATTCGGCCGGCAGATTTTCCGCCACGACTTTGTTGATGTAATCAAGGCTGAAGGCCGGGTAGGCGGCGCGCACGCCGTGCGCCTGCGCCTGGTCGGCGGTGTAATCCGAGAGAAAGACGACCCGGACGTCGCGGTAGGCCTGTCCGTAATCGGTGACGACGGGCAGAAAGCGGACGTTCTCTATTTTTGTGCCGTCCGCCTGTTTGACAAAGCGGCAGCTCAGCACGGCGCCGATCAGTTGATCCGGCTGGCTCTGGGCGGAGACGAAATTGCCCAGGGAATAGGCGACAAAGGCCTGTCCGCCGCCCGCTTTGGTCAGCCACTCGGCGCCCTGCAGAACATGCGGGTGGGTGCCGATGATGAGATCCGCGCCCCAGTCGGCCATCTGCTGTGCCAGCTGCCGCTGGCCGTCGGTGACCGTGTGGCTGTTTTCGGTGCCCCAGTGGACGCTGACCAGCACAACGTCGGCCAGCGTACGCGCCTTTTCGATCTGGCGCTCGATGGTCGCCGTGTCCGAGGTCAGAATGATGTGCGCCTCGGCGTCCCGCGGCGTCGGCAGGCCGTTGGTGTACTGGGTGTAAGCCAGGCAGGCAAAGGTGATGCCGTTTTTTTCGCACAGCGGGATCTCGTCCTCCTTGCCGTTTTCCCACAGGCCGAAAGCGAGCGCATCGGACGGCATGGAGGCCCAAAAGCGCCGTGTCGCGGCAATGCCGGCCGCACCCCGGTCATAAATATGATTGTTCGAGGTTCCGAACAGGCGGAAGCCGGCATCATAGGCGGCGCGGCCGACGGCACCGGGGCTGGAGAACAGCGGGTAGGTGCTCGGCTCCAGCTCATCGTTGACCAGCGTCTCCTGATTGATGAAGTTGAGGTCCTGCTGACGGTAAAAGTCGGCCACCGAGGCATAGAGCGGCGCAAAATCATAGTCCTTGCCGCCGGTGCGGCGCCGGGCCTGCAGGTAGAGCTGGCCGTGGATCAGGTCGTCTCCGGACGCGGAAAAGGCGACCTCCGGGTCGGGGGTCGCCGTCGGTGTCGGCAGCGGTGTGGCTGTGGGGATGGCAGAGGCGGCCGGGCCCGCCGCGGGTGCGGCGGACTGGTCCATGCCGGCGCAGCTGGTCAGCAGCGCGGCACACAGGCACAGGGCAAGCAGGCGTCGTTTCATTTTATCAAATCCTTCATCTGATACAGTCCTGGTTTTTGGCAAATCAGAAAGCGCGCCGCCGCCAGTGCGCCGCGGGCAAAGACCTCCCGGCTGGCGACGGTGTGGCTGATGCGCAGAATCTCATCTCTGCCGGAAAAGCGCACCTCGTGTTCGCCGACCGCCGTGCCGGCCCGCAGCGCGTGGAGCACCACGGTGCCCTCCGGCCGCGGCAGCGGGCAGTCCGCCTCACCGCAGATTTTGCCGTGCCCGGCCGCGGCCGCGGCCGCCGCCAGCGCCAGCGCCGTACCGCTGGGCGCGTCGGCCTTGGCACGGTGATGCTGCTCCAGAATGTCGACTTCAAAACCCGGCCCCAGCGCCGCCGCGGCCACGCGGCAAAGCTCGGTCATCAGCGCCGCGCCCAGCGACAGGTTGGCGCTGGAAAACACGGGAATGCGCTGCGTGCAGAAATCCATCGTGCGGGCGGCTGCAGCGTCAAGCCCCGTGGTGCAGATCACGCAGGGCAGACCGGCGTCGGCGCACCAGAGCAGCGCCTGTTTGGCGCCGACAGGGGAGGAGAAATCCACCAGCACGTCGGCGCCAAGCGGCAAGTCGAGCAGATCGGCATAGACGGGAAACGGCTGCTCCTGCGCGATGGCGGCACTGTCAACGCCGGCGGCAATCTGCACGCCGTCCTGCGCCAGCGCACAGTCGGCAAAACAGCGCCCCATGCGGCCTAGCGCGCCGTTGAGCAGGATTCTCACGCGGTCACCGGCAGGCCCAGCCCGCGCAGCTCCCGCACAAGCAGCTCCCGCACGGCCGGCGACGGGCCGCAAAGCGGCAGCCGGCAGGGGCCGGCGGCAAAGCCCAGCAGGTTGAGCGCGCACTTGACCGGAATCGGGTTGACGTCGGCAAAGAGGGCGCGGATCAGCGGGTCGGCGCGCAGCTGCAGCTCCATGGCCTGCCTGCAGTCGCCGGCAAACCAGGCCGCGCACAGCGCATGGGTCAGCGCCGGGGCGACGTTGGCCAGCACTGAGATCACCCCCGCGCCGCCCAGCGAGAGCACCGCCACGATCTGATCGTCATTGCCGGAGTAGATCCACAGCTCGTCGCCGCACAGGCGGCGGGTCGCGGCCAACGCGGCGATGTCGCCGCCGGCCTCCTTGGCACCGACGATGCGCGGATGCTGCGCCAGCAGGCGATAGGTCTCCGGGCGCAGGTTGACACCGGTGCGCGAGGGCACATTGTAGAGAAGCACAGGCAGGGTGACGCTGTCGGCAACGGCGGTAAAATGCCGCACCAGCCCCTCCTGCGAGGCCTTGTTGTAGTAGGGGGTAACGACCAGCAGCGCATCGGCGCCCAGCTCCTGCGCCTCGCGGGAAAGAGCGACGGCGCGCCGCGTGTCGTTGGAGCCGGTGCCCG
>Ga0183096_1002931_pt1 | contig 11084 bp, 10 predicted proteins | sample Biomet5_FD_127791 | JGI IMG/M metagenome (GOLD analysis project Ga0183096, IMG submission 127791) | Microbial communities from bioreactor (seeded with sewage sludge) at LBNL, California, USA - Biofuel metagenome 5 (version 2) (version 3) | ecosystem: Engineered > Bioreactor > Anaerobic >...
CGAGAGCGTCATCCGCCAGGGCGGCAACCTCAGGATCGGCGTGACGACCATCCCCAACCTGCCCAAGGACATCTCCGACCGCAACCGCACCAGCCCCTTCGCCTTCACCGGCAAGAAATTCGAGTTCCGCCAGCTCGGCTCCTCGATGTCCATTGCCGACTGCAACACCGTCATCAACACCATCGTCGCCGAGACGCTCTCCCGCATCGCCGACCGGCTCGAGGCCGCCGCCGACATCAACGAGGAGTGCCGCGCCATCCTGCGCGACGTCATGCGCGACCACCGCCGCGTCATCTTCAACGGCAACAACTACGCGGAGGAATGGGTCAAGGAGGCCGAGGCGCGCGGGCTGCCCAACATCCGCTCCTCGGTCGAGGCGGCGCAGGCGCTGGTCTCGCCGCAGAGCATCGACCTGTTCACCCGGCACGGCATCTTCAGCGCCAAGGAGCTGGAGGCCCGCTGCGAGATCCGGCTGGAAAACTACGCCAAGACCGTCCGCATCGAGGCCGAGACCATGGCGGAGATGACGCGGCGGCAGATCATGCCGGCCGCCATCGCCTACATGAAGTTCCTCTCCGACGCGGTGTGCTCCGCCAAGGAGACCGGCCTGGCCGTGGACGTCTCCCTGCCGGCGGGGCTGCTCAAGGATGTCTCCGCCGCCGCGGCGCAGCTGCGCGCGGCGCTGCAGAAGCTCGAGCGCGCCGTCGCCAAAACCGCCGGCGAGCAGGGCGCCGCCGCCGCCGCAACCAGCTGCCGCGACCGCATCCTGCCCGCGATGGAGGAGCTGCGGCGCTGGGCCGACGAGCTGGAGACCCTGATCGGCCGCGAGAGCTGGCCGATGCCCACCTACGGCGATCTGCTGTTCGGCATTCTCTGATGCTTCCGGCGCGCGGGCCCGGCCGACCGGGCCCGCGCTTTTTTGCGCCGCTTGTCTTTTGGCGGCGCGGTGGTATAATGCAAAAAGAACATGTCGCGGGAGATGAGCCGGGTGCACGAGCTGTCCATCACGCAAAATCTGCTGCGCTTCGTGCTGCAGAAGGCGGAGGAGGCCGGCGCGGCGCGGGTGCGGGAAATCCGCATCTGCTACGGGCCCTACTCCGGCATCGAGCCGGAGTGCATCCGCATGTACCTGTCGCTGCTCGCCCGCGGCACGATCGCCGAGGGCGCGGCGCTGTCCGCCGTCCGCATTCCGCTGCGGGCGCGCTGCCGCGCCTGCGGGCGCGAAAGCGAGCTGACCGTGACGCATCTCGCCTGCCCCGCCTGCGGCGGCACCGATCTGGAGGTGCTGTCCGGCCGCGAGTTCTATATTGACAGTCTGGAGGTCGATCCCCTTGGAAATCAAAGTTCTGCATCAGGTGATGGAATGGAACCAGCAGGTCGGTGACGAGGTCCGCGCCGCGCTCGCGGCCGACAAGGTCTGCATGATTAACATAATGGGCAGCCCGGGCGCCGGCAAGACCAGCCTGATCACAGGGCTGATCGGGCTGCTGCGCGGCCGCTGGCGCATCGGCGTCATCGAGGGCGACATCGCCGGCACGGTCGACGCGGAGCGCATCGCCGCGCTGGGCATCCCCGCGGTGCAGCTCGACACCGACGGCGCCTGCCACATCGAGGCCATGAGCATCCGGAATCTGCTGCCGGCCTTCGATCTCGGCGCGCTGGACGTGCTGCTGGTGGAAAACATCGGCAACCTGGTCTGCCCGGCGGAGTTCGACATCGGCGAGAGCTTCCGCCTCACAATCCTCAGCGTCCCCGAGGGGGACGACAAGGTCGTCAAGTATCCGCTGATGTTCACCGACACCGATTGCCTGGTCATCAACAAATGCGACATGCTGCCCTATTTTGACTTTGACCTTGACCGGGTGACCCGCGATTACCGCGGCGTCAACCCCAACGCGCCGCTCTATCAGGTCAGCAGCCGCTCCGGCGACGGCATGGCGGCGCTGGCGGAGCATCTTTCGGCGCGCATCGCCGCCGCCCTGCGCGCATAGACCCGCAGCGTCACATTTTCACACAGAATATATACGCGCGTCGGCCTCCGGTTTTCCGGAGGCCGACGCGCGTTTGAGAGAGGAAGAAAAGAGTAAGCTAATTGCTTGGAGCCGCACGCCTGCTCGAAGGCAGCGCCGCCCTCGGTGGTGTAACCGTCAACGGAGGTTTCCCGGTTGACGAAACGCTCGTTCTGCGTGCTGTACGGCGCGCAGATGCGGCTGTAATCGTTGACGTGGGTCAGTTTCCAGGTGATGTTGATGTAGCGCGGGATGACCGGCGCGTGCTGGATCATGAAGGCTTCGGTGTCGGCATAGGCCGTACAGCGGGCGCCCATGTCGTCGACGATGGCGTTGGCCCTGTTGATCCTGGAACAGGACTGAGAAGCGTGCGCGTTGTCCTCGCCGCAGGTCTCCAGGCCCGGATAGTTCTGCGGATCGCCGCAGTCAGCGTCCCAGCCGTTGATGATGAAGAAGGAGGTGAACTGCGGGCTGAGGACTTCCTTGGACATGGATGAGATGTTGGTCTTGATGTTCAGCACGACGAAGTCGTCGCCGAGGGAATCCGAATACACGTTTCAGCGTACCCACGCCCGGAACTCCTCCTCCGTGCAGAGAACGAAATGCTCGCCATCAACGCGGCGCAGCATACCCGCATTGTAATTGATGCCCTCAGCGCGCCAGTCATAAGGAATGGCGCGCCGCTTTTTTTCGACAACAGGATTCGGATGCGGGATGGCCGAGAGCAGCGAACGCGTATAGGGATGGATCGGGTTGGCAAAAATTTCCTCCGTCGTGCCGGTCTCAACCAGATGGCCGAGGTGCAGCACGCCGATGCGGTCAGAGATATAATGCACCATTGACAGATCGTGGGCGATAAAGAGATAAGATATCCCGGTGCGCTCCTGAATCTCCTTAAGCAGGTTGACCACCTGCGCCTGAATCGACACGTCGAGCGCGGTGATTGGCTCGTCGGCGATGATCAGTTTCGGCTGCATGATCAGAGCGCGCGCGATGCCGATACGCTGCCGCTGGCCGCCGGAAAACTGATGCGGATAGCGGTTGGCGTGCTCCTCAGACATGCCGACGGTCTCAAGGATCTCATAAACGCGGTCGCGCCGCTCTCGGCCGTTGGCGCACAGATGATGGATGTCCAGTCCCTGTGCGATGATGTCGATGACCTTTTTGCGCGGGTTGAGGCAGGCCATCGGATCCTGGAAGATCATTTGCATCCGTGTGCGCAGATGGCGGACCTGATGTGCACTGAGCCGGCCGGAGATCTCTTCGCCGTCAAAACGGACGGTCCCCGCCGTCGGGTCGTAAAGGCGGATGATCGTCCGCCCGATCGTGGTCTTGCCCGAACCGGACTCGCCCACGAGGCCAAAGGTCTCCGCCGGACGGATGTGGAAGCTGACATCGTCCACTGCGCGTACGGTAAAGCTCTTCGACGCCCTGAAATACTGCTTGAGATGATCGACCTCGAGCAGATTCTTCTCATTCTCCATCTTGCACCGTCTCTCCCAGCATTTTGTCGATCCGGGCGCGCAGCGCCGCGGGCATGGCGACCTTTGGAGCGCGCTTGTCGAGCAGCCAGGTCGCCGCATAATGCGTATTGCTGATCTTGAACATGGGCGGCTCCTCAAGATAATCCATACCGACCGCATAGACGTTGCGGGGTGCAAAAGCATCGCCCCGGATCGGATGAAGCATGTTGGGCGGGCTGCCCGGAATGGTAAACAGTTTCTGATCCGAAGTGACGTCTGGGATTGAGGACAGCAGACCCCAGGTATAGGGATGGCGCGGATCGTAGAAAATCTCATTGACCGTCCCTTGCTCAACGATCTTTCCGGCATACATCACAGAGACATAGTCGGCGATCTTGGAGACCACGCCCAGATCGTGGGTGATATAGATGACGGACAAATTCCGCTGCTTCTGGATGCTCTGGATCAGCTCGAGGATCTTTGCCTGGATGGTGACATCCAGCGCGGTGGTCGGCTCGTCGCAGATCAGGATATCCGGGTCGCAGGAGAGCGCGATGGCGATGTCGACGCGCTGGCGCATACCGCCGGAAAGCTGGTGCGGATAGCTGCGCATTCTTTTTTCCGGCTCGGGAATTTCCACCATGCGCAGCAACTCAACGGCCTTTTTCCAGGCCTCGGCACGGCTGAGATGGTCGTGGTGGCGCATGCCCTCCATAAGCTGTGTCCCGATCGACATGGTCGGGTTGAGCGAGGTCATCGGATCCTGAAAGACCATCGCGATCCGCTTGCCGCTGATATGGCGCCGGATCGCCTTTTTGGACATTTCGAGCACCTTGTAGGTAACCGGCTTGCCAGCATCCTGCGCATAAAACTCAATAGTTCCGTCGTTGACCTTGCCGTTGCTGCTCAGAATGCCCATGGTCGCCTTCATGGTGACCGATTTGCCCGAGCCGGACTCTCCGACGATGGCAATGGTCTCGCCGCGGTAGAGGTCGAGGTTCACCCCGCGAATCGAATTGACCGTGCCGGCGGCGGTGCGGAAACTGATATAGAGGTCGCGGATGCGCAGTACAAGTTCTCTGTTCATATCGCGCCTCCTCACATCTCCTGCATCTTCGGGTCGAACGCATCGCGCAGGCCGTCGGCAAGCAGGTTAAAGCTGAGCATCAGAAGGGCCAGGACAGCCGCCGGAAACACCAGCATGTAGGGATGGTTGAGAAAAGATTTGTAGCCGTCGTTGATCAGCGAGCCGAGCGAAGCCATCGGCGTCTGCACACCCAAACCAACAAAGGACAGAAATGCCTCGGAAAAGATCGCGCTGGGGATCGAAAACATCGACATTGTAATTAGCTGACCGAAGATATTCGGCAGAATTTCCTGAAAGATCAGCCCGAAATTGCCCATCCCAAGCGTGCGCGCAGCGAGGACGTATTCCTGTTCCTTGAGTTTGAGCACCTGTGCGCGGGCGACGCGGCTCATGCCGATCCAGCCGGTAAGCATGAGGGCAATGATGATCGAGCGCAGGCCCGGCTCCATCACCAGCATCAGCAGCGTAACAATAATCAGGGTCGGAATGCCGTTGAGAATCTCGACCACGCGCTGCATGGCGCCGTCCACGGCACCGCCGAAGTAGCCGGAGGTCAGCCCGTAGCCGACGCCGATCAACATGTCGATCAGCACGGCGATCATGGCGATAAACAGCGAAATGCGCGTTCCCTCCCAGGTGCGGGTCCACTGGTCACGGCCGAGCGTGTCGGTGCCGAACCAGTAGTAGGTGTCATCCAGCCCGAGGTCGCGGTAGCGGTTGACGCCGTTTTCCGTGCCGTTGAACACGCTGAGCAGCTCCAGTCCCCGGATGCGCGGCGCCAGGTTCTGGTGCGGCAGGTTGACATTGTCGTAATCATAATCGTTCATGCTCGGGCCGATGATCGCGAAGGCGATAATCACGGTGATCATGATGATGCCGAAAATCGCGCCCTTGTTGCGCGCGAAGCGGGCCAGCACATCCTTCCAGAAGGACTGACTGGCGTAGTTTTTGTCGATGTGCATATTGGCGCGGGCGCCGACCAGCTCAAACTCATGGCCGGGCTCGATCTTAATTTCGTCAGTCATGGCTTTTCCCCTTTGCAAGACGAATCCGCGGATCGATCACGCCGTAGAGCATATCAACCACAAGCATGATCCCGATATACATAACACAATAAATGAAGGTCAGACTGATGACAACGTTATAGTCGTTGGACTGAATTGCCGTCACCAGCAAGCTGCCGACACCCGGCACCGAGAAAATTTTCTCAATGACCATGCTGCCGGTCATCAGATTGACAACAAGCGGCGCCAGCACGGTGATGACCGGGATGAGCACGTTGCGCAGCGCATGGCAGACATGCAGCCGCAGACTGGTGAGCCCCTTGCTCTCCGCGAACAGCATGTAATCGCTGCCCAGCACCTCCAGCATTTCGGTGCGGGCGAAGCGGGCGATCTGTGCCATCGGAAACATGCTCAGCGCCAGCGTCGGCAACACTGTCGAGCTGAAGGGCAGTGACACTTTGTAGAGAATGGGGAACCATCCCGCCTTAAAGCCGAGGTTATAAAGCAGGAAAAAAGCGAACACGAACGACGGCACGCTGACGCCGATAACCGAAATGACCGTACACAGCGTGTCCAAAAACGTATTGTGGCGCAGCGCCGCCACTACGCCGAGCAGCAGTCCGAGCGCCGCTCCGAGCAGCACAGCCTGTCCGCCGAGCCGCAGCGAGATCGGCAGCCGGCCGCGGATCATCTCCGCAATGGGGACGTTCTTCTGAATGTTGTAGGAAAGGCCGAAATCCCCGGTCGCCATGTGCTCCACATAGCGAAGAAAGCGCAGGTAGATCGGTCCGTCCAGACCATATTTGGCCTTGAGCGTCTCGATCTGCTCCTTGCCGAGCTTTTCGTCATTAAAGGGCGAACCCGGCATGTACTGCAGCATGAGAAAAAGCACAAACACGATGATCAGAAGCGTGACGGCCGCCAGCAGCAGCCGTTTCAGCACGTATTTACTCATGAGGTACCTCTTTCATCCATCTGAAATACCATCGGAATCCGGCCGCCGACGGCGGCGCGGTTCCGGCCCGGGTCATTTCGCGGTCTTGATCGCGTGCTTAAACAGATTGCCGATGGAGACATGCTCCTCGATGCCGGTCAGATAGGACTTCTGCAGGATGGCGTTGTTCTTCTGATAAACCGGGAAAATGTTGGCGGTATCGAGCAGCTCGGCCTCGATGTTCTTGAGCAGCTGCCAGCGGGCTGCAGCGTCGAGTGCGGTCGCTCCATAGGTCGCCTCATGCACCATGTCGTCGTACTTGGTGTCGTGCCAGCCGATGCTGGTCTTCGCCGTCATGAACTGGTCAAGATAGGTCATCGGATCGGAATAGTCGGGTCCCCAGCGGGTGAGGGAAAGGTCGTAGTCCTTGTCGGTCTGACGCTGCAGACGGGCCTTCTTCGCCATCGTCTCCAGTTTGATGGTTACACCGGGAAGATTCTTCTGAATGGCGTCCTGGATGAAAGTCGCCACGGCTATTGCCGACTCAGTATCTTCGACGATCAGTGAAATTTCGATGCTGCTGACGCCCAGCTCGCTCTTGGCCTTATTCCAGTATTCAAGCGCCTTCGCAGGGTCGTATTCCAGATAGGTCGGCGCCGTCTCGCGGAAATCCTTGCCGTCAGGCCCGTTGGCCAGTTTGGTGGGGACAAAGTAATTGGCGGGCATGGATCCGTCCTTGAGAATACCGTCGCAAATTGCCTGCTTGTCAAAGGCAGTCGCCAGCGCCAGGCGCAGGTTGGTGTTGTTCAGTCCGGCGCGCGCCTGGTTGGCAAGGATAAACCAGACATAGCTGCCGTCGACAATCTTCATCTCCGGATCATTCTTGTACTGTTCGACCATTTCGCCGGTCAGACTGACCTTGTCGATGTCGCCGTTTTTATAGGCCAGCAGCGCGGATTGGGCGTCCTTGGCGACGACGAAGTTGACGCCGTCCACCGTTACCTCGTCCTTGGCGTAATACTCGGGGTTACGCTCCACGCTGATCTGAGTGCCGCCCTGCTCCCAATAACTGAGCATAAACGGGCCGTTGGCCAGCACGGAATCTTTGCTCTGCCCGTAGAGTTCGCCGACGCTTTTGTAAAACTCCTCGTTGACAGGAAACATCGGCGGGAACAGCAGCAGAGAGAGGAAGAACGGCACCGGCCGCTCCAGATGCACGACCAGGGTATGCGCGTCCGGCGCTTCGGCGCCGAGTGTGTCGAGCGCGGCACCGTTGTAGGCGATCGCACTGGCGTTGACAATACCCGAGGTATCCGCGATAAAGAACTGATATTCGCTTGCGGTGTTCGGATCGACCAGCCTCTTCCAGCCGAAAATGAAATCTGCCGCGGTCACGGGCGTACCGTTCGACCACTTCGCATCCTTCCGCAGGTGGAAGGTGTAGGTCAGGCCGTCGGTACTGAGGTCCCAGCTCTCGGCGATGGCCGGAACGATATTGCTGTCCTTGTCGAATTGGGTCAGGCCTTCTGTTGTATTTTCGATGATGGTGAAGGACGTGCCGTCAGTGACGACCTGTGCGTCCATCGAGGCCAGCTCCGAATCGATACCGTAATTGACGACTACTTTCTCCGCCGCGCTTCCCCCTCCGCTTGTCTTGGTGCAACCGACCGGCAGCAGCACCATACAGAGCGCGAGAACGCCGGCCAACAGTTTCTTGGTCACAGCGATTACCTCCCCTTATGTGTATGTGGTTTTCATCCAATTTCGTGATCTCTGGTCTCTCCTGCGGCTTTCAAATTCGCATGAATATCCGCCTTATGCCCTCGTTTTTGCCCGCGTCCTCCCTTCGTTCTGTACCGGCTGCATCACCGCCGTTTGTTGTCATCATTATCAGGTTTCTGCTCTGCCGCAACAATGGGAAAGGCCCCCCATCAGGCCATTTCTCCGTTGCCGGACTCATGGGGGAGGCTACGTATTTTAGCAATGTCCCTTATTTATCTCCAATTTTTGTCCCGATTTGTTGTGTAAAATGCACACAAAAAGGGCCGCAGCAAATTGCTGCGGCCCGTGAAGTAAGGCGGTGCCGTTCAGTCGGCGTTGAGCGACTTCTCCACCGCACCGGTGGCATCCTCGGCCCGTTCCAGGGCGCTCGCATAGAACAGCCGGAAGAGCTCCGTGCGATTCTTCGTCGATGTTTTTGTATAGATATTCGCCATGTGTTTTTCCAGCGTTCGTGCCGAAATATAGAGCTCACCCGCCAGTTCGCGGAGGTTCCGGGTGCTCGGCAGCACGGCGGCCAACACCTCGCTCTCCCGGGCAGAAAGGCCGTGCGCCTCACAGAAACGAGCCAGGCGGATATCGTAGGGCACGTCCTCCTCCGCCCCGCGCGCGCAGGCGATATAATCGGAAAACCACAGCAGAATGAGCGCGGTCCCACTCAGCACATAAACGGCAAAGTACACGCCTGTGTCTATGCTGCGCACCAGCAGATCCGCAAGCGGATAACAGACGGCGGGGACCGTCAGTGAAACCGCGCAGACGACGGCATCGGCTCGTGTCCGCATGCACTGCTTTGGCAGCTCGAGGCCGTTGCATATCAGGCAGGCGATGCAGACGCCCTGGCAGGCGGCGCTCAGTGCCAGTCCTGCTTCCGCCAGCGGCCCGCCGCCGCGGATCAGCGGCACTGCTGCAAGGGAAACGCCCACCGCCGCCGGCGTCAGTAGCGGAAGAAAAGCGTTGAGCTGATCGCGCAGCAGCCCGCCGAGCAGAGCCCCGAAACCGCAAAGCAGCAGCGGCAGCGACAGGCCGGAAGACGTGTGCTCCGCCCGCCAGTGTTCGGCGATAAAAGCGCTGAGCAGGCACAGTTCAAACGCAAACAACACCGCCAGCATACAGTGAACCGACAGCCGATATTTGCATGCGGGTGTCGCACTTTTGCGCGGATAAAGACAGGTATGCGTATAGTGCCGCACCGGCGGGCGGTAGACCAAATAAACCGTCAGGGAAAAACCGAGCAGCAGACCGGTGCCGACCGAGGCGGACCGGCAGGCGGCCGCCAGGCCGAGAAAAGCAATCAACAGTGCTGCGCCAATGATCAGTCCGAGGCAACGATCAAAACCGACAGCCCGGGCCGTGCTGTACCCGACGACCGCAGCCCCATATCCCAGCACGGCGCCGTTGAGCAGCAGCCAAAACAAAAACGACGGCATATGTTGGGCACTGACCACGCCCAACAGGCTGGCCAAATACAAAAACGTGCATAGCGACCGTGCCGTCTGTTCAAAGCGCTGCACGCCGGCGCGTTTCTCCAGCACGACGAACAGCAACGCGCCAAGCGCCAGTGCCAGCAGGCCGACGGCGCCGGCAGCGGCAAACCGGGTGTTCCCGAAATGACCGCGCCAGAGCTTCAAGGAGAACTCGCCCGTAACACAGATCTGAAAACAGTACAGGCCCAGGACCCAGGCAAGGTTGGCGTTTCTGACGAATGCTTTCCTGTACACAGTGCGCATGGCGTTTCTCCTCTCTCACAAGCTGCGGGGCACATAGATCCCATTTTTCAGCGTGTTGTATTATATCATAAAAGCCGCAAATTGTGGAGCAGAAAGCATAAATTTGTCCGTTGGCAACCATCGTGTCGACTTTTTTCAGCCGACATTGCCAGCCTCATCAGCAGCCGCTCCGGCGACGGCATGGCGGCGCTGGCGGAGCATCTTTCGGCGCGCATCGCCGCCGCCCTGCGCGCATAGGCCCGCTTCCGGCGGGCATGAAAAAGCCGCGGCAGATATGGCAAAGCGGCGGGAGCACGAAAGGCTCCCGCCGCTTTTTGATGCGTTATTCGTTCTTATCGCTGTGGTCGTTTTGATCGCGGATCAGGCAATAGGTCTGACCGGCGAGCGCTGCGGCCCACACGACCAGGGCCAGCGGAGAAACATAGTGCCATTCGGAGTTCGAATATGAGCCGGTTAGCTTCGTCACGGCGAATGTAAGCTGTGAAAAACAGAAAATCAAAATCAGAATCAACGCATTTTGAAAGAGCAGATTGCCGAGGCTTCTCCAAAAATTGTTTTTCTTCATACCCGATACCCGCATTCTTTCGGTTTGTAAAGACCGGGCTGACCGGTCTTGCCCGTGGCTGCGCCGCGCCGTTTTTAAATGCGCGCATACAGCCGCCCCCGTTAAAAAATCATATTCCGGTGCGATTCTCAAGGGTAAAACCGCAAATTGTGAGATCAGCCCGTCAAAAATCTATCATTTAAATCTTTTTTAGCTTTAAAAGCGGCGGCGGCCGGCGGCACGGACGCCGTTCCCGCCCCAAACGGCCGCAAGGCCGGCGGCAGGCCGCGGCAGCGCATCGGCTTTTCAGCCGGGCCGGGAGAGGCCCCGCCGTTCGTTTTCAGGCGTCCGGCGGCGGCGCCGCGGGCATGAAAAAACCACGAGGCCAAAGCCTCGTGGTTTTCGTCTTGGTGGAGATAAGCGGGATCGAACCGCTGACCTCTTGAATGCCATTCAAGCGCTCTCCCAGCTGAGCTATACCCCCAAGTTGGATGCCGGTCTTTCGACGGCTCTGTTATAGTAACATACCCCAAA
>Ga0183096_1002936_pt1 | contig 11072 bp, 8 predicted proteins | sample Biomet5_FD_127791 | JGI IMG/M metagenome (GOLD analysis project Ga0183096, IMG submission 127791) | Microbial communities from bioreactor (seeded with sewage sludge) at LBNL, California, USA - Biofuel metagenome 5 (version 2) (version 3) | ecosystem: Engineered > Bioreactor > Anaerobic >...
GAGCCGCGGGGGGCCGCGCCAGCCGGAGCCGGGACGCAAAGCCGCGCGGCTGCCGAAAAAAACCGAAAAATTCACGAGTTCTTAATCGGGAAAATGAAAGAATTGCCGCGGTCCCCGCACCGCACTTTTGGAGATTTTTACCCTTGTATTTTTGCGCAGAAAGATTATTCTGATTCCACCGTTTTTCACGCCGCACAAAGCGCCGGGATCGGCCGGGACCGCTTTCCGCCGGATGTGCACGGGCAACTTAATGAAGGAGCGGCTGTTTTATGTCTTATCAATATTTATTTACTCTGGCGCTGATTCTGCTGAGCACGAAGCTGCTGGGCATGTTCACCAGAAAGATCCAGATGCCGCAGGTGGTGGGCGCCTTGCTGGCGGGCCTTATCCTGGGTCCCGCGGGCCTGAACCTGCTGACGGAGACCAAGTTTCTCTCCCAGCTTTCTGAGCTGGGAGTCATCGTGCTGATGTTCACAGCCGGCATGGGGACTGATCTCCAGGACCTCAAGCACAGCGGAAAATCCGGCTTCCTGGTGGCTCTGCTGGGCGTGATCGCCCCGCAGATCATGGGGACCGTCCTGGCCGTCCTTGCGGAAAAAATGGGGCTCATCGCCGCGGGCTCTTTTATGGAGGCCGTGTTTGTGGGCACCATTCTGACAGCCACCTCCGTCAGCATCACGGTGGAGGCGCTCCGGGAGATGGAAAAGCTGGAGACAAAGGTCGGCAACACGATTATGGCCGCCGCCCTGATCGACGACGTCATGGGCCTGGTTGCCCTGACGATCGTCTCCAGCCTGGCCGGCGGCTCGGAGAAGATCGGCATCGTCCTGGTGAAGATCGCGCTGTTTTTCGTGTTCGCTCTGGCCGCGGGCTGGGCCGCCGTGCGCTTTTTCCGCTGGATGATCCAGCGGCGCAACGGGGAGAACCTGCGGCGCTATCCGCTCCTCGCCTTTGTGCTCTGTCTGCTGATGGCATACTGCGCTGAACGCTTTTTCGGGGTGGCGGACATCACCGGCGCGTATGCCGCCGGGCTGGCCATTGCCTCCACGCCGAAGGCAAAGTATATTGAGACCAAATTTGAACCGCTGAGTTATCTTTTGCTGACGCCGGTGTTTTTTGCCAATATCGGGATCAACGTAGGGGTGACCGGAGTCAACGGGTCCATCGTGATTTTTTCCGTCTTGCTGCTGCTGATCTCCATTCTCTCCAAGCTGGTGGGCTGCGGCCTGGGCGCGCGGCTGTGCGGCTTCGGCGGGCGCGACGCTCTGGCGGTGGGCGTGGGAATGGCCTGCCGCGGGGAAGTGGCGCTGATCGTGGCCAATCGCGGCCTTGCGCTGGGAGTCCTCTCCAGCACCATGATGACCCCGGTGATCATCACGGTGATCGGCGGCACGATCCTGACGCCGATCATGCTCAAGCTGGTTTTCCGGGGCGGAGAGAAAAAGCTCCCGGAGCTGCAGCCCAGCCCCCTGGTGGATCACTACAACGAATCCGAGCAGCTGGACATTTTGGGAGACCGGCTGTTGGATAAAAACCGCGCGCTGATGAACCGCCCCGACGACGAGAAAAAATAAACCGCATGCGCCGCAGATCCGTCTGCGGCGCATTTTTTTTGCGCCCGGCCCTCCTGAACGGGAACCATGGGGCGCGCCTCCCCATATCCTGTCGGGAGCGGCGGCCGGATTTGCGCCGGGGGATCGCAAGTCGGGACCGCCCGACATACAATGGATCATGGAGAGTTTTCCTGTTTCATCAAAGGAGGATTATCCGGGCATGATGATTGATCTCCGGCAGGTCGCCTTGACGTATCAGTCGCCGGATGGAGAGGTTACAGCCCTGAGAGATGTCTCATTCAGCATGGAAAACGGGGAGTTTGTCAGCATCGTCGGCCCTTCGGGCTGCGGAAAGTCCACGCTGCTGTCGCTGGTGGCGGGACTGGAAGCCCCTACCGGCGGCCGGATTTTCATCGAGGGGGAGGAGGTCTCCGCGCCCTCGGTTAAAATTGGGCTGATGCCCCAGAGAGATCAGCTTTTTGAGTGGCGGACCATCTGGAGCAACGTGACGCTGGGGTTGGAGGTGCGCCGTCAGAATACGCCGGAGCGGCAGGCTCATGTCCGGGAGCTGCTCTGCCGTTATGGCCTGGCGGAGTTCTCCCGCAAGCGGCCCTCCCAGCTGTCCGGAGGGATGCGCCAGCGATGCGCCCTGATCCGGACGCTGGCCACCGAGCCGCGCATTTTGCTGCTGGATGAGCCGTTTTCCGCGCTGGATTATCAGACGCGCCTTTCCGTCTCGGCCGATATCTACCGCATCATCCGTCAGGAGCACAAGACTGCCCTGCTTGTCACACACGATATTTCAGAGGCCGTCAGCATGTCGGACCGCGTCGTCGTCCTGACGCACCGTCCGGCGGTCGTCAAGGCCGTTCACGATCTGGAAAGCCTGCGGGCGCTCTCCCCCATGGAGCGGCGGGACGCCCCGGGCTTCCGCACATATTTCAACGATATCTGGAAGGAGCTGGAGCTCAATGCTTGAACAAACTCCTTCCGCGCCTCGCCTCGCTTATCTGAGGGCGCAAAAACGCAGAAAAACAACAATCCATATCTGGCAGGCCTCGGTGCTCCTTGCTTTTTTGGCGCTGTGGGAGGTTTCCACACGCCTGGGGTGGGTGGATGCGTTCGTGGTCAGCAGTCCCAGCCGGGTGGCGGCGACGCTTTGCGGCCTCTACCGCACCGGAGATCTGTGGCTTCACCTGGGCACCTCGTGCCTGGAGACGGCGGCGGGATTTACTCTGGGCACGCTGCTGGGAACCCTGGTCGCCGTGGGGCTGTGGTGGAGCGACTTTGCCTCCCGGGTGGCGGAGCCCTATCTCGTGGTGCTCAACGCCCTGCCCAAGACGGCGCTGGGTCCGATCTTCATCGTCTGGATCGGCGCCGGCACCGCGTCCATCATTGCCATGACGCTGGCCATCTCCATTGTCGTCACGATCCTCAGTATGCATATGGGCTTTTTATCCACGGATGAGGAGAAGATCCGGCTCATGCGGACGCTGGGGGCAACCAAGGGACAGATCCTCCGCATGCTGGTGCTGCCGGCTAATTACGCCACGCTGTTCAACACCCTGCGGGTCAATGTGGGACTCTCCTGGGTGGGCGTCATGATGGGGGAGTTTCTGGTCTCCAGGGCCGGACTGGGCTATCTGATCGTCTACGGGTCCCAGGTATTCAATATGGACCTGGTCATGGCGACGGTGCTGCTGCTTGCCATCGCCGCGGTATTCATGTATCAGTGCGTGCTGTGGCTTGAAAAAATACTGAAAAAACGTTTAGGAGTGATTGCATGAAAAAAGGAATACCCCTGTTGCTGACGCCGCTGCTGATCCTCTCCCTGTGCTGCGGCTGCGGACAGCCGCAAAAGAAAATGACCGCCGTTCGGCTCAACGAGGTCACCCATTCCGTCTTTTACGCTCCGCAGTACGCGGCGATGAAGGAGGGCTTCTTCACGGAGGAGGGGCTGGACGTCGAGCTGACCAACGGGGGCGGCGCCGACAAGGTGATGACCGCTGTTCTCGCCGGCCAGTCCGACATCGGTCTGGCCGGGCCGGAATCCTGCATCTACGTCTATGCCCAGGGCAAGGAGGACTATCCGAGGGTTTTCGCCCAGCTGACCAAGCGGGACGGCTCCTTCCTGGTGGGCCGCGCCGCAGGCGCGTTCTCCTGGTCCGATCTGGCGGGCAAGACCATTATCGGCGGACGGAAGGGCGGCGTTCCGGAGATGACGCTGGAATATGTCATGCGCCTGAACGGCGTGACGCCCGGCACGGACGCCGCGGTGGACACCACCGTACAGTTCAATATGATGGCCGGCGCCTTTACCGGCGGGAACGGCGATTACGTGACACTGTTCGAGCCCACCGCCACACAGGTGGAGCAGGCCGGCAAGGGGTACATTCTTGCCTCCATCGGTCAGGAGAGCGGCGAGATTCCCTATACGGCGTATTTTGCCGCTCAAAGCTATATGGCGGAGAACTCCGACGTGATTCAGAGCTTTACCAACGCCGTCGCCAGAGGGCAGAAATGGGTCCGGGAGCACTCCGCCGCCGAAATTGCGCAGGCAATCGCCGACCAGTTCCCGGACACGGACGTGTCGGTGCTGACCACAGTGGCGCAGCGCTACAAGGACATCGACGCCTGGAACGATACGCCGGTGATGAAGCAGGAATCCCTGGAGCGGCTGGAGACCGTCATGGAGACGGCCGGAGAGCTGGACCACAGCGCGTGGGTGCCCTTCGACCAGCTGGTCGACAACAGCTATGCCCTGGCGGCGGGCAACTAAAAAAGACCGTCCGACCGGCGGCGGGAAGCCGTAGAGGGGGAAATCACCGTGTGTCATCGGACACACGGTGATTTCCCCCTTTTATCAGAACGTTTTATATGATATATTTGCTTCAGACAGCGCCGCAGACAAAAATACTGTTATGGGCGGCGGCTTTGCTTAAAAATCATCAACTAAACCGCAGGGAGCAAATTCCATGAGACATCCGATTTGAGTCCAACAAGGCGAAACATTCTGCGCTGCGTGAATCGGCGCAGCTTTGCTGCGTCCAAAATCAGAAGGGAATTGCTGGGTAATGAAAAAGAATGTCTGTCTTATGTATGCGATTGCTCTTTTGCAGGGCATGGTTTTTTATGGTCCGATTGCAACGCTTTACCGTCGGGCACAGGGGGTTTCCATTTCCCAGATCACTCTCATCGAGAGCGTCTCCCTGATCCTGTGCCTCCTATTGGAGATTCCGTGGGGCGTGATTTCGGATCGGATCGGCTATAAACGCACGATGACGTTTTGCTGCTGCCTCTATTTTGTGTCAAAAATTGTTTTTTGGCAGGCAAGCGGTTTTTGGTGGTTCCTTCTGGAGCGCGTGATGCTGAGCATTGTCATTGCCGGACTTTCGGGCGTGGATACCAGTATTCTCTATCTTTCCTGCGAAGAAGGCAAAAGCCAGAGAGCCTTTGGAATTTACAACAGCCTGTCCACGATCGGACTGTTGACGGCTGCCGTCATTTTTTCCGCGTTTGTCGGAAAAAATTATAAGCTTTCGGGCGGGCTGACGGTGATCAGCTATGGACTTTCGGCGCTTGCCTCGTTATTTCTCACAGAGGTCAGAGGAAAAACCCGGCGAAACTTTCAATATATTGAATTCAAAACGATTTTTCTGAAAACCATCGGCAGCAGATACAGAATGGCGCTTCTGGTCGCTGTGGCTTTTTTGTCGGAAGCGCATCAGACCGTGACGGTGTTTTTGAATCAGCTGAAATACGAACAGTGCGGTCTGTCGCCATCGCAAATCGGCTGTGTTTATGCAGGCGTTACGCTGGCGGGGCTGGTTGGTCTGTGTTCCTTCCGGTTTACAAGAGCGGCTGGAGAAAAGGCCGGCGGCGCGATGCTTTATGGCGCGGCGATCGCGTCGTGTATCCTGCTGGCATATACGGGAAGGGCGGGCTTTTCAGTCGGCGGAATCCTCATGCTGCGCGTTTCAAACAGCTTGTTTCAACCGTTCCAGATGGAACTGCAGAACCGGCAGGTACAAACAGAAAACCGCGCCACGGAGTTAAGCATAAATGCGATGGTGATTGACTGCACAGGGGCCGGTACAAATCTGATTTTCGGATATTTGGCCGAGCTTTCTCTGCGCGCGGCGTTCCTTTTGGGAGCCTGCTTCTGTCTCCTGGGATTGTGCCTGTTTTTGCTTTGGCATAGCCATCGGGAACAGATTTCGTAAAATGAGCGGCGTTTTGACCCTGCGAATGTCGATCGGCCGGGACGTTCAGCTGCGAGCCGGGAGCCGTTTCTGAACATCGCCGGCGCATCTCGCTGCACGGCCTTGCCGTGTTGGCTGCTGAGAAGAAAATGCCCGCTTGCCATGAGAAGCAAGCGGGCATTGTTCTGTTTTACAGACGTCCGACTGACAGCGGGAGTCCCCGGCCGGCTTCTCTCACAGGCGCTCCAGCTCCACCCGGAAGCTGATGGATCGGTTGGTGGGAAGCGCGTCAAATTTGACGACGTAGGCGGCGCGGCGCTCGTCCGTCTCCATCACGGTGCCGGGGCCCATAACGGCGTGCCGGACCCGGTCGCCTGCCCGAAAGGCGGGATTCCGGACGGCGGAGAGCGCCCGCTCGCTCAGGTCGATCTGCGCGCGTGCCTCCTGAACCAGAGCGGGATCGATCTCCGTCAGCCAGTCCGCGCAGCTTCGGCCGATATCGAAAACAAACCGGGACGGACAGCGGAAGGACCCGTCCAGGTTCCGCCCCTCGGAGTCTGAGAGAAACAGCCTCCTCTTTGCCCGGGTGACCGCCACAAAGGCCAGGCGGCGCTCCTCCTCCATGCTTTCCCGGGAGGCGGTCCGTTTAGAGGGAAATACGCCCTCGTCCAGAGAGCACAGAAAGACGCAGGGGAACTCCAGCCCCTTGGCTGTGTGGACGGTCATGCACTTCACGGCATCGGCGCGGTCCGCGGCGTCCGCATTGGAAAAAAGAGCAATATGATTGAGATAGCCGGCCAGATCCGTCTCCTCGCCGCAGGTGGTTTCATATTCGTAGACGGACTGCTTCAGCTCCGCCAAATTGTCCAGCTTTTCGCCGCTGCCCTCTGTCCGCAGGGCTCGCTCGTAGCCGCTCTCGTCCAGAATCGCCGCCAGCAGCTCCGAAACCGGCATCTGGCTGGACAGGCCGGAAAAGCGCTCCACCAGATCGATCAGGGACCGGGCCTTCGTGCTCTGGAACAGCGCGTCATCCGCGCACTGCCGCAGGGCGCTGTACAGGGAGCAGCCGTGCTCCTGGGCGAAGTGCCGGAGCGCCTCCATGCGCCGCTCGCCGAGGCTGCGCTTGGGCCGGTTCGCCACCCGGGCAAAGGACAGGTCGTCCCGGAAGGCGACCAGGCGCAGATAGCTCAGCGCATCCTTGATCTCCGCCCGTTCGAAAAACTGCACGCCGCTATACAGCGTGTAGGGCACCTTCTCCCGGAGAAAGACCTCCTCCAGCACCCGGGAGACGTAATGGGCGCGATAGAGTACGGCAATCCCGGCGGGAGAAACTCCCTCCGCCTTCAGCTTTTGTATTTCCCCCGCGATCCACGCGCACTCCTCCTGTGCGCTCTTGGCGTGAAACCAAACCGGCCGCTCTCCAGACGCCAGCACCGGCAGCAGCTCCTTTTTCATCCGGTGCGCGTTGTGGGAGATCAGAGAGTTTGCGGCAGCCAGAATCTCCGGCGTGGAGCGGTAATTCTCCATCATCAGGATCGTCTTGGTGCCCGGAAAGTCCCGGTCAAATTCCAAAAGGTAACGGACATCGGCGCCGCGCCAGGAATAAATCGTCTGATCGGGATCACCCACCACAAAGAGGTTGCCGTGATGCCCGCACAGGACCCTCATCAGATGGTATTGCAGTTCATCGATATCCTGAAACTCGTCGATCATGATGTACTCCAGCCGGGTCTGCCACTTAAGCCGGATATCCGGATCGGAGTCGAAAATGCGGAGGGTAAACCGGAGAAGATCGTTGTAGTCCAGAGCAAAGCACTTTTTTTCCTGATAGAGATAGCCGTAAAAGATCATGTCGGCCGGAGCGGCCGCGCTCAGGTACTTTTGCCGCAGAGTATCCAGCGGCATGGCGATCATATCCTCGCAGTATTCCGGCTCGCGCTTGAGCTTGCGCAGCTCGATCATGTCCCGGGCGTCGGAAAATGTCATCTGCCGCAGGGTCAGGCCGCGCTCTTCGTAAATCAGGGACAGCATGGCGTCGATGTCCGAATTGTCCAGCACCAGAAAGCCCTCCGGGTACTGGACCGCGTGGGCCTCTTCCTGCAGGACGGAGACGCAGAAGCTGTGAAAGGTGCAGATATAGCCGGTATCGTTGTCTCCGGTCAAGGTGCGGATGCGGCGGCGCATCTCTCCGGCGGACTTGTTGGTAAAGGTCACGCAGAGGATGCCGGAGGGCAAAACGCCCAGCTCGTTGACCAGATACGCAAACCGATGAGACAGCGCCCTGGTTTTGCCGCTGCCGGCCCCGGCGATCAGACGCACAAATCCCTCCGTCGTCGTAACCGCCTCCCGCTGAGACGGGCTCAGATCTTCCAGCAGCTCGGACATTTTCCGCACCTCCGCGTCTGTGAGAAATTGCCGGCTGCATAAGCAGCGGCTGATCCTATTATAGAACATAAGTTCCACTCATGCAATCCGTTTGTAAAAAAAGAGCGCCCCGCATCCTCCTCCGGGTGCAAAAAACGCTCCCCTCCGCAGAGGGGAGCGTTTTGTTCAGCGGTTTTCCAACACGAAGCCGCGGTCGGTCAGAGCCTGCTCGATGGCGCGGACGTGCTCCAGATCCCTGGTCTCCAGCACCATGGTGACAATACAGGCGCCCACGTCGGATTTCTTGGCCTCGCGGGCGTGATTGACGCTGATGACATTGGCGCCGGTGTCGGAGACGCCCTGCAGCAGCCGGATGAGATTTCCCGGCTTATCCGGTACCTTGGCGGTGATCTCGGCGATCCGTCCGGTGCGGACAAGCCCTTTGGTGATGATTCGGGAGAGAGTGGTCACGTCCACGTTTCCGCCGGAGACCACGCAGACGGTCTTTTTCTCCGAGATATCCACCTTGCCGAACAGGCAGGCGGCCACGCTGGTGGCACCGGCTCCTTCGGCCACGGTCTTTTGCCACTCCAGCAGCGCCAGAATCGCGGCGGCGATCTCGCTTTCGTCCACGGTGACGATTTCGTCCACATATTGCTGGCACAGCGCGAACGTCAGATCCCCCGGGCGGCGGACCCAGATGCCGTCCGCAATGGTGGAGGCGCTGGTGTTCAGCGTGACGGGTTTTCCGGCCCGACGGGATTCATACATGGAGGGAACGTTGGCCGCCTGGACCCCGATGACCCTGCAGGAGGGCTTGAGATGCTTGACGGCGCAGCCCACGCCGCTGATGAGACCGCCGCCTCCGATGGGGACGATCACCTGTTCCACCTCCGGGAGCTGTTCCAGGATCTCCAGACCAATGGTGCCCTGTCCGGCAATCACCAGCTCGTCGTTGAAGGGATGAGCGAAGGTGTAGCCCTGCTCCCTGGACAGGCGCTCGGCCTCCGCCGCCGCGTCATCGTAGACGCCGGGGACCAAAATGACCTCCGCTCCATATTTTCGGGTCATCTCGATCTTACTGATGGGCGCACCCGCCGGCATGCAGATGACGGAACGGCAGCCCAGCTTCGATGCCGACAGGGCCACGCCCTGCGCGTGGTTGCCCGCCGAGCAGGCAATCACGCCTCTGGCACGCTCCTCCGCGCTCAGGGAGCGGATCTTGTTGTACGCGCCCCGGATCTTGAACGCGCCGGTGACCTGGAGGTTCTCCGATTTGATGTAGATGTTGTCCCCAAGATTTTTCGTCTGACTCAGCGGCGTGACGCGGGCAACGCCCTTCAGCGCCGCCTGTGCGTCCAAAAGCATCGCCATGGAAAGCATATGCACCTCTCCCCTCTGGTCCGTCCCTTTGGCGGACAAACTGATTTGTCTTTTTGCCAAAGACATATTGTTATAAAAATGTCCTTTACAAGACGAATTATACCGGCAGAAGCGGCGCTGCGCAAGATGCATTTTTCACAAATGCAGCCCCTATAAATACATTAATTTCACTAAATGTATTCCAGCGGAGAACAAATTTCCGTTTTCGGCGCAGCCGCTGCGGCAGCCTGTTGACCTCCGGCAAAAAATACGGTATGATGCCGGAAGCTGGAAAGGCGGGTGCGGCGCCATGGTTGAAGTGGAATCGGAGGATCTCAGCCTCCCCAAGATCGCGCGCAGCGGGCAGTGTTTCCGCATGACGGAGCTGGAGCCGGGACGTTTTCGGCTGATTGCGGCGGAGCGGGTGCTGGAATTGGAGGCGCGGGAGGACGGGGCGATCCTGCGCTGTTCACAGGACGAGTATCAGGCGCTCTGGCGGACTTATTTTGATTTGGACACGGATTACGCCCGGTTTCGTTCGGCAATCCCGCAGAGGGATCGCTATCTCACCGCGGCTGCGGAATTCGGCCGCGGGATCCGGATTCTGCGCCAGGAGCCGTGGGAGACGCTGGTGACGTTTTTACTCTCCCAGCGCCGGAACATCCCGGCCATCCGCCGGTCGGTGGAGCTGCTGTGCCGGAAGGCGGGGGAGCCGTTGGGGGGCGGCTGCTATTCTTTCCCGACGCCGGAGGGCGCGGCGGAGCTGACGGACGCGGAGCTGGCCTCCTGCTCGCTGGGCTACCGGGTACCCTATGTCCGGGCGGCGGCGCTGCTGGCTGCGGCGGGCGGACTGGATGGGCTTTCCCTCCTTTCCGACGCGGAGCTGGAGGCGGAGCTCCGGTCGATGCCCGGCGTGGGGCCGAAGGTAGCCAACTGCGTGATGCTCTTCGGATTTTATCGTCTCAGCGGGTTTCCCCGGGACGTATGGATCAACCGGGTGATCGACGGACAATACGGCGGACGCTTCTCCCTCCGGCGATACCGGGGCTTTGAGGGCGTGATTCAGCAGTATCTGTTCTATTATGGCCGCAGCGGCGGAAAATAAAACCGAAAGGGAGGGAATACCCGTATGCTGCATATCGGCTGTCACCTGTCGTCCTCCGGAGGCTTTGCGGCCATGGGGGAGACGGCGCTGGCGCTGGGGGCGGACACCTTCCAGTTTTTTACCCGCAATCCGCGGGGGAGCAAGGCGAGGGCCGTCGATCCGGCGGATGCGCAGGCGCTGTGCGCGCTGCTGCGGGCGCGGAGCTTTGCGCCCCTGATCGCCCACGCACCCTATACGCTCAATCCCTGTTCGGCGTCAGAGGATACCCGGACGTTTGCCCGGGAGACGATGGCGGACGACCTCGGACGATTGGAGTACGTGCCGGGCCAGTATTACAACTTTCATCCCGGCAGCCATACCGGGCAGGGAGCGGATGCCGGGATTGCTCAGATCGCGGAGACGCTCAACGCGGTCCTGACGCCGGCGCAGAGCACGATCGTTCTGCTGGAAACCATGTCCGGTAAGGGCAGCGAAGACGGAGGGCGC
>Ga0183096_1002942_pt1 | contig 11061 bp, 13 predicted proteins | sample Biomet5_FD_127791 | JGI IMG/M metagenome (GOLD analysis project Ga0183096, IMG submission 127791) | Microbial communities from bioreactor (seeded with sewage sludge) at LBNL, California, USA - Biofuel metagenome 5 (version 2) (version 3) | ecosystem: Engineered > Bioreactor > Anaerobic >...
AATGCACGACACCGAGGCGACCACGATCACGTCGCGCCGTTCCAGCAACGCCGATGTGGCGCTGTGGCGCAGGCGGTCGATCTCGTCGTTGATGCTCGCGTCCTTTTCGATATAAAGATCCTTGCCCGGCACATACGCTTCCGGCTGGTAATAATCGTAGTAACTGACGAAGAACTCCACAGCGTTCTCCGGAAAGAATTCACGAAACTCGCTGCAAAGCTGGGCCGCCAGCGTTTTGTTGTGCGCCAGCACCAATGCGGGGCGGTTCAGCCTTTCGATCACGTTGGCCATCGTAAACGTCTTGCCGCTGCCCGTTACGCCCAGCAGTACCTGATCGTGCTTGCCCGCTTCAATCCCCTGCACCAGTGCGTCAATCGCTCCAGGCTGGCTGCCGGCCGGTTTGTATTTTGAATGCAGCTTGAATTCCAAACCCATTACCTCTTTATCCAATCACGTTATATATCTATATTAACAACGAGAACATCCTGCCAAAGGTGCCTGTTTGCGGCGCCGAATGCCTGATGGGCTTCATGAAAAAAATACGATTCCAAAGTCTCTCTCGACTCGCACGTCAGACAATGAGCCACGTCATAATCGCCCGTTTTCTCATAGCCCACTTTAAACGTCCGTCCGGCTGAATACGCGGTGATTCCGGGGATCTTCTCGGTCAGCGCGGCAAACATCTCCATGTGGCGGTCGATATCCCCCGCTGCCACTTGATCTTTAAACTTAAAACAGACAATATGCTGTACAGCCATGCGTCTCCTCCTATTTCAAACGGCAGGGAATATAGTCAGGCAGCCTTCTGTCAATAAACTGAATATTGAGCCGAGCGAAACGCTGCAGGCCGTTTTCCATCGGCACATCCGGCCAACCGTCGCCGATCAGCGGCTTCGCGTAGTCGATGAACAAATCCGTCACGTCGATGCCGCTCGGCGCGATCCATTCTTTGGGCAGATAGCGCACGGAATTCGCCACGACCTCCAGTTTCACCTTGTCGAAATATATTTCATAGTTTTTACCGGGGCGACGCAATATCGTCGCCATATAACCCGTGCCTTCATTGATACCGATCTCGACCGCCTTACACGCCACGCGATAGGCCTCGTCAAGGTCTACTGTCGAGGCGTATATCGACGCATCGCGTTGCATGACTCCCACCTGCTGACAGGTGGCCTGACCGCGCGCTTTCATACCGTGGCGGTTTAAGTAGTTGGTTACTTGCTGCACCGCCGTTGTCTCGCTCGCGCCATATTCGATATGCCCAAAGCCGTCGCGCCGCGCGCCCAGTTCACCCGCGTCGTACCCCTCGTTGACGATGACGATACAGCGCCCGTCGCGCTTCAACTGTTCATTGACGTTATCAGCCAGTTCCTCTATCGTCTTCTTCGTCTCCGCGAAATACATCTGCAGCGGCATCTTCCGTTCCGGGTCGCCCAAACGCGCCGCGGCGGTGATGAAGCCGGACGTGCGGCCCATGCACTGATGCACCGACACACATTCGGATATGCCCATGCCGCGGTTCTCTTCCTCAATATTCTGGACATTCATCGCCCAATAACGCGCCGCACTGCCGTATCCCGGCGTGTGGTCGATGATGGTGCGTGCTTCGTCGCCTACGTCGTTGTCGATGGTTTTTGGCACACCGACCACCGTCAGATCGTAACCCTCCTCGTGCGCCAACTGCGAAACGCGGGCTGCGGTATCCATCGAGTCATTGCCGCCAATATAGAAGAAGTATCCGATATCATGCGCGCGCAGCACGTCTACGATGCGCTGGAAGTCTTCCGCCTGATCCTCTTTTAGTTTATAACGGCAGGTACCGATGAAACCCGCGCAGGGCGTGTTCTTCAAAAGCCTCAGTTCTTTTTCTTCCTGAGTGTCCATATCGATCAGTTGTTCAAAAAGAACGCCCTCAATGCCGTGCCACGCCGCGTAAATCTTCGCGATATGGTCCGGATATTGCCGGCAGGCTTCAATAACGCCTAGCAGTGATGAGTTGATTACGGGAGACGGACCGCCAGATTGTGCCACCAACGCGTTTTTCTTCATGCTTTCCTCCAAAAACTTTTGTCATGATATTTAAAAAGCCGCACCGGAACATTCAAGGTACGGCCTGACTTTCCCGCCATGTTTCGATTATTATACCATAAGTCAGTTAAAATTCAATACAGTCCATATAAAAAACACGACAATTTGTTCTCTATGTATTCATAAAATATAGAAAAGAAAAAGCGGTCGGATATATCCGTCCGGCCGCTCCACAAGACGTCAAAACTATTGGATCTCATAAGACACGGATACAGTCGCCGTTACGTCCATGTCGCCGGTGCTAATGTAAGTAGCTTTATCGGACGTTTCCGAAGCGGTGGCATACTCGCGGTATACCGGCGTACTCGTATAGCCTTCCGACACGTTCAGTACGCTGATAATGGAGAATTTCCCCGCTGACGCGAGAGTATCCGCCTTGGAGCGGGCGCTTTCCATCGCTGAGGTCAGCGCTTGGTTGTACGCCTTCGATTTATCCAACAAGTCAAAACTTACGGAATAGGATGTGTTGGCACCAGCCGCCGCCGCTGCATCCAGAATTTCACCCACCTTATCAATATTCCTTATGGTCAGTTCAACCGTGTTGTTGACCTCAAACGATGAGATAGCCGATGTATTGCCCGAGTAATTATAGACCGGCTGAACGGAATATTCTGTCGTCCGGATATCGTCGTCCGCCAGTCCCGCTTTCTTCAGCGCTTCAGCCACGGCGTTCATCAGCTCTTTGTTTGCGGATTGGGCGTCCTGCATCTTCTTTTTTTGCGTGACGACGCCCACGGTCGTATACGCGACATCCGGCGTTACTTTGACTGTGCCCGTCGCGCTGACGGAAACGCTGTTTTTATCCTGCCCCTGTTCCAGCTGAACCACGATCTTTCCATCAGTTTCTTCAGGCGCTGCAACCGTATTACTCGTGGATATCGCTGCCGTCGGTTCCGCCTCGGCTGAGTTGACGGATGCCGGCAACGTACATCCCGCCATCAAAACCGCCGATGAGAGAATAGCTGTAAAAACGAATATCAGTCTTTTGATCTTCAAGACCGTCTCCCTTCCCGCCAATTTTCAAACAATCGGCGTATTGTTGTTTTTCATAGCCGCTTTTTTCTTTTTCTTACGGGCAAAGATGATGATCAGGATCACTCCGACAATAATGAGCGGAACGAGGATGGGCGACCCGCCGACGAAGAAAATGACCAAACCTTCGCCAATCTTGGCCAGTACGTTCATCACCCCGTAGAATGCCGAGGATATCCGGCCTCCCAAAGGCTCATCGGTCGGGTTTACAGACTGGATCTCATTCACCTCTGTCAGGTATACCGTCACTGTCGAGTAGTCGATCAGACTGTCGTAGTCGCGCAGCTGCGACTGCAGAGATTCGATCTGATATGTGGTATCTTCCAGCTGCTTTTCGATTTCGATGATATCCTCTAAAGTCGCAGCCTTCTTGAGCAGGTCCTGAAGCCGCGATTCCTGAATACGCAGCGATGACAATCTCGTTTCCGTATCAAAATAAGTTTCCGATATGTCCCTGCCTTTGACCGACGTTGAAACCGTTTTCCCCAGGCCTTTCAGCACGTTCATGAAGTCGTCGAAGTGCTCGCTGGGAACGCGCAGCGTCAGCGTTGCGTTTCTTCCCTGGTCCTGCCAGTTCTCAGGCGCTGTTCCCTCGGTTGAAGCTTCTTGCTGATATCCGCCATACTCTTTAAGCTTCCCCAAAATGGTTTTCAGGTCATCATCATAGTGCTTTGTTCGGGCCCTGATCTCACCTTCGTAAATGATCTTGCGGTTCACGCCGGGCTGCAGTATTGAATTGTCGTAATTTAAGCCCGAACCCGTTCCTTCAGCCGGTGCCGCCGATTCCTCCGCTACAGGCGCCTCGGCGTCGCTAACGGAACCATAGTCAAGCGCGCTGGAGGCCTGCGGTTCTTCATAGGCTTCCCCCTTGGAGTCATAATCGCCATCATTGCCATTCTCCTGCGGAGCCATTGACGCCGAGCAGCCGGCAAAAAGCGAAAGCGCCATAAGAGAGGCCATCACCACCAATAACAGCTTCTTCATTTTCCCCTCCTGAAAAGTGTGTTATAAAAATAAGCGTCTTGTTTAAAACTTAGACGCTTGGGTTATACATTATGTTCCATTGTGCTAGTTATGGATGAGCAATTCTTTGAGCCTTTGCCGACCGCGGCTCAAGCGTGATTTGACGGTGCCGACGGATATGCCCAGTGAGAAGGCAATCTCTTCGTAAGTCAATCCGTTAATGTCCCGAAGGATGACCACTTCTTTATGATCGTCTGAAAGCGTGCCGATCGCTTCCTGAATATCTGACTCGTTTTCGATGGAAAGCGTGCATAGCTCGGGAGAGTCTTCTTCCCCGGCTTCAAAAGTAATGCCATTTTCCAACGCAAAATCCAATGAGACAGGCGCTTTGCGGCGCTTGCGAAGCCCATCAAGGCAGGTGTTGACGGTGAGCCGGTATACCCATGAAGAAAACGCCGATTGGGCTTTGAAGGATTTGATGCTGCGATAAAGCTTGATCAGCGCTTCCTGAGACATATCATAAGCGTCCGCTTCATTACCCATGTAGCGGTAAGCGATATTGTATACTCTTTTTTCATATAGAATCAGCAGCGCCTCAAGTGCCGAGGCATCGCTTTTCTGCGCACGCTTAATCAGCAGCGCCTCATCAACGGGCATTGACGACCTCCCTACAGTATCAAACAAGCCGAACCCTTTGGCAATTATACATGATTTTGTATCTTTTGCATAGCTGTTTTTCGATAAATAAACATTGACTTGACAGAATAATAAACCAATTGTAAACTATATATTGTTTTTTAGTTTACATTAAGGGGTTAACATGAAAACGAAAAACCTGCTTCTCTGCGCACTGTTTGCCGCTTTAACGGCTGCCAGCGTCTTTCTCCCCAAAATACCCATTCCCGGAACGCCGCTGATGTTTACATTCCAGACATTTTTTGTTTTTTTTGCCGGGTTGCTATTGGCTCCCCGATACGCGCTCATTTCACAGCTTGTTTATATGGCGCTTGGGCTTATCGGACTGCCAGTGTTTATGAGCGGCGGCGGGTTCTCATACGTGCTTGAACCCTCATTCGGATTTATCATCGGCTTCGCGCTGTGCGCTTTTCTCGTTAGCCTGCTTGTTAGGCGCCAGCTTCTCATCCTGTACAAAGCGGAAGGTCATGCGAGGATTTCTGTAATACTGAAGATTGTTCTCTATGCCTTTATTTCACTCTTGGCGATGTATGCCATCGCTGTCATCTATATGTACCTGATATATACCTTCTATCTGGATAAGTCGACAACAATGATCCTGATCGCGATCAATATGGCTGTATTTTTCCTGATGGACAGCATCAAGTTTGTGCTGGCCGCGCTGGTCGGTTCAGCAGTTCTCCGTCGCCTGCCCTCACCCTCTGCCAGCATGCGTGTCAACTGACAGTGCATCTTTCTGAATATGAAAAAGGGCTGCCCGTTTGTACTCCGGCAGCCCTTATCACTTCATTCCTTATTTCATTTTTTCAGCCCAGCTGTAGATCACCGGAATTTTGAAAATATCGTTTTGAGTCGCTTTGATAATACAAATTACAGAAATCACGATAAAACCGATCCAGGCAACCCAATCAATGATTGACAAAAGGATAAACAAACCCCACGCTCCCCATATGAATGCGCCGGCCAATATACTAAGAATAATTCCGATCGCTATCATAACGCAACCAAGGAACAACGATTGCCACGCATGGAGCCGGACCGTCCTGTTTTCCTTCTCTGTGACCAGTAGAATAATAGCGCTGATGATGGATATCACATACGCGAACCAACTGGCCGTTTTTTCATCCATTCCCAGGGAATTTTTCTGATCGTTCATGTAAGAATACCGCCTTTTTCTTTCATTATACGATGCGTACATTCACCTGTAAACGGTTTATTTGCCAGCTTTCGGTCCAATTTTCAAACCGGACGCCACTTTTTGCAGCACAGATGAATCAAAGGCGAATTCCGACTTTTTCTTTTCTCTCATCTGGCGCTCGGCAATGGCGACAAGATTATCCACAAGATCGCTGAAAGATACGCCAACCGGTTCCCAAAGGTAGAAAGCAAACGAGCCGGGGATGGTGTTGACCTCGTTGACGTACAATTTTTTCTCCGCTGTGTCGATAATATAGTCGATGCGCACCACACCTTTTAAATCCAGCGCCTTGAATATTTCAACCGACAGATTACGCACCTCATCGGCCATTTCGCCGGAGATATCCGCGGGGATCCTGCGTCCCAGCGATTTCATACCTTTCGAGTCCCCTCCGCTGCGGAGATATTTGTCCTCAAAACCCAAAAGATCGCCCGCGGAAATGGGTTCCTCGATGGCGCTCACCTTCGCTTCGGCGGGCGTGCCCATCACGGAGCAGTTGACCTCCTTGATGCTGACGACGGCTTTTTCAACCAGAAGTCGACGGTCATATTTTGCCGCTACATCTAGTGCATAAACAAGCGCGTCCAGGTTTTTCGCGATGTTGATGCCGATGCTGGAGCCCAGGTTCGCCGGTTTCACGATGACCGGATAACCCAGTTCCCTCTCCACCCGACTGCAAATCTCTTCGCTGTCTGCATAGAATTCGTCGCGCTCGAAAAATATTGAATCCAGCACCGGAAAGCCAAAGCCTTTGAAAGCGGCTTTCATCACAACTTTGTCCATTCCGACCGAAGAACCCACCACGCCTGCGCTGGAATACGGAATATCGGAAAGCTCGAACACGCCTTGGATGGTGCCATCTTCACCATGCAGTCCGTGCATCGCGGGGATCACTACGTCAATCGAACAGATGGGGCGCTGCTTTTTGCCGTATTCATACAGCGTCGGATCCGCTGCGCAGGATAAAAAGACGCGCTTCACGCCTTTGACCGTAGGATCGAACTTTTTGAAGTAGCCGACGTCCATCAGCTTCTCGCCTGTATACCATTTCCCGTCACGGTCGATATAGATTGGAATGACGTTGTATTTGTTCGTATCGGCGCTGTGCATCAGCTGGTTTGCTGTGATGATGGAGATATCGTGCTCCACCGTCCGGCCGCCAAAGGTCACCGCTAAGTTTTTTTTCATCTCTGTCTATCCTTCTTTCAATACTTATTCGTTGTAGTTGTCCGGCAGGTCGTTTTCAAAAATCACGACATCTCCCGGCTTCGCGAGCTTCCAAAGCGCTTCAGCCGCGTCGCTCAGCGACCTGAACACCTGTATCGCGTCCATACTAAAGCCGGCTTCGATCAGCCCGTCGTATATCGGCTGAGTGTGCTTTGGCCCGACGAGGAAGACAATATCCGCCGCGCCCGCCATCACTTTGCCGAAAGCGCGGTTTTCTTCCGCTTCACGCTCACCCAGCTCCACCATGCCGGGCGTCACAACGATCTTCCTTCCCTCGAACGCAGACAGCACATCCATGGCCGCTCGTACGCCGGACGGGTTCGCGTTAAACGCGTCGTCGATAACGGCCACGCCGCCCGAAGTGGGCAGCAGTTGCAAACGGTGCTCCACAGGTTGTATCTTGCGTATACCGATGCGTATCTGTGCGGCGGACAGGCCCAGCCGGTGAGCGACGCACGCGCAACCCACAATATTTGAGATGTTGTGCTTGCCCAGCAGCCGCGTTTCGCACGCGATACGTTCTTCTCCGATCATCAGGTCGAAACGGCTGCCAAAGCTTCCGCAGCGGATGTTTTCCGCTCTGGCCTCTGCCGGTCCGTCGTAGTCCACGGCAAAAAGATATTTCTCGATGCCGGTCTTTTCGTAAAATCCCCGGCAGATTTCATTATCTGCCGGAAAGAAGGCACAGCCGTCGTTGGGCAGTCCTTCGATCAGTTCGTATTTCGTTTTGGCGATGTTCTCAAGGCTGCCGAACGTCTCCAGATGCTGCGGCCCCACAGACGTGATCAGGCCAAACTTTGGATGCACCAACCCGACCAGTTCGCGGATGTCGCCGACGTGACGCGCGCCCATCTCAGCGATAAACACATCGTGTGAATTCTTCAGCTGCTCGCGCACCACGCGCGTCAAGCCCATCGGTGTATTGAAGCTGGCGGGCGGTAAGAGAACATCATACTTCTCCGCCAGTATCGTCCCCAATATAAATTTGCAGCTTGTTTTGCCATAGCTGCCCGTTATGCCAACGCGGATTAGATCGTCCCGCCCGGCCAAGATACGGCGCGCGTCGTTCATATACCAGTGTTGCACGGCTTTTTCAACAGGTGTTGCCAGCAAATTAGCCGTCAACACACCAGCCGCCACCAGCAGCATCAGCAGGAACAGCGGCAGCCCGCTTAAAACCGTATGGCTCAGTACAAATATATCAAGAATGCATAACGCTCCGCATACGATAGCGTAAACAAGCGCGATCGCCGCAAAGAGCCGTTTGACGCGGATTGTCATGACCAGTGGTTTCTTGGCGTTCCTAACGCGCGACTTTTTAGAATACAGCCATATCACCGCGATATAGGCCAATGACAGCATGGCGGATACAATGAGGCGTCCGGTAGACCCAACGTATAAAATCGCGTTGAAAAGCAGCGCGAGCAAAACCGCGGCGACCGATACGATCGCCGGTATTCTATAAACGTGGACGATGTTGCCCTTGATCCAGCGTCTCAGGCTCTTGTTTTTATAGCTCTCCAGTTGAAGCATGTGCACAAGATGCGCCGAGGCCGCCGTCATGCCGGCGGCTGTCAGAGCATAGAGCACGATGCAGACGTATGTCGATATCGGCATGCGTTATCCTCCGAAAAATGTTTTCACAACGGTGATGTACTGTCCAAAGCGGTCCAGGAACGAATAATGACCCGCGCCCGGAAAAACAACCAGCCCGGCGTCTGGAATCATTTTTTCCATGATCTTCGCGAATTCGACCGGCGTATCCTGATCGTTCTCGCCCCAGATAAGCAGCGAAGGGCTTTTGATCATGGGTAGGTATTTCTTCAGATCCTGGTTGACAACGCGTACGAACACACGGCGCATCCCATCGGGCAGCGCGCGGTAATCCGCCGATCCCGCGTTTTTCACGCGTTTGTCTACATCCACGCCCAGCGCTTTCAGCAGTCGTTTGACGACGTGTCCGCGGCTCAGGCGTTTCGCCAGCTTGTAGGAATATGTGCGGACGTAGTATTTGAGCGTCCGCGGCTTTCGCAGCCCTGCGGCATCCGTGAACACGATCTTATCCACCAGCTCGGGATGCTCCGCAGCCAGCAGTATCGTGACGCGGCCTCCAAAGGAATGGCAGATGATGTGCGTTTTTTTTATGCCCAACCGCTCCATAAACAAACGCGTGATGCGCGTGTATTCCGGAACGCCAAAATCTTCCGGCGGAAAATCACTTCCGCCGAATCCGGGAAAGTCCAACGCAGTTATCCGGTAACGGTCTTTCAGCGCGTCAATAACAGAGCGCATCGTCTGTATGCTTGCGCCCCATCCATGCAGCACCAATATGTCCTCACCGGAGCCGTATTGCTCATAATTCAGTTTAATACCATCTATAAAGATTTCCATACTCACTTCAATGACTATGTTTGATAAATAAGATTATACATTCAAAATAGCGTCTGTTCAAGTTGTGGATTCGCGCCGCCACATAATTATAGCGTCCTCATTACCGTAATAATTAGGGCGAACACCCGCTGAAACAAACCCAAGCCGTTTGTAGAGTTCGATGGCGGTTTTATTGGAAATGCGGACCTCCAACGTATAGGCCGACATGCATGTGTAGTCCATCATCGTACGCAGAACAGCTTCTCCGATACCCTGTCTTCTATATTCCGGGCTCACCGCCACATTCATGATATGGCCTTCGTCCAGAACGACATGGATGCCGCAGTAACCAACGATTTTTCCGTCCACTTCCGCCACGAAATAATATGCGTTTTCGTTCATGCAGATATCTGACCAGATGGATTCGAATGACCATGGCGTTTTGAAGCTCGCCATTTCGATATCGCATATCCCCGGCGTATCCCCGCAGTCCGCCAGACGACAGTTCATTTTTTTGCTTCCTGCCTTTCAGCGTAAACGCGTTCAGCCTGGGTCTCGCGCAGATAGAAGGGTTCAAGCGAATAAGCGTCCTGACGAACGCCCGATTGATACATATCGTAAGCAAGAAAACCGACGGAGGCGGCTCTCTGCAAGGCAATGCCGGAATGCGCCACGGAAAAAAGCGGGCTTTCGCTTAATATCTTCTCCCGGTATTTCAGGGCTGCGTCGCCCAGGAAAAGAACCTTCCGGCCCGCAAGTTCTTCAAGCAGTAATTTCAGGGGAAGAGCGCGATACGGTGCCGATTGGGTCCCTTCACTGTACGACGCGGTATACACCTCTTCACGACGCGCGTCGATGATCGGGCAAATCAGTTCATCAAACCCCGCCGCGTTCCGCGCCAGCGCGTCCAGCGTATTGACGCCTATCGCAGGCTTCCCGGACACATGCGCCAGCCCTTTTATAAAGCCCGCGCCAATGCGAAGGCCTGTAAACGAGCCGGGCCCGATCGCGCAGGCAAACAGGTCAATATCGCGGGTATTCATCTCCGCATATTTCAGGCATTGATCTACCATCACGCCCATCGTTTCCGAGTGCGTCCGCCGCCCATCCATGTAGACTTCCGATAAGATATGCGCGTCCTCCAGCACTGCTGCCGCGCAGACGCCGCCGGACGTATCAATAGCCAGAATGTTCATCAAAGTCCTCTTTATAGCTGATCTCGATAATTCGTTCGTCGTTGCCTGAGCCATCGATATGGACAGAAATATCAGGTTTCAAGCTGGGCGCGTTGCCCGCCCATTCCACCACACAGACGCAGTCGCTGCCGATATAATCATAGAAGCCAATATGCTCCAGCTCCTGTTCATCCTCGATGCGGTAAAGATCAAAGTGGTATAAAGGGAGCACCGCCTGATACTGCCGCATCAGTGTAAATGTGGGGCTGGTCACTTCCTCGAATATGCCAAGGCCTTGGGCGATTCCTT
>Ga0183096_1002946_pt1 | contig 11044 bp, 12 predicted proteins | sample Biomet5_FD_127791 | JGI IMG/M metagenome (GOLD analysis project Ga0183096, IMG submission 127791) | Microbial communities from bioreactor (seeded with sewage sludge) at LBNL, California, USA - Biofuel metagenome 5 (version 2) (version 3) | ecosystem: Engineered > Bioreactor > Anaerobic >...
CTCGCGAAGATCTATGACGTGGTTGAGAACGACAACTTTCCCGAATACATCGATCTGAGCATCCAGCAGAGGAACGACAACATCAAGAACATGGAGGATCAAATCGACATACTGGAACAGGATATCGTGGAGAATCCCGATCAGGAGGAGAACCTGAACCAGCAGATCGAGGATGCGAAAAAGCAGATCCAACTCATCAAGGATAACGATATTCCGATACTTCAGTATCGCCTGGAACATAATATCGTGCCCTACGCCGACGTATGGCAGAACGATGCGCTGAACGATATCACCAACAAACGCCAGCAGCTGCAATATACCACCATCATGACGGAGGAGCAGTTCAACCAGGATCAGTACACGGCTGTGCAATATGGCTCCTATGCCCGGTATGTCGCTGCGGTGCAGGCGCAGATTGACAAGCTGAACAACGATCTCATAATTGCCCAGAACAGTTTGGATGCCGACAAGCCGGACATGAAGTATGTACCGGATGGCGCTCGACGCATCACGGTTGCATTTCTTCTTTTCTCCGTTGCGGTGGCGCTGTTTGGAGCGCTGGCGGGCGGTTGGCTGATGGCCAGCGAGTTCCAAATGGGGACCATCCGACTGCTGATGATCCGCCCCAAAACGCGGACGAAGATCCTGATGTCCAAGTTTTTGGCGGGGCTGCTGACCTGCCTGATTATTTACGTGGGGGGCGTGGTGATCAACCTTGCCTTGAACGGCATCTTCTTTGGATTTTCGGATTTTGGGTTCCCCAACTTCACGGTAACGGGCGAGATCGGATTCTTCGGATACTATATTCCCAAGTTCTTTGCGTGCATCGTGCCCATCGTGTTTGTTTACTGCGTATCGTTTATGCTGTCGGTGCTGGTGAAGAACATCGCCGTGGCGATCGCGGTGCCGGTTGTATGTTTGGTGGGGTGCCTGTTGGCCATGTACAGCCTATATATCCTGCCTATCGGTTTTGGGCTGATGTTGTTCATGGCGTTTACGCCGATCCCCTTCATCCAGCTTTCGTCGTTCTTCGTGGACAACTCGCCGATATCCCTGATGTTGCAAAACGGTGTGCCCGTCAGCCTGACATATGGTATAATCTTGTTGATAGCCTTGGCCGCGGTTTGCACGGTCGTATCGTGGCTGGTGTTCAGGAAGAGGGATATCACGAACTAGAGAGGGCAGCGTGATGGACGAAAACAATAATTTTCTCAGTGGTTACAACAAGCGGGACGACGAGCCGCAGAAAGCACCCCGGCAGGAGGCCCCCAGGGAGACCCCTGCCAAAGCCGCAAAGCCAGCCGGTTATAAATATGAGCAGAAGAGCGGGTTCAAGCCGCCGGAACACCGGGAGAGCTTTTCGCCTGCGCCGGATAACCGGAAAAAGAAGCTGGTCATCGGGGCCGCGGTGGGCGGCGGGGCGCTGCTGATCATCGCGTTGATCCTGATTTTGACGCTGACGGGCGGCATTGAGGTGATCGACCTTAAGGGCCGCACTCAGACAGAAGCGCAGCTGTGGGCCAACCAGAACAGCCTGAATCTGCAGGCGGAGGAGGTCTACAACGACGACGTGGAGGCAGGCACAATCATCTCGCAGGAGACAAAGGCCGGTACGCGCGTCGGGAAGAACGCTTTTATCAACGTGACCGTGTCGAAGGGGCCGGATCTTTCGGTGACGCTGACGCTGCCTGACCTTATGAGCATGACCAAGGACGAGGTGGATGCCTGGGCAGAGAAAAACCACATGACCAAGGTGCGCGTGACGACAGAGTATAACGACACCGTACCGGCGGGCAATGTGATTCGTTATGAGATCAACGACAACACCGTGGTGGGCAACGAGGTGAAACGTGACACGCCGGTTTATGTGATCGTATCCAAGGGCGTGGATACCACCGTGGAGCAGGTGGAGGTACCCGATTTCAAGACGATGACGTTGTCGGAATGCTACGTGTTTGCCAGCGACAACGGCCTGACTCTGACTGTCACGGAACAGTACGACGACTATATCGCCGAGGGGTCCATCATCTCGCAGAGCGTGAAAGCGAAGGAGAAGGTGACCAGGGGTTCCGAGATCAAGCTGGTGGCGTCCAAAGGCAAGAAGATTGAGATTCCCGACTTCTCGGACTACACTAAGGAAATGGCGCAGGCAGCCGCGACGGACCTGGGGCTTCCCGTGACCGTCGTGGAGAAGTATTCAGGCTCGTCAGAGGGCGCGTTTATCTCGCAGAGCATACCGGCGGGCACTATTTACGAAAAGGGCGACTATCTGGAGCTCAATTACTCGCTGGGCAACAAGATCGTGGTACCGTCATTCGTGGGCCAGACGCGTGACGCGATCGAGTCATGGGCTCTGGATTTAAACGACAAGGGTGCGCATATCTCGATCTCCGCGACGACGACCAACAGCAGCTCTGCCGCCGGGACGATCATCTATCAAACTCCCGCCAACACTTCGATAGGCGTGCGGAAAACGATCAGCATCACGGTATCAAAGGGCAAGGTGGTGTATATGCCGGACTTTATATCGGGGGCAACCGGGACATACGACACTGCCATAACGCGCGAGGCAGCCATTGCGATTTGCGAGGAACTTAAGCTGGTGCCGGTATTCAAGGAAGCGAACAGCAGTAACAGCAATGTTCTGCCGGGCGCTGTCTGGGATCAAAACATCGCCCCGGGAAAAGAGGTTGCCGAGGGAACAAAAGTGACGCTTACATATAAAAAGAGCAAATCAATCCCGATGCCAAGTTTTTATGGTTTGAGCAAAGATCAGGCTATGGCGAAAGGAAGTAAGCTGTTTAAGATTGTATTTTCATTATCGGAAACTCATGAAGACGATGTGGCAAAGGAATGCGTTGTGAATCAGTCTGTTGTAAAAAATACAGTTACTGCCTATGGCACGACGATTACCCTCTATACCAACCCGCCGGAAGGCGAGGGCGCCATTCCCACGGCCACGCCTGATGAGTCGGCGCCATAAAACGGATATAATATCACAGTCAAAGAAGGCGCACGCATCGCCTTCTTTTTTTATGCTGGTCGTGCGAAAATTGAAACCAAACTAATGGTACAAAAGATATAAATGGATAGAATTACGACTGAAGAAACCCCTTCTTTATACCGATAAAAACAAATGGGGTTCCATTTCCCCTGTTTATGTTTATTTGGTATACGGAGGTTGTTTTGCAGCACCAGCATTATGATCTAAATCATATGGAAGCGGGATGCGTTGTTGAGGTGGCACTTGATGGCGCGGCGAATGTTAAGATCATGAACCATGCCAGCTATCAGGAATATCGGGCAGGACGCCGCCATGTGTTTATCGGCGGTTATGTGACGGACCCATCTTTCCGCGCCGCTATCCCTGAAAACGGTCATTGGCATGTGGTGCTGGACCTGGGTGGGCAGCCTGGCCGCATTCGTTCGGGCGTGCGCGTGCTGCAGGGGCCGCAGCAGCCTGCATATCAAAGCCCACCTCAGCCGACGGCGAGGATATCTTCTCTGATTACGGTTCCATCGCTGATACTGGGCCGCAAGGGGGAGAACCGGACGCAGGATGTTTTCATCCTGCATATACCGGATGATAAGGCTGTCGTTCGGTCGTTTGCGTTCGCGCTGCGCAAAAAAGGCCTGAAAGTTGCCTACGATGATTATGAGCTCGGCCCTGGAGAGAACGTTCATCAAAAGGTGAACGCCGGCATGGGAACAAGCAACTTCGGCGTGGTGGTCATCTCCCGCTCTTTTGTTAAGCAGGGGTGGGTGGAAGGAGGCGTCGGCCAGCTTATCGTGAGGCCGTTTTCCGGCAAGCAGGTTCTGTTGCTCTTGTGGCACGATATCACTCGGGGAGAAGTTCTGGAATTCTGCAGTGCCATTGCAGACATGGAAGCGCGTCATACCGGAGTCAGTACGTTCGATGAGATCGCGGACGACATCGCCGCTCTGCTGCAGGTGTAACGGGTCTGCGAAAAATATAGATATGGAAAGGAAGCGGCTCATATGGCGGCTTCCTTTTTCGGGCATGTTTCGGTTTAGCGGGCTACAAACGTGGAACAGCGCGTTCCGTCGCTGGTATGGGCGTGGCCATCGCCCATCGCGTTTACCTCAAGCGTATGGGCATAGCACATGTGGCCCTTGTTGTATTGACAGTTGTCCACACCGCACCGAACGCGGATCTTGGGTCCATCCATGGTCATTTCACCACCTTTCAACTTGTTATCAATATTTTCTCCCGAACATCGTAACGTTATCGAGATAAAAGAAACGGGAACTTTTTACAATAAAAAAAGGGGACATTACCCCTTTTTATCCAATGATGACTTCGTTTGTAATCGGATGGCGTTTTTTATTCCATTGATTAACCCAATACACAGGTCTAAAAGTCCCGTTGAGATCGACCCCTGCTACGCTTCTACGATCTGCTCCTGTTTTTTAAGCGTATATATTTTCTTATTAAGGCTAATGATCATCATTGTAAAGCCTACGCCCAACGCTGTGACGATGCTGCCCAGAATAAGATTGGTGACCGCGAACGGCGCCATTATGCCGATAAATATGTTGGAAATGCCCGCGGCATATTCGAGAACGGTCAGACCAGTCCAAAAGGCGCGCACCATGCGATAATGGCGGATCTTGGACGAAATGTCGGAGTAAAGTTCAAACGGGCCGTCCGTTGCCTTCTTACGGAAATAGATCCAGCGCATATAGGTGGCGACGCACTCCGCACCGGTGCTTTCGATGAAATCAATATATTTCTGGCTCTCCGGATGGGTGGCCCAGTGTTCCATAAGCTGGATACGGTAGACATATTCGGCAGAGTCCGTCTCTTCGAATACGTAGCGTATCCAGCAGTAGTCCGTAAGGGCAAGGCCCTTGGCGCTCATTTCGTTGAGCCATTTTTCTTCCTTTTCGTAATTCCAGTATGCCTTGTGAATGATGTGTTTCATATTGTTGTTCCTCCAACGATCCGGCGTCCATTCTCCAACAGTTCACCCAGCCTTGAAAGCTCTGTCTCAACCACCTCACGTCCCACCGGCGTGATAACGTAATCCTTCCTGCGCTCGTCGGGCGGTCCCGAATACGGGACAATCCAGCCTTTTTCAAGCAGCGTGCCGATGGCGCCGTACAGCGTCCCCGCGCCCAGCGTGACGCGCCCATGGCTCAAATCGCTTACGTTCTGCATAATGCCGTAGCCGTGCATCGGTTTCATGAGCGACAGCAATATGTAAAAGACCGCTTCCGTCAAAGCTCCCTGACTCTCCGGCATAATGACGCCTCCTTTTTATAACGCTTGACGATATAACGTATAACGATATAAATTATATCGGGAGGCGATATATATGTCAATACCCTGTTTGACTTTTTATATGTGAGATGAGAAGATGCATGCAGGATCCATTTCTCGCAAAAGCGGTCAAGAAAGCCGGGACGTATCCGGGTAGTATTGGGTGTATGGAGGTAGCTTCATGGAGCATTGGCAAAAAGTGATGGCGGTCGCACATATGCAGGATTACATTACATTGAATGAACCCATTACACTGGCAGAGCTGGCGCACAGCGCAGGGTATTCCCCGTGGCATGCGGCGCGCGTTTTCAAGGAACTGACAGGACAGGACGTACGCCCTTTGATTACATTCGGGCGCTGAGGCTCTCGAAGGCGGCTGTGCGGCTGCATAACGGCCGGGGTAAGGTCGTCGATGTCGCTTTCGACTTTGTATTCGGATCGCATGAAGGGTTCACACGCGCGTTTACACGGCAGTTTGGGCTTCCTCCCAGGCAATATGTGAAGGATAAACCGCTGATCAAGCTGTTTATACCGCCAAAGGCTCATGATTATTACCTGAATATGCAGAGAGGTGAAAGGAAAATGGAGAACATGAACACGGTATTTGTACAGGTTGTGGAAAGGCCGCAAAGAAAGCTGATATTAAAGCGCGGGAAGAAAGCGTCGCACTACTTCGATTACTGCGAAGAGGTGGGGTGCGAGGTGTGGGAGGTGCTTTCGGGTATTCGCGAGGCGCTGTATGAGCCCATCGGCATGTGGCTGCCTGATAATTTAATCACACCAGGCACGTCCAGATACGCGCAGGGGGTGGAAATGGCGGCGGATTATGCGGGACCGGTACCGGAGGGGTGCGAGATTATTGATCTGCACCCGTGCAAAATGATGGTATTCCAGGGGCCGCCATTCGAGGACGAAAAATTCGAGGCGGCCATCGGGGATATCTGGGAACTGATGAAGAGTTACGACCCCAAACTATATGGCTTTGAGTGGGCGGACGAAGAAGGACCGCGTTTTCAGCTCGCGCCGATAGGCTATCGCGGCTATATCGAGGCTCGGCCGGTCAGAGCGTTATAAGAGGATTTAGAACGATTCAAAGCCATTCTTCATAGTGCCGGGCCAGGCTGTCGATATAGGTAAAAACCAAGGTGGTCTATGGACCAGAATTCTATCGAAAAAATGCCTCAATAGGAGAGTACGCAAAAAAGTCCAATCGTGAACTACGAAAGGACTTTTTATATGGCTTAGTTGTATAAAACAACATAATCAGAGTTTATTCAGCGGATTTTTCTGTAATATTAGCAGAGTGTGCTTCAGTCGGCTTGACCGCCGCTTCTTCTTCGCGCGCCTTGCGGGCTGTAGCCATAGAAAAGAGTATGGCAATAACGACGATACATCCCAGAACAATCCAGCCGATGGTGAACCATTCAGTAAGATATATTGTGACGCCGACTGCCGCGAATATTAACTGGCATGCCGTCAAAATCAGAACAACAATGCGTTGGTTATGAAAACGTCTGTTGAGAATGTGATGGAAGTGCTGATTGTCCGCTTTCATCACAGGCCGCCGCAGCAACAGACGCCGAAGGACAGCTATTGACATGTCGAGAATTGGCATGAGGATGATGAACACCGGCACGACGAAGAACTCAAGCGGCTTCTGGGACATGCTCATGATGGACAGGATACCCAGCATAAAGCCGATGAACATGCTGCCCGCATCCCCCATGAATATCTTGGCGGGGCTCATATTATACGGCAGAAAGCCGGCGATCGCGCCGAAGAGCGCCAGCGCGGTCGGCAGCGCTAACTGCGTGCGGCCCTGCATAAAAAAGATCAGCGCGAAGCTGGCTACCGAGACCATCGAGAGGCAGCTTGCCAGCCCATCAAGCCCGTCCGACAGGTTGATAGCGTTGGCGATGCCCACGATCCAGATCACCACGACGAATGAGGTCAACAATGTCAGACCCAAGTCGGAATGAAGCAGATTGGACGGGAAATAGAATTGCAGACAGCCGATCAACACGATCAGTGCGAGTATGAACAGGATCACCAGACGGCGGCGTGGGCTGAGCGAGAGAATGTCGTCGATAAGCCCCATCAGCGTGACACCGGAGATTCCAATCAAAAAAGCGATGACAATGTTGAGCTGAAGACCATGCACAAAGAACAGAATGAAGATGATGGTCGCAATGATCGTCGATAAATAGATGGACACGCCCCCCATCAGCGGCATCGGTTTCAAGTGAGCCTTTCGGGGATTGGGCATGTCCAGTATTTTGAGCTTGCGCGATAATGTGATCATCAGCGGTGTGAACCCTAACGACAACACCAGCGCAGTTAACGTAGAAATCAAAAATACAAGCATTATTTAACGGCACACGGCGGCGTAGCGTCCGGCGCCATGTTCTCCTGTCGGATTCAACTCCATTATTATAAGTGAGGCCGATGTTAATGTCAAATAAAACAGACCTGTTTGTTACTATTGTGTTACAAGATAGATTCAAACAGTCGCCGCGCAACAGCTAAAATAAACCTGTCATAATCTAAAGACCCTGTCCTTACTTATTGAACTGGTTTTGCCAGACCAGGTAAGGTCCTTTATAATCTTTCGTTTTAACGAATTGATCCCCAAAACCTCTCGTGCCCGTACTGGAAGTAGATTCGGCCACGGTCAGTTCAACTCGGGACTGGACAATGGATTATGGGCTTTTTAATGACGTCTGAATATACATGTATTGACAGCCTGCGCTCTTCACAAAGATTCCGCTTAAAAAGATGATCTGATTAGCGTTACTTGACTCAAATTGCTAATGGTTGATGCATGCTCTATACCCATAGTGTATAATCGTGGTAAGATCATATAATAAAGGGAGATAATTCTATGGATGTGACACATAATCCGGAATTGACGCCAGATATACCGGCGATTGGAGCCTCGATGAGGGAGGAGGCCCGGGCGCGCTGGCATACGCTCATGGCGCATATTGAAGAGACATATGGCACAATGCCACAGATTACGTACAGCAATTGCGCCGGACAGCCTGGCTGGAACGTGAAATACAAAAAAGGGGGCAAGGCGATATGTACGCTTTACCCCGAACAAGATAACTTCATCGCTCTGGTGGTGCTGAACCGGGCGGATATGGACAAACTGGATGCGGTGCGCCCCGCCTATACGCCGGGCTTACTGGCGCTTTATGATGGCTGCCGCATGTTTAATAGCACTAAGTGGCTGATGATCCGTATAACGGATGACGCCGTGCTGGACGACGTTATGAAGCTGATGGCGCTGAAAATGGCCAAAGCCTAGCACTGCTTGCGCTGGAAGATCCGGCAGGAAAGCGCGAAGGAAATGGCTGATGCGGCGATCAGCACCAGTGGAGAGGAGAGAAGAAGGCGGCTTATCAGCGCTTCATCAGGCATCGGCATACCTGTTTGTGACAGTACCACCAACGCCGCTGCCGGAATGGCGAATACTGCTAAAATGATCACACGGGACCGTTCCGCACCGAACCTGTAAATCAGGGGCAGCATAATGCAGAGGAAGATGACGGCTATCGCAAAGATTGTATATGAAGTGACCAGCGTCTCCGAAAAGTTGGACTTGTGTTTGAACAGGCCGAATAGCCAGTTTGCCAGAACGGAGAGCAGCGTGCCGGAGATGGTCAGCAACAGAGCCAGCACATACTTGCTGAGGACGAAATTTCTTTTGTGAAGCGGCAGCGTTAAGGCGTAAGTTTCCCATCCGGACTGGCTGTCGTAGGAAAACGACGATACAGTCGTTACTGCGAACATCAGGATGATCATGCCGCTCATAAATGACATGCTGTCCATCATGAAGGCAAAGAAGATATAAAACACCACGATCAACAGCACCGTACGGCTATATTTTTTTAGATTCAAAAGATCCTTGACAATAAGTCCTTTTATTTCTCGTCGCTCCTTACAAAAAACATCATGATTTCTTCAATACTTGCCGCATCAATAGTAAGATTGGGGTAACGCTGGCGCAGGCGCGCCGGGTCTTTTACCAGCGCCTCATTGGAAAAAGTACCTTTCCGCTGCCGCGCAATATCTTCTGCCGGTATGCGCGTAAGGTCGTTTGGGCCGCAGCGCAGGATGCCGTATCCGTATTTTAGCCGGTCAGCGCTTTCGGAGAATACGATGCTCCCCTCATTGATCAGGGTGATATAGTCCGCAACTTTCTCCAAGTCGCTGATGATGTGTGTGGACATCAGGATGGCACGTTCCTCGTCCTGGATGATGTCCTGAAATATGTCCAATATTTCAGTCCGCATCACGGGGTCTAGCCCGCTGGTCGCCTCGTCAAGTATCAGCAAGCGGGGATTATGGGCCAGCGCCGTGCAGAGAGACAGTTTCGTCTTCATACCCTTGGAGAGCTGCTTGACAGTTTTATCCGCGGGCACGCTGAATCTTTTCAGGTATTTATTATACAGGGCGTCATCCCAGCTGTCGAATATAGGCCTGAGAATGTTGGGGATGTCCTTTGGACGGAGACCTTCATAGAAATGCAGTTCGTCCAGCACTACGCCGGTATCCTGCTTGATCCGCTCTTCCTGTCGGGTATGGTCCAGCCCAAATATACTCACGTCGCCGCTATCCTTGGCAATCATATTCAGGATCAGTTTGATGGTGGTGGTTTTGCCTGCGCCGTTCTCACCGATGAAACCCATGATACTGCCCGAGGGCAGTGAGAAGCTGACGCTGTCAAGCTTAAAGTCGCCGTAGTCTTTGCATAGGTTCTGAACCTGTAATATATTCTGCATATCAATCCTCCGTGTATATAAGCTTTAATATTTCAATCAGTTCATCCAGCGTGATATTGCTGGCGCGCGCCACGTTCACAGCGCTTTGCAGATATTCCTCAGCGCGCCGAAGCTGTTCCTCGCGTATAAGCTCCATATTCCGACTTGCCACAAAGCACCCTTTGCCGGCGACCGTCTCGATGAATCCATCCCGTTCCAGATCTTCGTATGCGCGTTTGGTGGTGATGACGCTGATGCGCAGTTCCCGCGCCAGAAATCGCATGGAAGGCAACGCGTCGCCCTCGCCGAGCGCTCCGGAAAGTATCATGCTTTTAATCTGCGCTGTGATTTGCTCATAGATGGGTTTCTGGCTCGAATTGCTGATGATAATGTCCAAAACGCTACCCTCCAACGCCTATACTGTATATAGACGATATATACAGTATGACACGGGAAACCGGAACCGTCAAGAGAAATTCGGAGAGAACATAAAAGAATCTGGATAAAATAAACCGAACAAAAATATCCGGATAAAAAACTCCGGGTTTTTGAACCTCGAAAAATATAATTTGGATGTTATATTATTAATAATAAAAAGATTACTGACGGAGGGGCATGAAACCTTCGTATGTTCTGATTTTAATGGATCCAGAAAATTTGCAGACCTCGCAGCAATAACGACAGTTTTCCAATAAGCCGCGTGGTTTGCCATCTCCCAAAATTGAAAGCGACCGACTTTTTATGACGGTCGCCTTTTTTTATAATCCGGCTGACAGTTCCTGGTCATTGAAATTGGCCGGATCAGTTTTTCGTTTCTTCGATTCGATCTCCTTGATCATTTGGGTAATACGGCGGTTCACCGGCGTATTGACGCCCAGCACCGCTCCCTTTCGCGCGATAAAACCATTAAAGTAATCAACCTCAGTGGGCTTGCCGCGCTCCAGTGCCTGAAGACTGGACGATTTAAGACGGCGGTATTTGAAGCCGATCAGGC
>Ga0183096_1002947_pt1 | contig 11043 bp, 8 predicted proteins | sample Biomet5_FD_127791 | JGI IMG/M metagenome (GOLD analysis project Ga0183096, IMG submission 127791) | Microbial communities from bioreactor (seeded with sewage sludge) at LBNL, California, USA - Biofuel metagenome 5 (version 2) (version 3) | ecosystem: Engineered > Bioreactor > Anaerobic >...
GATCGTTACATTCAAATAGAAACTCACATGGCCGGGTGTATATGCTATAATTATCAGCGTTGCCCGGCTTTTCTAGCGGTAAAGGACATAAAGGGGGAAGGGACGCGATGTTCGAGAAAATGCTACTGTCCTTCGGGATTGGTCTAGGCCTAACTTTGATAATGATCCCGGCCGCCATCCCCGTCCTCAAGAAACTCAAATTCGGTCAGTCCATCCGCAAGGAAGGACCGGCCAGCCACCTGGTGAAGGAGGGGACGCCCAACATGGGCGGCATCTTCTTCATTGCCGCCAGCCTGGCCGCCGCGCTCATCGTGGAACCAGGGGCTTTTTTCAACATCGATTTCTGGGTCGTCGTCATGGCCTATGTCGGCTATGGCCTGATCGGATTCATCGACGACTTCATCATCGATATCCGGCACAATAACGAGGGTCTCAAGCCAAGGTACAAGTTTTTGCTGCAGCTGATTCTTGCCATCCTTTTCTATCTCATATATAAAAATGTAACCAACAGCTATATCATCATCCCGTTCTTCAACAAGAGCTTCGACCTGGGCTGGTTCTACATCGTCGTGGTAATCATCATGTTCACCGGCGAGAGCAACGCCGTCAACCTGGCCGACGGCCTGGACGGACTGTGTGCCGGGCTGACCATCGAAGCGCTGGCGCCATTCATCTATTTCTGCTTCCGCATCCACGAATATGACCTGGCCATCCTGCTGATTGGCGTCATCGGGTCGCTGTTCGGTTATCTGAGATATAACCTGCACCCGGCCAAGATCTTCATGGGTGATACCGGCTCGCTGGCTTTGGGAGGTCTCTTGGCCGCGATAGCAATGGTCACCAAGGAGGAGATCGCGCTGATCCTGATCGGCGGCGTCTTCCTGATTGAGGTGCTGTCGGTAATCATCCAGATCACCTATTTCAAACTGACACATGGCAAACGCTTCTTCAAGATGGCTCCCATCCATCATCACTTCGAGTTGTCAGGATACAAGGAGACAACGGTCGTCTGGATGTTCTGGGGGGCCGGGGCGGTGCTGAGCGCCATCGGTTTCATCATGGGGGCGATGATGTGATATGAGGAAAGCACTCGTTATCGGCGCGGCCCGCAGCGGCTGCGCCATCAGCCGTTGGCTGAATCACAGGGGATATGAAGTCTATCTGACCGACACCAAGGCCATACCGGAGAAGGATGAGCTGACGGCGCTTGGCATCAAGGTATACGAAGGCGGACATCCCGAAGCTTTGAAGCAGCTGCGCTACGACCGGATTGTCAAGAACCCGGGGATACCTTACGATGCCCCGTTTGTCGCTTATTTCGTCGGTCAGGGCTATCATATGGACACCGAGCTGGATATCGCGCTGAATGACTGCCCCAGCCATCCGTACGCCGCTGTCACGGGGACCAACGGCAAGACGACGACCACCACGCTGCTTGGTTTATTGCTGCAGGCCAAGGACAGCCGGGCGGTCGCGGTCGGCAACATCGGCCTGCCTGCGGCCGATGCCCTGGTCGGCGTCGAACGGCAGGACAGCCCGCTGGCCATCGAGGTCTCAGCCTTTCAGCTGGTGGCCTGCGAGCATTTCAAGCCGCATGTCGCCGCCATCATCAACCTGACACCCGACCATCTGAACTGGTTCGGGACGCTGGAGGCTTATTACAAAGCCAAGACGCTGGTCTACAGGCTGCAGGATAAAGAAGACTTTTTCCTGCGCAACATCGACGACCCCAACGTCATGAGATACGTATGCGACGTGCCTGCCACCGTCATCGACTTCTCACTCTCCGATCCCAATGTCCCACTGCATGTCAAGGAAGGGGCTGTCGCATATCGTGATATCGAGCTCTTCAAGGTCAACGATCTCCATCTGGTAGGGCCTCACAACCTGCAGGATGCGATGATTGCGGCCGGTATGGCTTATCTGATGGGCGTCAGTCCACATGACATAAGCCGTGTCATATCTGGATTCAAGGGTGTCGAGCACCGTATCGAATTTACGGCCGAGGTTGATGGCGTTCGGTATTACAACGATTCCAAAGCCACGACGCCGGACGCTACGGTGGTCGCCCTGAAGGCCTTCGATGCTCCGGTCCATCTGCTGGTCGGCGGTTTCGACAAGCAGCTGCCGCTGGAATGCCTGGTTCCGTATCTCGGTCATGTCAAGGCGATGTACGCCTTTGGCCAGACCAAGATGCAGTTCAAGGCCATCTATCCGCAGGTCCAGATCTTCGATGACATGGCCCAAGCCCTGCAGGCTGCCCGGCAGGCGGCCCGTCCGGGCGAAGTCGTACTGCTGTCGCCGACGTGTGCCAGCTGGGATCAGTTCCCCAACTTCGAAGTTCGTGGCCAAGAATTCAAGAGCATGGTCCACCAGTTTGCCGGCCATTGACGACCGGCTTTTTCATATGTGAAGGCCGCTTTGTTTGGCATTTACACGTCAAATTGATTAGGGTATAATTAACGGGAATGAAATCAGGTGACTCCATGAACCAACCCACCGAAGAACAGATAAGCTTCCTGCTGAACCTCAAGCTCAGCAACCTGCGTCGTGAGAAGCTCTCGACGCTGACGTATCAGCAGATTGAACATACGCTGCTGACTACCCGATGGGCCAAAGGAAGGCCGATGCACATCAACACCATCGCCCGCGACATCGACGAACTGACCGTCGAGGATATCGTCAACTGCCTTACCCGCGAGGCCATGGTTGGAAAGAACGATCTGACGGAGCTCACGGACCAGATCAAAGGAGAAGGAAAATGAAACGCAACATCTCACGCCTCATCAGGGCAATAATTGTGGTGGCCGTCATCTGTGTCGGCTGCTGGTTCTTTGGCCGCAACCTCAAGGCCGACATGAACCTCGACAGTCAGCTCGGAACGGGCTATCAGCTGGTCTATAACGTGCAGGTCAGTACCGAGAGCGATGCCGGAGATACGGCTACACAGGTCCAGGCGGCCGCCGATGTGCTGATCAAACGTCTGAAAGCCTTCGGCGCCACGGACTGCCAGGCCACGATATCAGACAGCAATATCACCATCGACGTGATCGGCATCACGGATATGGACGCGATTCGCCCCTATCTGACGATGACGGGCGCCATCTCATTCCGCAAGTCTGATGATTCGCTGCTTATGGACGGCTCCGTGCTGAAGTCCTATGCGCTGGGCGTCGCCAAGAGCGGTGACAGCGTCGTTGGCTATCTTTATGTGTCGGACACCTCGAAGTTCGCTTCCTATACAACCGCCCTGGCCCTGGGCACCGACAAGACGATGGTCGTCTGGGTCGACTATGCCGACGGCCAAACCTACAAAGCCGAGTCCGAGAAGAGCAGCCCTGCATACCTCGGCGCCAACCAGGTCTCTGCGGCCATCAACGGCAATGCCGTCATGACATTGTCCAAGAGCTATGACGAAGCCACCAAGCTGGCGGTCATCGTCAATTCCGGCTCATTGGCCACAAAGGTGAGCGAGAAGAGCTGCGACACGCTGACCGCGCAATTTGGCGCTGGTGCGTATGATACCGTTTATCGCGACCTCCTGATCGGCACCGGACTGGTGCTGGTAGCGATGGTCATCCTGTTCCAGGCCACCGGCCTTGTCGCGGCCCTTTACGGGGCGTTATATATGATCACGATGCTGGCCTGCAACAGCTATCTGGGCAACAACTTCACTGTCGTGACGGCTGCCATCGCCATCGCCGGTCTTGTCTTTGCCTTGGGCGGGCTGGCCATGTTCTGCCAGGATGTCAAGATCGGCATCCGCAAGAACCACGGCGTCCTCAATTCGATGGATGAATCGTTCCATGCCCATGCCCCCGAATGGATCGACATGGGTGTCATGGCTCTGATCGGCGGGTTGGTCCTGTATCTGATCGGTGATGCCAACATCAAGGCCGCCGGTCTGACGATGATGCTGGCTGCCGTCGGCTCGGCTCTGCTGGTCGATTTCGGTACCATCTGGACGTTGAATGACCTGGCCGAAGGCGGGCTGTTTGCCGCCAGCAATCGGCTGTTAGGCATCAAGGACAGTGAGATCATTGATGTCAAATCCGGTGAGAACTATTCATACAGCAACAGCTTCTCCAAGACCGATTTCGCCACGAAGGATGCCAAGGGATACCTGCCGCTGCTGTTCGTGGCCGTCGCGGCCGTCGGTTTGGTTCTGATCTTTGTCAAGGGCGGCATCACGGCCGTCAACACCAGCATATACCGTTCCGTCATCATCATCGCCGTGATCGCCCTGGCTGCTGTCGTCTATGTCGGCGGCCGGTACCGCGGCTGTGCCGGATATGTGGCCGGAACGATGGCCATGCTGAATGCACTGCTGGCTTTGGGTTGGTACGGCCTGCTGCAGATGTCGCTCGACTATCAGGCGCTTGATGCCGCCGCGGTGGCGGCCAGCTATGGTGCCGTGGCCTCTGTCCTGGTGATGTCTGGGTTCAAACGCGGCTTCGGCGAGATCCATAACGAAAAGATAAACGTCGAGAAGATCGCCTCGTGTTATAACGATGCCAAGTCGCGGCTGATGATACCGTTCTTCATCATGCTCGTCATGGGCGTGCTGCTGACACTGTCGCTGATTGGCAGCGCGGCCATGGTGCGGCCGGCCATTGCAGTGGCGCTGGTGATGGCGGCGGTGCTGGCAACGGCGCTGACGTTCGGCGCGCGGCAGTGGCTGGACTATCAGAAGCAGCAGCTCAACGCCCCAAAGAGCATCAAGAAAAAGAGCAAGAAGCCGGAGCTTGAGGAGATGACGGTCTATGGCATCAACGAGGTCCACCGTCACAAGAATTGATTCCCGAATAAAACGGTAAGGAAAGAGGAAGCCATGCGATATAACCCTTTGGCTACCGACGGTTATCAGGCCATCGTCCAACGTCACCACGTCGGGACGCTGCTGGCCAAGATGATTGCCGGCCAGGGGCTGACGGATGATCAAACGGCTTCCTTTCTTAATGCCCCGAGCGTAATCGGGCTGCAGGCCGCTCCGTGCCTAGACCAAGCGTTCGAAGAGTTGGAGAACCTGCGGCGTGAGGGCGCCAGGGTGTTCATTTTCGGCGACTACGACTGTGACGGGTTATGCGGCACGGCGCTTATGTATCGGGCCCTGACATCCTTCGGGCTGCAATGTGGCTATTACGTCCCCAACCGGCGGACGGAGGGCTATGGGCTCAACCAAGAACGCCTAAGCCAGGCATATGCCAAAGGTTATAGGGCGCTGGTTACGGTCGACAATGGCGTGTCGGCCGCGGGTCCACTCGGATGGGCGCGGCAGCATGGCATGCGCAGCATTGTCACCGACCACCATGTCATCGCCCAAGATGTCGATTGCGATGTCCTTATTCATCCCAGCCGGCTGGGGGGCGATGAGAGCTGGCTGTGCGGCACGGGCGTGGCTTTGGCCCTGGCCCAGCGGCTGGGGGTGCGCGATGAGATCGACGATGTCCTGGCCATGGTGGCCACCATCGGTGATGTCATGGAACTGCAGGGTCAGAACGTGGCGATCGTGCGGGAAGGCCTGCAGTCTTTCAACCAGGGACGGTTCCCCAATTTCACTGCGTTGGCTGACGCCGCCCGTCTGCCGATGACCGCGGAGGATGTCGCCTTCAGGATCGTGCCCCGTCTCAACGCTGTCGGGCGTATGGCCGACGTCGCCGATCCCAACAAGGTCGTGGCATTCCTGCTCAGCCATGACCAGGCACAGATCGAGGGCTATGCGCGCCAGATCGAGCAGCTGAATGTTATGAGGCAGCGGATGACAGCCGAACAGCTGCCGCTCCTGCAGGCCATGCCGGTGCCGGTCGAAGGCATCGCCGTCTACTATCATCCAGACCTGCATGAGGGGCTGCTCGGACTGATGGCGGGCCGGTTGGCCAGTGATCTGGGCCGTCCGGTCATCGTCTTGACCGTTACCGACGGGGCCGTCCGGGGCAGCGGACGCAGCCAGCCGGGCTATGACATCACCCAGGCGCTGACGGGATTCAAGGACCGGCTGACAGCTTTCGGCGGTCATCAGCAGGCTTGCGGACTGGCCATGCCGACCGAGCAATTGGAACCATTCATGCGTTTCGCGGCCAGCCGGCCCGTTGCCGGTCTTCGACAGCCTGCCCAGGGCTATGTCAGCCTGACCATGTCCGATCTCACCTATGATAACCTTTCCGAATTGATGTCCCAGCAGCCGCTGGGCCAGGGACGCCGTCTTCCATTGGTTGGCGTGACCATAGGTCCAGGCTGCGATTTCCGCATGCTGAGAAATGAACATCAGCTCAAATGGACGATGGATCTGGACCGCGGTAGGCTGGCGGTGCTGTCGTTCCGTGACAATGAAGGATTCCAGGCCTATCAGGATTACGGTGCGCTGAATGCCATCGGTCAGTTACGAGCCAACGTCTATAAGGGACGGGTAGGATATGACCTGATGAGCGAAATTATCGAAAAACGATGACTGCTGTTCATGGATGCGTTATAATTAACTATGTTTTTTGAGAGGGGGCCGCACCATGAGCCTGAATCTAGAAAATTACATCACCAGCATTCCTGATTACCCGATAAAGGGTGTCCTGTTCCGCGACGTCACCCCGCTGATGGGCGATGGGGAGGCTTTCCATGAGGCCTGCAAGCGCATCATTGACTTCGCCAAGGAGCTGCATGTCGACATCGTCGTCGGCCCTGAGTCGCGCGGCTTTATCTTCGGCTGCCCGGTGGCCTATGAGCTGGGCATCGGCTTCGTCCCCGCCCGCAAGCCGCATAAGCTTCCGCGGGAAGTCATCTCATATGAGTATTCGTTGGAATATGGCACTGCAACCATGGAGATGCATAAGGACGCCATCAAGCCAGGGATGCGGGCTTTAGTCGTAGATGACCTGCTGGCCACCGGCGGCACCATCGATGCGGCCAATCATCTGGTCGAGTCGCTGGGCGGTGTCGTCGCCGGCTGTGCCTTCCTGGTGGAGCTCAGCGATCTGGGAGGCCGTCAGCGCCTGTCCGATTATAAGATCTTGTCATTGATAAAATACTAGGCATGCAGGATCGAAGAGCTTCTCTCTTCGATCTTTTGTAAAGGAGAACGAATGACAGCGCAGCCCCCAGTCAGCCATGAGATGATCATGGACGAGGTCAAGACCTACATCCATGACGACAGATCATTGGCCCTGATTGACAAGGCCTATGCGTATGCCCAGGATAAGCACAAGGACCAGCGCCGGCAGAGCGGCGAGCCGTACTTCGTGCATCTGCAGAACGTGGCATACATATTGGCCACCCTCCGGGTCGGGCCGCAGACGATAGCGGCCGGGCTTTTGCATGACGTCATGGAGGACTGCGGCGTATCGAAAGAAGAGATCTCCAAACTGTTCGATCCCGACATCGCGATGCTGGTCGAGAGCGTGACCAAGATCGGCAACCTGGAGTTCAAGGACATCAAGGAGTACCAGGCGGCCAACCATCGCAAGATATTCATCGCGATGGCGCGTGACGTGCGTGTCATTATCATCAAGCTAGTCGACCGTCTCCACAACATGAGGACGCTGCAGTACGTTCCGCCCGAGAAGCAGCAGCGTGTGGCCCGCGAGACGCTTGACGTCTACGCTCCCATCGCTCATCGGCTTGGTATCAGCGTCATCGAAAACGAGCTGGAGGACCTCTGCTTCTACTATCTCAACCCCGAGAAATACCATGAGATCGCCCATTTGGTCGAGATGAAGAAGACCCAGCGTGAGGCGATGGTTAACACGATGATCGGCGAGATCAACGAGCTGCTGGTCGCGCACGGCTTTTCCTTCCGCATCTTCGGACGCTCCAAGCATCTTTACAGCATCTATATGAAGATGGTGAACAAGAATAAGTCGTTCGATGAAATCTTCGACCTTTACGCCATCCGCATCGTCACGCAGACGGAGTTAAACTGCTATGAGATATTGGGCTACATCCACGCTCAATACAAACCGATGCCGGGCCGTCTGAAGGATTACATCGCCATGCCCAAGGCCAACATGTACCAGTCGCTGCATACGACCATCCTCAACGATGAGGGCAACGTATTTGAGATCCAGATCCGTACCGAGGAGATGGACCGGGTCGCCGAGGCGGGCGTCGCCGCCCATTGGCGCTATAAGGAAGGCGTTAAGTATTCAAGCGCCAAGGAGCAGAAGGAGATCGAGGAGAAGCTGTCATGGTACCATGATCTGATCTCCATGACCAACGATGCCGACAACCAGTCCAACGAGCTGCTGGACATCCTGCAGAAGGACATCTTCGACGCCAACGTCTACGTAATGTCGCCCAAGGGCCGCGTCATCGAGCTGCCCAACGGCTCAACACCCTTGGATTTCGCCTACCGCATCCACACCGACGTCGGAAACCAGGCCGTCGGGGCCTTGGTCAATGGCGTGCTGGTACCTCTCAAGACGCCGCTGAAGACAGGCGACATCGTCCAGATCAAGACTTCCAAGCAGTCGGCCGGCCCCAGCGAGGACTGGCTCAAGATCGTCAAGTCAGCTACGGCCCATAACAAGATCAAGGCCTTTTTGGCGAAGAAGGAGAACGAGGATCGCAAGGAGAGCGTCGAGAAGGGGGAGAAGCTGCTGTCGGAGGAGCTGCGCCGCCGCAACCTCGACCCGGCCGTCTACATGGACAAGCAGCACATGGACGGCGTCTATTCCGCCTTGGAGGTCGGTACCTACAATGAACTGATGTATGCGCTATCGGTGCACAGCATCGCCATGAGCCAGGTCATCGAGCGTCTGACCAACCAGAAGCCCAGCTCGGCGCTGATGGACAACGTCGCGGCCAGCCGCATCTTCACCCCGCGCAGCACGCGTCGGACGGTCTCCAGCGCCGGGGTCGTCGTGGAGGGCATCGACTCGATCAAGGTAGCCTTGGCCGGGTGCTGCATGCCGGTGTACGGTGACGATATCGTCGGATACATAACCATGGGCCAGGGCGTCTCGGTCCATCGGCGCGACTGCCCCAATATCGCTGGCTCGGACAAGCGTCTGATTGACGTCCAGTGGGACGAGTCGGCGGCCGGCCGTGAGTACGAGACGTGGCTGCGTATCGACGCCGAGGACCGCAACTATCTTATCAGCGATGTCGTGACGCTGGCCGCGCAGTACAAGACCGCCCTGATTGGCATCAATGCCGAGACCATGCCCGACAAGATACATTGTTACGTCGTCATCAAGATCAGGGTCAAAAATCGTTCCCAGCTCGATCAGCTGGTGGTCAACCTCCGAAAGATTGACGGCATCGTCGACGTCACGCGCATCATCAAATGATTGAACTGCCGGCGGCCGCGTGTTACAATGTGTTAAATTCAGTGATGGAGAGGGGATTGCGGCAGCCAGGCAGCGAAGAAACGACGTGGTGAGAGTTTCGCTGGAGGACGCGGTCCTTGACACTTCGGAGAAGCCGGCCCGACATGTAGGGCCGGACGTCAGCGCACGTTACGCATTCGAGGTATACCGCAGACGGTATATGAAGTAAGGTGGCACCACGCTATCAGGCGTCCTTATATGGCAGGACGCCTTTATTATGCGAAAAGGAGGAGAAGACATGGCAATCAAGTATCAGGTCCCCCGCGGGACCCAGGATCTGCTGGCTCCGGATATCTATGCCTGGCAGCAGACGGAGGCCCTCATCAGGGACGTATGCGCTTTATACGGATATGGCGAGGTCCGGACCCCAATCTTCGAGGAGACGGGCGTCTTCGCCACGGCCAACGACTCCAGCGACATGGTCAACAAGGAGATGTACACCTTCACCGACAATGGTCAGCGCTCGCTGACCCTGCGGCCGGAGGGCACCAAGGGCGTCATCCGCTCCTTCGTCGAGCACAAGATGTACGGCAATCCGGGGCTGCTGCCGGCCAAGCTGTTCTACATGGGCCCGATGTTCCGCTATGAGCGGCCGCAGAAGGGCCGTTACCGCCAGTTCAACCAGTTCGGCATCGAGGCCATCGGCGCCAAGAGCCCGCTGCTGGACGTCGAGACGATCGTCATGGGATACACGATTTGCCGCTGTCTGGGCATCAAGAACCTGGAGATCAAACTGAACTCGCTGGGTGATGACGCCAGCCGGGCGGCCTATCGGCAGGCCCTCAAGGACCACTTCAAGCCGGTCTTAGGCGAGCTGTGCGAGGATTGCCAGCGCCGCTACGAGCAGAACCCGCTGCGCATCCTCGACTGCAAGGTAGACGTCGGCCATCCTTCGTTCAAGGACATACCCGACATCCAGGACTACCTGACACCGGAGTCCAAGGAGTATTTCGCCAAGGTTGAGCAGGGACTGAACGATCTGCATATACCGTATACTGTCGATCCGAAGCTGGTGCGCGGGCTTGATTATTACACGCATACCGTCTATGAGGCGGTGCCGGTTACCGCGGCCGGCCAGCAGGCGACGGTCTTTGGCGGCGGCCGCTATGACGGGTTGGTCGATTATTTCGGCGGCGGCCCGCTGTCGGGCGTCGGCTTCGGCATGGGCATGGAACGTCTGATCCAGCTGGCCCGCGACGAGGGGATGGAGTACAGCGACCACGCGGACACCGATGTCTACGTCATCGGACTGGGTGACATCGGTCCCTACGGGCTGTCGGCGGCGACTATGCTGCGAGGCAACGGCTACGTGACGGACATGGACTACCAAGGAAGAGGACTTAAGGCCCAGTTCAAGTCAGCGGAACGCGACGGTGCCAAGGTCATCGTGATCATCGGACAGGATGAGGTTGCCAACAACGAGGTCACCATCAAGGACGTCGCCAACCAGAAGCAGGTCAACGTCCCGCTGGACGACATGATCAAGACGGTCGATGCCATCTTCGAAGCTGCCGAACAAGAAGACGATGAGCAGGGGCATCATCACCATGACGGCGACGGATGCCAATGCCAGGAGGGATAGGAAATGGAAAGAACACATGGCAATGGCGAGCTGCGGCTGGCCGATGCCGGTCATCAGGAGGTATTGATAGGCTGGGTTGCGCGGCGCCGCAACCTGGGCGGGATGGTCTTCATCGATCTTCGCGACCGTACGGGCGTCATGCAG
>Ga0183096_1002954_pt1 | contig 11016 bp, 10 predicted proteins | sample Biomet5_FD_127791 | JGI IMG/M metagenome (GOLD analysis project Ga0183096, IMG submission 127791) | Microbial communities from bioreactor (seeded with sewage sludge) at LBNL, California, USA - Biofuel metagenome 5 (version 2) (version 3) | ecosystem: Engineered > Bioreactor > Anaerobic >...
GGAAGGAACAAAGGCAAATGACACATTTATGACGATTGTTCAGACATCAAAGAAACTGGGTGTAAGCGCATATCAGTACATATGTGATAGAGTTGGCGGTACATTTGAGATGCCATCTCTGGCTCAAATCATCAGAGAAAAAAATTCATTGAGTGGAAATTGAGGGATTTCCACTCAATTTGAAGAGGATACGATTAATATAAAAAACGAGCATGAAACTCTTCAAATAAGAGGAATAACTAACTAACTAACTAAATAAATAAATAAATAAATAAATAACTAACTAAATAACTAAATAACTAAATAAATAAATAAATAAATAAATAAATAAATAAATAAATAAATAAATAAATAAATAAATAAATAAATAAATAAATAAATAAATAAATAAATAAATAAATAAATAAATAAATAAATAAATAAATAAAGGCACCTGAAAGCAATTTTATGCCAGGAAAAACAAAAATAGTGACGGAAATCCCGCCATGCGAAAATCCTGCCACAGAGCTCTTAAAGAATAGTTCTTAAGATGCAGCTTTAGAAGGAAGTTCTTAGGATTTTGCTCTTGCTTTTTTCACTTATGGAAAAGTCCTTCTTTTGCTTTATTAAGATGTTTATTTGCTTCCTCCATTTTACTGGCAGCTTCAAGTATATCCTCGGAAGCTTCAAGAAAACCATCTTTTTTGGCTCTCTGAGCCCATTCTTTGAAACTTTCAATGTGGCTTTCGTTATGCTCAATCCAGTGCTCAATCAAATGTGAAAGGTTATCGTGACTAAGTTCTTCAGTAATAGTTTTCCCTCCTGTTCAAAATATATACGATTCATGGTATAAATGCCCGCTGGATATAATTAGAATTTTTATAAAGATATATCGAAAAGGCAGATTATAAATAAAAAAATATAATAAATAGAGAATCAAAAATGAAAAATAATTCGATAAGCAGAACAATTTAAAATTCTAGCACAAAGGGTCAGATTTCAAATCAGATTTCAAATGGTTCTGCTCAAACATTCACATCGAACTATTTGGCATTCAGTTCTCAGATTCAAACCGTCCTTGGATCGGTAATTTCTCCTGCCAGTGCCGAGGCTGCTGCGGTTGCAGGGGATGCAAGGTAGATAAAACCACCTTTTCCCATCCTGCCCTTAAAGTTTCGGTTTGCAGTTGAAAGGCAGACTTCTCCTTCTCCGAGCACTCCCTGGTGGGCGCCAAGACAGGGCCCGCAGCCAGGGGTTGCAAGCGTGATGCCTGCTTTGAGCAGAGTTTCCATCGTTCCGTTCTCAATTGCTGCAAGGAGAGTCGTGCGGGATGCAGGAATTACAATAGTCCTGACTGCAACCTTTTTTCCTTTAAGGATTGCTGCTGCGACCTCGAGGTCTTCAAGTCTGCCATTTGTGCACGTCCCTATGAAAACCTGGTCTACGTGGGTGCCTTCAACCTCTTCCACAGGCTTTACGTTGTCAACCTGATGCGGGCAGGCTACCTGAGGCTCGATATCCTCAGCGGAGTAAACGGGTTCTTTTACATAGACTGCATCCTGATCGGCATAAACAGGCTCATAAGGCGCAGCCGCCCGATTTTTCAGGAAGTCAAAAGTTTTTTCGTCCGGTGGCACAATTCCGGTTTTTGCTCCCATTTCGATTGCCATGTTGCAGAGTGTCATTCTGCCGGAAACCGATAATTCGGAGATAGCCTGTCCGTAAAACTCTACAGCCTTATAGGTGGCACCGTCAATTCCGGTCTTTCCGATAAGGTAAAGGGTCAAGTCTTTTGCATAAACCCCTTTTCCAAGCCTTCCTTCAACCGTAAACCTGAAACTCTCAGGCACCTTAAACCAGAGCTTACCTGTGGCAAAAATTTCAGCCATGTCGGTAGCTCCCACACCTGTGGCAAAAGCTCCAAAAGCCCCATAGGTGCAGGAATGTGAATCAGCGCCCACAACCAGTTTTCCGGGCAGTGCGAATCCATTTTCGGGGAGTACTTGATGACAGATTCCTTCTCCAAGCTCATAAAAATTCGGAATCCCCTGCTCTTTTACCCATTCCCTTATTTCTTTCTGCAAAGTAGCTGATGTCTCATTATTTGCAGGCGCGATGTGGTCGAAAGGAATTACAATCCTTGAGGGGTCCCAGACCTTCTTCATTTCCATTTCCTTAAAAGCATTAACTGCAAGTACTGAGGTGCCGTCATGCGCCATTGCATAATCAACATCTGCAAGGACAAAATCGTTTGCCTTTGCCTCTGCTCCCGTTGCCCGGGAAAAAATTTTTTCACTAATTGTTCCCAAAAGTAAGTCTCCTGTTTGATAATCAAGTGATAATGAAATATGAGATATTCAGATTCCTGAACTCACTATAAAGAAATAACTGTATATATTGAGATATTAAAGAATAGAATCCCAATATTACAAATATAAATTATACTAAATCTTTTCAGCCTCTTGAAGCTGGTTAGATAGGGATTCTACAAAGCAAAATAAAATACTCTTTATTTAATTAAATGTGGCGCTGATGCCGATGCGTGATTATTCTTTTCTACTACAGTGAATCTAATAATGAACTCTGTCCCATTGCCCTTTTTCAGTTCAAGTTCTCCGTCTAACTGGTCGACAAGGAAAGTTACAAGCTGAAGCCCCAGACTATCAAGTTCTTTGATATCAAGCTCTTCAGAAATGCCAACACCGTTATCAGAAATTGTCAATATGAAACTGGTACTCTTATAGTCTTTACTTTTGCTTTCTTCTATGATGCTTCCATTTTCTCCGTTTTCATCTTTATGGAACTTGATTTGGATTTCTCCTTTTTCTCTATCGGGAAATGCGTATTTAAGGGAATTGGAAATGAGCTCATTGACAATTATTCCTAATGGAACTGCTGTGTCCATGTCAAGTAATATGTTTTCTTCCAGATCCATATTTAAGCTGACATCAGCATTACCGAGTTTGTAAGTCAAGAAAAGAGCATCAGCAAGTTCCTTAATGTACAGCGAAAAGTTAAGTTTATCGAGCTCTTCACCTCTATATAGTTCTTCGTGGATAAGAGCCATTGATTTCACGCGGTCCTGACTCTCCCTGAAGGCTTCCAGGACTTCCGATTCATTGATATTCTGTCTGTTTCTGAACTTTTCAGCTTGAAGGTCCAGTAGTGATGAGATTACCTGAAGATTATTCTTGATTCTATGGTGAATTTCCTTCTTACGGGCAATCTCAAAATTTCTGAGAGCTTCTTCAACTTCCTTTCGCTTGGTTATGTCAGTATGAAGGTTCAGAGTTCCCAAAAACTTACCATCTTTATCAAAAATGGATTTGGAATTTGTATGCGTCCATAGAGGGGAGCCGTCTTTACGTATAAATTTAATCTCAAGGCTCTCATTGATGTTTTTTCCTTTTTTGTTAAAAACATGCTTGATAACAGCTTTACTTTCATCACTGAGAAAGTCCCACATCGGCCTGCCAATGAGTTCTTCTGAACTGTAACCAAACATATCTTCAATCTGCTTATTGACAAAAGTAATTCTTTCTGCAGTATTAATTATGCTTATGCCTTCGTTTGCTGTCTCTACAATGTTGCGGTATCGCTCCTCACTTTCTTGAAGTCTTTCTTCTGCTTTTTTTTGCTCGGTGACATCAATGTCCATCTCAAGGATCATGGGAGAACCGTCAACGTCAGTGAACGGCAAATTATAGGCATCATAAACGCTTCCGTCCGGACCGCTTACTTCCCAATGATGAGGTTGACCGGTTTCAAGTACTTTATGTGATTCGCAGAATTCACAAGGCCTGGTGAATCCGAAATAATATTCATAGCAGTGTCGGCCGCCAGGGTCCCCAAATCTTTTGCGGAATCTGCGGTTGGCAAAGGCGACGTGATAGTCAGATGTTAACAGGATTATCATTGCAGGCAGCGTATCCAGCACATTATAAAGGCGTTGGCGTTCGTTTATTGTTTCCTGGTTCCGTTTTTCCAGTTTCTCATCTGTTCTTTTAAGCTCTTCTTCAGCATTCTTGCGCTGGGTAATATCAGAATGCATGTTCATATTACCGATATGTTTTCCCTCTGCGTCAAGGAGAGGCGTAGAGCTCACAAGCGACCAGACAATACTGCCATCTTTGCGGTAGAACTTCATTTCGTACCTTTTTTCTTTGATGCCTTCCTGTCGGGATTTTATCCTGATAAGCAAACTTTCCATGTCATCTTTATCGACAAAGTCAAAGGCTGATTTCCCTATCATTTCTTCTGTTGTGTATCCGAGCATTTCAGCCATTCTTTGATTAACAAAAGTCGTAACTGCTTCAGTGTCGGTAATCCAGATACCTTCGTTTGCTGTCTCTACGATGCTGCGGTACTTTTCCTCACATTCCCACAGTTTTTCTTCAAGTTCCTTACGGTTACTTATATCGAATCCATAAATGTCGACGCATCCTTCTTCCGGTAAAGGGCGAATATTGATCCGGTATACTCTTTTTCCCACTCTGACTTCCTTTGTTTCCGGATTATTCCAAGAAATTGTTTTTAACACTAAATCTTCGATAGAAGACGGCAGTTTTTCTCCGATTTTCGTGCCCCACTCGTGCAATAAGGGCTCACTAGCTTCATTTGAGTAAAGAACAGTACCATCCTTATCGACACTAAGCACAGGATTCGGATTATTTGCTAGAAGTTTTTCAATTTTTGTTTTCATATTCCCCTTCGGACTCCTCTCTATGACGGTTATATGCCTACTGTCGATGATTCGTTTACGTTAAAGTGTTTACTGGAAACTATATAAATATATAATATTGTTTAAATATAATACATTCAACTCGACTCTGCATTAAGATAATAATTGTTACAAGAACTCTTAGAATTTGATTATTTACCTGCTTAGATAAACGCAATTAGCATATAAGCAATGTCAATTTTCTACAATACAAGGAATATGTGTACTAATTCAGATCTGTTTTAGAAAGAGTTGGTAATTGATCTATTAAAGTAAATGAAAAGGTAGTAGAAATAATTTTCATTAAATTAAAAATTATTTTAGAGTCAAGACTCCATTATTCTTTCAAGGTTTAATAAAAATCAGAAGAGAATAAAAGGTATAAGCCTTTATTTATATTCATCGTAAACTACTATTTCTTCAAGAGATTTCCGTGGTCTGGCGGCGGGCGATTCGACTGGGACCCCCACGGTCAGTAAAGCGATGACCTTTTTATCCTGTGGGATCTTGAGTAGTTTTTTGACTTCGTCTTCGTTGAAAGCGCCAATCCAGCAGGTGCCCAGCCCTAGCTCGACAGCCTCCAGGACAATGTGTTCAAGGGCGATGGCAAGATCTACCTGGTGCCATTTTTGGGCGGGATCTCCAATGCCTGCAATGACGTTTGAGGCGGTACCTACGAATGCCTGGTTATTACAAGCAGTAACGAGCTGTTTTTTTACTTCTTCATTCTCGACAACGATGAATTTCCAGTTCTGCCTGTTTGCAGCCGATGGTGCAAGCCTTGCAGCCTCAAGCAGTTTCTCAAGCTTATCCTTCGGTATGCGCTCGTCTTTGTAAGTCCTTATGCTTCTCCTATCCTTGATTATGTCAAATACACCCATGTTAGTTTCACCTGCGGTTAGAAGGTAATTGGTTATTTCTATAATATAATTTAATAATTCCTCATACAATAAATACTGCAGATATCTTCATAGTTTGGTTATTCGAGAAATTTTGGGTTATTTTCTCTATTATCAGTCAATTTCTAAATAAGTTTCAAGTCATTTTCTTTTCATTTTTCATGACTGATTCTTTTCCATAAATTTTCTCCTCTGAGTAATTCAAATACATCCATATCTACCAATCACAACTTCGATTGCGCTTAATTTTGTACCACACACAAGTGCATAAGTCCTATCTAATCTCACAGATTTATAAGAACTAAATAGAAACTTTTTAATATACTACCTTATTTACATTAATGTATTAAATAATTCAAATAGAAGTTGGCTTTCGATGATTCTAAAAAAGAATGTAATGGTTCTTGCAAGTGGAGGAATCGATTCAACTGCATGTATTCATTATTATATATCTCTGGATTTTAAAGTTAAAGCCTTTTTTGTCAATTATGGACAGAAATCTTTAAACATGGAATATAAAAGTGTCCAAGAAGTTGTATCTCATTATGGAATTGAACTAGGATCTATGAATTGTAAGTTTCAAAATAACTTTTCTAGTGGGGAATTAATCGGAAGAAATGGATTTCTGATATTATCTGCAATTATGGCAAATCCATGTTTTAAAGGATTAATTTCTTTAGGGATACATTCAGGCACCCCTTATTATGATTGCACACCAGCTTTTTTTTCTGATATAAACAAGGTTATTGAATCCTATACTAATGGGCAGGTAAAGCTAGATGCTCCTTTCCTGAATTGGGAAAAGAGCATGATTTATAACTACTGTAAAAATGAAGGTGTGCCTGTTAATTTAACTTATAGTTGTGAAAACGGTGGAATTGAACCTTGCGGTAGATGTCTTTCTTGCTTGGATAGGGGATTTTTAGATGCTAGCCAGAAAAATGAAAATTAAATATAAAGATATTGATGTGGGAACAACCCCAATGTTATTACCATCATTTTCAAGTAGAATTAACCGTGATCCATTAGAAATAATTAAATATTTAAGCGATGTTGTAGCAGGGCCATTTCTTATAAGTGCTTATGATTTTTTTTATACAAAAAATTTTCCAAGTATTACATTTCCACAACTTATATTCCTGGATAGCGGTGGATATGAATGCTCAGTTGATTCCAATATTTCTGAAATTGGTTTGTATAAACCAGAATCCCATTTATGGAATGAAGAAATACATCTTGAATCATTAATGAAGTGGACTTCAGAAATACCAACAGTAGTTATTAGTTACGATCATCCATCAAAAAGAGAAAGCATAGATAATCAAATCAATAGCGCAAAAAATTTATTTCACTGGAAAGACGATTGTTTGAAAGAACTATTACTCAAGCCTGAAACTTCAAGTCAATACAGAGTAGATATCAATACTATTATCGAAAAAATAGATTCATTGAGAGAATTTGACATCATAGGCTTTACTGAAAAAGAACTTGGGACATCTGTTTTTGAAAGAATGAAAAACATTGCTACTTTAAGAAATGGAATGGAGAAAAGAGACTTTCAAAAACCAATTCATATCTTTGGCAGTTTAGATCCTATTACCACCCCACTTTATTATTTTTCGGGTGCAGATATTTTTGATGGTCTTTCATGGTTGCGATTTGCTTATGATGAGCAATCTGGTACTGCATCCTACATAGATTGTGTTGGACCAAAAAAATATGGGATTCATGTGAACACACGTTCTCAATGGCTACATACAGTGTATGCTAACTATAATTATCTTGGAAGACTAGAACTGGATTTAAAAAAATTCAGACATACTCAAAGTTTCGATATGTTTGGAGAAAACAAACAATTCTTCAAAAAATCATATGATGACCTTTCAGAAGCAATTGGAGGATTTTAATGGGCGGATCAGGAGGCGGATTTAGTTCCCCATCGCCAGACGAATATAAAAATGAACTTGATAAAATTAGAAGAGAAAGTTATGATGTAGCTTTTGAAACTAATGTAAATGCATTTATTAATGAAAAACTAGGGTCAGCAAATTCAAGAGATGTTGAAAAAACAAGAGAATGTCTTGATGCAATAAAAACGGTGGTTCAAGAAGATATTGAAGGAGTTATAGAGCTTCAGTATGGTGGATCAGTCTACAAGTTCACTTATGTTGAAGGGCTTAGCGATGTTGATGTATTGCTAAAAATAAATAAGTCTGAATTATCTAACAAGAGTCCTAGAGAAGTATTAGAATATATCAAGTCTAAGTTGGAAACAAAATTAACTAATACTGAAGAAATAAAAGTTGGAAAACTAGCAGTTACTGTAAAATATAAAGATGGAACCGAAATACAAATTTTGCCAGCTATTAAAAGAGGGGATGGTTTCAAAATACCTTCTAGGAACGGAAATGAGTGGTCGAATGTTATTAGACCGGATAAATTTGCATCTAGACTTACCGAGGTAAATCAAAATTGTGGTGGTAAAGTAGTTCCTGTTATTAAAATAGTAAAATATATTAATTCAAAGCTTCCTCCTAGTCAGCAGTTATCGGGGTATCACATCGAATCATTAGCTATTGAAATTTTTAAATCTTATCCTAGTAAAATGATTCGAAGTAATAAAACAATGTTAAAGTACTTTTTTGAGAAGGCTAGTGAGAAGGTTAAGGAGCCAATCAAAGATAAAACAAATCAATCATTACATGTTGATGATTATCTTCACAGTGAAAATTCTCCCCAAAGAAAGCTTATGAGCTATATATTAAGTAGGACATATAAAAGAATGAAAGCTGCTGACGACATGAAATCAGTAGATGCTTGGAACGAAATTCTCGGTGAAGATTGATGGACTATGGATTATTACAAAAATACAATTTTGCAAAAATAATTGTGATAGAGTCTGGATTCCGTCATGAAATTAATTGGCAATCTAAGGTTTCATTTGAAGATTTAGATGAGAAGACCTTTTTGCGTGAATTTTCATGGGTAGTTCTTTCTTCAGGAATGAAAAATACAGTAATCGAGAAGAAATTTGGTCCGATATCTAACTGCTTCTATGAATGGAAGTCTGCGTTTTTGATTGCAACAAATTGTACCAAATGTTTTGAATCTGCAATTCGAATATTTAATAATAGAGCAAAGATAAATGCCATAATCGATGCTGCAACTCAAATTAGTAAGCAAGGATTTGCTAATATTAAAAAATTAATTGCGAAAGATCCTATTAATTTTTTACAGAAATTCAAGTTTATTGGACCTATCACAGTTTATCATTTAGCAAAGAACATTGGTTTGGACTTTGCAAAACCTGATCGTCATCTTCAGAGAATTGCCTCTATGCATAACTATTCAGATGTTCAAGACTTTTGTAGAGATATTTCAAAACATAGTGGTGATAGTGTTCCAGTTGTAGATATTGTATTCTGGAGATTTGCTACTATTGAACCTGATTATATCAACGTGCTATCTTCTTTAAACATAGCTCCAGATTCGTCAATGTAATATCTGCACAAATATTTTTTATAGTTTTAATATTCAATAGAAATAGAGGAAGCTCTATTGATAAATTTTAACGTTTATAATGACGAAATCAAAAAGCTTGAAGATAAAGCAAATATGATGAGAGATATGCATTCATATCAGTTCCAACGTTATGAATGGATATCAAAAACTTTTTCATTAATTGTAATTGTGCTTTCAGCAATCATAGCGCTATTAGCTATAGCTGATCCTAGTGTACTTTTTATAAATGGAGACTATATAAACTCTTTTCGTAATTGGATTTCTATTTTGGCATTTATCATATTTCTGTTATCTCTTTGTGATAAAATATACGGAATCAACGAAAAAGCAGCAAAGCATGAGCAAGCTGTTAAAGTGATGACCGATTTTATTACTAAATGTAACGATCTCCGCAAATTAGAACTTGAGTCATGTGGCGAAGAAGATATTAAATTGAAAGTAGATTCATTATACTCTCAATATTCATTAATTAATCATATGAACCCTTTTCCTACCATCTCAGACCAAGATTTTATGAAAGGCAAACAAAGACATTTAATAAAAGTAGACATCAGTAAAAAGTTAAGCAATAATCCTTATGAAAATATTGAGAAATATACAAATAAAAGATATATATACAGATTTGTAAAATGGGTTAAAGGTCTGTTATTCTAATCTGAAATTTCTTACCTAATCCAAGATTTTTCCTCAAATTTTATTGAATTGTTCTCAAAACTCAAAGTCACTTCTTTAAACCTGATATTTTAACAACTAACTACATTTTTAATTAAGATTGCGATTTAGAGATTTTACCTTGCATTTAATGTACTTAAGTTTAAGCGCATGTATCGATATAAGGCAACATTTATATGTTTAAAAATGTGGAACTAAGGTCTCACATTCTTTTATTCCCAAGGTTCCTTCTTTTTCTTACATCATCTTGCTTCCCGGTTCTATCTACTGCTCTCTCTAATTCCCGTACCTTTTTAGCATCCCGTATCCATAGATTATCGTTATCAATCTTTGCGGTCAGAAGTATCAAACCCCATATCAAAGCAACAACTGCAAAAATAAGGAGATATATACCCGATTCGTTTACATCTATAGCTCCCAGTGAATGCAGGATCAACAGTATTGCAGAGGCAAACAATAGTGAAACTCTGTATAAAAAAGGCCTAATATCCCTCTTTCCTTCTATTTTGTTACCTGTGTAAATACTACCTTTTAACTCACAGGTTCTAAATGGAAATAACCAATTGATCCCTGAAATCGTACAGGAATCTTCGAGTAAATGTAAAAGTTGACCAGATATCAATCCTAAAAATAAGAAACCTATAAGAGTAGCATTTATTCCATGGAAAATAAAATAGCCGATTATTGCTGTCAACAAGGTGAGTACAAAGGAGCTTATGAATACTCCTATGGGCGAATGCATTATGCCTCTATGCTGCTCCTCTACAACGTATTGAAGATTCATCTTTTCTTTTAAGTTAAATAAACTGAAAGAAAAAACTATCAGCTTATGAAGAGGAACCATAATATCATAAATTATTTTGAAATCATAGTGTAACTTGGGCTTTTCGTCGCTGTCTGCATCAGGTATCAGCGAGCCTATGACAGAAGCCACAAGTAAACAGAAGGCGTATACAGGGTGAGAGTTCTCTGAAAATATCAGGGGAATCGTAAATGGAAATACTGTTCCAAGTGTTATAGAAAAGTGATCTTTCCCCAACATATAAAAAAATACAGGTCTGAATCTATATTAATTTATTTGGCATGAAAGTACATGTGGGATATCTTCCTCACGTGCTCTTTTCCTCCTTTTTCCTCGTAATTGCAAATATTTCACTCATTATTGTTATCCTTTCATCAACCGATAATATCTCGTTCTCAACAATCTTTGTCTTTTGAGTTTCT
>Ga0183096_1002958_pt1 | contig 11003 bp, 11 predicted proteins | sample Biomet5_FD_127791 | JGI IMG/M metagenome (GOLD analysis project Ga0183096, IMG submission 127791) | Microbial communities from bioreactor (seeded with sewage sludge) at LBNL, California, USA - Biofuel metagenome 5 (version 2) (version 3) | ecosystem: Engineered > Bioreactor > Anaerobic >...
AAATACCGCACGCAGCCGCCACTATGTTGTCAAATCTCAGCCCAGCTTGACCTTGACCCAAAGATTGGAGAGTTCCTTGCGCAGCACCTCGTTGTTATGGAAAGTCTCGTCCTTGGGATTGTCGGTGCGCGGCAGATAGGCAGCGTTGTTGTAGTATGTGCCGCCCTCGCTGGAAAGCTCCTCAAGGACCTGCTTGTTGGAGGAAGAGTAGCCGACCGTCTCGGAGTTGTCAAGCGACGCCTCATAGGTGAGGATGTAGTTGATGAAGACGTTGGCCAGCTCAGGGTTGGATGCGTTGGCCGGGATCACCATGCCGTCCACCCACAGATTGGTGCCATACGAAGGGGCATAATACCTCATGTTGGCGTTCTGAGACAGGACATAGGACGCATCGCCCGAGTACAGCAGCGCCAACCACTTCTGCCCATTTACCATGTCGTCGATCGACTCATCTGTGACGTAGCTCGGGTTGACGGCGGCGTTCATCTCTTTGAGCCACTTATAGGCGGCCTGGATCTCTTCCTCGTTGGAGGTGTTCATGGAATAACCAAGATCCTTAAATGCAATCATGAAGGCATCGCGTTCGGAGTCATACATGTCGACATGCCCTTTATAAGCCGTTTGCTTGAATATCGCGAAATTGTACTTCTCGACATCCGCCTGTGATATGTGGGTGGAATCGTATACTATCCCGACGTTGCCCCAGAAATAAGGGACGGCATAGGTGTTGTCAGGGTCCCAGTTCAGGTTCTTGACGCCGTCGGCCAGATTGTCGAGGTTTGTGACGATGCTCTTGTCGATGGGCTGGAGCATCTTTTCGGATATGAGCCGTTCAATCATGTAATCAGAAGGTACAAGGATGTCATACGATGAGCCTGACATCAGTTTGGTGTACATCTCCTCATTGGAACTGAACAGCGAGTAATTGACGGTGACATCATACTCCTTCTCAAAGTTGGAAATGACGTTCTCCCCGACATATTCACCCCAGTTGTAGACATTAAGGACCTGCCCGGCGTATTTCGTTGATTTGCCTGACGATCCGCAGCCTGCCAGGGCTAAAAGACACATCACGGCGCAGAACAACGAAATCATTGCTTTCTTCATGCTTCTATTTCCCTCTTCTTTCTGTTTTTGAGCATCGGTACCACGTTGACGATAACCAACACGGTGGCAATCACCAGAATGATCAGCGACGATAGCGCATTGATGCTAGGATTGATGCGCTTATACATCGTATATACATATATCGAGATGTTGTTGATGCCAGGTCCGGTCGTGAAGAAGCTGATTACGAAATCGTCGAAGGACATCGAGAAGGCGATAAGTGCCCCTGACAGGATGGCATCCTTGATCTGCGGTATGATGACCTTGGTCAGCGCCTGCCAGGGCGTCGCTCCCAAATCGAGGGCGGCTTCGGCCACATTGTCGTCAAGCTGACGCAGCTTGGGCATGATGGACAGGATTACGTATGGTATGCAGAATGTGATATGCGCGAGGATCAGCGTCAGCAGTCCGGTCTTCATGTTTATCGAGATGAAGAACAGCATGAGGCTTATGGCGGTTACGATATCGGGATTCATCACCGGAAGATTGTTGATCTGCGTCACCACCTCCCTGACGAGCCGCCGCGACTTGGACAGACCGATGGCCGTGATGGTCCCCACGACCGTCGAGACTACCGTGGCGATCACGGCGACCAGAACGGTGTAGTATATAGATTCCATCATGGTACGATTAGCGAACATCTTCTCATACCACATCAGTGAGAAACCGGTGAAGCTCGTGAGCGACTTAGAGTTATTGAATGAGAACACAACGACGTACAGGATCGGAACATAGAAGAACAGCATGATCAGCGTAAGGTAGAAGCCGCTGCCGAACCGCAGTCCCTTTCTTTTCTTGTCCATGGTTCAATCCTCCTGATACTGGCGATCGAGCTTGCGCGTCAAGTACATGCTGATCAGGATAATGGCTGCCATGATCAGTGAGATTGCGCTTCCGAAGTTCCAGTCACCCGTGGTCACGAAGTAGGTTTCAATCAGGTTGCCGATCAGCACATAATCGCCGCCTCCCAGCAGCTTTGGTATGAAGAAGCTGGACACTGCCGGCAGGAAGACCAGCGTTATACCTGATATGATGCCTGGCACAGACAGGGGCAGCGTGACCTTCAGGAAAGTCTGCAGCGGATTGGCACCGAGGTCCTGAGCCGCGGTGATGAGGTTCTTATCGAGTTTGGCCAGCGACGTATAAATCTGGATGATCATATAAGGCAGGAAGTTGTAGATCATTCCCACGAATATCTTGAATTCGCTGGACAGATCGAAATGGAGCATGATGCCGCGCCATGCATAGGTTCTGACCAGCATGTTGATCCACATCGGCAGCGTAATGAGCAGGATCATGATCCCCTGCTTGCGCTCATCCTGCTGAGCGATGAGGAACGCAGCTGGATAGCCGATGATAATGCAGCACAGCGTCGTTATGACGGCGATGCGCAGCGAGTTCCACAGGACGTTTAGAAACGTCTGGTCCTGCAGGAAGCGTGCGAAGTTGGCCAGCGTGAAGTGGAAAATGAGCGTCTCGTTGCCTTGTACGGTGAAGGCGTACAGCATTATCATGATCATGGGGATTACGATGAAAACCGTGATCCACGCCATGTATGGATAAGCCATTCTGCCAAATGATTTCATGTTCAGCCCTGGACCTTTCTATGCATGACATGGATATCCTCAGGCCCGAAATTAAGTCCTATCTTGTCCCCTTCCTCGAACTGCTGTGTCGTCTCGACCTTATATTCGCGGCCTTGGGTGGCGAAGGTGATGTCATATTCGCCTTCCTCTATGGTGGCCGGGTCGAAATCATACTTCACGTCGGTGATGGTTATCGGCTTATCGTCCTGTAAGTTCCACGCCTCGGCATCGGCCCACGTCTTCAGATCGGTGGATATGGCCATCGATTCATGAATCTCGTCCGCGGTCTTGTAGATGTCAAAGGCCGAGATGCCGATGTTATGACGCGCATCCTCGACGTATTTGGGCTGGACGACGAAGACCTTGACGGTGATGCTGGTGCCTTTGGAGGTCGAATATGTGACGTGGTACGAGCCGGGTGCAGGCTTTATGTCGTGATCGACGTCATCGACTGACAAATCCTGGTCGGACATGTCCCAGGCATGGGCATTGGCCCGGCTGATCAGATCGAGGTCGTCGATCTTGGCCGTGTCCTCGAGGTCCATGAAGAAATCATTGGCCGTGATGTTCTCCTGTGCATCAGAGTTGTATTGGTCGTGTGCGGTCATGATATGCATCTTGACCGTCTTGGATGTACCTGATATAGTCTCGACCATCATCTCATAATGGACACCTTTGAAGATGACCGACTTGACCTCGCCTTTCATCATGCCATCCTTGGCCTTGACGATGTCGAAGTCCTCGGGTCTGATAAGCACGTCTACCGGTTCATCCGGTTTGAAGCCATGGTCGACGCACTTGTATTTCTGCTCATCGAACTGCACAAGATAGTCCTCGACCATCGTTCCCGGAAGAATGTTGCTCTCCCCGATGAAACGGGCGACGTACTCGTTGACAGGCTCATTGTATATTTCAAGCGGCGTACCTATCTGTTGTATCTCGCCATCACGCATCACGACGATCTTGTCGCTCATCGTGAGGGCTTCTTCCTGATCATGGGTCACATAGATGAAAGTAATGCCGACCTCCTGCTGGATGCGCTTCAGCTCGTGCTGCATCTCCTTGCGCAGCTTCAGGTCCAGCGCGCCGAGCGGCTCGTCGAGCAGAAGGACGTTCGGTTCGTTGACCAGCGCGCGGGCGATGGCCACGCGCTGCTGCTGGCCTCCTGAGAGCAGAGTCACGTTGCGATGCTCATACCCTTCCAGGTTTACCAGCGATAGCATACGGTTGACCTTCTGTTCGATCAGCTCCTTGCCCATCTTCTTTATTTTCAGGCCAAAAGCAATATTGTCGTACACATCCATGTGAGGGAACAGCGCGTAACGCTGAAAGACGGTATTGATCTCACGCTTGTATGGAGGGACCTTGTCGATGCACTGCCCGTCGAAGATTATGGTTCCCTCGTCCTGCTGCAGAAAGCCACCCAAGATGCGGAGCAGCGTCGTCTTGCCACAGCCTGACGGGCCCAGCAGCGTGACGAATTCGTTTTCGTATATATCAAGGTTGATGCCCTTAAGCACCACTTGGCCGTCAAAGCTCTTGACGATGTTGCGGAATTCGATTAACTTGCGCATATCAGCAATCCCCCTTTTTTGATGTTCAGAACAGCGGCGGCGTACAGACCCATATCAATGAGGCGGCCTTGGCAGACTCGTTTTTGATGTAGTGAGTACGGCGTCCATCGATGTAGAAGGCTTCCCCTTTGGCTATATGCTGTCTTTGGGTCCCTGTCACTAAAACGACGCGACCTGCAAGCACATATCCGAATTCCTCTCCTTTGTTGGGCGTCACGGTCTGCGACTGTGCTCCCGGCTGAAGCTTAAGGATGATCGGCTCCATATCGTTCTTCTGGGCATTGGGCACGATCCAGTCCGTTTCGGCGCCATCCTTCTCGTCCACGAACCAGTCTTCAGCTCCGAACACCGTCTTTTCATCCTTGTCCTCGGAGAAGAACTGCGACATCGTCACGCCTAACGCCTCGACGATATCCTCCAGCGTTGAAAGAGAAGGCTGTGTGTTGTCATTCTCCAGCTGAGAAAGGAATCCCTTGGTCAGTTCACAGCGGCTGGCCAGTTCCTCCTGCGTCAGGTCGCTGCGCACCCGCAGCTGCCTGATGCGTTTGCCGATATTCATCACATCACCTCGCTTGTTTAGAGATGTTAAACAAATAAATCACTTATAGTAAACAGAAACTATTATACATTCCAGATGGGGAAATGCAATATCATTGTTGAAAAAACACCATATTTTTAAGCTAGCCCTAAAAAACGGGGCCCTTGCCTCGAAAAAGCTTAGGACATTTATAGCCGCCTGCATGCGCCTGTTGCTGTTAATCGCCAGATCCTTCGCAGGCTTCCTTCAGCTCATCAAGTTTTCTGAACGCATATTCGTTCCATAAATATTTCTCGTCCTGTAACCATCCGAAAAGGTTATCCATGACGCAGCCGTCCAGACAGTTTCCTTTGCATAACATGGCTTTTTGAGCCGGCTGTCCTCAGCCCTGGCGGTATTGATGTATCTGATGCTGTCATCCCGGGTCGGAACGGAACACCGCCTTTTTGGATTCCAGGACGGCACTATAGATGTCAACCCTTGTCATAAGGCGCTTCACAGTCATTCGGTTCGCATCTTGTCCATTTCTTCTCAGGTCCAGCGTGATCCCGCGATAGACATACACGTCCTAATTATCATAATAATTGCATATAATCTCATTCTTCCAATCATCGTACCTGACATCTATGCCTGCAGCTGCTTCATGTCCTTTTCCTTCTTTGGCATGTCGACCATGTTTCCTTTCAGCAACAATATAACATTTTCTTTTTATCTATCGCGGGTGTGTTCCATGGTTAGTCAAGTCATGATCAAGAGATGTTTTTAATAATTATTGATTCATCTGCCCAGGCCGATTGCTTCTTCCTTTGGCCCGACCGAATGGCTAACATAAACATGCTTTGACTACTGAAGACAATATCGAGCCGTCAAATGGACTATGTTCTGCATCAGGCGACAGCTTAATCGATACTTCCCGGATATTTTGTCTGAAGAATCGTGCTCCTGTTACCACCCGTTATAGATCAATAGCCTGTTTCCCGATGTCTGCTTCATAAAGAAACCCCCAAAGCTGGTCTTTACAACCTTGGGGGATCACATCATTTCTCATCTGATGCTTAATGGCTGCCTACATACCTGCCTATGAAGATCATCACGAAGAACAACACGATGAGAATGGCGATGATGATGTCCATCGTTCTCACCGTCAGCGGAACCTTCTCAAGAAGCCTGTCATAATACTGCTCCTTACGGCGATTGATAACTTTGCTGTTGTTCTTCAGCACTTCCCGAATCGTGCGCGGGTTGGCTGTAGCCGTCTTGTCAGACGCCTCCGGTCCACCGATGCCAGCCTCATTTCCAGGCTCTTTGGTTTCAGGCATTTCACTCATTTTTATTTATGGGCGATGTATTTACGGATATCAAGGGCGATGGCGATGACGATTACTATGCCTTGGACGATGAAGGTATAAGCCGTCGTGACGCCCATGAACTGCATTTCGATCTTAAGAATTTCGAACACCAGGACACCGACCAGGATGCCAGGTACCGTTCCGATGCCGCCATTGACCGACACACCGCCGATGGTGCATCCGGCGATGGCGAACAGCTCATATCCCTCACCCAACGATGCCGAGGTCCCGCCTGCTTTGCCGCCGAGCAGGAATCCAGCTAAGGCGTAAAGAGCAGAAGCAATCATATATACGGCGATGGTCATCCGCTTCGTATTGATGCCCGAGACCTCAGCGGCATTTCCATTGCCGCCGATGGCATACATCTTCTTGCCGTGGGGTGTCTTGTTGTACAGGAACCACATGAACACACCGACCAGCAGGGCGATGACACCCAGGTTTGGCAACAGCTGCATGTTGCCTATCGATCCCGAACAGAAGTTCGTGTACGCCTCCTGCAGTCCGCCGATGGGCTGCGCACCAGTGAATACCAGGCATATGCCATAGATTACTGTCTGCATGCCATAGGTACCGATGAAGGCAGGCACGTTGAGAACCGATACGATTGTGCCGTTGATCAGACCGATCAATGTAAACCCGACCATCAGTATCAGCAATACGACCCACATGTTCATCTCAGGAAGGTTGGGGAACACCTTCTGTGCGTAGTCAGCCTTCTGAAGCAGCGTTGCCGCGATGCAGGCCGCGAAACCGGCCTGACGGCCGGCAGACAGGTCGTTGTTGCGCATGATAAGGCATCCCGAGATTCCCAAAGCGATGATGAAGCGGACCGAGGTGTTGATCATCAGGTTCTTGAAGTTGGTGATCGAGATGAAATTGGGCTTCATGACACCGACGACGATGGCGGAGATAATGATCAGAATGATGACCGCGTTGTTTGCCAGAAACTTCAGGATTTTCTTCTTGTCTATTGGCTGCTTAATTGCTTTTTCGGACATTTTTCATTCCTCCCCCACTAAGCCGTCGTCTTCATGAATTTCGTGGCCAAGGCCATGATGTTGGCCTGATTCATGTCATTGCCACTAACAATTCCGGTTATCTGACCTTCGCACATGACCATGATGCGGTCGGACATGCCGATAAGCTCAGGCATCTCCGACGAGACCATGATTATGCTCTTGCCCTGACGGGCCAGACTCTCGATGATGGTGTAGATCTCATATTTGGCGCCGACATCGATGCCACGTGTCGGCTCATCCATGATCAGCACATCCGGGTCCTTAGCCAGCCAGCGGCTGATGATGACCTTCTGCTGATTGCCGCCTGACAGGCTCTGGACCTTCGTCTTGTGACTCGGGGTTTTGATCTCAAGCTCGTTGATGCTCTTCTCGACGACCTCATCTATCCCTTTCTCGTCGAGGAACACTTTGTATTTAAGGTAGTCCATCAGCGAGGCGACGGCCACATTGTCCTGAACCGACAGCACACCGAAAATACCGCTTCCGCGCCGATCCTCGGTGAGCAGCGAGATGCCATGGCTGATGGCATCACCCGGGCTCTTGATGTGCAGCTCCTCGCCTTTATAGATCAATCGACCGCTTGTCTTGCTACGCAATCCGAAGATGCACTCCATCAACTCGGTACGCTGGGCGCCGACCAGGCCGGCGACACCAAGGATTTCTCCCTTGCGGAGGTCGAAGCTGCAATGCTTGAACGACGATGTGAATGGCGAGGTGTAGTCCTCGACTTGCAGGATGACCTCCCCGGGCGTGTTCTTCTTCGGAGGATACATCTCCGTTAACTCACGCCCGACCTCCTGGGTGATTATGAAGTCGTTGGTCAGGCCTTTGGCAGGCCATGTTCCAAGGTACTTGCCATCACGCATGATTGAAACGTCGTCGGCAATCTGCAGGATCTCCTCCATCTTATGGGAGATATAGATTATGCCGACGCCTTTGTCTTTCAAGCGCCTGATTATATCAAAGAGCTTGTCGACCTCTTTCAACGTCAATGAGGAGGTCGGCTCGTCCAGGATTACTATTTTTGCGTTGAAAGATACCGCCTTGGCGATCTCAACCAGCTGCATCTGCGATGCTGTCAGCGTGCTGAGCTTGACATGAGCGTCGAAATCGAGCCCAAGCTCATCAAGCTGAGCCTGCGCATCTTCGTACATCTTCTTATGATCGATCACTTTGAGCGGCCCATACTGATGAACTGGATAGCGACCGCAGTAGATGTTCTCGGCAATCGACCTGTCCGGTATGGGCTGCAGCTCCTGATGGACCATCGTGATCCCCTTCTGCAGCGCATCGAACGGATTGATGATGTGGATAGGCTGCCCTTCGTAGATAACCTGTCCTTCATCCATCGTGTAGATGCCGAACAGGCACTTCATCAGCGTCGATTTGCCAGCGCCGTTTTCTCCCATCAACGCATGAACAGTTCCAGCCCGCAGCGCGAGTTGGACATGATCGAGTGCCTTAACGCCGGGAAAGGACTTACATACGTCCTTCATCTCTAGTAGATATTCCGACATTAATAACTCCTTTCCTTTTGGTCCGCCCTTTTTTCTTATAAAAGATTGCGTGCATCGACATGCACAGCATGTGATGCACGCAATCCAGCGATTACTGATTCGATGACCTGCTAGGCTTACTTCAGATACTGATCGGCGTTGTCCTTGGTGACCATGACATAGTCGACATAGGCGACCGTCTTGGCCGGCTTGGTGCCGTTGATATAACCGACAGCCGTCTCGACAGCGGCCTTGGCCTGTCCGGCGTCGTCGTTCAGGACGGTTCCGGTCATGGTGCCATCTTTGACCATCTGCACGCACTCGGTCAGCGCATCGACACCAACCAGGTAGATATCCTTGCCAACAGTGCGGCCCGCGGCCTTGATCGCCTGATAGGCGCCCAGAGCCATGGCATCATTGTTGCAGAACACGACTTCGATATCCTTGCCGAACTGCGCCAGCGCGGTGGCAACCAGTTCCTGGCCCTTGGCCTGGTCCCAGTTACCGGTCTGCTTGTAGAGTTCATTGACGGTGACGCCGTTGTCGGTCAGATACTTGATGGAATACTCGGTACGATACTGGGCATCGCTATTCTCGGGATCACCCATGATCATGACATAGCTGACCTTGCCATCGCCATTGATATCGCCATGGTTGGTCAGGTTGTAGATGATCTGGCCCTGGAAGGAACCGGACATCTTGGCATCGGCACCGACATAGCACTGATTGTCGGGATACGTGTAATCGGCCATCTCGCGGTTGATGAAGACGACAGGGATGCCGGCATCGGCACACAGCTTGCCGATGGTGGCGCCGGACGAGGTCTGGACCAGGTTGACAATCATGACATCGACCTTCTGCGAAATGAAGGTGTTGACCTGCTCGGTCTGCTGGTTCATGTCGTTGTTGGCATCGACGATGCTGACATTGTAGCTGACGGTATCGGTCTTCAGGGCATCGAAATCAGCCTTGATGTCGTTGCGATACAGCGTCATGAAGTTGTCATCAAACTTATAAATGGTGACGCCTACGTTGTAGGTCTTGGCTTCGGTCTTGGCAGGTTCGCCACAGCCGAACAGTGAGAACACTAGCAATACTGATAATATAGCAGCAGCAAGCTTCTTCATGTTTCCCCTCCTTTAGGGATAAAGAGCCAGAATCGTAGGCTGACGATCCCCATGCTCTTTACACACATTCTACACAAACGTGAAAGCGCTGTCAAACATATAGACCGCTTATACAGGACGGCCGATAAACGCTTCAGATGACTATCCGCCAGTCATCGGTTACGCGCGTCGTTCTCTATGTCCTTGATGACATCCTAAGTAAAAGAATTGCCCCCTTTTTTGCGATAAAAAACCCGGATGCCGTAACCAGCCTTCCGGGATTGAACTCCAAATACTACTTTAAGCCGCCATCGATCAGCTGCTTTAGCGCGGCAGGGGCCTGCCATCCAACCACCTGGTTTATCAACTTACCGTTCTTAAACAGGCAGAGGTTGGGAATCGAACTGATGCCATAGCGCTGAGCCAGGGATGGATCGCTGTCGACATTGACCTTGTAGATGCTTGCCCTGCCGGCGTATACCGGCACCAGCTTCTCCAGTTCCGGGGCGATCATCTTGCACGGTCCGCACCAATCGGCGAAGAAGTCGACCAGTACCACTCCATTGGCAATCTTTGCGTCGAAGGTGTCCTGCTTGATAATTTCCATCTCTCGGTCCTCTTCTATAACAACGCGGCGGCCTTCTCGTCGACGACCAGCACGACATCCGGATGACGCTGCAGCACCGAAGCCGGGCAGTCGGTCGTGATTGGTCCATTGACCATGGCCTTAACGGCCTGGGCCTTGTTGGCCCCGGCGGCGACCATGAGTATCTTCTTGGCAGCCATGACGTTGCCGATTCCCATGGTCATGGCCTTGGTCGGGACCTTCTTGATATCGTTGTCAAAGAAGCGGGCATTGTCCTTGATTGTCGATTCCTTAAGCTGGGCGATGTGGACCGTCGAATCAAAGGCCGTGCCCGGCTCGTTGAAGCCGATGTGACCGTCTGAGCCGATGCCCAACAGCTGAAGGTCGGCCGGCTGGTCCTTCAGCATGGCGTTATACTGCGCGCAGCTGGCCTCCAGGTCCTTGCCCGGGGTCGGGATGTGGACGTTGGCCGGCTTGATGTCGACATGGTCGAACAGGTTCTCATGCATGAAGGTCCAATAACTCTGCGGATGATTCTGCGGTATGCCGACATACTCATCGAGGTTGTATGACACGATGTCGCGATATGACGTGCCGTTGTCCTGATGATCCTTTACCATGCATTTATAGAGGCCGACCGGA
>Ga0183096_1002961_pt1 | contig 10997 bp, 10 predicted proteins | sample Biomet5_FD_127791 | JGI IMG/M metagenome (GOLD analysis project Ga0183096, IMG submission 127791) | Microbial communities from bioreactor (seeded with sewage sludge) at LBNL, California, USA - Biofuel metagenome 5 (version 2) (version 3) | ecosystem: Engineered > Bioreactor > Anaerobic >...
ATGTCAAACTTGACTCTAAGCCAGCATACACAGAGGGCCCTTAGCCGCTTCGCGTCTTCGGTTCCTCTGTGAAGCTGGTTCAGGGGCGTGCCGCCCCCGAAACCCCCTGCCTCCACCGCCCCGAAAAACCCCGTTCCGGGCTTTCCCCGGTCGGCGGACAGGAGAGGGATATGGTCACAGTTACCGTAATTGAGGTGATCGGATGAAGGACGAACGAGACGACCAGACTTTGGACTTGCTGCCGACTGGCAAGCGCCGAGGTCGGCCACCTACCGGTAAGGCGTTGAGCCCAGCGGCCAAGCAAGCCGCTTACCGGGCACGGCAACGGGAAAAAACGGTCACCGTTACCTTAAATCGTCCGGATTGTGGCGAGCTGGAGATCTTCCTGCGGAACCTACGGGATGGCCGCACCTCGATCCTGGACCCCGAGGTGGTGGCCAGGCTGCATGAGGCTGTGCGGTCGGCATGGCGGGGGCAGCTTTATTCCGGTAACGGTGACCAAAAATGACCCCGACCAAACGCGAACGAGTGCTCAAGATCCGGGTCACCGACGATGAATTGGCCCGGCTTAAGGGCTTGAGTGGCGATGAACGGCTGGCCGAATGGATGCGGAGCCAGTGTCTTGGGAACGACAAAGCAGCCGGTCGGCGGCGAACGCCGGTACCCAAAGCCGATCCGGCCCTGCTGAGGCAGATTGCCGGGATCGGCAACAACCTCAATCAGGTAGCGCGGCGAGTGAATAGCGGGGAGTGGGGCGCGGTTGAGCGTGTCCAGGTGATCGCGGTGCTGATGGCGATGGAGCGTGCTTTGCAGGCCCTCTCTGCACCCTCAACGGAGGTAACATGATGAACGAATGCGGCGTAGCCGAGTATGACTACACCCTGATCCGGTTGCCCGGCGAACAGGGGTGGAGCTTGCGGTTGTTGAAGGACGGCCAGGAGGTCAGCGGGGAGGTTTACCAGGAGCACGATGAAGCGCTCAGTGTGGCCACCGTCTGGCTGTGCAGCGAGTCATGATCGTCAAATTTCATGCCCGTGGCGTGGGGCGCGGTAGCGGCCCGATCGATTACCTGCTGGGGCCGCAGCGGGATCGGGAGGGGGCGACCCTTGACCGTGGCGATCCGAGTCTCATCGAGGCGCTGATCGACAGCAGCCCCTACGCCAAAAAGTACACCTCTGGCGTGCTGTCGTTCCAGGAAGCGGATTTGCCCAGGGAGGACAAGGACAAGCTGATGGACAGCTTCGAGCGTGCCTTATTGCCGGGGCTGGATCGGGATCAGTACGCCTGCCTGTGGGTGGAGCACCGGGATAAAGAACGGCTTGAGCTCAACTTCGTGATCCCGAATATCGAGCTGCTGAGTGGCAAACGGCTGCAACCCTATTTCGACCGGGCCGACCGGCCCCGCATCGATGCGTGGAAGGTGGTGGTCAACGCCCAGTTGGGCTTGCATGACCCGGATGATCCCTTGAACAAACGGGCATTGATGACCCCCAGCAACTTGCCAAAAGCCAAACAGGACGCGGCACAAGCGATCACTGACGGTCTGCTTTCACTGGCGGCGGCCGGTGAGCTGGCCGACCGGGGAGACGTGGTGGCCACGTTGAAGCAGCACGGCTTTGAGGTGGTGCGGGAGACCCGCAAGAGTATCAGCATTGCCGACCCGGAAGGGGGACGGAATATCCGGCTAAAAGGGGCCCTGTATGAGCAAGATTTTAGAGCTGGCCAAGACCTTCGAAGAGAGCTCGAAGCAGCAGGCGAGCGATATCGAAACGAGCGTGAAGAACGCGTTCGAGCCGCACGAGAAAGCTATTCTCGCGGCGTTGGAATCAAGCGCGCGGAGATTGAACACCGCTATCGACGCCCAGAACCGGAGGTGGGGCTGGCTGGTGTTGAAGGGGTGGGTCTTTCCGTTGATCGGGGTGGCGTTTCTGCTGGGGATCAGCTGGGTCGTGGTGTGGTACCAGGGGAAGGTCATTGCAGAGAACTGGGTAGAGATCTCACGCCAGAACGCGACATTGGAGCAGTTGGCGGAGAAGGGCGGAAAATTGGAACTGTCGACGTGCGGGAAGGAGAAACGGCTGTGCGTGAAGGTGGACTTGAAGGAGCAGCCCTATGGCCGCGACGAGGACACCAAGAAAGACGAATATCCCTGGATGATCCCGGAGGGTTACTGAATGACAGAGCTCGAACGGCAGTTATTGAAAGCGTTAGAGAGCTTGGAAGGAGGGTACAAAGCGCAGCACGCGGCTTGGGAGAGCGCCTACAGCGATTTGCGGCTGATGTTCGAGGCCACCTCTACCGAGAACCGGGCATTGCGGGAGAACGTGGGGAGCTTGAGCAAGCAGGTGTTGCACTTGAGCGAGCAAGTAGAGCGATTGAGCCAAAAATTGAAGCCCTGAGCATCGAGCGAGCGCCGCGGCGTGGTGGTATGAGCCTCGGGCGTGAGTATCGAGAGTATGGTGATCGGGAATACGGTGATTGAGTGGGGCCAGTGGCCCCACTTTGTGGTGGATAACCCCTGTCACCTCATGACAGGGGCACCTTGGCTCATTTGGGTAGATCGTTGTGAGGTCGCAGGAGTCGGCTTAGGGTGAGTTTTTGTGGTTGTTACCATCACATAGGTCACGCATTTATTTCATGGTTTCAAGATCAACAACTCACGGATAACTTGGTGATGTGTATTCTTCATCGGCACCGGTTCAATACGGAAACCGTGGAGTTCTGCCATCAAGCGCACTTCAGGAGCGTCGTCATATGTCAACATCACTGACCCACGCACCGAGGCCATGAGAGAGAAAAGTCCTTCATGGTCAACTTCATTGTGTGTATAGAGCCGAGAGCCAGCCTTCTTTCCGCCAGCGGTGTACGGCGGATCAACAAAGAAAAACGCATTAGCATCGTTCGCATAACGCTGCACCACCTCGAAGGCATCAGCCTGTTCAAAGGTTACCCGCTCCCGCATGGCCTGTAATGCCTCAATGCGACGAGCCAGAGTTTCTGGGTACCAGCGGGAATGCAGGCCACGCCCAGCCTCACCGGCCTTAACAAGACCAGCACCAGCGGCCATGATACCGCCGCGTTGCATTCTGTTCTTCACGACTGTACGGAAGGCCTTTCCACGAATGCTGGTCGGGTTGCCGTCAAGTATCTTACGGACGTTCTCAAGGTTCACATCGAAGTTAATAATTTTCTTACAAAGCCACTCAACGTCAGCGGGCTTACCGTGGAAAATTGTTTGCCAGACAGCGGCCACATCATCGTCCAATTCACCAAGAAAGACGTGATCTGCTAACCGTTCCGCAGCGGTGGATAAACCAGCCATTGCCCCGCCAGCAAATGGCTCTACAAATACAGACGGTGTTACTTTAGAAGCCATCAACCACTTTCGCACTTCTGGTACAAGCCATGTCTTTCCACCAGGGTAGCGAAACGGACTGAGCTGGCGAACTTGTGCAACATTAGTCGGAGCCTTTTTGTCGTGAAGTTGTTCTACTAGCGAGGCAAGAGCTTGTGCTTTGTCGGGATCAACAAAGTGATGCCTTAGTCCTTCAAGGGCAGGTTTGCATTCGTTATGAACAAGTACTGTGGCACGGGTAACGCCTTGCTCTTTCAGGCGTTCTATGCGGCGGTTCTGCCTTTGCAGTGCTGTTGCGTCGGTTGTCATATTTATTTTTCTCCGTGAACATTCACGGAGTTTAGCTATGTGGGAGGGATACCGTCAACTTCCGTGAATGATCACGGAAATGAAAGCATTGAAGATGCCCGACTAAGGTCATCTTCAACGAAAAAACAATAACTCATTCTTGAGCTGGGCCAATGATAGGGGCAGGAAAGACAATCTTGTCAGTGATACGAGTCTCAAACACCGGTAAGGGAACCGGCTTTCCTCCCGTCAACCCTTCAACCGACCGCTCAAGAGTGGTGTACCTGACCTCATCCCGCACGATACGTCTACGTTTCTGGCCTTCAACCTCTTCAAAACGAACAACAAACCATGCAATGTCTGCATTGGAGATATCCGCTACGTTATCCATTTCTCCGATTGAATCGAAGAAAGCTCGATCAACGACAACGGCCATTTTCTTACCCCATCGTCGTAGAGTTGGAACTTTGATTTGAAGCTGTGGCATCAAGCGTTTCGGGCCACTGCTTCGGTAATCGGGACGGCGACGACCTGCCGGGAAAATAACCCAATCTACAGATGGATCGTTGAAGGCCTCAAACTCACCCTTCATGGCGTTACCGCTGAAGTAAACAGCTTGAATTTCAAGAGCTGCCCAATTCATTGGGGCACCATCTGGCGTTTTGGAGCTAACCAAAACCATGTCGATGCGTCCTACGTCATCGCCACCCTCGCTGTCAGTCGAAGCGCCGGCTTCAAGAAAGCCAACTTCACCAACAAGCTGCGGGTCTGGGTCACCAAGGATTGTTTCTCCTACCCACTTGAACACATCAAGCTCATCGTGGAAGCGATATGGACAAGTGGCGCGGATATCCCCTTGCTTACCCTCAACAGGGACACCTACTGCTCGTCCGTTGTCTTGGTGTGTATCGTAGGAGTAGAGGCGGAGTGAGCAAACTCCGCCATCCTTGGAGCAGATAGCGTCTTGTTTGCGAGCTTGGAAGGGACAGGGTTGTGGAGTTCGCTCTTTCTTCGGTTTAAGGACTTCGGCCGCAAGTTGCCGGCGCTCCCCAGCGGAAAGCTGTGTCAAATTGAAGCCGAACCATTCCCCAATTCCGAATCGAGGCGTTATGTCTTTGGGTTTTTTTGCCATAGTTCCCTAAAATACCATAATGGGGCGGTATGAGGTCTACGTGGCCAAGCCTGAATTGTGTGTGAAGCCAGACAAGATCCCGTAAATGATCTTGATCGGATCCTCAGATCCGGCGTAACCTGCTCGCCAGAAACAAAAAACCCACCGTAAGGTGGGTTATTTGCCCGGATATCTTCGGTTTGGCGACCTTAGAACCCGGTGGGTAACAGCTTCGAGCAGGAAGCGGATACCGTTAAGTACCCCCTCAGTTTAGCCGCGTGCGGCCCACTGTTCAAGTATCAAACCCCTGCTCGAACCCTGTTACCAAAGGCTTTCACCTTTGGCGCTTTGTCGTATTCGCTCGGATTGGACGCAAGTGATTGTTGCCGTAGCGGGTGTGAAGGTCGGGCAGAACGGGGAAATCTCACATACTGCCCAAGCGTGCAATCGCGCACCACAGCCTCCCAGGGCTCGCAACCCTGGGGCATCTGCAAGTAGAGCGTAACGGGGAACCAACCACGGCCAGCTCTTAAAAAACGGCGCGGCAGCCCGACCAACAGGCGGGGGCTAAAGCAGAGTGCAGCGGGACGGGGTGTGTTCTCTGGAGCGCGTGAGAGGGAGCTGCCGCAAGCAGTCTCGATAGTCCGGAGCAAGGCGAGCTTATCCTGTAAAAGACCCTAAATCGATGTGGGTCTGTAGGAGGGCTCTCCTATCTTGAAGCGCAGCGAAAGATAGGAGAGCCCGGCAAACTGCGGCGGCTTGCCAACATCCTTTTCGCCCGTTTTTTTGCTTCCCCAGGGCACGCATTATCACTCCCCTTTGAGCCTTTTTTGCCCCCCACTGGTTACCTACTCTCGAAGCCATCCAATTACAGTCACTGTTACTTTAAATAGTCTCGCCAACAGGTGGTTACAACCTATTCCGGCTATGTCAAACTTGACTCTAAGCCAGCATACACAGAGGGCCCTTAGCCGCTTCGCGTCTTCGGTTCCTCTGTGAAGCTGGTTCAGGGGCGTGCCGCCCCCGAAACCCCCTGCTTCCACCGCCCCGAAAAACCCCGTTCCGGGCTTTCCCAGGTCGGCAGACAGGAGAGGGATATGGTCACAGTTACCGTAATTGAGGTGATCGGATGAAGGACGAACGAGACGACCAGACGCTGGACTTGTTGCCAAGTGGCAAGCGCCGAGGTCGGCCACCTACCGGCAAGGCGTTGAGCCCTGCCGCCAAGCAAGCTGCTTACCGCGCACGGCAACGGGAAAAAACGGTCACTGTTACCTTAAATCGTCCAGATTGTGGCGAGCTGGAGATCTTCCTGCGGAACCTACGGGATGGCCGCACCTCTACCCTTGCCCCCGAGGTGGTGGCCAGGCTGCATGAGGCTGTGCAGTCAGCATGGCGGGGGCAGCTTCATTCCGGTAACGGTGACCAGAAATGACCCCGGCCAAACGTGAACGGGTGATCAAGATCCGGGTCACCGACGAGGAATTTGCCCGGCTCAAAGGCTTGAGTGGCGATGAACGGCTGGCCGAATGGATGCGGAGCCAGTGTCTTGGGCACGACAAGGCAGCCGGTCGGCGGCGCACGCCAGTACCCAAAGCCGACCCGGCCTTGTTGCGGCAGTTAGCCGGGATCGGCAACAACCTCAATCAGGTGGCTCGGCGGGTGAACAGCGGTGAATGGGGGGCGGTTGAACGTGTCCAGGTGATCGCTGTGCTGATGGCAATGGAGCGTGCTTTGCAGGCCCTGTCTGTCCCCTCAACGGAGGTAACGTGATGAACGAATGCGGCGTAGCCGAGTATGACTACACCCTGATCCGGTTGCCCGGCGAACAGGGGTGGAGCTTGCGGTTGTTGAAGGACGGCCAGGAGATCAGCGGGGAGGTTTACCAGGAGCACGATGAAGCGCTCAGTGTGGCCACCGTCTGGCTGTGCAGCGAGTCATGATCGTTAAATTTCATGCCCGTGGCGTGGGGCGCGGTAGCGGCCCGGTCGATTACCTGCTGGGGCCGCAGCGGGATCGGGAGGGGGCGACCCTTGACCGTGGCGATCCGGGTCTCATCGAGGCGCTGATCGACAGTAGCCCCTACGCCAAGAAGTACACCAGCGGCGTGCTGTCGTTCCAGGAAGCGGATTTGCCCAGGGAGGACAAGGACAAGTTGATGGACAGCTTCGAGCGTGCGTTGTTGCCGGGGCTGGATCGGGATCAATACGCCTGTCTGTGGGTGGAGCACCGGGACAAAGAGCGGCTTGAGCTCAACTTCGTGATCCCGAATATCGAACTGCTGAGTGGCAAGCGGCTGCAACCCTATTTCGACCGGGCAGACCGGCCCCGCATCGATGCGTGGAAGGTGGTGGTCAACGCCCAGTTGGGTTTGCATGACCCGGATGATCCTTTGAACAAACGGGCATTGATGACCCCCCGAAACTTGCCAAAAGCCAAGCAGGACGCGGCTCAAGCGATCACCGATGGTCTGCTTTCACTGGCGGCAGCCGGTGAGCTGGCCGATCGGGGAGACGTGGTGGCCACGTTGAAGCAGCATGGCTTTGAGGTGGTGCGGGAGACCCGCAAGAGTATCAGCATTGCCGACCCGGAAGGGGGGCGGAATATCCGGCTAAAAGGGGCCCTGTATGAGCAAGATTTTAGAGCTGGCCAAGACCTTCGAAGAGAGCTCGAAGCAGCAGGCGAGCGATATCGAAACGAGCGTGAAGAACGCGTTCGAGCCGCACGAGAAAGCTATTCTCGCGGCGTTGGACTCAAGCGCTCTGAGATTGAACGCCGCTATCGACGCCCAGAGCCGGAGGTGGGGCTGGCTGGTGTTGAAGGGGTGGGTCTTTCCGTTGATTGGAGTGGCGTTTCTGCTGGGGATCAGCTGGGTCGTGGTGTGGTACCAGGGCAGGGTCATCGCCGAGAACTGGGTAGAGATCTCACGCCAGAACAAGACATTGGAGCAGTTGGCAGCGAAGGGCGGAAAATTGGAACTGTCGACGTGCGGCAAGGATCAGCGGCTGTGCGTGAAGATGGACTTGAAGGAGTTGGCCTATGGTCGCGAAGAGGAATCAGAGAGAGGGGAATATCCCTGGAGGATCCCGGAGGGGTACTGAATGACGGAACTAGAGCGGCAGTTATTGAAAGCGTTAGAGAGCTTGGAAGGCGGGTACAGAGCGCAGCACGTGGCCTGGGAGAACGCCTACAGCGATTTGCGGCGGATGTTCGAGGCCACCTCTACCGAGAACCGGGCATTGCGAGAGAGCGTGGGGAGCTTGAGCAAGCAGGTGTTGCACTTGAGCGGTCAAGTCGAGACATTGAGCCAAAAATTGAAGCCCTGAACATTGAGCTGGAGCCGCGGCGTAGCTCTATGAGCCTCGGGCGGGAGTATCGAGAGTATGGTGACAGGGAGTACGGTGATTGAGTGGGGTCAGTGGGCCCTACTTCATTGTTGATGCCCCTGTTACCCCATGATAAGGATTTAGTTGGCCACATTTTTGCTGAACGTTGTGAGCTAAGAGGTAAGTCTTTATTTGTTAAGGATAAAAAATATAGACCGAAGCCATGACCAGAATAAGTGCTGGACCTCCTTTAGTTAAACCGTTATGATCAGCCCACGAAATTTTTTTGGTGAAAGAAATGTTGCAGCGCACAAAGAATAGGTTGGACATCAATACATCTACTTTGTTTAATGCGGATTGTTTATCCGTTCTAAAGCGTATGGATGATGAATCAATAGACCTTATTGTTACCTCTCCACCTTATGCTGATCAGAGAAAGAATACATATGGCGGGGTAAATCCTGATGAATATGTTAGCTGGTTCCTTCCAATTGCTAAGGAGCTACTAAGGGTTCTGAGACCAACCGGCTCTTTTGTCCTTAACATTAAGGAAAAGGTTGTTAATGGTGAAAGGCATACATATGTTCTTGAGCTGATTATAAAAATGAGGGAGCTCGGATGGCTATGGACAGAGGAGTACATGTGGCACAAAAAAAACAGTTTCCCTGGTAAATGGCCTAATAGATTTAGAGATTCTTGGGAGCGTTGCTTGCACTTTACAAAAAGCAAAAAGTTCCATATGTATCAAGATGCAGTTAAAGTTCCTATGGGGGATTGGGCTAATAGCAGGCTGAAAAATTTAAGTGATACAGATAAGCGAAGGGATGAATCAAAAGTTGGAAGTGGATTTGGTAAAAAAATAGAAAACTGGAAAGATCGTAAAATGGCGTTGCCATCTAACGTGCTACATCTGGCCACGGAGTGCTCAAATAAAAGCCATAGCGCAGCCTTTCCAGAGAGCCTACCTGCTTGGTTTATCAAGCTGTTCACTCAAAGTGGTGATGTGGTGCTAGACCCGTTCTCTGGCTCCGGAACCACAATGAAGGTTGCTCAAGATCTTGGGCGCATAGGGATTGGCATTGAGTTGCTGGGAGAGCATTGTCTTGTTAGTGCTGAGCGAGTTAATTTGTCAAAAAAAGAAAAAAATGGATTTGTTGTTTTTGAGGGGGCTCAATGATTGATTCTGCAACAATATCAGATTTTATTGTTTCCAATGTAGATGGTGATTTTCATAAAAAGAAGGAACTTAAAATAAGCAGTTTAAAACTCGTTGACATAACAAAGAGAAAGAATCCTTATTTGTTTAAAGCAAAGGGGATGAATAATGCTAGTGACTTAATTAAGTCTATCATGGATGCCACGGTTTCTTCTGGCGAGGAAACTGTCTTTGGTAATTTCATGGAGAAAGTTGCAATTTTTACATGCTCTCAAGCATTAGGTGGTAGGAAATCAAGTGCTACTGGTATTGATCTTGAATTTGAAAGAGGTGGTGTTAAATATCTTGTTAGCATAAAGTCTGGGCCTAACTGGGGTAATTCATCTCAAATAAAGAAAATGAAGGATAATTTCTTGTTGGCCAAGAAGGTTTTAGGAACATCTGGCGGCATGAGTTCGCAATCAATTTTTTGTGTTGAAGGTTGCTGTTATGGGTATGAGTCTTCTCCAGACAAAGGAACACACATTAAAATGTGTGGAGAGGATTTTTGGGGGTTTATTTCAGATGGCAATTCCAATCTATATAAAGATATAATCGAGCCTTTTGGTCGAACTGCTAAAGAAAGAAATGAAGAGTTGCAACTTCTTATTGATGCCAAATTGAATTTATTTACCGCTGAGTTTGTTTCTAAATACTGCAATCAGTTTGGGGTAATTAACTGGGAGTTACTTGTACAAGATAATTCTGGCTCCAGGGCTGGCTCTAACAAGCCTTGGTGATTTTTAATTTATTGATAGGAATAGCTTTTTGTTTTTTGAGTGGTGCCCATTCGGCTATGATGTGACCTGGTTTACACATAGAGGAGTAACCAATGGCCTGTATCATTGCCGGTTGCCGTAACCCGGCGACAAATAATTTTTCTGTAAGGCTTCGCCGAGAAGACACTTCGGCTATTTGGGCACCAAACACAGAGGCGTTTATCTGTGACGAGCATGCGGCTTGTGGTTTTAATGTCGAGGTTCAGCTTTCTCTTCGCCAAGATCATCAGCTTGAGACGGCTGTATCGGCTGGGGGGACTGTTGCGCGGCGTAGAACTCCGATAACGAATATGCCGTAATCAAGACAGGATCCTTTTCCATATCTTCGGATCCTTCATTAAAACGCGCTATGGCGCGTTTTTTGTTCCAGCAATGGAAATGCTATGGGTTAGGTGGCGAGTGAGCTCTACGCTCGTTCTGTGAGGTTCGTATTCTAAATGATCTTGATCAGATCATCTGATCAAGCGTAACCTGCCCACCAGAAAACAAAAAACCCACCTATCTAGGCGGGTTCTTTGCCCGGTGTTCCTCGGCTTGCCGGCCTTGGAATCCGGTGGGTAACAGCTTCGGTGAGAGGAAGCAGATACCGTAAAGCACCCCCTCAGTTTAGCCGCGCGCGGCCTGCTGTTCAAGTATCAAATCCTCTCCGAACCCCTGTTACCAAAGGCTTTCACCTTTGGCGCTTTGTCGTATTCGCTCGGATTGGACGCAAGTGATTGTTGCCGTAGCGGGTGTGAAGGTCGGGCAGAACGGGGATATCTCACATACTGCCCAAGCGTGCAATCGCGCACCACAGCCTCCCAGGGCTCGCAACCTTGGGGCATCTGCAAGTAGAGCGTAACGGGGAACCAACCACGGCCAGCTCTTAAAAAACGGCGCGGCAGCCCGACCAACAGGCGGGGGCTAAAGCAGAGTGCAGCGGGACGGGGTGTGTTCTCTGGAG
>Ga0183096_1002966_pt1 | contig 10984 bp, 9 predicted proteins | sample Biomet5_FD_127791 | JGI IMG/M metagenome (GOLD analysis project Ga0183096, IMG submission 127791) | Microbial communities from bioreactor (seeded with sewage sludge) at LBNL, California, USA - Biofuel metagenome 5 (version 2) (version 3) | ecosystem: Engineered > Bioreactor > Anaerobic >...
TCAACTACAGCTCAGCTATCCAAAGCGGATTCCTCACCTCCATCTCCCTCTGTCTGGACGAGAAAAACATCATCACGCAGAACGTCTCCAGAACGATTGACGATGACACAGTAGCGGCCTTGTACCGATCCTCCCTTGGCTCAACAGGCAAAACAAGGACCGTCCATTCGCCTTCCCCCGATTCCAAGGATATCTTTTTCATCTATCCCCTCACCGTCTTCGGCTCCGGCAAAGGAACCGTCACCATCGTCATCGCCGCCTCCCGACAGTTCCTTACGCAGAAGTACCAGACGCTTCTCACACCTTACGAACATGCATCCTATTCTCTTTCCGGACCTAACGGTCTCTCCCTTGCCTCTTCCCTTTTTCCCCAGAACGGCAAGAAGTATGAAACAAAGGACACCATTCTCGACGGACAATTCACCTCCATGATCTCCATACCGGAAAAGCAACTGACCAGAACAATCGACAGACCACTCTTGCGCTATATGCTGCTCTTCCTCGCCGTCCTCCTCTCCATCGTCCTTGTCAGCTACCTCTTCGCCTCCCGCATCACCCTCTTCTCCAATGACTTCTCCAAGCACCTCAGGAAAGTCGGTGAAGGTGACTTCTCCGTGACCTTCCCTCCCTATGGGGACGAGGACATCGACCGCATCGGACGGACCTTCAACATCATGACGGGAGAAATCAACAACCTCGTCGAAGGCGTCTACAAGAAGCAGCTTCTCATCCAGCAGATGGAGATCAGGCAACTCCAGTCCCAGATGAACCCGCACTTCCTCTTCAACGTCCTTTTCTCCATCAGCGTGAAGGCGAAAGAGGACGGGGACGAGACCCTCTACCAGATGGTCCATTCCCTGACGGTCCTCCTCAAAGGCAGCCTCTCCACGAAAGAGGAGAACGAAGTGACCATCGCCGAAGAGAAGGAGTACGTCGAAGCCTATCTGAAAATCCAAGAGATAAGGTTCGGGGAACGGCTCTCCCACTCTTTCTCCATCCCCGAAGGAATTCTTGGTTATTTGTGCCCCCGGCTCAGTTTGGAACCGCTGGTGGAAAACGCCGTCATCCACGGCATCGAACCGCTTTCACGTCCGGGACATGTTACCGTATCGGGAACCGTCAGCGGCGACGCACTCCGCCTCTCCGTCATCGACGACGGAGAAGGATTCGACCCTTCCCGCCCGGCAGGTGTCGGCGAAGGGAAATCGAACCATATCGCGCTTACGAACCTCAGGGAACGCATCAGGCTGCTCTATGGACCTGCATACGGACTTGAGATCGATTCCGCTCCGAGCAAAGGATGCAGGGCCACCATCATATTGCCGATACGACAAAGGAGGATCTCATGAAACTGCGTATTCTGGTCGTCGACGACGAGAAGATCATCAGGGAAGGCATCTCATTTCTGACCGACTGGGAGAAACTGGACTGTGTCCTTTCTGCCACCGCCTCTGACGGCAGGGAAGCCATCACCTACTTGGAAACACACAGAGACACCATCGACGTGGTCATCTCCGACATCAGGATGCCGGACATCGACGGAATTGGCGTCGCCCTATATGTGAGCGAGCACTGTCCACTCACCAAGACCATCATCCTGACCGCCTATACCGATTTTTCCTATGCCCAGAAAGCCATCCGTTACGGAGTGACCGACTTCATCCTGAAGAATGACCTCACCGAGAGGATGCCCTTCGCCATCGGGAAAGCCCGAAAACAATTGGAAGAGAAAATGGCACAGGACAAACAGAAAGAAACGGAGACGACTCTGATGGAAAAGAACAGGGAAACGATCTATGAGAATACCATGAGAAACGCCGTGCTCGGCCTTCCCTCCCCAGCTATGGAGGATGCCATCCCCTCGTTCCACATCGTCGCCATCTGTGAAGTCATCCCCAGCCAAACCAATGACATCAAACTGCTGCTCACCCTCACCTTCCACGCCTTCCGTACCGTCATGGCGAAGATCAGCGACGGAGTGTTCGCCCTCCTCTGCTTCACTGACAGCCAACACAAGATTGTGGAAGGGTTTGCCCAAATCGCACAGAAACTGCAGGAAACGGACCACTCCATCCACCTTCTCTCGGCCTGCAGCAGGACAAACAGGAACCTCTCCGCCCTCTCGCAGACAACAAAAGAGGCGTTGGAGAATCTCCACGGATTGTCGCTGACGGGAACAGGAGAAGCATCCTTCCCGCAAGACGCAACGCTTCGGGACAAGATACTCTCCAGTATCCAGGAGCTGGACAAAGGCGCCTTCACCTCAACGCTTCGAAGGATGAGCGACAGCACGATGCCATTTGAGGAACTCCGTCTGGAATACCTGCGGCTCTTCTCCACCATCTCCGGAACCTTCGCTCCCTGCGCTGTCGACGAGGACAAGGGATACCTCGCTTCCCTGCAGAAAGCACAGAGCAGGATGAACCTCCATTCCCTGATGGAGAAATACGGCATGGCCGCCATCAACAGCAGGATTCCCTTTGTACAGGTCTCCAGTCCGCTGATACGCAGCGTCAACCTTTATCTGCAACAGCACTTCCGAGAGCCCATCAACCTGCAGACCGTCGCCTACCATTTTCATGTCAGTGACGGCTATCTCAGCAGGCTCTACAGGAAAGAGACCGGCGTCTCAATCCTCCAGACCCTCACCGATATCCGTCTCCGTGCGGCGAAGAGCATGCTCAGTGACCCTACGGTACGCATATCAGACATCGCGGAATCGACAGGATTCTCCGACTCCACCTATTTCTCCCACCTGTTCCAGAAAGAGACCGGTTATGCGCCACGAGATTGGCGGAAGAAAGCGGGAGAAGTCAAGTTTTGACAGAAAAGAACAAGTTTTCCCAAGTGACAAATGACCGTTTCCATGCTCTTTCCCTTTCTTTATCTTTCTTGGCTCGTTTTTTTCACAAGTAATGACAACTCTTTACGATGGAAGGAACAAGAAGAACAGGAGACAATGAAAGCATGGAAATGGAACTTTCCAAAAGGAGTCTTTCATGAAAAAAGGAATCGCCATCACACTCACTCTCGCGCTTGCCCTCACATCCCTTTTCGCCCAAGGCGGAAAAGAAGAGAAAACGGCTGTGAAGAGCGGCATCATTGAAATCTCGTACCCGACCTATCGTGTCGGAACGAACGTCACCGCAGGGTACACCAAAGTGCTGATCGACAGTTTCAACGAGCACTTCGCCGGCAAGTACAAGCTGGTCGTCGAAGAGCTTCCGAGCGACGTCGCCTACCAGGAGAAGATGTCCATCCTCGCCACCACCAACGACCTGCCTGACATCGTCGAAGGCAAGGGACCGGTGATGGATCTCGCCATCAGGAACGGACAGGCCGTCGACCTGACCCCGTTCTTCGCAAAAGATCCCGTCTTCAAGGAAGAAGTCGGGGACGCGGCCATCGCCAGCAACACCATCGGAGGGAAAATCTACGGCGTGCCACCGGAAAACCAGTGCTTCGGCTACTTCTACAACAAGGAGATGTTCCAGAAAGCGGGCATCACACCGGCAAAGACCTGGGATGAATGGATGACCAACTGTGAGAAGCTGAAGGGAATCGGCGTCATTCCGCTCACCTTCTTCACCGGAGAAAACTCCTGGACGACCCAGAACGTGCTCGTCTCCATCATCGGCACCCAGAACGCCGAATCCAACAAGATGATGAACTCCCAGGAGAAGATCAAGGATTGGAACAAGAGTGAGGTGGTGAAAGGTCTCACCATGATCCAGGAAATGTTCCAGAAATACTGCGCGAGCGACGCCATCGGCGGTGTCTACGCCAATGAGGCGAACTACTTCCTGCAGGGGAAAGCGGCCATCATGCCCAACGGCTCCTGGATGATCCCTGACTTCTCCAATCCGGACAAGGCCATTCCCGGACTCGCCGACAAGATCGGGGTCGCCATGTTCCCGAACGACGGCATGATCGCCAACTACGACTACGGCTACATGATCTGCACCAAGGATCCCGCCAAGCTTGACGCATGCTGGGAAGTGATCAAATGGTTCAACGACGCCAAAGCCCAGAAGATCAAACTGGAAGTGGGCGGCTCGTTCCCCATCGGCACAAAAGTGGAGATCACCGAGGAGTTCAAGGCGAAGAACCCGCTCATGGGAGAACTCGTCAACCTGCTCGGACAGGCCAAATACACCTACAAGACGATGAACAAGCTTGCCTATCCGAACTTGGTCTATGACGGTTTCCAGACCATCTATCCTGAGCTGATCTATGGAAAGATCACAGCGAGAGAGATGGTGGTGAAAATGAACGACATCTCCCACAAGAACTGAGAAAAGGAGGCCGAGCCGTGAAAAGATCCGTCAATTACGCATTGTACATCCTGCCTACCCTGCTGTTGTTCCTTGTGGTCTATGCGGTGCCGCTTGTCGTCCTCGTCGGGACATCGTTCTGCTCGTGGAAGACGGGAGGACACCTCACCTTCAACGGCCTCGGCAACTACATCCAGATCATCGCCCATGACGATGTGTTCCAGGCAGGACTGAGGAACAACGTCATCTGGATCCTGCTCCAGGCGACCGTCAACGTCGCCATAGGCGTCATCTTCGCCCTGGTCCTGTTCAGGAAGCCGTTCTACTGGAAGTTCGCCCGGACCGTCTACATGATCCCGAGCATCATCTCCAGCGCGGCGATGGGCATGCTGTTCGTCTGTGTGTTCAACCCTGAGTTCGGCATGGTGAACAACATCGTCCGTCTCTTCAACCCGACCTTCAATCAGAACTGGTTCATGTCGTACGACACCGCATTCGCCACCGTCACCTTCACCTGGCTTCCCTATGCGGGCATGGTGATGCTCCTGATCCTGACGGAAGCGACCTCCATCGACCGGTCCATCATCGAAGCCGCCATCGTCGACGGCGCCGACCGGCTCCAATTGAACCTCCGCATCATCCTGCCGCTTCTGAAGAACATCATCGGCACCTGCGTCATCCTGGAATCGACATCCATGCTGAAAAAGCTTGACATCATCATGCTCACCACGAGGGGCGGCCCAGGCTCCACCACGATGAACCTGCCGATGTTCATCTACAAGACGGCAATGGTGGAGAACAATTTCGGACTTGCCAACACGGCGGGCGTCCTGCTCACCCTGCTGGGATGCCTGACGGTGCTTCTCATCAACAAGATCTTCAGTGTCGGAAAGGAGGAATCATGAACCACCTGGAACAAACCATCGATGAGAGGCCAAACAGAGGCTACAGGGCATTGCTCGCTCTGCTCTCGGTCCTCTCCGTCCTGTTCGTGCTCTTCATCTTCGTCATCTCCCTCGGGCCGCTCCTCTGGGTCTTCATCTCGTCGTTCAAAAGCAACACGGAGATACTTTCCAGTGCGCTGACGCTCCCGACGAAGTGGTCCCTGAAGAATTATGCCATGGCCTTCAAGCTAGCCCCGATCGCCAACTTCTATGGCAACAGCGTGATCGTGGCGGTCTCTACGACCATCCTCAACGTCGTCGCGCTCTCCATGTCCTCCTATGTGCTGGCACGGTTCGCCTTCCGCCTCCGAGGGTTTCTGAAGAACCTGTTCGGCATGGCGCTCCTGATCCCCGCCGCGGCCATCATGCAGCCGCTCTACCTGAACATGAAGACGCTGGGCTTCTACGACACGCTCCTCGGCCTGGTCGTCTGCTACGCAGCCTTCAGCCTCCCAGTCACCATGTACATCATGATGAGCTACTACCTGACCATTCCGAAAGAGCTGGAGGAAGCCGCTCTGATCGACGGCGCAGGATTCAACCAGACTTTCTGGAAGATCATTTTCCCGCTGGCGAAACCGGCCATGGCGACAAGCGGAGTCCTTGCCTTCATCGGCGCATGGAACGAGTTCCAAATCGCCATGATATTGACGAGCAGCACGTCGAAGCGTACGCTTCCCATCGCCCTGCTCTATTTCAAGAGCCAGTTCGCAAGTGATTACGGTGCGATGTTCGCGGCGACCATGGTCGTGGTCATCCCCAGCATCGTCGTCTTCATCCTGATGCAGAAACAAGTCGTATCCGGCCTTGTCGCCGGTGCGGTGAAAGGATAACCCATGCAGAAACATATCATCGATTTCACGTACAGCCCGGATGTCGTCCAGAGTTGCATCTCGCTCGTCGACGACCCCTACAAGACCATCGTCAGGGAAGACGGCAGCCTGAACTACCTCTGGGAAGGGGACGCCAACCAGTTTGAGGACGGCACCACCGTGCCCTGCGGCAAAAGGATCATCAACCGGCAGGAAGCGAACCTTGCCTTCCGCTACCGCTTCCTCCCCCGCTTCTCCCACAGGGACACCCTCATCACCCATGGCCAGGAGTACGGCGACGCAAGGGAAGCGCTCGTCACCACGAGTGACACCTACGAGGGCACCATCTTCTCCTGGACAATTTTCGCCTATCAGACAAAAGACGGAAGCAGGATGGACATCATCCGCTACCGCCTGGAAGCGAGAAAAGGATTCGGCCGGGCTTACAGCGCCGTCTATCTGGAAGAACTTGGGGATCCCGCCTCCCCTTCCTGGACACGAAAGGAAGGAAACGACGCCTATCTCCTTCCGAACCTCCAGTCAAAGACACCACCCCCCATCGTCTTCGCCACAAAAGGGAATGGGAAGGAACTGTATGAAGGAGAGGTGCGGGAAGGTGCGTTCGCACTCCTCTACAGCGGGAAACTTGATGAGGATTCCTTTACATTGGAGTATGCGAAGAAAGCGGAACAGTGGTGCCATGCCTACTGGCAGGACATCCACCCGTTCCTTCACACCTTTCGCATCCCCGACAAAAGCGTCCAGCAGATGGTCGACGCGGCGGGACGGAACATCCTCCAGGCACGGGAGACCGTGGACGGCATCAAGGAATTCCATGTCGGGCCGACCATCTATCGGGGACTCTGGGTCGTCGACGGCTACTACTTCGGCGAATGCGCCTACATGATGGGACGCGACGACGAGGCGTTTGCCCTGCTGCTCGCCATCCTCAGACGGCAGAAACCGGACGGATCCATCCGCATCCTCCCCGACCACCACAAGGAGACTGCGGTCGCCATCTCCAACATTGTCAGGCAATGCGAGCTGCATAACGACGACGAAAGGCTCAAGGAGCTCTGGCCGACCATCGTCCGTGGATACGAACATCTGAAGAAGATGAGCGACGCATCATTGAAACTCCCAGAGGATTACCCGGCACGAGGACTCTTCCCGCCCTGCTTCGGCGACGGCGGCATCTACGGACCGGAAGCGGAATACACCACACCGATGAACGTCATCCTCGGCATGCGGGACGCGGCAAGAGCGGGAAAAAGGCTTACCCTTCCCAAAGCGGATGCGATCGAAGAATTTGCGGACAATCTGATGGAGACCATGAGGAAATGCATCAAGCGTGATACAAAACTGACCGAAGAGGGCATTCCCTATCTTCCCCTCAGCATGGCGAGCACCCGCACCTACCGGCCTCAGGCGGGGTCGGCGACCATCGCGCGTGTGGCGTTCCATGAGGAATTCGCAATGGACGACCCCGTCGTCACGAACCTGCTCCGCCTCTGCGATTCCCTGGATGACGAGGAAGGCATCCCATGGGGAACCGGATGGCGTTCCGACGAGAGCATCTATGTCTATGCAAGTGTCCGGTTCGCCCAACTGTTCCTTGCCGCCGGAAACGAAGAAAAGGCTGTCGATTATCTCTACGCTTTCGCCAACCATGCCTCAAGAAGCAGGGTCTGGAGAGAAGAACAACCGCTCAAAAGCACCCACAGCAGTGACATCTGCGGAGACATGCCCCACAACTGGGCATCGGTCGAGTTCATCAGGCTCGTGCGGAATCTGGTGCTCTTGGAACGCAACGACGGCATTCTGCTTCTTCCGGGGCTTCCCGATGAATGGCGTCCTGAAAAGGACAATGATCTCCGCTTTGAGCAGACCCCGACCAAGTTCGGCAAGATCGACCTCATCCTGAAAAAGACACAAACAGGCTTCCACCTCTCCTACCACAGGGAGAAGGGAAACCAGGAACCGGTCTTCGTGCTGCTGCACTGGAAAAGGGAGATTCCTTCCCTTCAAAAGGCGGAAGGGAAAGCGGAGTGGTGGAAAGTTGAAGGAGACCTGGAGATTGACCTCAGTTGAGGGAATAGCGCATCGAGCAACGCCAGGCGCCACCGGGGGAAAGCTCCTGGTGGCCATCTTTGCGGTTGAGACCGTTCACCATGCCGCTCTGCGGTTCGGCGCAGAAGAAACCGGAACCGGAAAAGAGCACCCACTCATGGAATGTTTCGGAGACGGTGAAACGGATGCCGTCCACCACCGCATGATGTTCCCCGATGGGATAGCACCCGGAGTACTTCACCCCTCTCGGGTCACATCCGGAGGACAACGCACGGTCCGCATCGTCAAGCAGGATCTTCCGTCCCGTCGGAAGGAATCGGCCATCCCGTTCCCATTTCTCCGCACGGCGAAGCGACACGAATGACGGATCATGGAACGTCGTGTGGAACCCCAAGACGAACGGCATGTCGCCGTCCCCTGTGTTCTCCACGGTGACTTCATCGAGCAATCCCTCCTTCGTCAGAGTGAACCTTCTCGTCAGGACACACGGGAATGGATAGAGCGAACCATCCTCCTCATGACGGAGCGTCAGACGATCGGAACTTTTCTCCACAACAGAAAACGGAGCATGGTAGAGTTCCCCGTGAAGGTTGTTGCAACGGGACGGCTCACTCAATGGAAGATGGTACTCCGTGCCTTGGAACAGAAAGGCTCCTCCATCCGTCCTGTTCGGAGGCAACAGCAGGGGAGATCCATGGACGAACGGGGACGAGAGGAGTTCCTGTTCCGCCATGCTTTCAAGGAGTATCGGTGTTCCCCCATGGCGAAGAGAGACGAGATCGGCTCCGAAATCGGGGACGACAACAGCCGTCCAATCCCCGTTCTTCAACGTCACGCTTTGCATAAGGGCTCCCCTTTGTCGTCACAGAACTCCGTCACGTTTTGTTTTCCCTTGAGAAGGCAGACTGCGTCCCCACGGAGCGCCGCGTCGTCGATATGCTCCGCCTGACGCACTTCCGTGTCAAGAATCTCTTCCAACGGAGGAATGATGAATGCGCTGGACCGGGCGATCTGTCCACCAAGCACGACGGAAGAACGGAATGATTCCGGTACATATTACTTGAGCACAAGGGCGATGTTCCGTCCCACTTCCCGAAACACCTCCCGGGCATCCTCATCACCTGTGTCCGCCCGCTCCCCGATCTCCTTCACGTCAAGGAGAGCGGAAGAGCCACTCCGCTTCCGGTAGTCGGCACGCATGGCGCGCCGGGAGATGGAATCCTCGACGATGCCATCCAGAAACGGCTTTCCCCAGAGAGAGAGGGCTGGACGCTGGTCACGCCCGATGCACACCTTTCCATCCTTTGCCATGGCAAAGCCGAAACCGGTGCCTAGCATGATGCCCGAACAGGTCTCATGTCCCCGCAATGCTCCGTCACTCATCTCCCCAAGGAGAAATGCCGTCGAGTCATGCAGGTAGAGCGGCTCGACGCCAAGCGAAGAGAAGAGCGGCGTGATGCTCCTTCCTTTCATGGAGACGAACTTGTGCTCCATCATCGGGATGCCGGCCTCATAGTCGAACGGCCCGGGAAAGCAGATGCCGGCACGGCTGAACGGCAGGGAAAATCCCCTCGCCTTCGTGACGACATTCCCCAGCGCCTGCAAGAACAGCTCCGGCGCCCCCTCGCTGTGGGCAGGCTCTTCCCCGACCGTCTCCTTGACGATCGCCCCACTCCCGTCCGCCATCGCATATTTGATGAAGGTTCCACCCACATCCAGCACAAGAAATGATTCCATGACCAGGCCTCCAGCAAAACTTATTTTCATTTATTACTGTACTACATAAAACTAATATTGTCTAATGGAACAAACCATGCTACGATGCAGCCATGTATGAACTGAAAAACGGAATTCTGATCCATGGAGGCAAGAAGGAACTTGCCATCGGGCAATCCTACTACGCCTCCTACCATCCGGAAAAGGTTCCCGTCCCGGAAGGCGGGGACAGGCTCGCAGAGATGAGGAAAGACCTGAAAGAGATGAAGAGGGAGGGGTTCAACCTCTGCAGGATGGCATCCCTCGGCGACATCAAGCGTGGCGATGACGGTTCCGTCTCCCTCTCCTTCCCTCTCTGTGATGCCTTCTGCGCCCTGACGGAGGAAGAGGATATGGCCGCCATGGTCAGGCTGGAGGGCTACAGCGTCAACCTGGGGAACTATCCCGACACCGACATGGTGGACGAGAACGGAAAGGTCATGCCGTTCCAATGGTCCTGGTTCGTCCGATGCTGCCTGAACCATCAAGGCATCCTTGAGGACAACAGGGACGCCACGAGGGAAAGCGCACGGCATTACGCCTCGTTCCCATCCGTCGTCTCGTTCCAGATCTACAACGAGCCCGCCTATCCGTCGAAAGGGCTCTATGACTACCACCCCGCCACCATCAAGGCATACCAGGCGTTCATGAGACAGAAAGGCGTGGACTATCCCATCCCCCACGAGAGACCGGATGCGGGGGAGGATCCCGCGCCATGGATATCCTGGAGGCTCTTCCAGCAAAAGCGGATGAACGATTTCCTCTGCGACCTCTCCCTTGAGGCGAAAGCGGGATACGCCAAGGCGGAGACGCTCACCTGCTACCTTGGCTCCCCCTTCAAATACGGAGCGGCCGTCAGAGGATGCGACTACTTCCGGTGCGCCGAGACGATGGACATCGTGGGCATCACCCATTATGTGCCGTTCCGCGGCCCCTCCTTCTTCCAAAGCAGCGAGATTCTCGACGGTGCGGAAAGCGCCGCGGCATCCCACGGAAAGCACGCATGGGTCATCGAACTCAACGCACGGACGAACATCCCGCCCATGGAATGGGAGCGGGAGACCTATGCGACCCTCGGCCGGGGCTACAAGGGCATCCTCTACTATGAGTGGCGGGTGGAGTAGCCGTT
>Ga0183096_1002971_pt1 | contig 10964 bp, 7 predicted proteins | sample Biomet5_FD_127791 | JGI IMG/M metagenome (GOLD analysis project Ga0183096, IMG submission 127791) | Microbial communities from bioreactor (seeded with sewage sludge) at LBNL, California, USA - Biofuel metagenome 5 (version 2) (version 3) | ecosystem: Engineered > Bioreactor > Anaerobic >...
GCGGCTATGAAGTATGGCGGGGTAAATCGGCAAACGGCGCATATTCAATGATCAAATCAACGTCAGGAACCAGCTATACTGATTCAAACTGTATCCCCAATATCAAGTATTATTACAAGGTACGGGCTTATGTAAGTATAAAAGGCAAACGTGTCTACAGCGCTTTCAACAGTCCGGCATCGGCGATGATCTATTTGGGATCCGTCAATCGCGTCAAAGCGGTACGCAGAAGCTCCAGAAGCATAAAGTTGTCCTGGAACGCAGTATCAGGCCGCAGCGGTTACGAGATCTGGCGGTCAACATCTGCAAACGGTAAGTATTCGCTGGTCAAGTCCACATCATCCACAAGCTACACCAATACTTCGCTGACCACCGGCACGACCTATTATTATAAAATCAAGGCATACAAAACAATCGGTCGCGTCAGGTATTACAGCAACTTCTCATCTGTAATATCGGCAACACCCTAACGCTTGCCAACCTCGTAATTTTGCATAAGTAAGCCAAAGCCCCTTTATCCAAACAGGTAAAGGGGCTTTTTCTAACTGCCTAATATACGATGAAGTCATCCAAAATTTCCAAGAATCTTCATAGCTCTTCAATGCTACAGAATAACAAAAAGCGGGGGCCATTTTACATAAACCTGCCGCTTTTAAGCGATCTTTTACTTGTTTACTCCACGAACGCCCGGCTGAACTGGCTGTTATAAAGATCGGCATAAAAACCATTCAGTTTCAACACATTTTCCCTTAGTTCCGGTGTCCCTTTGGCGATAATACTCGCCAAACCTCTCGTCAGGCGCTTGCTCTTCAGATGTACTGTTTGTCTAGTATATTTCTTTGGATTATATTGTGATTATCCTTTCACGCTGCCCAACGTCAGGCCTCTAATGATGTACTTGGACAGGAAGATATAGATGATCAGCAGCGGAATAATCGCGACAAATATCATGATATAGACCTGGCCCAAATCAAATTTCATATAGTCGGCGCTGCGAAGTTGATAGATCAATATCGGGATGGTCTTATTATTAGCCGAATTGATGATCAGCGACGGTGTGAAATAATTGTTCCAGCTGGTTACAAAAGAAAATATTGCTTGAACGGCAATGGCTGGCTTGATGATGGGCAGAACGATTCGATTAAACGTTTTGAATTCGTTGGATCCGTCCACCCGCGCCGCTTCAACGATTTCCAGGGGGAGAACGCTTTCCATATATGATTTCATGTAGTAAAACACAATCGGGGCTGCAATAGACGGCAGTATAAGCGGATAAAATGTATCCATCATCCCCATCTTTGTAACAAGCTGGACAAAACCCAACGCCGATACCTGGGTGGGCACCATCATAATTAACATGATGAATGTAAATGCAGTTCGCTTGAACTTAAAATTATAAGCGAATATGCCATACGCTGTCATCGCAGAAAAATACGTCGTCAGGGCCGCGGTACAAGCGGATATAAACAGGCTGTTAAGCAAACCGCGAATCAGCGGTATATTTTCATCCGCAAGGAGGGTGGACAAGTTTTTAAAAAAATAATTACCTGGAACGAGTGAAAACTCCGACATGATCTCCGCATGCGGCCTTGACGCGTTGACCAGGAGAAAATAGAAAGAAAACACACATAGCAACGTCAGCAGCACTAATACAATATAGCAGATCACCCTGCTCAGCGTTAAAAACACTTTGGTTCTTTTTCCTGAAATGCTGCCCCTCATGCCTGTACCTCCTCGCACTGGGCGTCATCCTTGAAGGTTTTTACCTTTGCTTTCTTTTGTACCAATCCTTTTTCCTTTGGCATCTTATTATTTCTCATCAGAGATTTATAAACAAACACACTGAGTATCGCCGTCACAATAAAGATCATCACCGATACGGCGCCGGAGAGCCCATAATCCTTACTCGTCAGGAGACGGTTCAAATACATGATCAGCGTCATGCTTGTTCTGTCCGGCGTACCAAGAGCCTTGGTGAGCACCTGCGGTACGTCAAACATTTGAATACCGCCTATCAGCGCCGTAATCAGAACATATACCAGAATCGGCATCAGAAGCGGCAAAGTGACCCTGAAAAAAACCTGAAGGGGCTTTGCGCCGTCGATCTGGGCGGACTCAAACAAACTTTGGTCTATTCCCATGATACCAGCCATAAGAAGTATGGTCGTATTCCCGAACCACATGAGGAAGTTCATAAAGCCAATAATACCCCGAGTTGTAAGGGTGGTATCAAAGAATAATATGGGTTCGTCCATGACACCCCAAAGCGTAAGCATCTGGTTAATAGGTCCTACTGGCGAAAACAGCATAAAAAACAGCATTGCAAACGCCGAAGCCATAATCAGATTCGGCATATAAATAACCGTTTTAAAAAACGGCTGACATTTCAATTTCAAACGATAGCTGGTGAACCACACAGCCAGCAGCATCGCGACAAGTATCTGCGGAATAAACCCTACGATCCAGATCACGATCGTATTGAGCGCGAACTTGGGCAGCTCACCGTCAGTAATAATCGCAGCGTAATTGTTAAAGCCCACGAAGTTTGGCCCTATCTGTTGCAGTCCAACACGGTAGTTTTCAAAAAAGCTGTTATAGAACGTGGATATAAGAGGAATCAACTGAAATATAATAAACACGATGAAGAACGGCGCTATAAATATATAACCCCATTTCGCATAACTGACCGATTTAATCTTGTTTCCGCCGGTTTTTGGAGACATACCCAATATCCTCGCCTTCGAAATAAGTTTATATCATTGATTGCCGCGGCAGAGCTTTCTAAATGGCTCTGCCACGGCAACAAAGGTTACTTATTGAGGTCTTTTCAGGTTGGGATAGGTTTCGATCGCAGACGTGTAGAAGTTGTCATATGCTTTCTCTTCAGTAATTGTCCCAATGAAGTAGTCTTTAAACAGCTTGTAGAACGGTTCATTCAACAGCTGATCATATTGCGTGATTTTACTCATATCGATGCTTTTCGCGCTGTCGAGCAGCACCGCTATGTGGTTCTGTCCACCCAGGAACGGATGAGCGTAGTCGCTATTCGCGAGCTCCGTCATTGCGGTAACATTGTTCGTAAAATCTGCGTACTTATTCGTGATCGCCACCAGCGTGTCCTTGTCGCAGGTCAGCTTCTTCATTACCTCACGGGTCAGGTTCATATTATCCGAACCGGTAGCCGCGCACAGCCATGTGCCGCCCCAGAAGAAACCCTGCGGACCTTTTACGAGGCCCCAATCGCCATAGCTGCCGTTACCGGGAGCAGGATCAGCATCGGCATCCGCCAGCGTCGCTGGCATCAGGCAGAAGTCGAAGAACCAGCCGGGTCCGAAGTAGCACATGGCTTTGCCGTCTTTCTTGGCTTCATTGAAGCTTTCAGTATCCCATATATCATAGGGAAGCGTATATCCTTTATCCATAAATTCCTTATTCTGAGTGACCCATTTTTTGATGGAAGGATCGACCACGATCTCATCATTTTCATTCACCCACGGAGCGGAAACGTTGTTGGAAAACACACGATAATCCGCCACATAGCTGGACGTCATATAATAGCCTTTTTCTTTGGCCTTGGCTGCAACAGCATCAAATTTATCCCAGCTGTCCAGCGCGGTCTGCACGGCTGCGGGATCGTCCGTGCCAAGCACATCCTTGGCGATGGAGCGGCGATAGATCAGGCCTCCGGGGCAAGCCTGCCACGATACGCCTTTAAGATTTCCACTTGCATCTGTACAGATATCCTTGGTATACTTATACATGTCGGCAGTTTCTGCTTCGGTAAGCTCTACATCTTTGTAGACGTCTGCGGAATAGTCGCTGTTGACATACTTGAGTGCGTAGTCTGCCTCGATAAGGAACAGATCAACCTTGTCGTCAGCCGCCGCGTTATTCTGAGCCAGCAGCGCTTCGTCAAGTTTTTGCTGATAGGCGCCGCCGTCGCTCGGCGTAATGATCCAGTTGACTTTAACGCCGTCTGGGACAAGGCCCGCCGCCTCAAAGTAATCCTTGAAACGGGTTTGAAACTCATCGTTCCAGCAATAGATGTTATACACCTTTCCTGTATCCTCTGTTGCCGCCGCAGTTTCAGGAACAGCCTCGGCGGGTGCAGAGGTAGCGGGTGCGGCCGAAGTCTCAGCAGACGAAGCTTCGGACGTTGTGGCAGGGGCAGTACTGGCGCATCCAACTAACGAGAAAATAAGGATGGAGACCAGCATAAGCGTGATAAGCTTTTTCATGTTTTCCTCCTTGTTTTAGTACGCGCCATCCACCGGCGCGTATTTTTATTGTCTTTGAAGGCGAACCGCCATCAAATTTGTTTCAAGGTTTCTCCCACTAGAAGCGTTCCGGGTACTATGATCTGGGTCGGCACGAATAACTTCGGGTTTTCTATCGCATCCACCAGTTTAGTTGCCGCTTCCCTTCCAATTGTTTCAGCATCCTGCCTGAGAGTGGTCAAGCGGGGCCGCAACGCCTGCGACAGCAGGATTCCATCATAGCCCACCACACTGATATCCTCCGGAATACGCAGCCCCTGTCTTTCCAGCTCTGTCATCCCGCCCAGAAATGAAAAGTCGTCAGGATACAGTATACAGGTTGGACGGTTCTTCAATGCCAGTAGTTCTCGTGTTGCAAGACCGCTTAGTTTAGGATCATGGTATAGCGCCGCTTTCACATATTCGTCAGGCACATCAATTCCGAGATTCATGCAGCTCTTATAAAATGTCCCCAACCGTTTCTTGGTAACAGACGTATCTTCGCCATGAATAAAGGCTATTCTTCTGTGTCCCTTGTCGTAAACAGTTTTGACAATCTCGTCCATGCTCCCAACGTTATCGGATAAAATGGCGGTACGGTTATTGAACACATGATCTATTGTTACAACAGGAATGTCGCTTTCCACCAGCCTGATTACGTCCGGGTCGGCGAAATCAATGGAGGCAATCACCACGCCGTCGCAATTGCGATATCGCGCATGTTCGTAGTAGTCCATTTTAAAGTTGCCGATATCTTTACTAATAAAGGTGATATCATACCCCAGCCTTTCTGCTTCCACCTTGAGGCTGTTCAGTACAGACGAGAAGTATTCGTGAGCCAAACCGCAGGATGTTTTATCCACAAACAAAACGCCGATATTGTATGAACGGTTGGTTTTGAGCGCACGGGCTGCAGAATTTGGAAGATACCCCATATCACGCGCCGTGGCTCTGACAAGCTCCGTCGTCTCCGAACCTATATCCGCATATCCATTAAGCGCCTTGCTGACAGTCGCAAGCGACACGCCGCATTTATGAGCGACATCCTTCATTGTTACCATTCTAATCACCATTCAATCGTTTAAGTCGTATTTTGAGTAAAATTAGGGGGTATTTTCAGCTATTTAATGCTTAATCGTTTTCGTACGCTTATTATATTACATGTGTTTTGGCTTAGTCAAGTATAATTTTTTACTGGTAATAAAATATAATGGTGCTTTTGCATTATATAATTATTGTTTAATAATAAATATATTAAAAAACCTTTGACTTTTTATGCGTATATTAGTATGATGTGCATACAGTACTTAATCGTTTTAGTTCTTATAAATACCAGCAACATCTTGTTTTTTTGAGGTGCAGCCTTATGAAATATGGCCATTTTGACGACGATTCTAAAGAATATGTGATAGAAACGCCATTAACTCCATTACCATGGATAAACTATTTAGGAAATGATGGGTTTTATAGCCTTATTTCAAACACGTGCGGTGGATTTTCATTCTATCGGGATGCTAAACTGCGGCGTCTAACGCGCTTTCGCTACAATAATGTCCCGGCTGATTTTGGAGGTAGATACTATTATATAAAAGATGGCAGCGTTGTCTGGAATCCTGGCTTTATGCCAACGCAAACAAAAACAGATCGTTATCTATGCCGGCATGGGCTTGGCTATTCAGTGTTTGAATCCGAAAAAAACGGGCTTTCTGCGGAATTAACATGCTTTGTTCCTTTACATGATAACTGCGAGATTAATTCACTAGTCATTAAAAATATCGAAAAAGAAGAGAAGCGCTTCCAGCTTTACAGCGCCATTGAATGGTGCCTTTGGAATGTTGTCGACGACTCCACCAATTTTCAACGCAATTACAACATTGGCGAAGTCGAGGTGTCCGGCAACGCACTTTATCATATCACCGAATATCGCGAACGGCGTGATCACTATGCTTTTTTCAGTGTAAATTGTCCTGTTGATGGATTTGATACCGACAGAGACAGTTTTCTGGGCCAGTTCCGTTCCTGGGCAAATCCGGAGGTTGTGGAATTAGGTATAAGCCGCAATAGCCTGGCCTCCGGGTGGACGCCCATGGCCAGCCACCGCATCGATGTTTCTTTAGCCCCCGGTGAGGAACGTTGCTTTATATTTTTGATTGGATATGTTGAAAACACGGGCGACAAATATGAATCTCCCGGCGTCGTTAACAAAACTCAAGCGTTGGATATGATGTCCCGGTATAAGACGCGCGAACAGGCGGAACAGGCTTTGGCGGAGCTTTCGGCCTACTGGGACCGGTTGTTGGAAAGATTCCATGTGGAAAGCGGCGATGAGAATCTCGATCGAATGATGAATATATGGAACCAGTATCAATGCATGGTCACCTTCAACATGAGCCGCAGCGCGAGCTATTTTGAAAGCGGTACCGGCCGGGGCATGGGCTTTCGGGACAGCTGTCAGGATCTATTAGGCTTCGTACACCTTGTTCCCGAGCGGGCCCGCGAGCGAATTCTGGATATCGCCGCCATTCAGTTTAGGGATGGGAGTACATACCACCAGTATCAGCCGCTTTCCAAGCGCGGAAATGCCGACGTTGGCATTGGGTTTAACGACGACCCCCTCTGGCTTGTCACCTGCACAGCCGCATATATTCGCGAAACAGGCGACCTCGGTATATTGAATATCCCCGTTGCGTTCGATAACATCCCTGGCAGCGAAGCGCCGCTCATGGAACATTTGAGGCGCAGCGTCGATTATACAATCACCCACAAGGGGCCGCATGGCCTTCCGCTGATCGGGAGAGCGGACTGGAACGATTGCCTGAACCTCAACTGCTTTTCCGATGAACCCGGCGAAAGCTTTCAAACCTGCTCTAACTATGAAAGCAACAAGGCGGAAAGCGTATTCATTGCGGGCTTGTTTGTATACACCGCGAACGAATACGTAACACTTTGCAGGCTTCGCGAAGAGATGGATGAGGCAGCCAGGATCGAGACGGAAATCACGGCCATGTCGCAGGCTGTCATTCGGTACGGGTGGGATGGAGAGTGGTTTCTCCGGGCATATGACGCATTCGGCAACAAAATCGGCAGCCATGAATGCTCGGAGGGCTGTATATACGTGGAGCCGCAAGGTTTTTGTGTGATGGCCGGTCTGGGTGAAAATTACGGTTTTGGTAAACAGGCGCTTGCCTCTGTTGAGAAACATCTCGTCAATAAATATGGGATCGAACTGCTTTATCCCTGCTATACGCATTATCACAAGGAACTTGGCGAGATTTCAAGCTACCCGCCCGGTTACAAGGAAAACGGTTCGGTATTCTGCCACAATAATCCTTGGATAACGCTGGCTTATGCGAGGCTTCATAACAACGAAAAGGCTTACGATACCTATATGCGCAACTGCCCGGCAAACATCGAAAACGACAGCGATATTCACCGAACCGAGCCCTATGTGTACTGCCAAACCATCGCCGGCCGAAGCACGCCGAAATATGGTGAGGCAAAGAACAGCTGGCTGACCGGAACGGCAGCCTGGTCTTTCGTGGCCGCCAGCCAGGGGATACTCGGCATCAAGCCCGAATATGCCGGCCTAGCGATTAACCCCTGTCTGCCTGCAGGCATCAAACGGTTCACTGCCAGGCGACTGTTCCGCGGCACTATGTATACCATCACCGTCATCAACAAAGGCGGCCGTCATACCCGCATCACTGTCGACGGCAAGCCAATAGAAGGGTGCCTAATCCCTCACAAGAATGAATGCAAACAACGTGAAGTAACCGTTATTGTGGACTGATCAGCTTTGTTTCCGGCTATCCCGGATTATAATACCGCGCTTTGGCGTTACTCCACTTTATAACGTCTTGGCATGAAAAAGGAGGGTGACTTTCCGTCCGGCTTACGGTGCGGCAGTGTGGAGACCTGTCGTAATGCCCTTGGCACTTATGCAGCCAAAGGCGAGCCGTGTCTGTCAGCATAAGATGGTCACGGTATAGCCAGTATTATGTCAACTGTTGCGCTAAAGAACATCAAAAAGGTTTATGACAAAAACGTCGTCGCGGTTCATGATTTTAATCTCGAAATCGCAGACAAGGAGTTTATTGTGCTGGTGGGCCCTTCCGGGTGCGGAAAATCCACAACGCTGCGTATGATAGCGGGCCTCGAGGAAATCACCAGCGGCGAGCTTTATATTGGCGATACTTTGATGAATTCCGTCGCCCCCAAGGACCGGGATATCGCGATGGTGTTTCAAAACTACGCCTTGTATCCCCATATGACCGTATATGAAAACATGTCGTTCTCTCTCAGACTGAGAAAGGCCAAAAAGAAAGAAATAGACCAAAAAGTGCATGAAGCGGCGGAGATTCTTGACATTACGGATCTCCTGCAGCGAAAGCCCAAGGCTCTCTCAGGCGGACAGCGACAGCGTGTTGCCATCGGCCGGGCGATCGTTCGGGAACCGCAGGTATTTCTGATGGATGAACCTCTCTCCAATCTGGACGCCAAACTCCGTAACCAAATGCGCGCCGAACTGCTCAAGCTCAGGCAGCGCATTGATACGACTTTTGTCTATGTAACCCATGACCAGACGGAAGCCATGACCCTTGGCGACCGGATCGTGATTATGAAAGATGGCTTCATCCAGCAGATAGGCACCCCTCAACAGGTCTTTAACCATCCGGCCAACACTTTTGTCGCCGGCTTTATCGGTTCTCCGCAGATGAACTTTTTTACGGCAAAGCTGGAAAAAGGCGATCGATATGTTCTGCGTCTCGGGGCTGCCGTCATTGGGCTTTCCGATCATATCAGCAACAGGCTGGCCCAAAAAGGGATTCCAGGGTGCGATATAACGCTGGGCTTACGTCCAGAACACATTATGCTGTCAGCACCCGGCAAACCAGACTCAGTCCCGGCTAAGGTTGATGTTTCCGAAATGATGGGCAGCGAGGTGCATATGCATGTGACGGCAGAGGGGACGGACTGCGTCATCCGCATCCCCACTGCCAGCCTTCCTGATGACCATAAGCTCGGCTTTGCTATAGGCGATATGGTCAACTTTACATTTGGCGGCGAAGTGGCGCACCTCTTTGACATAGAAAGCGGAGAAAACCTGTTAAACTGATCAGCGTGCACAACGCAGACCTATTGAATATGGATAACATTGATTTTATCAAAATTTTTAACAATGTATGCCGCATGTTCTACTTGCAGCGCTGCGGCTGTCGGCTGTCCGAAGATATGGCAGGGGGGGTTTCCCCCCCCCCCCGCCCAACGGCAGCGGCACGAATATACGGAACGGCGCAGTACGCGGACGTCGGCGGCGGATGGCATGACGCAGGTGACTATGGTCGTTACATTGTTCCTGCTTCGAAAGCTGTTGCCGATCTGTTGCTTGCCAATAAAGCTGCGCCGTCAATATTTTCGGACAACCTGAACATATCGGGGCCCAGCAATAGTATGCCGGGTATTCTGGAGGAGATCAAATACGAACTGATCTGGATGAAAAAAATGCAGCGGGAAGATGGCGGTGTTTACCATAAGGTGACTTGCGCTAAATTCCCCGGCTTTGTTATGCCGCAATATGAAACGGATGAGCTTATTATATCTCCGGTATCCACTGCGGCTTCCGGAGATTTTGCGGCCGCTATGGCTATGGCTTATCGCATCTATGCGTCCCTTGATCATGCGTTTGCTCAGGATTGCCTTATGGCAGCAAAACGCGCGTGGAACTTTCTGGAGACCACGCCCTGCATCCCTTTTACGAATCCCGATGGTATCATTACTGGAGAATACGGTGACGACAATGATAGCGACGAACGATATTGGGCAGCATGCGCCCTTTTTGCAGCCACGGGCGACAAGACTTATCACCGTTATATCAAAAGCAATATAAATCCCGCGTGGGCGGCGGATCTGGGTTGGGCTGACGTCGGCGCATACGGCAATGCGGTATATCTCAGCATAAGCAACGATGTTGCAGATGCCACCGTAAAGAGCGCCATCGCGATGGATCTTTTTCGAGCCGCCGACAGCCTTGTGGAAAAGTCCCGCGATAACGATTACGGCGTATTCGTAGATGACTTTATCTGGGGCAGCAATATGGTTGTCCTCAATAACGCCATGCTGCTTTTGATGGCCAATGACATACAGCCTAAAAGCGAGTATACAGTGTGTGCCAGGCGTCATCTTGACTATATTCTTGGTAACAACCCCATGGGAATCTGCTACGTGACCGGTTGCTCCGATTTAAGCGCTCAGCACCCGCACCACCGACCGTCTGTCGCTGTCGGGCGTGCCATGTCCGGCATGCTGGTCGGCGGCCCCGACCAGCATCTTCACGATGCATGCGCCCAAAAACATCTTGGAAGCGTTTCTCCCGCCCGCTGCTACATTGACGATGCGGAAAGCTATTCCACTAACGAAGTGGCTATATACTGGAATTCCCCTCTGGTTTATGTAATGGCAAGATTGCTGGCCGCTCCCGGCTCAGCAGACTGATCCATCAAAGTTTATTTATCTTTGAACATCTCCACCGCCGTCCGTTCCGCAGCTAAGGCAGCCTGATATCTCTCCATGAACACTGCAAAGCCCGCTTCGTCCGCGGCGTCCGGTTCAACAGTCGTGCACGCAGCGTCGGCGAACACGTGGTTGCTCAGATAATCCGCCAGCATCTCGCCCTTCCCATTCTGCATATATGCCGCCAGCACCGCCATA
>Ga0183096_1002978_pt1 | contig 10941 bp, 10 predicted proteins | sample Biomet5_FD_127791 | JGI IMG/M metagenome (GOLD analysis project Ga0183096, IMG submission 127791) | Microbial communities from bioreactor (seeded with sewage sludge) at LBNL, California, USA - Biofuel metagenome 5 (version 2) (version 3) | ecosystem: Engineered > Bioreactor > Anaerobic >...
GTCATGATGTTACGGTTGTTAATGAGGACCAAGCTTTGTGTTGTATGCTTGCGGATGAGTATTCTTAAGCAACTCTTTGCGTTTTCCCTGCCAGATGGCATAGTGCAATCCAAAGTTGAAGGAACACAGTATGAAAATTACAATGGTAATGGTTTCATATGACAAGCTGTGATAATACATTATATTTTGCGTCATAGGCGCAAATCCACCCGTACTCCACGCTGACTCAAAAATATAAAGTGCATGTAGAAACGCTGAAACAGGCTTTAGCCCAATAGCCATTCCATCAATCCACAGAGCCGTAGTTCCCACCGTTAAATAAATCATGCTGATTTTCCAGATGATTCTTGCGGTGCCTTTTACGTTTGGCACCAGCTCAATATCTTTTGCTTCGCCAACGTAGAGGCGGTAAGCGCCGCTGGTTTCCCTTACCATGATCGTAAGGGCCAGAACAACCATTCCCTGACCGCCGATGAATGTAAGCATGTGACGCCACATATTAAGGGCGCTGGAAAGATGATCCAGATTCTGTGTCATCACCAACCCGGTTGTGGTAAATCCGCTCATTACATCGAAGCAGGCGTCCAGCACAGAGCCTAAATGTCCACTGAGGCAATAAGGAATTGCACATAGAATCATCAGCACAAACCAGGAAAAGGCTGCTATAACAAAGCCATGCTTCCACTGAATGTTTGCCTTGTTCTGCTTAGTACGCCAACCGATTCCCGTCAGTACGATTCCTACTATCGTAGAAATAGCCATGCTGATCAAAAAATCGAGGACGGCACTCCATTCCGTAAATACCAAAGCGGTCAAAACGGGAATTATCATCAGCAGAGCGGTGCAGAGCACAACGTAGCCGGTATAATAACTAATAATTTCAAAGCTGTTTACTGCGTTGGTGCGAAGTTTCATCGTCGTCACCTCATAATAACTGCGGTAACGATCAAAATAAGCCCCGTATAAATCAACGTGCCAAGCAGTTCGGCAATAAGCCCTTTTATTTCATTTGTTTTACGCTGCATATTATCTTCTCCTGTTATGTAAGCGATTCATTAAATCAGTTAAAGTAGAGTGGTTCGTGATGAAAAGCACCCTGTCACCGTCCTTGATTTCCGTGTCACCCCTCGGATAGATCATTTTCTCATCCCGCACCACTGAGGTTATTACACATTCAGCAGGCAGCACAAGATCTTTCACCTTGCAGTTGCACCAAGGACCTTTGCTGTCGACCAGCAGCTCCACCAAAATTGCCGAACCGCGTTCGAAAGTTTGGATGATATGATATTCCTCTTTGTCAAGCTCACTCTCGATTAGATTGGCAATCACTTCCGTACTGCACACGATTTGATTTATGCCAAGCGCTTTGAACATTGAAATGTTTTTGGGGTTGTTAACACGAGCAATTGTTTTTTTCCCACTGTTACTGATTTTAGCAATCTGGCAAATGACCAGATTTTCTTCGTCCGTGCCCGTGACAGCCGCCACAATTTCCGCGTCTTCAATCCCCGCATCTTTCAGAACTTCCAAGTCGGTTCCGTCCCCGCAAATTACATTGCCGTTCAGTTCAACGGCAATGCGCGAACATGTTTTATCATCGCGTTCAACAAGTGTGACCTGGTAGCCTCGTTCCTTTAGAGTTTTCAACAGATTATAGCCGATTTTTCCTCCGCCGACAATTATTGTTTCCATAGCGGCACCTCCTTGGCAAGCGATTTCACCAATCGATCTTTGTTCACTTTCAGGACGGTGCAGATGATTCGGTCGCCAGGCTTAATTCTTTCTCCCGGTTTGGGCAGTGAAAGACTTCCGTCGCGAATAACTCCGGAGATAATACAGGAATAATCTGTTTCAATTTTATTCACCACTGGAATATTCTTTTTATTCACCAACAATTCGATAATTTCATAGTCCTTGTCAGGAGATGAAAGAATTTCCATTGTTTTTATTGCCAGGCGATTTTTCAAAATATTAACACCAAGCTGCACAGGACTGATTGTTTCAATATTCAGTTTGTCATAGATGTATTTTCGACTCGGGTCATTTACTCTGGCAACAACTTCAGGCACATGATAAATTTTCTCGGCAATCAGTGACACAGTAATATTAATATTATCATCTGACGTTACAGCCAAAAGAGCATCTGCTTGTTCAATTCCGCCTTCCACAAGATTATCGCTGTCAAATTCAATTCCCTGAATCCGCTGCCCATTGAATCCACTGCCTAAAGTTTCCAATCTGTCTGAGTCACGGTCAATAATGCAGATGTCATGGCCATAATCTGACAACTCTTGCGCAAGATTGCTGCCAAGTCTTCCACACCCAATTACAATTACATACATACGTTGTGTCATATCTCCCTATATAAAATTCACTAATGAATTTCTGTCTTACGCTAAATGTTATCATTCTTTTCATTAAGATGGTATAAGGATGAGATAAGGCGCATTAATTCTTTGTTAAGATTGAAATAATATCATAATATCTCGATTTACAAAAAAATCTCCCGGTGTAATAAAACACTGGGAGGTTTTTAATATTCATAATTTTATTCATCGGCAAAACGGTAACCAATTCCTACCTCGGTAATAATATAGCGTGGTTTTGCCGGGTCTTTTTCCAGTTTCCTGCGAATGTTTGCCATAAACACTCTTAGGGACTGCGTGTCGCTTTCCAAATATGAGCCCCAAACTTCCTTAATAATATAGCTATGGGTCAGCACTTTTCCGGCATTCCTAATTAGAAGAGCCAAAACATCGAATTCCATAGGAGTAAAATGAATTTCACTTTCGGACAGCAGCACTACGTGTCTCTCAAGATTCACTTCCAAGTCACCGACCCGGTAAATATCCTCAGCACGGTTTTCTTCCTTCTTATTGATCCGTCTCAAAATCACACGCAGTCTTGCCAGTAATTCATTGATACTGAATGGCTTGGTAAGATAATCGTCGGCCCCCGCATCAAGTGCTTCAATTTTTTCTGAATCTTGATCTCGCGCGGAAACTACAATAATCGGCATATCGGAAAAAGATCGTACCTGTTTGATAATATCCAGACCATCCATGTCCGGAAGACCCAAATCAAGAATCATGATCTGTGGATTCTGGGCGACGATCAAATTGATCGCTTCTTTTCCGGTAGTCGCTTGAACAGAACGGTATTGCTTCGATTTTAATGAAAAACTAATAAAAGAACGAATTTGTTTATCATCTTCTACTATAAGGAACAGAACATCATCCGTCAATTCTCAACACTCCCTTGATATGGTAGCCAAAATCGGACGGTTGCCCCGCCTTCGGCATTGTTTTGCGCAAAAATCGATCCGCCGTGAGCATCGACAATTGATTTGCAAATTGTAAGTCCAAGCCCAATACCGTGCCTTGAATCCACACGCGTATGCTCTGCTCGATAAAACAGGTCAAAAATACGCGGAATCTCTTCAGTAGGGATTCCTGTGCCATGGTCAATTACACTGAACCATACTTTACGGTTTTCGGGGCGAATTTCAACGCAAATCTCGTTATCTAAAGTCGTATGCTTAACCGCGTTGTCAATCAGATTAATCAGCACCTGAACGATTAGTTTACCGTCCATTGGAACAAAAAGGACTTCGTCCGGAATTTTCACCGTTATTGTATGGTTCCCAGCATATTTAGAGGCACGCTTTACTGCTTCCGCAACGATCTCTTCTACGGCTTCCAACTGTATGTTTTGAATCATTTTTCCCTCTTCAATTTTTGTTAGGCTCAAAATATTCTCAACCATATGCGTAAGCCAGTTTGCGTCATCGTATATGTCCTTTGCAAGCCTTCGGTTTTCTCCGTCGCTCAAATTATACTGTAATATTTCCGCAGCACCTGAAATCCCCGCCAGCGGCGTTCTCAGGTCGTGCGAGATGGCCCTTAAAAGATTACTCTTAAATTTTTCCCGCTCCGCCTGCGCTTCAATTTTCTTTTTTTCTTCAGTAAGACGTTCCCGCTCCATTGCAACACAGATTTGCACGCTAATTGAATGCAGTTGCTTTATTTGATCATTTTCTGCAGTTATGGACTTCTCAGGGAAATAGATTACCCCGTATTTATTCGCCTGATTTGCGATGGGAAGGATAAATTTATCTTCCAATTTATCATCGCTCTTTGCAGAGGAAAGTGCAAATACGTTTACTTTATGTTCTGAAATTGAATAATCATATTCGTTATTTGGTACTTCATTTTCGTCTAAAGTGATAAAACAAGTATTGCAGTCCATTAAATTGGAAATACATCGAACCGAAACGGAGGCTACTTCCGCAACCCCGGAGGCTTTAGCCAGTGAACTTGTAATTTGATAGAGCATCCTTGTGAGTTCTTCGCTTTTACTTGCCGCTGTTGAAGAATCCAGAATTTTACTGGTTAAAGTACTGGTTAAAAAGGATGCCAGCAGCATAACAATAAACGCCGTAAAATAGTTTTTATTGTAAACATGCAGTGTATAATAAGGTTCTGTAAAAAAATAATTAAAGCATAAAATATTTACGACAGATGCAATAAGTCCGTAAACATACCCTCGTGTAACACGAGCGATGATTAATACGCAGAGAGTGTAAACGACAGCAATACTGATTTCAGAAAAACCAAGTTGACGAAAAGCCAAGGCAATTAAGGTAACTGCTGAAATAACCAGTGCAGTAATTGCAATCTGAGTGGGTATCGAATTCCATAATCTGTTTTTAATTTTCATTTATTTTCTCCGGACTCATAATTCCGACCTTAAAAAATCAGAATAATATGTAATCAGTAAAGGGCCTGCCGATGCAGATAAAAAAGCTGCTTAAGCTAAATTCGTCGCCCCATTTATACGCGCAATACTATGGATTCTCATACTACTCGTCTCATGCTAAATCCAACGCGCTTCGCGCTATAAAAATGTGATTTCACGTTTTAAATGGATTTTAGTATTACAATGATCATCCACTCGCTTTTCATTAATTATAGCTTGTTTAACTGGCGCTTGCAATAGAAGTTTAAACAAGCCATACCGCCTAAACTATTACCGGCTTATGGACCTTTAAAATCTTTTTCGATACCAAAAAGCGTTTCATGGGCTCACTTACAGAACTCTTAGGCGCTGAATTTTTTCCGTAAGACATAATGAGAGGTGGATAAAAATCCACCCCCTCATTATGCCTAATTATTCAAATATTACTGTTTGCTTTCTTTAAATTCGGTTTTCAGCTTTTCCTGTATCAAATTAACATTGCTCATCAAGCGTGGATCTTTGGGACTAAGTGCAAGAGCCGCTTTGGCGTGGGCAAGCGAACTTTCATACATGCCAAGCCAATAGCAGGCAATTGAACATAAGTCATCAGGAGTGTAATCCCATGCAAAAGCTTCGTTAACGTATCTCAATGTTTTATTTTTTATTTTTAATGCTTCCGTTGTGTAAAAATATTCTGCCGGCCAATCTTCTTCATTGTATGCAATTTGGGATAATTCCATATACGGTTCACGCAAAAAAGGGGCCTCCGCAATGGCTTTGCGCAGCCATCTTTTCTGCTCATACGTATTCCCCAACGCCCCGTATGATCTTGCAATGAACCGCATGGAGGCGGAACGCTCTTCGTCCCAGGAAGAAATGGACGGGTCAAGATATTTTTCTAATGTTTCAATGCATTTTTCCCAGTGCCGTTGGAACATATACTCTCTTCCGAGATAATGAAGATTGCGTACATCATTCGGGTTTTCTTTTACCGCAAGTTCCAAAAGAGGAAGGTTAAAGCTTCGATCTTTTGTGACGTCGGGAAAATGATTATAGACAAGACCTTTAATGAAAACCTGCTTTTCTTCACCGGGTCCGGTGTATTCCAGTATCTCATGGGTAGGGTAAATCCAGTGAAAATCATGCCGTGCATGGATTCGCTGATGCGTGTATTGAACGGCAGGAGTACCATCTGCATTAAAGCTCCAATTATACAGATATAGTCCTCTTGTAGTATCTTTTTGCCACGCATTTTCCAGTTTTTCTCTCCAGCCAAGTTCAATCACATCATCCAAATCGGAAGAAACGCAAATATCAACATCGTCCGGAATAAATTCGAGGCAATAATTTCTGCTGTAATCAAATCTGAAAGGATTAATTTCATAGCTGTAAACAGTCGCTCCGCGCTGCCGCAGCTTTTCAATGGTATTGTCAGTTGAACCCGTGTCTACTACAATAACACTATCAGCCTCACTTACATGATCCATCCAACGATCAACAAACTGTTCTTCGTTTTTACAAATTGCATATGCACATATTTTATACCGACTCAATTTACCGCCTGCTTTCATTTAAGTATAAGTGTTCCACAACTGAGCAACCAAATTTGTTCTCAGTTGTGGAACGATATTCCATTAGAATTGGATAATATTCATTGCCCGAGTTAATGCTTGTGCACTTGTAACGGTAGTTCCAGTAACTGTAATGAAAATTTCATAGGTGTGTGATCCCGCCGCTATAGGTGCATCGACCCAAGTCATATTTGGAATTTCGCCAAACACACGACTTGAAACTGCACTATTGTGCTCTTTTTCCACTGTAACGGAAGCGATTGGCAGTCCATCAGCATATAATTCATATAAAATTGTATACTGGAAAGCGGCTGCCGGTCCTATTGTAACTTCTACTTCAGCCATAGAATCTATTTTTAAAGATTGCCCAAGTGTAGTTAACACTGCAAGTGTTAACGCGAGAACCTGCGTTGAAAGTGGAAGTGGTAAGGCACTTGCAGTCTGTGTTGAACTGAGTGTGCTGCCGGCGCCGTCTACTCCTGTGGGACCTGTGGGGCCCGTTGGACCGATGGCTCCATCTGCTCCGGTGGCTCCTGTGGGACCTGTGGGGCCTGTTGGACCGATGGCTCCATCTGCTCCTGTGGCTCCCGTCGGACCTGTTGGACCGATGGATCCATCTGCGCCGGTGGCACCTGTGGCCCCAGTTGGACCGATGGCCCCATCCGCTCCCGTGGCTCCGGTTGGACCGATAGCTCCATCCGCTCCGGTGGCTCCCGTTGGACCGATGGCTCCATCCGCTCCGGTGGCTCCCGTTGGACCGATGGCTCCATCCGCTCCGGTGGCACCGGTCGGACCGATAGCTCCATCCGCTCCGGTGGCTCCCGTTGGACCGATGGCTCCATCCGCTCCGGTGGCACCGGTCGGACCGATAGCTCCATCCGCTCCGGTGGCTCCCGTGGCTCCTGTTGCACCTGTGGCTCCCGTTGCGCCTGTGGCCCCGGTTGCGCCTGTGGCCCCGGTTGCGCCTGTGGCCCCGGTTGCACCCGTAGCTCCGGTGGCTCCGGTGGCTCCTGTTACTCCGGTTGCGCCTGTGGCTCCCGTTGCACCTGTGGCTCCCGTTGGGCCAGCCGGACCACCACTTGGGCCAGTTGCTCCCGTCGGACCTTGAATTCCCTGCGGACCAGTTGCTCCCGTTGGGCCTATTGGGCCTACAGAGCCTCTCGCTCCCTGTGGGCCTTGAAAACCTCTTGGACCAGTCGCGCCAGTTGCTCCCGTTGGGCCGGTCGGACCGGTTGCACCTCCACCATCATCCTCAACAATTATTAAGGTAGCCTTCACCGGTACAATAGACGAATAAATTATATTAGCCGAACTTCCATTTACCAGTGAAAGCGTTACCGGTGCAGATAATACCTGGATTATTCCACCCCCGGATACCTCACCTGTTTTAATCGGGGAATTCCCTTCTAAATAGTCCCCTTGTGAAGATGACAGTGCAAATATGATTCCATCCGTCGAAACTGAGGTTTGTGTGGCAGCCCACCAATTCACTACATATCGTCCTGCTTCATTGAACGTGATGACACCCGTTACAGAATTGTAGCTTACATTTCCTGCTGTAAAAATTAAATTGTCAAATATAACGTTGCTCCCAACACTTACTGACCCCGAAGCCAGACGTTCTATTTGTAATGCTATATCGCTCATCGTATTCCTCCTAATTGGGATTTAAGCCAAATTGTTCATTAAAAAACTACTTCGACTATAACAATATTGGCCTGTACTGGTGTTGTTGCAATACTGACAACATCTGAACTCGAATTGTAAAGAGAGAGAATTGACGGAGTACTTTGTACTACAATAATTCCACTCCCATTTACTTGACCTTGTACAACCGGTGATGAACCCGTCGTTTCATCTGTTCCATTTAACCTTAGTGTAAAGTCCACATCGGTGGCAGTTCCAGAACCATCTGTTGCAACCCACCATGACACAAAATAAATGCCTTCATTTGTGAAAGTAAACTCGCCTGTTGCACCATTGTAACTAATATCAGAAGTTTGATTGTTGGTTACGATGTCAAATAAAATATTGTCTCCGACACCCACCAACGACCCTCCACCTTCAATAAGTTGCGCCTGTATGCCTCTTAATTGTGAAGTTGCTCCCGGTTGACCCGTCGCTCCTGTGGCTCCTGTGGCTCCTGTTGTTCCGGTTGGACCTATTGCTCCATTTGCACCGGTTGCTCCGGTTGGACCGATGGCTCCATTTTCTCCTGTGGCACCTGTTGCTCCGGTTGCTCCGGTTGGACCGATGGCTCCATCTGCTCCGGTTGCACCTGTTGCACCAGTTGCTCCGGTGGCTCCAGTTGCGCCGGTTGGACCGATGGCTCCATTTTCTCCTGTGGCACCTGTTGCTCCGGTTGGACCGATGGCTCCATCTGCTCCGGTTGCCCCGGTTGCTCCGGTTGCTCCCGTTGGGCCGGAAGGTCCTGTCGCGCCGGTTGCTCCCGTTGGACCGGAAGGTCCTGTCGCGCCGGTCGCCCCCGTTGGACCGGAAGGTCCTGTTGCCCCGGTTGCTCCCGTTGGGCCGGAAGGTCCTGTTGCCCCGGTTGCTCCCGTTGGGCCGGAAGGTCCTGTCGCGCCGGTTGCTCCCGTTGGGCCGGAAGGTCCTGTCGTGCCGGTTGCTCCCGTTGGGCCGGAAGGCCCTGTCGCGCCGGTTGCTCCCGTGAATCCTCTTGGTCCTAATGGCCCAGTTGCTCCTGTTGCGCCAGTCGCCCCTGTTGCCCCGGTGGCTCCTCTTGGGCCGAATGGGCCTGTTGGTCCTGTTGGTCCTGTTGGTCCAACACAGCATCTGAAATCGCAATCATGTCTGCAGCCGCAGTCCCACCTGGAACCAGAATCGCTGTTCCCGTTTTTTAAACTTTCATTGTGATATATATTCATCTTTTGATGTTGCAAGAAATTATTGTCAGACATAAGCAAGTCTCCCATATTAAAATTTTATAAAAATTTAATTGCATATCTAATCTTTTTCATAATATGCCTGTACTATAAAAAAGGTGTCCTGCACGATAGCCGGGATTTCCCCTGATTAATGAAGCAGTTCTTCTATGTTTTTTAAATTTGGGCGCAAAAAAAACGCCCTTACTTTTTGTAAGGGCGCCAGATTGCAGATAAAGGCAAGAAACTTTTCAAGCCTCGTTTTCTCCTTGTATTCGGATCATACGGTAACCTACCCCAATATGAGTCTGAATATAAACGGGTTCGGATGGATTTTTTTCGATTTTTTTCCGAAGAGTTGCCATGAATACGCGCAGCGAAGGGGTGTCGTATTCAGATGTATTTACCCATACTTCATGCAGCATGTAATTGTGGGTCAGCACTTTTCCTACATTTTTGGCGAGCAGACAAAGCAGCTTATATTCCATTGGCGTAAGATGAATTTCGGTTCCGTCTATAAACACACATCCTGCGGCATAATCAATTTTTAGCCCTCCATTTTGAAATACTGCCGAATCTTTTGCCGCCGCACTGTTATCATAATTCATCTTGCGTACTGCCACGCGGATGCGAGCCAACAGCTCATCTATGCTGAATGGTTTTGTCAAATAATCGTCTGCGCCCGCGTCCAAAGCCTCAATTTTATCCTTATCCTCGCCTCTGGCGCTCACTACAATGATGGGGTTGTTGGTCCATGAACGTATTTTCTTAATGATATCCACACCATCGATATCGGGCAGTCCCAGATCCAAAATCACAACATCCGGTTTTGTAGACGTCGCCTGTAAAATGGCAGACTCTCCTGTTTCGGCCGTATGGAAGGCATAACCATTCGCTTTCATAGTGGTGGTTAACAGATTACGTACTGCTTTATCATCTTCTACAATTAAAATGGATATCTTATTCATGATTTCTTACCTCCCGTATCTGTAAAGTAAACCCAAAAATGCTTCCTTTGGGGTGGTTATCCTTCACATATATCTCACCGCCATGAGCGTTTACGATTGATTTACACAGAGAAAGCCCAAGTCCAAGGCCCCGGCGATTATCTCCGCTGGCGTTATTCGCGGTATAAAACATATCAAATAATTTTTTCTTGCTCTCGTCATCAATTCCATTTCCATTATCCGCGACCTCAATCACAGCCATATTGCCATTTTGAACCGCACTGATGATGATTGTGGAGCCGGGTTCGGTATACTGCACCGCATTGTCTACAATATTGATAATAACCTGAATAATTAATCTTGCATCCGCGTATGCCATTAAAAGGTCATCGTCGACGGCAACAGAGATTTTGTGTTCGCTTGCTTTTCGATTCACATGCTTCATGGCTTCGGTTATAATTTCTTCAACCAGTTCCGGCTGCATGTTGATGCTCATAGTGCCATTGTCGATTCGGGTGACGGACAGCAGATTTTCGACAAGATTAATAAGCCACATGGAATCATCATAAATATCCTGATAAAGTCTTTGCCTTTCGGCAGTGTCAATTAATTTTTCATCCGTTAACAATACGCTGGCATTGCCGGAAATACTGGTCAGCGGGGTACGGAGGTCATGTGAGATAGCGCGCAGCAGATTGGCGCGCAAACGCTCTTTTTCCGATTCCATAGAAGCCTGCTTCTGTGCTTCATTTAAATTGTATTTTTCTACCGCAAAGGCGATTTCGCCCAGCATGGCCGACAGCA
>Ga0183096_1002979_pt1 | contig 10936 bp, 17 predicted proteins | sample Biomet5_FD_127791 | JGI IMG/M metagenome (GOLD analysis project Ga0183096, IMG submission 127791) | Microbial communities from bioreactor (seeded with sewage sludge) at LBNL, California, USA - Biofuel metagenome 5 (version 2) (version 3) | ecosystem: Engineered > Bioreactor > Anaerobic >...
GGGCATTCCTTCCGCCAATCTTCACTAATGGCCATGTTTTCAATACGCTCCGGCAGCAACTTGATATATTTCTTTTTCAGTTCGGCTGTACGGGAATCCATCGACTCATTATGACGGCGGGCGAAGTCCAGAAATCTTTTGTCATCCGACAGGAGCCGCAAGGCGCTCGTTCGTACATACGCCTGCGTTTTACCACGGACAATCTGCCCAAACTCATTTCTGACACCGATTCCCTCGACAATATACAGCAGGTCAGCACATTCTTTGCTGTAAAAATACCGTTGCAGTATTTTGATTTTTGTCCCTGTAAAAAACTTAACCGCCCCTTGTCCCGATTGGTTTGATGTCTGCGGAGTTAGCGTCCCTACCACATCGGACTCCAGGACGATCGCATCGCCCGGCTTGCGCCCATGCTGGGGATCAAAACCCATGCTGCAATCCAGATCATGCACCACAGCTTGGAGGTCGCTAACAAAATCGCAGTACGGCTTGAGATACTTATCTTTTTCCGTATTTCCACCAGTCAAAGCCGTTTTTTGTGTCTGACTGCCATCAAGGTCAACCTTGACAACTCGCTCTATCGGATTTCCATTATCCTTATTGAGGGGGGCAGGTTGTTCCTGCTTGACCTGAGTGGTCTGTTCTGGATTGACAACCTCTGGTTTATTCTGCGGCTGCTGTTGTTTTGGGTGTTCCATGGAACTAGTTCCAAGCAACATGCTCAAGAAGGCAAACAAGGCATACCAGCCAAAGGCCCGAGCCCTAGTCCGCTTTTTTCCCCATCGCAGCACAAGCGTAGGCTTGATCAATCCAAGGATCATACAACAAAGAGCGGCCATAAAAATCCAAGCAAACAACGTTGCCATGACATCCCCCCCTCTGATGTGCCTTGTCTATCAAGAAACTGATATACCTGCAAAGGCTGTTCACGGCTTGCGCCGCGCCGCTTCCAACCGCACACTGGCAGTCGTGATGCGGATGGGCGGATCAGGATGGCGCGACAGCCGACCTTCGTCCATTAAATCATAGACTTGGCGGCGACTTATATTCAGGCAAAATTCTACTTCGGGGATGGTGAGCAGCAATTTTTTTGCGATAAGCTCCTCGGCGGATACGGCCGGCAGCACGGCAAAGGCAAGCCGTTTTGCCTGACTGGGGATAGGCAACAGCAGCTCAAACCCCGCCGGATCAACGAGGCTGCATCGCTTGCCGCAGCCCAGGCAGATATACCGGCCCTCGCGCACCATCCACCGGGCCTTGGCCGATCGGGTGCAACCCAGGCCTTCATACACGCGTCCCTCGACACGGCCATGATACGGCGCCCAGCCATGGGACAACAGCCGCAGCATGTCGTCAAAGACCGCGCTCATACGCGCCCCCGCAGGGTATCCAGGGCCACCGGCTCGTCACGGCCGACCACCGGGGCCCACCAGCGGCCGTCGATACCAAGGATCGGCGCGCCGCACAAAAACGTCCGCTCATACAGGGGCTCCCCATCCAGCCCGACCCGGCCGGTCGGCACGGACACCCGGTCGCCCCGGTGATAGGGCAGCGCCGGGGCATCCTGGAGAGGGGGCCGCCCTGTGATCAACCCGGACAGGACGCCGGCCAGCCCGGCCGGCGTGAAAAACTGGTACTTGTCGCCGCCGGGACTGTGCCAGCAGCCGTCCAGGCGAAGCCGGTACGCCCCGGCCGGACCGTCCCAGGACGAGGCGTCAAACAGCTCGACCTTGACGGTCTTTTTGCCCTGCAACTTGAGCAATATTGCGGTTGATTTTCGGCGTTTTTCGCTCATGGCTGGACATCCCCTCGTATCAACCAATGTGAGATACTGCGGCCGTCGCATACAGGGCGGCCACCTCGGCCGCCTGCCGCTGCCACAGCGTCCGACAGGACTTGCAGCGCCGCTTGTCCGTGGCCCGGCACCGGGCGCAGGCCACGCGCTCCAGGGCCGCGTGGATCGCCGTCAGTGTGGGCGGCTCGGCGCCCGGCGCGGCCGGCGGCGTATCGGCCAGGGCTGCCCGCATGCGGGCCATTTGCCGGGCCACGTTGCCGGGGTAGCGCCCGGCCAGCACTTGCAGCGCCACGCTTTTGGTGATGCCACACGCCTTGCAAAACGCGTAAATGCTTCGATGGCGGGCCAGGATGGCGGCCCGCAACGCCTCGCGCTCTTCCTGCATGCGGCATCAGCCCTGGCAGGCCGCTGCCGTCTCCCGAGTGGCCACGTTGGTGCCGCCCGGCTCGGGGTCAATGCCGGCCCGTCGGCACCGGGTCCAAAAATCCTTGGCCAGGGTGGCCAGGGCGGCCGGATCGGACAGCCAGACGAATTTTTCGACGTCAAATTGCTTGGATACCCGGGCATCCAGGCTCTTGGGCTCGTAGCCGAGCAGGCACCACAGTATGACCAGATACCGCTTCTCACGGGCCAGCGGCCCGTCCGGGATGTCCAGGCGCTCGTACCCGTCGGGCTTGTCGCCCTTTTTCCAGCCGCGCAGGCGCTTGGGCAACAGCGGGATGTCCACGGCGGCGTGGTTGGGCAGCCATTTGACGGCCAAAGCGTCGAGCACCTGGTTGCGCTGCCCGAGCGTCAGCTTCGACCATGTCGCCGGCGGGCACTGACAGATGGAGCCGAAGAGGTCAGCGAGCACTTCACGATCATCCTCGTAAGACAGTGTCGTGGCGGGCAATAGCGATCCGAAAAAGATCTTGGACTGCATGTTGTAGATGGCCGCGCAGGTGATAACATTTTGCCGTGGCATGGTCTCAACTCGCTTTTTGCTTGGGGCGTTTCTGTACAATGAAGCAGCTACGGGCTGGGATGTTGCCGGGCAGGTGGCACAGTTGCTGACAGCCCGGACAAACGACCTTGCCCTCGAAGAGGACGGCCGGATGGTTGCCGGTGTTCTTGCAGTCCTTGTAGCCTTCCTGCACCTGGCACAGCGGTGTTCCCTGGGCCAAAGTGCGTACCAGTTCAAGATACATGCTCGCCTCCTAGGCGTCGCAGCCCGGCAAAGGTCTGCGCACGGCCACAATACCCCCGGTGCCCAGGCATACTTCCTGGCGCCCGACCGTGCCGTCATGTTTGAGCTTGCGCCCAATGCTGGAGCCATTCCGGTAGACGATAACCAGGAGGATCAGCCCCTTGTGGTGCCGGCTGACGACCACGTCACCCGGCCGCATACGGTCTCCCATGGCATTACCCCGCTAGCCGTTCGGCGTCGGCCTCGCCGGCCTCCTCCAGAAATCGCAGCAATTCCCGGTGATCCGTGAACCATCGGGAGACCATCCGCCGCATGAGGCCGGCACGCTCGCCCTTGGCCCACAGGCCGACTACCGGCACGTCGCAGGCAAAGGCCGCGCCGACCTCGGCCCAGGCGTCCGTGCCCGCAGGGCCGAGGTAGATGACAAGATCGGAGCGGCAAGCGCCGTCGAGGTCGAAGCGAAACCGAGCATGGCCGGCCGGGGACTCGATCCAGGCGTCCTGATCCAGGTGGACGGACACGGCAGGCCCCTCATTCCGCCGCCACTCCTCGATCCAGGACACCACGGTGTGGCCGTTGTCCTCCAGGAGGTCGGAGAGCAGTTCCACGGCGTGCTGGTTGCGCCAGGATGAGGCGATGTAGATCCGCATGGTTGATTCCTTGGCTGCTCATCAGGCCGGACGCGCCACCGTCCGACGACCGCCCGCGCGGGGCGGTTTCGCAGGACTATGCCGCATCCTCCTTCAATTCCTCACTTTTTAATTCGTAATAAAACTCGTCCTCCGCCACCTTGTGGACGCCGACGGCTGCCAACCGGTCTTCGGGCCAGTCGCGCATCTGTTCCTTGTCCACCTCGACCTTGGTCCGCAGCGCCTCACTGTAGGGTCTTCCCTCGGGATCGGCGGCCAGCTCCTGGAGTCGCTCCAGCACCAGTTTCCAGGTCCATTTTGCCAACGTCTTGAGCTTGCTGGACTGGCGAAACCCAAACAGCCCGAAGGTCATTTCCAGTGACTTTTTCTTTGGGAACAGTTCGGCCTTGCGGGCCACGGCGAAATTGGCCAGTGCCGCCTCCAGGTCCTTGACCCGGGCGGTCAACGGCGTGGATTGGGCCTTGGCCTCGGCCTTGATGGTGTCGATGGCGTCGTTCATGACGCCTTCCACGGCAGCCAGATCGCGCCGCAGCCCCGCCAGTTCGGCCAGGGCCGCGTCGGCCTCCTTGAGGTCCGCCAGCACCGTTACTTTCGGTTTTTCCCTAGCCATTGACTTTCTCCTCCTTACTTCTCGGTTGGGGTGTTCGGGGCCGGACCGGTCCGGGATCGCGGACCAGCACCATCACCTTCCGGCGGCGCTCCTGGAAGCCGATACACTCCAGGTAGCCGTTGCGTTCCAATAATTTGACCAGGTCGTCCGCCACATCGGGATGACAGCCGCATAAATCCACCACGTCCGCCCGGGTGAACCGGCGTAACCGGCGCATGGCCGCCCAAGCCCGGTCCCGTGACGCATCGGCATGCCGCATGACCGGCCGCGCAGCCGGATGGGCCGTTGCCACCACGCGGTAAGTCGGCTCTCGCGGCACCGGGCCGGGTTTCCCGACCGGGCTGGACGGGCGGGTGTCCTCGATCAGCTCCAACCGTCCCTCGGCCGCGAGCTTGTCGAGCACGCGCAACACCTTGCGACGCGGGAAGCCCGTCGCGGCCATGGCCTCGGCCAATGATACCGTTTCCAGCCCCGGCAGGATTGCCAGCACGGCTTCCAGAACCAGCATCGGCCCGGCCTGACCTTCCAACTCCCGCGCCGCCGCCGACAGCTTTCCCGGGAGAGATACCGAGGTCTGTTCGCTCGCAGGCGCAAGCGGCCCATGGTCCTTAAGCAGCATGTAGCCGTTACTCCGGAGAATCAGACGACCTGACGCCACCAGTTCCGCCAAGAAAGCCTCGGCTTCCGCCACGGAGACGTCGGCGAGCTGCTCGACATCCTCCGCCGCCACGGGCGGCGGCAGTTTGCGGACTACCGTCCACATGCGTTGGCGGGAATCGGGCCGCATGCTATGATGCCTCCCGCTCCCGGGTTTCCTTGACCGTGATCCGCTTGGAGCCGTTCATCTTGGCCCGGTTTTCCAAGCCTTTGAACGCCACGATGGACTTGCGGAAGTTGCCGCCCGTGCGTTCAACCACTTTCCCGATCACGTCTTCGTCCACCGGGATTTCCATGCAGGTCCGGCAAAACGAGTCCAGGTCCTTGGTGGACAGGGGCTTGAATTCCGTGATGTAGAGGAAGCGGTCGAAAAACGGCCCCATGCGCTTGAGGCGGCTCACGATGCCTTCGTGTCCGATAAGCAGGAAAGGATTTTCGGTCAGGTCATGCAGGTCGCGGATGGCGTCCAGGCAGGTCGTTGGCGGCATGTTGGACTCGTCGATGATGACGAGCCTGGGCCGCTGGCGCAGCTCTTCCATCACCCCCATGAACAGGTCCTTTTTGTGCTTTGCCGGCGTCAAGCCCAGTTCTATGGCCAGTTCTTCCAGCATCCATTTCGGCGACCACAAGGACTTGCTCCGCACATAGACCGAGCCGTTCTGGCTGGCATACCAGATCGCCGTACGGGTCTTGCCCAGACCGCGCATGCCATGCACCAACGCCAGTCCCGGCACGCCGGCCTCGGTGCGTTCCAGGCTACCGGCCGCCTCGACAAACGCGGACACGTTGGCCGTCTCCACAAACTTGTTGCGCATCAAAAGCTCCTTTTGAGATTCTCGCGGCCTTCGTTGTCGGCGCGAAGCCGCAAGATGGCCTGGATTTGCGGCCCGAAGTTGATGAGCAGGGTGTCCTTCCACTCCACTTCGTCAGGGGCCAGACGGCGCATGGCTTCCTGCTCGCAAAGCCAGTCCCATGCGTCGATGGACTTCTCGAAATAGGGGCGGTCCGCATCGGAGGCGGGCTCGGGCGCGGCATCCTTGGCAAAAGCCACTCGCACCACGTTTTCCGGCAGCGCTGGTTCAGGCGTGAGGTCCATTTCCTGGGCCAGGCCCAGGGGTTTTTCAGGCGTTTCGAGGGCCTTTTTGGCCTCAAGCACGGCCGGAGCCTTGGTCTCGGGGCGCAGGCCCACCACCTTGGGCGGCTTCAGCTCGCCCGTGGGCAGCAGCACCGTCAGCGGGTCTTCCACTGTTTCGGAGAGGGTCCGCAGCGCCCGCACGGTGTCCTTGAGACGCCGCTCCTTGGCCTTGCGCGCCGCCAGATAGGCTTCCAGCTTAAGTCCGGTCAGGGCCTTGTCCTCGGCGGTACAGACATAGCGGAGCTTGCCGTCCGACTTGTCAAAAACATAGATCGTGCCGGCGTCGAGCAGATCGCGGCGCACGTCGACCTTGCAGCCGATGTAGTCCACCAGCTCGGGCGCGGAATAGTGGCCGCTGTCCAGGGTGATGCCCTTCTTGCCGACGGTCGGCGTGGCCACCGGGGCAAGCAGGATGTCCAGGACACGGGGATTTGTGATCGCCTCGGGCTGGCGCGGGCTGGCCTGGCTGACCTCCAGGGGCGAGCGTCCGCCGAACTTCTTGCGGGGTTTAGTTTCGTCCCGGATCACCCACCGGTCGACAAAGACCTGCATCTCGGCCAACGTGTAGGGGATTTCCACGGCTTCATTGCCGGGCTCCATGATCTTGGCCGCCCAGACGGCCTGTTCCCGCAAGGCCTGCCGCTCGCCGACGCTGTGTCCGCAATAGCCCGGCATCAGCTCGACCAGGTCGTGCAGATAGGTCTGCAACCCGCGCTCGACAAAAGGCTTTTCCTGGCCCTGGTACTTTCTGCACAGCTTCGGGTCGATGCCGAAGGCCGTCAAAATGGCCGTGATGTGCCGGGACGTGTAGTCCTTGCCGTTGTCCGTGCGCAGCCGTTTGACGATGCCCCAGTCCAGGAAGCACTTCCGGAGGCAGGCGGCCACGGCCAGACTGCGGGTCACGGGGGCCACCACCATCTTTTTGCGGCCGGAATAGACGTCGATGACCATGATGATGGCGCACCGCTTGCCGTCGGCGGTGATGACGTCGTTTTTGGTCGAATCGGCTTCCCAGGTGTGGCAGAAATGGGTCACGTCGTGGGCGGCGTCGCCGAAGGCGGCGAGGTAGCCGTTTTTCCATTTGCGCGGGTCTTCGAGCAGCGCGTAGAGTTCCGGGTTGTCCTTCTTGAATTTCTTGACGAAGCGGTAAACGCTGGCCCGGGAGGGGGCGGCGTCCTTGAGTTCCCCTTCAACCAGTTCCAGCAGCTTGGCCGGCCGGATGAGGGGCTTGGCCTGGAGGTGGGCCAGGAGGAAAATTCTCGCTTCAGGTGAGACGGACGGCTGCGTGCCGGCGTTGGTTCCGTGTTCGGAGAGCAGTCCGGCCAGGCCGTCGCGCTTGTAGTCGCCGCGCCAGCGGCGGATGGTCCCCGGGGAGAGTGATTTTTCTTCGCGGTAGGCGTCCAAGGGAACGCCCGGGGCCTCGCAACGCGCGTAGCGTTCGGAGAATTCCCGTTCGGCCCGGCCCCTGCCCATACCGGTCCAGGCGATGAAGGTTTCAAACGCCTTGAGGATGGCCAAGCGGGTCTCGGCCCGCTGGCGGCTCCATTCCGGGGCGGCCTGGAATCGGGCAAGCAGCGCCTGGACGCGGTTCTGGTCGGTGACGGCGGCCGGCAACTGCTCGGGCTTCGCCCCCGCCTCGTGTGCGGACAGGGCGCGCTGCACGTCTTTGGGCAGGGAGGCGAAGAGGAACAGTCGGCGCTTGCCGCCACGGCCAGGCGACGGCATCTCTTCGTAAAGCCAGCCGTCCTTTTTTGCCTTGGTTTCGGCCCTCTGGCGTGACACGCCGAGCGCCGTTCCAATGTCCTGTGCCGTGTACTTGTCTTGCATCGTGCCGCCGTCCGTCCGCTTGTAAAGGTTCCGCGTCCCCTGATAGGGTTTCCGTCACCCGTTCATCCAACCGTCAACCCGCAAAGGAGACGCGGAAATGTTGAACACAGAATTTCATGATATTTTTATTTATAATCCAACTTCTGGCGAAGCTCATTCCGCAACTCGGCTCACCTACTCATGCAATCTCAACAAAAACAAAATGGCGAATTGGTGGGTAATCCCGTTTGACTCTGAAGAAATGCTCCACAGTTACATCAAAAATATGGCAAACTCTGAATTCCCTATGAGCCTGTGTCCTCATTGCTTCCCGGACATCAATATAACGTAAGTTTTTTCCTTGGCTGCTCATCAGGCCGGACGCGCCACCGTCCGACGACCGCCCGCGCGGGGCGGTTTCGCAATGGCTAGTTCTCTTCCCCAAGGAATTCCTGCATAGTACGGGACCAGGCATACGAGCTGCCGTTATCAACCATCAGTATCCCGACGCCGCAGAAACCGAGAAGTGCTGCCCGAATCGCCGTTTCCGGCAACTTGTTTTGCCGCAAAACCTGGGCAATCTGCCGCATCTCTTCCGCCTTCCCGGTCAACCGCTTCCGTCTGCTCATTGCGTCACCCGCCTTTCACTCGTCATCGACGAGGTGGTTGCCGGATATTTTTCGCGCAGCCGCGTTCTTTCATGCACAGCCTTGCGCCATTTGGCCTCGTAACCAACAGACAGAGCCTCAATGCCGTCCAAAGGAATGAGTCTTATATGAAAGTAAACACCACGTTTTCTCCAAAATCGAACACCAACAAGTAACATCCCATCGCGTATTCCGATGTAGTCATACTCTGCATACCTTCCGTCGAACGCAACTTCCGGGAATCTTGTTCGATTAAGTCCATGACCAGCCTTAAGCTGTATGCAAACAATCGGGACATACTTGCAACGCTCCATGGCTCCTTCAAGCGTCCTTTCGATTCTGTTCAAATTGATTGTTTTCAAGAAAAACCCAAAGAAAGGACCGGCCTTTGGGTCTTTTTCTCCACGAAGCATCGCCTCCCTTTCAAACCTTGCAACGGACAGCCCGAGACGCCTGCTATCTTCCGCCTGAAATCTCATAACAACCTCCTTTCGTTCCGTAATATTTTCCGCGCCCCCGCAGGGGATGGCGATCTGGTCGCTCTACCTCTCGTGCCGGGTGGACTGGCGATCGTGTCGCTCTGCCCCCGACGCCGCGAAGGCGCGGAAATTCCTGGCGGCCTAGGCCGCTTGTTTGCTGTCCTCGCCCAGATACTTGGCCGGGCAGCCCTTCCGGAGCAGCCAGGCGCGGATCGCGGGGGCGGTTGTCTTGCGACCGGCCAGGAAGTGGCTCACGTAGCTGCGGGACACTCCGGCGCCGGCGGCCACGTCCACGCCCTTGATTTCCTTTCGGAACAGCCATTCCTTGATCTTTTTACCCTTCACCATTGATCCGCTCCCACAGGGCGCGCTTCTTGCGGCCGCGCCGCCGTTCCTCGACCACCACCTTGCCCAGCTCGTAGACGGCCGCCTGGTCCGGCGGCAGCACCGCGAAGCCGGCAGGGCAGGCGGCGGCCAACATGCGGACGTCACCGAGGATCACGGTCAGGGCGGCGACGTATTCCAGGGGGATGTGCCGCTCGCCCATCTTGCTTTCGGCGGTCCAGTTGTTGATGTGGTTTTCGCTCACGCTGCCGCCGGTCAGCCGCGAAAGCTCGTCGGCGATGTAGGCCCGGGTCAGTCCGGAGGCCGTGATGGCGGCGTCGAGTGCCTCGTGGACGGCCTCGAGGCGGCGCAGGCTGCCGGCCGCCATGCCGGCCGTGGGCAGGCTGGACAGGGGCAGCTGGAGCTGCACCATGGTTCCGCCTAAATTTCGCCTCGTCTTTGCCATTGCCCTTCCCAAAATTCCCGACTAGATTCCGGGCATGACGGTCAATCTGTTGACCGCTTGAGGGTAGAAATACTGCCCAAATTGATACCGGTCAACAGTTTTCGCAGGTTGCAAATTCATTTTTCCAAGTTTTATGACAAAAACTTGCCAAATACCTTGGATAACTTGCAAAAAATGAATACCCCTGAAGCAGATAAAGTTGCAAATTCAGTTGCATATTCGGCCTCAAAATATGCAACTGACTTCCTTGACGTCTTCAACCGACTTAAAGTCGCGACAAAAACCAAGACAGACACGGAGCTATCACAGGCGCTAGGGTTGAGACAGTCAACTATTTCAGCAGCTAAGAGCAAAAAAGAGATTCCCCCAGGCTGGGTTATCGATATTGCCAGGAGGTTTGGTGTATCGTCGGACTGGTTGCTCTTTGGCTCTGGCCCAGTGCAGCGTGAGCACGCCCAACTTGCCCCGGAATCAGAGCAAAAACCGGGCATCATCCCGGAAGGCGAACCGCAATGGATGAGCGCGAAAGAGGCGGCAGAGAAGGGATTTAGCCTCATTCCCAAGGTCCGGGCGCGACTCTCGGCCGGAACAGGAAGCCTGGAGACCGAGGGGGCTGTCGTTGGGCTCTACGCGTTCAAGACGGATTTCCTGCATCGCAAGGGGCATCCGTCACGAATGGTCCTGATGGATGTCACAGGCGACAGCATGGAGCCGGTCCTGATGGATTCCGATTCTGTACTGATTGACGAAAGTCAGAATGAAATCATATCCGGTGGGCTGTATGCGGTGGGAATAGATTCAAGCGTGCTGGTCAAATACGTCCATGCCTTGCCAGGGAAGCTCGTTTTCCGCAGCCGGAATGAACGGTACGATCCAATCGAGGTCGATATGGCCGGCGACTTGGCCGATATGGTTCGGATCATAGGCCGGGTGGTCTGGAGCTGCCGGGAGTACGTGCGCTAGATTCTCACTTTGCCTGAAACTTTCGCCCGATTTTCGGCGAATTTCTCATTTTGGTTTTCAGGCGTTTTCGCGCTTGGCCGACGCCCACCAGCCCACGTCCGGCCTATGTTTAGCCTATATTCGTCCTACCCGATCTAGGCCCTACGCCATTTCTCACTTTGCCTGACTCCCCACACTGCTCCCAAAGCAGGCGCGCTACCAGTCTGCGCCACGCCCCG
>Ga0183096_1002980_pt1 | contig 10935 bp, 11 predicted proteins | sample Biomet5_FD_127791 | JGI IMG/M metagenome (GOLD analysis project Ga0183096, IMG submission 127791) | Microbial communities from bioreactor (seeded with sewage sludge) at LBNL, California, USA - Biofuel metagenome 5 (version 2) (version 3) | ecosystem: Engineered > Bioreactor > Anaerobic >...
TGACTGTTGAACTGACCCCGTACGACCTGAGCAAAGGCCGCATTGTCTTCCGTAGTCGCTAATTGTTTTCGCCTGTAATGGCAGATGAATATATACAAGGTCGGGATAATCCCGGCCTTATTTTTTTATCCCATGTAATTTCCCCGTTACGCTGTGCTTATCAGGGTTACGATAGTGCAGTAGATCATTTAACCCGTTTTTGTGGTTTCCATTCCGGAACGAACTTTTCATAAATGCACATTTGTGGGTTGGTAGAATTTAACTTCTAAGCTGCCTGTACGGCAGTACACTTTCTCCTGTGGTGATGGTTGTCCATCTCCCTTTTCTAAGCTGCCTGTACGGCAGTGCACCTCCGCCGATTGTATGCGGTCTAGATTTTCGGTTTCTAAGCTGCCTGTACGGCAGTGCACTTGAAATTTGCCAATTCTGCAATGCGTTCTCTTTTCTAAGCTGCCTGTACGGCAGTGCACACCCGCAGGAAGGCATTGCCGAAGCGCTGAAGTTTCTAAGCTGCCTGTACGGCAGTGCACACTTCCCACCGGAGCATACGCGCTGTCGGTAATTTCTAAGCTGCCTGTACGGCAGTGCACATCAGAGGCTGACAGCGCAGAAGAAACCGGCTTTTCTAAGCTGCCTGTACGGCAGTGCACAAATCTTGGGGTTAGCAGGTCAGCGTCTGTAATACTTCGGCATAATCAATCGCAAACCATGCATCTACACCATCAGCCATTGATAAAAGCTGCTCGCGAAACCGTTCCGCTGGTTTCAGCACGCCGTTTTCCTGCATCAGGCTGAACTCAGGGGTGTCGTCTTCCTCTTCCATACTTAAAAAGAAAGAGGCCTGGGGTGATGAGTGGCGAAATGGCGTCCGCCGCTGAAGCTCACCGTTCCATGTCAGCGGGAGTCGCCACCACGATGCAGCAACCGCCTCTGATTTATCACCGCCATTCAGCAACGCAGCGCGCAGCCGGGCATGTTCCAGCGCTGCAAGGGCATTACCTGGCAGACCCTCAACAATGCGTGGGATCGCGTTGAGGGTGCGATAGCCCTCTTCGCTGAGAAGTTCATTAAGATCATGGTGAGGCAACAAATGGCGCTCAGTTTCAAAGCCGGGGCGACAATAAGCCACCGTCTCTCCCCGAAGCGCGCGCACGTTACGTTCCAGAATCACCAGGTTTTCGCACTCAGGAACCTGCTGGCGGTGGCGCTGAATGCGCCCGGCAAACTGAATAAGCGAACGCATAGAGCTCGGCTCGATGATCCCCCAGTCAGCATCGAAATCTCTCCCGACCTCCAGAACAGAAGTACCAAGTACGACAAAGAGATGGTGCTGCTCCGGCGTTGTTAGCGCTTGCTGAACTTCAGGTAATTGCCAGATCTGCTCTGGATCATGTCGCGTGAAGGCGCTGTCCAGCCGCTTTTCAATAAACGAGCGAACCGCCAGCGGGTGTTGACTGTGGTAAACGCAATAATGAATGCGAGACTTTTCTGGTGAGGGCAACGCCATCAGTGCTTGTGCCACTGCAACTAGCGGGTTGATATTGGCGAGTCGGATCAACCCAAATGAAACGGTTTTACCGTTTTGATGCGTGCTGTGATGCAGCTGATGCAGCTCATACATTTGCTGGTGTAGCGTCATCGCTACCGCTGAAACCACATCTGAGCTGCTGGTTGAATGCAACCCGACAGCCGCCAGTTTTCCCGGACGAAGGCACGGCTGGTCAGCCAAACGCTTTACACGCTGGGTCACAAATTCGTTGTGTACCTGACAAAACCGGATTTCGTCCGTCACATCCTGCGACTGCGCGCCATACTCATCAAACCATGCGCAACAGATATTTACGGGTTTGTCGGATATACCACAGGCTACCTGCCAGGCTTTGCGCCCGTTCCGGTAGGCTTCAAACAAGGCTTCCGTTAATGCAGGTGGCAGCGTCGCGGACGAAAGAAGGACGCGGGAGCCGAGCATCCCGGCCCAGTTCACCAGGCGGCATAGCGCGTGTAAATCATCAATATCAAAATCATCCGGCTCATCCAGAACCAGATCGCTGGTCAGAAGACGCAGCATGGCAGGAATTTGCCTGCCACCCCGCACGCCTTCCGTTGCAGGCATAAGGTGGTCAACAGTGGTGACCAGCACCGGCGCACTGACCAGTCGGTTGAGAGCCGGTTCTTTCGCAAGCCACTGCTGCGCAACACCACTCCCCATCGCCCCCTCATAATGGACATAATGGTGGCTGGCGAAAAACGCTTCGTCGCTGGCGCTGCTGGTATCTACACCTTCATTTCCCCGGTAGAGTTCTCTTACTGCTGCAGAACCTGTGACCACAGCCAGGGTGTCATCATCCAGCCCCAGACGCGACTGCAGCGCCTGCCCCGTTTGTAACGTCAGCGTACGTAACCCGAGTGCAATGCTGAAGCGACAGCCTTCCTGCTCATCCGCCAGCGCGTACATAATGCGGGCATTGGCAAACGTTTTACCGCAGCCGGTAGATGCCATATTGATGCCGAAAAAACCCTGCTCTGCGCTTTTTTCTCGCAGAGACAGCGCAACATCCCAGGCTTTGTTTTGCCAGTGAAAACGCGAAACTGTCGCCCTTTCACGAAACGTTTTGTGCCGGGCAATGGCGGGCAATGTACGCCGTAATGTGGGAAGTGAACGCCCCATCAGTAAAGCGTGGTGAGCCACACCAATATTATGTTCATCAAGTTTTTGCTTCAGCTGCCCGGTTTGACGGTCGCTGTTCGCCCATGTCTGGCAGGTATCATCCTGCCACCCCAAATAAGGGGGAAGAGAAGAGTAAACGTGATCCGCCAGCATCAGCGACATGCGCGCAAGGTGCAGAGTGAACAGATTATCCAGCGTGCCGTAATGCTGTAATCCAGGCAGGTTTTTGATGCGTTTGCTAATCTGCCGGGCTTTCTCGCGCCATATTTTACTTCTCAGCGGCGTGTAGCCGGGAAATTTCCAGACGTTTTTAAAATCGCGTTCTTTCCAGTCATGCTTTTCCGTTGGGATATGGTTCAGCGAATTCCAGTCAGCGTTCAGTTGCCGTTCAATCCAGCCCTCGCAATACATCAACTGTGGAGGCGCTGAATGAGATTGCGGTAAACGATGATGTGACAATATTAACCAGGCAACGGATTTAGCCAGAGGAGGTAATGTGCCGAAGGGACTACAGCTCCGCTCCGGTGAGTCCATTTTTAACGCTTTCAGTATGCCTTTTTCGTCAGCAGCGTTGAGATGTTCCAGCGATGCCAGCCATTGTTCGTCTGTTTGTTCGCCCACAAAGGCCTGAAACAGACGAACAGAGATCCATTCGTGTCGGTACGGCTGACAGGTATACTTACTTTTCTGATTTAGCGTCTCCTGGAAGGACATTCCTGCTTTACCAAAATCGTGAAACAACCCGGCTATAGCGGCCAGCAGGGCAATGCTTTCGGCACTATTCCAGCAATGCTCACCCCCGTTCTTCAGTACATCTAATGTCGTCCGATTCGTGGGTACACGTCCCTGCGCATTAAAACGGCGAAGGTTGCCGACAATCCATAACAGCTCTGTTTGGCCGTTTTTTTTGAGCCAGTGGCAGGCAACTGCAGTATTACGTCGCGCGGTTTTACGCAAAAGTTTTCTGAGAGTGCTGACACCCTCCAGGGTGATTATCGTCTGCCACGCCGCATCCCCCGTACGTTCGGCAAACTGGTCGATTATCCGGCAACTTTCATCATGCGCGTTTTTGGTACAACGGGAGATAATCAGAACATTCATGACGCGGCTCCCGCCAGGGTTTGTGACGTTTCCTGCAGCGTGGTGATCATCACGTCCAGCGCGTCTGCATTCTGGAAGACATTGATACAGCGCTGGCGAAACATTTGATTGTCTTCTCCTTCCATTGAGGCAATAAATGCCTGCGGCATCACCAGCGCATCTTTTATTAAATCGGCGATATCAAAGACCAGACCACCCCGCCGGGTTTTACCGTGCATCACTGCCAGACCATGAGGGATACCTGTAACCCATGCCGCGACAGCTGCCAGCCCGTAGGCCAGATAATTACCCTGATCGAGAAACCGGTTTGCGGTATCAACACCACCTCCCCGTTTAGCACGGGTAAAATTGCCATAACCGACCGTCTGGCTCGCCAGTTTGTAGAGCGATTTTGTCAACTGCGCTTCCTGGAGCATCAATGATGTGTGGTCATTAGCGTTTTCCATGTTTTGCCGTGCACGTTCAAGAATGTTTTTCAGTGCATCCTTATCGGGCTGAAATAACGTTTCTCGCTGCATCCGCAGCCCAGCCCACTGCTTTTCGATTTGCTGTAAACGAATAAACTGAAATTGCTTTGCCGCCTGTAATCGTTTTTCTTCGTTAAACCAGAATGAGACCCAGTTCTGCAAATATTCCGTTGGCCGATATTCACTTTGTGGGCAAAGCCAGGAGACATCAATATCCACTTCGTTAGCGGAATACAGAGGCGTGCCATCCGTGCCACAAAAGCCAACCAATACCCCTGCCCGTGCAAATTCCCGCATTGCCATTTGTGTGACAGAGGTTCCCATCCCCAACATGACTGCCGTGGTATTGGCGATGGGAATATTCCAGTAGAAAGATTCTTTACCTTCCTGGGTAACATATTCAACACGTCCACCATTTACCTGAATTCGACATTTTTCCAGGTAATAAATGTTAGCGCGCTTAGAGTGCAGGATTGTTTTCAGGTCAGAAGGAGTAATACTGTTGGCTCGCATGGCAAATCCTTTAAGATCAATCAGTAGAACACCCTGTATGTTAACAATACTCCGACACAAATAAATGTGATGAATATCAAGAACATTCTGGTCTAGCGAATATTTGTATAATTATTAGCATGCGCATCATTCATCATTTTCACCACCAATATATAAACGTTAACAAATACATCACGTGAATATATTTTAATTAAGATAAAATCAGATGAGAAAATTGATATAGCCATAAATTAACAGGTGAGTTTTTTGCGAGTGGTGAATGTTTTCTAGTATTCGGGAAGCATCTGTACCCAGGCAAAAGATGCAGCAGAAAGCGGGTTGTAAATCGTAAACATTCAACAAGCCTCGGCATCCACTGGGGCTTCTTCGTATAAGGCTTGCTATCTGCGGGCTTTTTATGAAAAAATAAAATACCGCATATATTTGTGCTGGCATATGGTATCAAATTGAGGATATTAATAAATTACCTGACATTACTCAGGAATATATAAATGCAATTGATTAGTTATTGTTAAATATTAAAGACATAAATTTGTGAATAAATTATTTATGGTTATTGCTGTGGTAATATTGGCTATTACAGCTTCACAGGCGATGTTAGCCTGCCCTAAAGGTCAGCATCCGCACGGAGTGATGGGAACGCATTGTTCTTATGAAAAATAAATATCTCCTGATTGCTGCATTGTCTTTATTTTTCTCCGCGTCCTCATTTGCTGACCGAGCAGCGGTTGCTGAATACGCTCAGGAAATGGCGGACACCCACTGATGCTGCGGATAAGGCAGCATGGGATGCCAATATGCGTGCAATTCAAAACCCAACCACCAGCAACATGATGGAATCATGGAATCGAGAAGATGCTGCAGACGCAGCCCAAAATATGGCGGATAATTTGGCTGATGAATAAATATCATTAAGCCATCCATGCGAATGTTAAATGAAACCGACATTGACCAAAATGGAAATGTTACAAGCAAGACAGATATGCGGGGTACGAGGTCATACACCGCGACGAACTCGACAATCTGATGGCTGATATTGCTAAGTACATTCACTATTACAGTCACAAACGCATCAAACTTAAACAAAAGGCCTGAGTCCAGTACAACACCGAACACAGGCCATATTGGAGTAGCTGGAGTGACCACGCTCCGGTAGACAGTTTGGAGGCCCCTGTCAGATCGTCGTTCATCTGTCGTCAGCAACATTTCGCGTGTACTGTGCAGCGGTAACTGATTGCACCTTCCACGCTCCGTTTTCTTTGACCAGGCAATCAATGACAATATGATCCTGTTTCTCACCAAATGCGATGTAAACATTCACGCAAACTGGATCTGTATCTACTGCTATAGCAGTGATATTCGTAGGCCAATCCTCGCGAATATCCTGGGCCTTTAAAAACAAATCTGCATCGTAAAATACACCACCGCCTTCTCCATACCCTGGTTCCTGTGTATGACGAAGTTTTTTCATTGTAGAGGCTGTGACGTATTTATCGATCTCCCGACCTTCAATAATCGGATAGATATCTTTTGCTATCTGGCTGATATACCATTTGTTGAATTCAACAGCCTTCTCTACAGGACTGGACTGTTTGGCGCTAACACCAGCAGACAACATGAAGAGTAAAAGTAATATTTTTTTCATTATGGATGCCTGTAAATTGTGATTTTTGGCTGAATTTTTCGATATGTCGGGCCAGGGTATAGGGTTCTTTGTTTGAAATCAGAATACCAGGTGCCGGAGCCATCATAAATGCAGGCATGTCCATGTTGGTTTTCACCTGGCAGCGCGTCGATAACTGCAACATCGCCTTCAATGGGGGTACCGTAGGTTTTGCTGAAACCTACCTTTTCAAGAGAACGCCAAAAGTCTTTGGCGTCTGCGCCTTCAATTTTTAATCCTCCAGCACGTATCGCTGCGGCCACCGCGCGGGCGCAATATCCCAGACTTTCGTGATGAGCGTGGCTGCGGGCGTATAAAACGGCCTCATGTTTATTCCATGACATAAAATATCCTTATCAGTAGAACTGGTTGATAAGGAAACATTACATCGAATATTTTCATCATTTTGTAAAAAATGACAAAATAATATTAACCAAAATAAATCCCATTTATATCTAGTTTGAATTAATAACCAAAAAAAAATATAAATCACTTTTACGGATAAAAAAATACCGCATAACCAGACAATTTATGTTTTTTCACGATACACCAAAACTATCTGTCTGATGCTGCTGAGCCGCACAGGGTGTTGTCGGTCGCACCTTTTATACCGGAGCGCCCTGGCGACAGGCTGCAGGGATTTAGTGCCGGGCCTGCTGTTCACATTTGTAGTTGTCCCAATTATTCACGATCACATTTCAGTGTAGGGTATGAACATTTCAATCCCCCTGATATGGCGGCGGTGGCAATTTTTCTAAGCTGCCTGTACGGCAGTGAACAATGGGGACTGCCATCCCCCCACTCTGTGGGGTTTCTAAGCTGCCTGTACGGCAGTGAACATTTTATGACTGTTGCTGTTATGCGCTGGATTAGTCATCGAATTTAGGAGGTGTTATGCCGCACCCGCTAATCATTTTCGAACTTCACAGAAAATGGAAACCTCTGGCCTCAACAATCAGTCAGTTGCGCATCACGCTGATGTCAATTTCATTGAACAATGCGTACTGAAGGCATTCGACATGAAAGATCTGGTTTATATTGTCAGGACGATGTACTACACGACACGGAAGAAGATTTCAGACATCACGAAAGACCTGCAGCAGATCACGCAGTGGCTGACGCCCTGTGAAACCAGAAGGTGGGTGCGCTGGTATGTGGGGATATTCAGGGCGAAGGTATTTTTGATGGCTCGTAAAAATCCGGGTGTTGACTAAATATTTGCGCTGGCGCATAGAATTAAATTGAGTGTATTAATAAATCACCTGGTATTATTTGAGAGTATATAAATGCAATGAATTAATTATTATTAAACACTAAAGACGTAAATTTTTGAAGAAATTATTTATGGTTGTTGCTATGGCAATATTTTCTATTACATCTTCACAGGCGGTGTTAGCCTGCCCTAAAGGTCAACATCCGCACGGAGGGACGAGAACGCATCACAAGGGTGGGTATTGTCTTTATGAAAAATAAATATCTCCTGATTGCTGCATTGTCTTTATTCTTAACTCCGCTTGTCGTAATGGCAGAGCCGATTCCGAATAATGGGTGGTATTTTTGCGATTGCACATCAGAAATGTGGTAAAAGCATAAACATATTGGTCAGCGAACCCGATGGCGGACAACTGGGAAGAATTATAATTGGAATTATTAATAAAAAGACCAATAATGTTGATTATTTTTTATCGCAAGGCGGACAAATGCTTTCATATCGTTACTCGGAATACTATCTGGTGGTATAGGATACGCACGCCAGGGAATTTACGATGAAAGATGCGCTAGAGGCCACCCCTTCTATTGCGTGGGGTCGAGGTCTGACAGATTGGGATTTTCGATTAAGTATTAGTGAACATATTTATAAGTGTGATTCTCCTTTGACGTATGCTGATGAATCGGCCGAAGCGGCATATGGTGAGTGAGATCACTGCCATCAAATCCAACACTGTCGTAGCTGTCAGTGCTGTAATTGTCGCAAATGATAAAATGCTGCTCCCCCTTCTGATGCAGTAGAGATGATGAAGCGCAGCAGGTACGTAATCATATGCCACAACGAACTGAACAGCATGCCAGTGACCAGTATTTTCTCCCTCTGTAATAACGCCCAACAAAAGCAGGCAAGATGGCAGCGACGATAAGCGGCAATACCGAACACAGGCCATATAGCTCGCTAAGAAAACTGTCCAACTTTAAAGGGGCAGTTCAGAATACGGGGGTTTTGTTTCCCGGCGATCCGACAGGGGTAGTTGCGAAGATGCATTGCATCAGTCCTCCTGTCATATCGTCGTTCAGTTATTATCACGCGCAGCTACAGACTGAACTTTCCATACGCCATCCTCTTTGACCATACAATCGATGACAGTGTGTGGGTTCTTTTTGCCAAAGGTGATATTCACGTTGACACAAACCGGATCGGAGTCGTAAGAAGCTATCACAACGTTCTGCGACCAGTCGTCACCGATATATTGTGATTTGGTGAAAAAATCAGCTTCATAAAATTCATCATCTGCGTAGCACGGATCCTGTGCGTGGCGCAATTTCTTCATCGTGCTGACGGTGACATATTTATCAATCTCCTTCCCATCTATGGGGTAGCGATCACTATTAACCTGCATAACATACCAACGATTAAATTCCAGCGATCGCTGCATCGGGATTTGCATATCGTCCGCAGCTGATACGGTGGTGCTAAAGATAAAGAGGACTGCTATTTTTTTCATATCAGTAATGCCTGTAAAACGTCACGGACGGCTGTAATTTTCTGTATGTGGGTCCCGGATACAAACTGTTTTGTCTGAAATCGGAATACCAGGTGCCTGCGCCGTCGTAAATGCATGCGTGACCGTACTGCCCGGGACCTGGAAGCGCATCTATCACGGCAACATCGCCGGCGATTGGGGTGCCATAAACTTTCACAAACCCGACATTTTCAAGTGACCGCCAAAAATCTTTCGCGTTGGCACCTTCAATTTTCACCCCGCCAGCGCGAATAGCTGCGGCTACTGCACGGGCACAATAATGTACTGTATGTGCATGGGCGTGGCGGCGGGCGTATGAAACGGCTTCTGATTTATTCCACGACATAAAATATCCTTATCAATAGAACTGGTTGATAAAGAAACATTACGCCGAATATTTTTATCACTTTGTAAAATATAACGAAATAACATTAACCAAAATAAATCTCATTTATGCTTATTTTGAATTAATAACCAAAATAAATACAAATCACTTTTACGGATAAAAGAAAATACCGAATAACCAGACGATTTATGATTTTTTCACGATACGCCGAAACTATCTGTCTGATGCTGCTGAGCCGCACTGGATGTTGTCGGTCGCACCTTTTATACCGGAGCGACCTGGCGACAGGGTGCAGGGATTTAGTGCCGGGCCTGCTGTTCACATTTGTAGTTGTCCCAATTATTCACGATCACATTTCAGTGTAGGGTATGAACATTTCAATCCCCCCTGATATGGCGGCGGTGGCAATTTTTCTAAATTGCCTGTACGGCAGTGAACTTGCCAGATTTTTAGCCGCCGCCACATCATCAGTTTCTAAGCTGCCTGTACGGCAGTGAACGCTGATAGTCATAATTACCCCTGAGTCTGGTATTTCTAAGCTGCCTGTACGGCAGTGAACAGCCAGATTGATAGCTCGAAAGCGTGGGAGCTTTTCTAAGCTGCCTGTACGGCAGTGAACCTGTTCCGATGGTGGCGGCAACTAACGAACTCTTTCTAAGCTGCCTGTACGGCAGTGAACTTCATAAGGAAGGACCTGTTAACTGGATACCATTTCTAAGCTGCCTGTACGGCAGTGAACTGCAAAGAAACATCGACATCTTATTGTTCGCAAAGAAAATAATCAACTTCAGCGCATTTCACCCTTTTTTCTACACTGCAGATTAGCCATCAATAAATCAATAGCTTACAAACAGGTCAGAGAAAAGGGTTTGAATATAATGCATCGGGATAACGCTCCCGATGCAACAAATCAGATTCAGGGAATAATATGGATTACGGTTTTTTCACGACAAGGCGTAATCACATCTGCGGCCATTGAATGCGCTATGTCATGCAATAAACCCGTAAGATACGGCAACATATCGCGATCAAAATGCGAAATCAGCAATACGTGATTTAATGCCCGGCAGTAATCGCATTTGGTTTCGGTATCTTCCAGCATCCACTCTTTATACCGCGGCGGCGGCTCTGCGTCTTCAAATTCCACCACCTGAAAATCGCGCATTGATTCTGTGAGTCCCGTTTTAACTTCTTCCAGATAAGCGCCCAGACAGCGGCAAACGGGCTGGGTTTGAGGAAGCGAAGTGCAATCCAGCAGGATTTCGGTGAGCAACTTACAACGCTCGGCAAGGGTTGGGAGATCGGGGTTGAGGGAGAGTTCGCTGTAGAGTTGGGAGAAAGATTGGTTTTCCATATCATAATTTCCATATTTAGAAGCCGAAAACTACCACCAGAAACGCCAACTTCAGGTGGCAGACTGAACCGGTTTGGCGTACCGACCA
>Ga0183096_1002981_pt1 | contig 10923 bp, 16 predicted proteins | sample Biomet5_FD_127791 | JGI IMG/M metagenome (GOLD analysis project Ga0183096, IMG submission 127791) | Microbial communities from bioreactor (seeded with sewage sludge) at LBNL, California, USA - Biofuel metagenome 5 (version 2) (version 3) | ecosystem: Engineered > Bioreactor > Anaerobic >...
GTACCCTCTTCGTCGCGCGTGAGCGGACAGCGGGCCATTAGCTCAATTGGTAGAGCAGCGGACTCTTAATCCGTTGGTTCAAGGTTCGAGTCCTTGATGGCCCACCAAAAATTTCAGGCACTTAGCCAAAAGCTAGGTGCCTTTTTCTTTGGTGCCACCCACTTTGGTCCCACGGTGGTCCCACTTTCTCGGGAAGACATGGGCAGGAGCGGGAAAATTAACCGCCTCCCCCGCTTTTGGTCCCACTGGTCCCATTTGGTCCCACAAAGCGAAGCGGCCCACCCCCACCAGGGAAGCAGGCCGCCCATAATTCGGTTGCAAAGGGAGCTAGGGCGCTATGCCGGGTCCAAGTCGGCTGTGGCGCATTCCAGACCGTACAGGATGTTTCCGAGGGCTTCGCCAAGCCCCTTGAGGGCATCGCCACCCAAGGTTTCCTTGCCCTCGCCCATGTTGATGAGAAGAAGCCGCATAACCACGCAAAAGGCGTGCGTGTCGTCAAGTATCCGTATGGCCGCTGCGATGTCAGGGGCTTTAGGCATGTCCAACCCCCTTGGGCTGGACAACCACCCTGGTGGGCTCCCTGGTCACGTCGAAGCCGGCGGCCTCCCAGGCTTTCCCCTGCGCCGATTCACTCCAGCGGACACGAAAACCGGGCTCGTCGTCACTGGCCAGGGTCAGACCGGAATCACGAAATATCTTGCCTATGGAACAAGCAACGGCTCCGCGCCGCTCGTTCTCCACGTCCACCACGCGGCCGTCGTTGGTGACGGTGACCTTGACCGGCTTGAGGATGCGTGGATCAACCCCGGAGAAGTCCAGGTAGACCTTGAGCTTCCCGCCCCTGACCAGGAACTTGAAGGCGTTCCAGACTTCCTTGGCCCGCCTGATGCGGCGCATGATGTGGGGTTCCGGGATAAGGCGGTTGCTTTCCTTGCCGTCGATGAATACGAATGGGTTAGCCATGATCGCACCTCCAATGTGCGGTTACTGGTTAGGCCCTGGCCGGAAGTGCCACCTTCCGGCTGGGGCTGTTAATTAGTTACAACTTTACTATTCCCCCACCCAAAGCGCGTTCGTCAAATATAAACTCAATTTTGTACAGATACCACCCCTTTTCTTTTAAGGCGATAATCATCTCATCTTCTTTACTCCGAACAGGGTCCCATTGCTGTTGACCTAGATACTGCAACTTATCCAATGTGAGGTTGGCATTGTCAGGCAGCACCGAAAGATCGTCTTTTTTGAGCAAGGCTAAGCGATGCTTTTTTCCAATGATTTTGTACACAAAATAGGTTATCCCTGAATCCATATACAATCCACCTCCACCGTTTTTTTGATAATATTGCGATAAATCCGCTCGACTTATCCGCCACTCACGTCCAATTTTTGCCCCTGGAATCAAACCCTCTCGGAGCTTTCTTCTCAATACCTCCCTATTGATTGACAAAAAGTCAGCTGCCTCATCAATGGACAACAAATCTTTAATCATGGCAACACCTTATCTACTTTTGACTACTATTATGCGCTACTTTAGACAACTTTGCAAGGATTTTCTAATCGAAAAAATGAATCTGCGCATGCCGGGCCATCGAAGCCGCGACCCTCTTGACTTCGCGCTCTGGGTGGACAATTTGAAGGACGAGAAAGAGGATAGTCGATTTTTAGTAAAGACGGCTGTGGAATTTTTCCCGGCTGGGGCGTTCTTCGCCCGACGGGACACAACGATTTTCTGATAACCCCGAAGATTACAAGGGGAGGTTAACGCGATGGCAGATCATGAAAAACAAGTAGGCAATAGCTCCATTATCAAAGCGAGCACCATACGCATGGTTGAATCTTCTTTGGAATCTCGGATCAAGGCAGCAATCTCAAAAGGCGAGCCATTTGACTTTGATGTGACTGTCCTTGTCCCTGTCCATAAAGAACTGATGTCAAACGGGTATAGCAACCATGAAGCCATAGAAGCTATTGAGACTACCGTATGCGTCTGGATAAAAAACAGTTGGTATACTAGGGAAGACGAGAACAGAAAAGGGCTTATCCCCAAGGGAAGGCTGACCGCCTCCGGAATAGAGCATTTCCAGCAACTGCCCTAGGTTCTTTTGTAGACACTAGAAAAATTCTACAAACAGAAGGAAAATATGATTCCCAGCGGAAACGACATTAAGCTCGCCCTGACGACTATCAGCGACCTCGTCAAGAAGGGCATGACCCTTGAGGCGCAAGAGAAGATCATGGACCTGCGTGAAATGGTCCAAGGCCTTCGAGAGCAGTGCGTGGAACTCAAGGAAGAAAATATGCTTCTGAAAAAGAAGCTTGAGGAGAAGGAATCTGTTTTCTTTGAAAATGGTGTCTACTGGACAAAGAAAGAAGATGGAACGAAAGAAGGACCATTTTGCGTCCTCTGCCATGATAATCTTGGAAAACTGATTCGCTTGAAGGATGACGGATATCAATTTGAATGCTTCAAGTGCCATTTCAAGCATCAATACAAGGAATATCCTATTGAAACTGCAGCGCGCGAGGCGAGGTCGCGTGGGCGCTTATTTTGATATTGTTATTAACAAGCCATTCTTCAGCCAAGATTGCCTTTCACTTCAACCTCCCTTCAATGCCTGGAGTCTCTCAGGAATTATGTCACTTTCGTTCCTTAGCGTTTCCCATGGTCTCTTTTTCTGCCAATTGTGCCCGTTCCTTTTCAAACCCAATGACAGCGGTCAGCATCTTTGGCTTCGCATCTTCCGGGTAAACTCCGTGCTCCTGGAAGTATTTTAAAATCCTGGCAAACTCCTTTGCCTCGGCTTTCGTGACCATATCCCCCTCCTATAGTTCTGAAAGGTTCTTGATCCGCCCGTCCGTCACCATGCCCGACAGGGACAGCTTCCCCGCCTTGAACAACTCAAACCGGGTCTTGCCCAGCACGCGGCGCACGAAGGCCGGGTCTTCGTCCATCTGGCGCTTCATCCAGGCGGCATAATTCTCCCCGGGCTTGGTCCGGTCAACCTCTGCCACCTTGAATTTCGTGCTGGTGCTGCCGTCCTTGTGGTGGACGGTCTTGCCCGTATGCTTGACCGTGGTGCGGCCTGTGTCGGCCATTTCGTCGATGTCGATGCCCAAGTCCCGCCACGTGGGCGTCACCACCGTGTAGAGGCAACGGCAACGCCAATGCGCCGGCAGGGAGGGACGCGGCTCCCCGGGCTTGTAAATCTTGCCATCCATGCTCCCGCAGGCAACGCAGGTGCGGCCGTCGAGCACGACCATGCGCTTCCAGCCGGCCACCACGTCGGAGAACTTCTTTTCGATGATCGTTTCCCGGGCGTGGTTACTGGCGGAAAGAAGAAAGGTCCGGGCCAGCCCTTCCAGGCCGGGGACGCTGCCTTCGATGCCCTCCATGCGGATCATCCGAGCCGCTGCCTGGACGCCCTTGCCCTCGATCAAGGCCCGCCGGCCGGCGCTGATGATCCGGTCCCGGGCCGACGCCTGAAGCTTTGACAGAAAGTTGTTGATGGTCAGGCCCTCCACGGTCGAGGACTCAAACCAGGCTTTCGTCATGTCCAGGGTGAAGGCCGTGCCGAGGCCGACCGCCGCCCCGCCGGTCAGTTCCGACATAGCCGTGGCTGTCTGCGTGGCGCTGGCCTGGATCACGTCTTGCCCGGCCTCGTGAAGCTGGTCGCCGGCCGTGGCGTAGACCTGGGCAAGCACCTTGTCGATGGCCGCCGCCTGGGTCTCCAAAAGGGCTTTCTTGCGGCTTAGGGGCATGTCCGCGAAGTTGTCCCCGGCATCATCGGCCAGGGCCGCCAGCTTGCCTACGATGTCCGCACGGGCGGCCCGAAGCTCCCGGACCATATCTTCGGCAAGCCCGGTCGCCCGCTGGTCCACGGCGTGCTGAAACTTGAGAAGGTCATCGAGGTATTTGTCGGTCATGGCCTATGCCCGCATCTGAATCTTCCACAGGACGGAAGCGGCGTCAGCTTCGACATTGACGATGGTCCAGGTCCGGCCCTCGAAAATGACCTTGTCGCTGGTCTGGGGCTCAATGGCTATTTCCGCCTGCCGGATGGAAAGCTTGCGGTCGCCTGCCTTGATAAGCGTGCCGTCCACCAGGAAGTCGGAATAGCCCGTGACGATGCCCTGGCAGGGATAGTCCGTGGTGGCGCCTTCGTCGTATGCGCCCGTCGAGGGGTTGAACTCGCCTTCCTCGGTGCGCCGAACGATGATGTCGGCCGGGATGTCCCCCAGGGCCGTAAACGCCGTGGCCGTGGCGCTGGCCAGTACGGCACGCAGTCCCATGGCTACACCCTCCGCAGGCTGATAGAGCGCAAGCCGCCGCTTCGAAACCCGTAGGAAGCCACCAGGGCGAAGACTTGGTCCGGGATGACCTTCACGCGGTCGCCCGGGTCCACCTCGATCTTGACGGTGTCGGCCTGGATGGACTTCATGCCCGCCGTCTCGGGCAAGGCCGTGGTGTCCTTGGCGAGAAGCACAAGGGCAAGCTCCATTTGGGCTATCTTGACCGCCTTGGGCGTGGTGGTGAAGGCGATGCCCGGAATGCCGAGGCGCGGCCACTCCATGCCCTGGTCCGGGGAGGCCTTGGCCCCCTGCCAGACGATATGCCGGTCCAGGAGCACGGCGGCCGTCACCAGGGCCTTGGCCTGGTTGTCGGCGTTGGCGCTGGTCCAGGCGTCGGCGTGCAAGCGGTCCTCGAAGTAGGCGGTCGCTTCGTCCTCGGTGACGTAGCTGTTAGACCCTGTAAGCACTTCGGCCATGGTTCATCCCTCGCTTGAAAAATTGCCGGGGTGGGGTTGCCCCCACGTTTTCGGACCCCGGCGGGTCCGGGTTCGGCCTTTTCGTCTTGAAGCTGAGGCGCGCCGGGCGATGTTGGCCCCAGGCCGGACCGGATGGCGCTTGCGCCAACCGCTTGCCGAGTGGTTGCTATGCGTTCTTGATGGCCTTGAGGCGGGCGGCCGCCTTCGGGTGAAAGACCGTGATCGAGCAAATCCACTCAATCAGGGTCTGATAGAAAATGCCCACAAGCCCCTGGTCGATGACCTCCATGCCGCCCGTGGCCTGGAGACCGGAAACCCATTCCTGGGCACCGAAGCGCACGGCATAGATGCTGGTGCAAGCGGCGTCGGCCGGGGTCGCCTGGGCATCCTGCTCGTCGAAGGCCAGGATTTCGGCCCCGTCCTTGTCCTGCTCGATCACGCCGATGGGAATGCCGGCATAGGCGTAGATGGGGCGGCCGAAGGCGTCGGAAACGGGTTCCGTGGCCTGATTGCTGGCCCGCATGAGGGCGTTGACCTTGCGGCGCATGGTCTTGTTCATGAAGAGCACGTCCGGCCCGCCCTGGACGGCGTCCATGAGCTGGTCCAGCATGTCCAGGGTCAGGGCCGCGCCGCCGGCGGCAGTTCCGGCCGCGAGGACCTGATTGCCGGTCAGGCGCTTTTCCAGGCCGTCGAAGGCCAGGGCGTCCGCCTCGGCATCGCCCTTGAAAAAGATACGGGTGAACTCCAGGGCCGCCGCCTTGGCCTTCATGGCGTCATGCGTGGCCCGGATGTCGTTGATCTTGCCTTGGGTCTTCACCTGGGCACGGTCCACCTTGGAAATGCCGCCGAAGATCTTCAAGGCCTCAGTCATCGGATTGATGACGCCCGTGCTCTCGGTGTAGGTGTCATTGTAGCCACGGAAGCCGATGCCCGGCAGGGTCTGTTCCTGGTTCCAGGCGTAGGCGTTGCCGGCCACGTCCATGAAGGGCAGGCGCTCCAGCACCGCCGAGGACCGGGGGAAGATTTCCACAACGCCCCGCTGCAAGGGGTTCTGAATGAGCTTGCTGGCTTCGGTCAGGGTCAACATGGTGGTTTCCTCTTAGGACTTGTACCCGGTCGCCATGATGGCTTGCGGGGTCATGTTCGAAAAATCGACGGGAGGCTTCCCGCCGGGCCGCTTGCTGTCCGGGCCGTTGGGCTCGGGAGCGCGGCCGCCGAAGACGCCTTTTTTATGGGCGGCGCGAATCCATTTGATCTTCTCGGCCGGCGGCAGGTCGGGCACGATGTCCCACAGGTCCTCCGGGATGTCCTCCAAAAGCTCGGTGACGATCCCGGAAAGGGTTTCCTCGGCCGCCTTTTTGGCGTCGTTGACCTTCTGGAACCGCTCATAGGGCACGGTCTTTTCGCCTTTGTCGGGGGCGGTCCCGGGCGTGCCCTGCTGGCCCTGGTTCGGGGTCTGGTCCTGCTGCTGGTTCTGGTCTTCCATGGTGATCTCCTCGCGTTTTACGCCTGCGTGGGCGCTAAATTTGCTGTTCCTTGAGGGCGGCCGTCTCGTCGCGCACCTGGATCAGGTAGGCCAAGGCGTCTTCCATGGTGATCTCCTCGCGTTTTACGCCTGCGTGGGCGCTAAATTTGCTGTTCCTTGAGGGCGGCCGTCTCGTCGCGCACCTGGATCAGGTAGGCCAAGGCGTCTTCCCTGGTGGCAAGGTCGGGGTTTCGCTCCATGACGGCATCCACGGGGGAAATGAGGCCCATGGACAAAAGAAGCTCCCAGGTCGCGGCCTGGTCCTTCTCGCTGGTGTCCGGCTTGGGGTCGGCAAAATCGACGGCCAGGGTCGCGGCGTCGGAGAGCTTGCGGCCGGGGTTGTGGTGGTTCCAGACGGCCCGCAGGACGGCGAAAAGCCGGCGCTCGTACATGCGCCAAAGCGCGATGTCGTCGCGGCGGGACTCCTCAAGCTCCACATTGCCCACGATCTTGGAGACGCCGGACTCGTCGGTGGGGTCCACGCTCATGGAAGAGCCCGGCAGGCCGTTGGAGACCGCGCACCACTTCATCAAGCGATCAATGGCGTTCACCACCTCGTCAATGGGGGCCTGGGGCGCGGCAATGCCAAGCTCCCCGTCCTTGGGAAGCTCAATGATCTTGCCCGGCCCGGTGTCGAGGATGCCGCCGCCCTCGGCTCCGCGAACCCATCCCAGGCCGAAGCCTTGAAATTCCAAGGTATGCAACAAATCAACCAGGGCCTTGTTCACGGCCTCCTGCATGACGATGAGGTCTTCCCCGCCCGCGATCCAAAAGGAATCGGTGGGCGCGCGGTCCCACAGGGGCACGAAGGGCAAGACGCCGTAGGGGTTCGGGCCGCCGTCTGTCTGGTTCCCCCGGTAGTCCAGGCGCTGCCACGTCTCCGGGGTCCACAAGGCATAGGTGACTTCCTCGCTCTTCCCGTTGTCCGGGTAATGCGTGACCAGCACGGCCTGGATGTCCTCGGGGCTCTCCCCCGTCGTCACGTCCAGAATGTCCGGGGTCAGGATGTCGAGGTCCAGGCGGCCGTTGCGCCAGACAGGCCGGGCAAGGCAGGTCTTGCACAGCTTCACGTACCGACTGGCCGTCTTCATCTTGATGGAAAGCGCGGCCTGTTCGGCAATATCCGCGAAGAGGGTCTTGTCGGCCTCGGTCCCGTCCACGCTCCGCTTGGGCTCGTCGGCGTAGACCCGGGCCTTGAGGTCCACCACCTTGCGGACGATGTTGACGAAGCAGTGCGTCAGCTTGGCCGGCTCCGCGAACTTGAGGGCAAGCACTTCCTGCAAGTGCTCAAGCTGACCGTCGTGGTAGAAGTCCAGACGTTTGGCCGCGTCCCGCTTGCGGTCCCTGTTGAGGGCATAGAGCGCCCCCCGGAACATCTCGGCCACAAGCGCCGGACCCTGCGGTTCAAAAAACATCGCTTACACCCCCTGATAGATGCGCGGCCCGTCGAGCTTCACGTAAGCCGCATAGAAGCCGGGCAAGGTATGGTTATCGTCCAGGCGAAGCCGCATGTAGCCCCGGAACATCTCCGCGACCTCGTGATAGGCCGGGCACTCGTGCTTGCATAAAAGCTCCATGTCCCCGCCCATGAGAAAGCACAGGCTCCGCGTGGGACGCAGATTGCGGCATTCGATGCGCTTGAGGGCGTAGACCGACAGGACCGCCGCCCGGGTCGCAAAGACCGACCAGTTCAAGGAATAGACGGTGTCGTCGTGGAACTTCTGCGAGGCGTGGCCGAAGGTGTAATTCCCGTCGCGCTTTTCCTCGTACACAAACGTCTGCATCTCACTGGCCAGCATCTCCAGGCCCTGGGAAAAGTGCAGCCGGCCTTCCTTGGCGATCCGGTGGAGCTCGACGAAAGAAAGGTTCTGGTTCGTGCTGGTGGCGGAAAGGACCTCGCACGGGATGTCCTGGTCATCGAGCCAGGGCTTGAGGTCGGCCACCTCGTATTGCTCCAGGGTCACGGCATCCAGGTTGTAGCGCTTGTGGTCCTCAAGGATGGCCTTCTTGATGCAGCGGGCATGGTTCGGGACCACCACGTCCTGATTGAGGACGAAATATTCCGGCTCCGCGTCCTTGGCCGACGCCACCTTCAAGGTCGTGGTCCAAACCGTGTTGTCGCCCCCGAAGAGCTTTTTCGAGCGGTCCAAGCCCCCGCCGATGACGTACTTGCGCCCCCCCGTCAGGTCCTCCAGGCGGTCAGGCGGGAACGGGCAAGGGATTTCGGCACGGCACAGGGTGATGACCTCGGCAGGGAAAAGCGCGTTGCGGGCGCTGGAGCGTTTGCCCAGGATGTCGCGGTCAAAGGCGGCCGGAAGCTGCGTGGCCTTGAGGCGAAGCACCTTGTCGCGCTCGATCCATGGCGGGGCATCCCGAAGGTAGGTGTCGAGGTCGGGATATTCGATCCGGCGGCAGAAGATGCCCGGGTCCGTCTCGGCCAGCATCTCCAAGGCATGGACGTGCCCGCCCTCGTGGTCGGTGTTCGAGTCGATGAGGCACAGGCTCCCCTCTGTGTCGAGCAAGGAAGCCTGCATCGCGTCGAAAGGCCCCGTGTCCGGGCAGGCGTGAAAATCGGAAATCCACAGGCAGGCCAGCTTGTCCCCGAAAGCCATGGCCATGCTGGTGTTGCTGGACTGGATCGTGTTGCCCAGGTGCGCGTTGATGATCTCGGCCTTGCGGATGTCCGTCTCGGCAATCATCGCCTTGAGGGCCGGGGTATGCCGAATGATCCCACGCAAGGGCCGCATCTGCACACGCTCGGAGTGGTCGCCCGCGTTGCCCAGGACCTGGATATTCAGGTTCTCCCGGGAGGTGAAAAGCCAGAGGATGACCAAGGCAAAGGTGGTGCTCTTGGCGTGCCGGCGGGGGGTCACGTGGAGCACGATGGCGTGGTGGAAGGGCTTGTCCTCGGCCGGCTCCAGGGCGTCCCGAATGAAATCCGCCTGCCAGGGCTCCAAGATGACCGGCTCATAGCGGGAGGAGCGGCCAAGAATGCACGGCTTTACATCCTCCAGCCACGCGAAAAAGCCCTCGGCACCGGGAGCGTTCCACCGGGCCAGGATGGCGGCGTTATCTGCCTCTACGGCAGTCTTGCGCTTACTCGCGGCCAAGGATGCCCCCCAGGTCAAAACCCGTAGCCTCGGGCCTGTTCGCGGCCCCCTTGCGCTTGCCGACAGGACCGGACAGTTGTGCGAAGCTGGAACGAAAGGCGGCTTGCAGGGATAAGTACCGCTGCATGTCGAAGTCATCGTCGCCGTACTGTTGCGCCATTTCGTCAAGCTCCAAGTAGAGGGGCACCATGGTTTCAAGAAGCAGCCGTTGCGCCTGTGAAAGCCTGCCTGTGACCATCTCCCGCAGTTTCGCCCGCACAATCTTGCGGCGCTTTAAGGGGTCACTATGGCGGGCCAAGTCCTTATCGCAGAGTTTAAAATACGACATGCGTTTATGGAACCTCATGGAGTCATGATTTACTCATGAAGTTTGACGTATTCACCGGGTTGCCTCGAAAATGCGGGACCATCGTGGGACCAAAACAACCACCATGCTGACGGCTCGATTTTTACTTATTGGTTTTCAAAGATATTTTCACTTGAACCTAGGGATTATCAATCCCATTCAGCCCAAGGCCCACGCCCTTCTCGCCTGCCGTCCTTGGTCTGGCGCTCAAGCCGGGCCTGCCCGTCGCGGACTGCGTGACCTAGGCCGCCGTGCCCCGGCGCGCAGGCGTATCTTTTTTATACACCTTAACCACTGCCTCATACCGACGTTCGACCGTGCGGATGAAGTGCCGAAGAAAGCTGTAGGTGAATCGTTCGGCCCCGCGCCGATCCTGTGCAAAATAGAAGGTCAGGCGATAGCGGCACATGAAGGCCACCACGGATTCATAGGCGGCCTTCGGGTTGAGGGCGCTTCGATATTCCCCCAAGGCCAAGGCGGACATGGGCGACTCGACAACCACGGCCGCAGACTCAAACCCACGCAGGCGCTCAAGCTCTCTCTCGAACCGGGGGCGCTCCCTACCGAGACAAGCAACCAAGTCAGGTAAAGACTTGCGCTCCACGGCCACCAGGGACTCAAGCCCCACAAGGCTGTAATCCCCGGCTGTCAAAGCCCCTTCGACCACTTCGGCGTCGTAATTAGCGAATGAAAATGGCGCTTGCTCCCTACTGTCCACGACGATTTTCACGGCGTTTCCTTAGGCGATACCCGGTCTTTTTGAAGTTTAACTTGGCTTCCATGGCCTCCAGGTAGGCGATTGCCTCCGCTTCAAGCTCGGCTTCGGACTTTGTGGAGACTGCAAGCACGGGGGCTGGTCTGGATTTTTGGGCAAACTGGTTCATCATGACTCCCTTGCGGTGATGACGGTGATGGCGGTGATATTTCCGGCCCCTATATAAAATTGTCAGTCAACTGCCAGTTTCCACGCGTAAGGAGAAACATCGCCGCTATCACCGCTATCACCGCACATTCAGCAAGCCTCCATGGGTAGGACTTTCCATTGAACCCCACAGCGTAGCGCAGTGTATTTTATGATTTTTCTTCCATCTACGACGCGTCCAGCATGGCTTCGCAGCCAATACCCCAAGCGGCGGGCATCGACTCCACCCCTCCCCCCAGCGATGGAATCAAGGG
>Ga0183096_1001417_pt1 | contig 10890 bp, 7 predicted proteins | sample Biomet5_FD_127791 | JGI IMG/M metagenome (GOLD analysis project Ga0183096, IMG submission 127791) | Microbial communities from bioreactor (seeded with sewage sludge) at LBNL, California, USA - Biofuel metagenome 5 (version 2) (version 3) | ecosystem: Engineered > Bioreactor > Anaerobic >...
GCCGCGGGCGACAAGCTCTGCATGCTGCCGCAGAACGCGCTCTCGCTCTTTACCTACGACACCGTGTGGCGGGAGCTTCTGGAGAGCGCCGACGGGGACGAGGGGCGCGCCGGGGCCATGCTGGACAAGCTGGAGCTCACGCGCCTGCGCGACCGCCACCCCTACGACCTCTCGGGCGGAGAGGTGCAGCGGGCCGCCATAGGCAAACTGCTGCTCCGAAACGCCGGTGTGCTGCTGCTGGACGAGCCGACCAAGGGGCTGGACGCCTACGCGAAGCGCTCGCTTGCGGGGATGCTGCGGGAGCTGGCGGCAGAGGGCGTCTCGATGCTGATGGTGACGCACGACGTGGAGTTCGCCGCCTCCTATGTGGACAGGTGCGCGCTCATCTTCGACGGCATCGTGATATCGTCGGACGAACCGCACGCTTTCTTCTCCGGCAACCGTTTTTATACGACGGACGCGGCGCTCATAGCGGCGGAATATTTCCCCGGGGACATCACCTGCGAGGAGGTGATCGCCTCGTGTCAAAGCTGTTTGTCAGCAGGAGAACAAGGGCGGCGGTCTGGGTCATAACGATAGTCCTGCCGTTTCTGATGGTGGCGTTCGGCTACTACCACAGCCACCGGCCCACGGTGAACGTGGTGGGAGAGCGCACCTGGGTGGACTACCTGATACTGAACTCCGACATTCTGATAGGGCTCGTGTTTCTGGCAGCTTCGGCCACGCCTTTCTTTCTGGTGTTCGACAGGAAGAAGCCGGAGGCGCGGGAGATGATCCCGATAGCGGTGATGGCGGCGCTGGGCGTGGTGGGCAGAACGCTTTTTTCCCTCATCCCGCTGCCGAACTTCAAGCCCGTTTCGGCCATAGTGATAATCACGGGCGTGGCTTTCGGGCCGGAGGCGGGGTTCCTGACCGGGGCGCTGACGGGCTTTGTGTCGAACTTTATCTTTGGTCAGGGGCCGTGGACGCCGTGGCAGATGTTCTGTTGGGGAATGATAGGCTTCGCCGCGGGGCTGCTGCAAAACGCGGGGTTCTTCGACAGGGGAAAAAAGCGCGTGCACTTCAAAAGCCCCGTCTGGGACAGGCTCTGTCCGGAGGGGACGACCAGGGGCGACCTGCTGTATTTCGTCAGGCGGCTGACCGACCATGCGCCGATGAGGATGTGCGTTTTCGGCCTTGCGTCGGGCTTTTTCTACGGCTGGGTGATGAACCTGTTTTTCATAATTGGGTACGTGGACCCGATAACGTGGCAGACGGTGGGCGCGGCGTATGTATCCAGCTTCGTGTTCGACCTCTCGCACGGCGTGTGCAAGTTTCTGGTGCTGTGGGCGCTGGCGGACCCGTGGACGAGGAAACTCGAGCGGATAAAGGTCAAATTCGGCCTGGTGGCCGAGGACAGAAATTACGTTATGCCGCCGGAGCGCGGTGCGGAAAGCGGGTGTGCTGATGGATAGAGAGAGGGACGTCGTGATCGCGGCAAGGCGTCTGAGAAAAGAGTACACGGTCGGCGAGAACGTGGTGAAGGCGCTGGACGGTGTGGATATGGAGGCGCTGCGCGGCGAGTTCGTCTGCATCGCGGGCAGGAGCGGCTCTGGCAAATCCACGCTGCTTTCGCTCCTGGCGGGGCTGGAGAGCCCGACGGAGGGCGAGGTGGAGATACTCGGCAAACGCATGGACCTGATGAACGAGCGGGAGCGCATCCGTTTCCGGAAGGAGAACATCGGCTTTGTGTTCCAGAGCTACAACCTGATGGCGCAGTACACGACGCTGGAAAACGTGGCGCTGCCGCTGATGATACGCGGGGTGCCGGAGGCCGAACGCAGCGAGCTGGCCAAAAAGGCGCTGGCGCTGGTGGGGCTTTCGGAGCACGCGGAGCACAGGCCGACGGAGCTCTCCGGCGGACAGCAGCAGCGGGTGGGCATAGCGAGAGCCATAATCACGCACCCGCCCATCGTGTTCGCGGACGAGCCCACCGGCAACCTGGACACAAAGACGAGCGACGAAGTGATGGAGCTGCTCACCTCGATATTCAGAAAATGGAACGCCACCTTCATCCTGGTGTCGCACGACCCGGACATGACGCGCTACACCGACCGCACCATCCGGCTTCTGGACGGCAGGGTCGTTGAGGATAAGTTTAAGGAGGATACGAAAAATGACTGACCTTATAAGGAAGCTCCTGGCCCTGCTTCTGGCGCTGGGGATGGCGTTCGCCATGTCGGCGGCGGCGTTTGCGGACGACGCGGCGGTGATAGAGGACGAGGCGGAGAAGGACGGGATAACCGTCGTTCCCAGCAACGCGAACGCCCTGGTGCTGATGGACGCAGGCGCGCAGTCGCCCAAAGGCGCGCCCGGTCAGGTGATGACCGTGGTGCTGACCATGGCCGTGAACCGGGAGTACCTGCCCAGTGAAAAATACATGCTGCGCAACATAACGGTGCAGCCGGATATCCCGACGGACACCTCCGTCTCGAACTGGCCCTTCGACATCATCAACGCGAGCTATGTGCGCCACCTGGACGACATGAGCTACAACTCCACGGCGGACGTGTACTACAAGTTCAGCATCAGCGAGTTCGCCAAGGAGGGCGTGTATCCCCTCAACTTCACCGTGAACGCCACCGTCTGGCGCGAGGACTCGGTGAACGGCACCTCAATAACGGAGGACGTGAAGTTCAACCTCTGCGTCTGGGTCACCGTCATCGGGGACGGCGAGCTTTCGGGCGTCACGACCGCCTTCGGGCCGCTCCAGCTCGCCGGGATAGACGACACCGGCGGCGTCATCGATTCTCCTGTCGCCCAGCCCGGCGAGACGATCACCTTCAAGGTGCCGGTCGTCAACAAGGGCGGCGCGCTGACGAACATAACGGTGGAGCCGGTCGTCTCCGCCTCCCTCGACGAGTTCCCGTTCATCGCGCAGAACGCGAGCTACGGGCGCTCCTTCTCCACCTGGCAGACGGACGGGCTGGCCACGCTGGAGTACAGCTTCACGGTCTCGCCCTACGCCACGACCGGCAACAAGTGCATCACCTTCCACGCCACATACTATGAAAACGGCGCGGCGGGCGAGTGCACCTTCAAGGCGTACATCTATATAAAGAACGGCTACGAGAAGATAGCGACCACCGCTCCGTCCCTGATGGTGACGGGATACGAGCTGATGGTGGACGACGCGCCCGTCTCCGGGCTCATGGCGGGGGACGACGTGCTGCTGCGCCTCAAGCTCACGAACAACGCGGCCTACGACACCACGTGGAAAAACGTGGCGACGCTGACGATAGCGGACAGCAAGGTGCTGACGTTTACGGTCGGCAGCAGCGATTCGGCCTACGCCCGCGCGATAAAGCCGGGCGAGAGCGCCGATTTCGACTACCACCTCACCGTGCGCAACGACGCCGAGGTGGGCTCCACCTCCGTCGCCATCACGATGACGTACGAGACCTGGGATTCCGTGGTGGGCAAGGCCACCCAGACGATAATGCTGCCGGTGAGCCAGCCCATGGACGTGGTGGTGGACGAGCCGGTGGTCTACGGGAACGCCGTCTCCGGCAAACCCATCGCGGTGAGCCTCAACATCATCAACATGGGCCGGGCCAAGGCGATGAACCTGCAGGTGATGGCGACAGACGGCCTCACGATGGCGGAGAGCTACTTCGGCGGCGACCTGCTGGCGGGAGGGAGCGTGGCGGCGGACGTGCAGGTGGACGCCGCTAAGACCGGAGAGTTCACCGGCACGCTGATCGTCGCCTACGAGGACGCGAACGGCGAGCGTTACACCCAGGAGATCGCGGTGCCGATGAACGTGGCGGAGAGCGCGCCCGCGGCGGCCGTGGACCTGAAGCAGAGCGACAGCGACGACAGCGCGTCCTCCTGGCCGTGGTGGGCCTGGCTGCTGATAGTCGCTGTGGGAGTGCTCGTGGTGGGAACAGCGGCGGCGCTGGCGGTACAGATCCGCAGGAAAAAAGCCGGGGCGGGAACAGCGCAGGCCGGCGGCTCGGACAGGCCCGCAGACGGCGGGGGCGCCGGGAGTGACGCGCGATGAATCTCACCGACCTTTTCAAAATGGGCGCCGTCAACCTGTGGAGACGAAAGTCCCGCACGATACTGACCGCGCTCTCCATGACCATAGGCGTCATGTGCATCATCGTGCTCATCTCGGTGGGCCTCGGCTATGAAAAAGCCTACAGCGAGAGCCTGGAGCAGATGGGCAGCCTGACGAAGATAGACGTGCTGCCGGCAGACGACCTCGGCGGCAGGACGGCGCTTTTAAACGACACGGCGGTGGAGAGCATCCGCGCGCTGGACGGGGTGGAGGCCGTCACCCCCGTGGTGCAGGCCACGGCCTACATAAAATGCGGCAGCTACGTCAATATGGTGAAACTCTACGGCATAGACCTCGACACGGCGGACGCCTTTCTGCTGACTCCGACGGAGGGCACGGCTCCCACGGCCGGCATCCGCATGCACCCGGAGCTCATGATGACGGACGACGTGGCCGCCGGCTTCGCGGACCCGAACAAAGACTGGGCCCCGGCGGTGGACGCCGACGGCGACCCGCTGGTGGACATCCTGAATTCCGCCGTTAAGCTCACCTTCGATTATTCCAACCTCACCGGCACGCAGCAGCAGGACAGCGACGGGCGCGCCCTGCCCGGCGGCAAGTTCTACACGCTGGACATCACGGGGGTGTGCTCGACGCTGAACAACAGCTTCACCGCGGCGGCGTTCCTCGACCGGGAGCGTCTGCAGGAGTGGCTCGACGACAACAGCTCGTTTGTGGCGCAAAAGACCGAGGAGGAGCTGGCCCAGGAGAAGCTGACCGGCACGAATTACGACCTCGTGTGGGTGAAGGCGGCCGACGTGAACGGCGTGCAGGGCATCGCGAAGATCATCAGGGATTCGGGCCTCAACACCTACACGCTCAACGACATGCTGGAGACGGTGCGCACCCAGTCCCGCCAGATACAGGGGATGCTGGGGGCCATAGGCGCGGTGGCGGTGTTCGTTTCCGCCCTGTGCGTGGCGAACACCATGATGATGAGCATCGGCGAGCGCACCCGCGAGGTGGGCGTGCTCAAGGTGCTCGGCACGGAGCTTGCGGACATTGCGAAGATGTTCCTGACCGAGGCGCTGATCGTCGGCGTCATCGGCGGCGTGGCGGGGCTTGTGCTCAGCTTCATAGTGAAGGCGCTGATACCGGTCATCTTCGCCGGCATGGATATACAGAGCGTGATACCTCTCTGGCTCGCGGTGCTCGGCGTGGCCTTTTCCGGCCTTGTGGCCCTGGCCTCCGCGCTGATACCCGCGCTCAAGGCCATGAGGATCAGCCCCAACGAGGCGCTGAGGGCGGAATGAGAAGTATCCGCGTTAAGGGAAAGGCGATATGTACGTTTTCATCACGGGCCGGGGACGGTGCTTGGGGAGGTGATACCGATGGGCATGTGAAACGGCGCACGACCGCTTTACATCGCGCTTTGAGAACAAACTGAACGGAGGGACAAAAATGAAAAAAACTTTGGCGATCCTGCTGGCGTTGGTCATGTTGTTTGCCGTAAACTGCACGGCGTTCGCATCCACCGGAGCGCTGGGGATATCCTCTCTTACCATTAACGGGAACGCGGCGACCGAGACAGTGACAACCGTGGGCGGCGTTTCGCGCTATACCTTTAATGTTGTACTTTCGAGCGGCACGCAGCTGAGCACGCTGGCTCCTGCCACGATCGCAGTGACCTGTGCGGATTCTTCCGCCACTGTGGCGATAAACGGAACAAGCGCCACGCTGAGCGGCGGAGTGTATACCGGTACAGCGACTTTGAGCAATACGTATGCGACCGTCACCGTAACGAACGGGGCGAATTCCCGCGACTATGTCGTTACAGCGGCCATTGACGGCACAACGATCAGCGTGACCATTACAGTGGACGCGTCTAACGCGTACAACTGGGCCAACGGTACGTATAACAACAACCATCCCGCCTACGATGCCGGATCGCCTTCCGGTGCGGCGGAAGCGGCCCGCATCAGGTCCACGGCCTCTTATCTGGAGGCAAGATGCACGACGCTGCAGCTCGTCATCGCCGACGGCTCCACCGTCATGGACGCGTTGTCGGCGGCTTCCGCTCGGGCGGGCAATACATTTTACGTTGACGGACTTGCAAGCGGCTACGTTTCCGGAATGGGAAAGTCCGCCTCGAATTTGATCAGCGCCTTCACCTGCGGCAGCTACAGCGGGTGGATGTACAAGGTGGACGGCGTTATCCCGAATTACGGGGCGTCTCAGTACTGCCTTGACGCCGGTGACAATATTGTCTGGGCTTACACCTGCAATTACGGCTGGGATATCGGCGGAGGTTTCTGACCTTTTATTTAATGAGAGCGTTTGGCGGGGCGCGTAAAAAACGCCCTGCCGAAATGGGGAGGAAAGGGTCAATGAAAAAGAAAAAAACAGGCGCGGGGATATTCCTGTTTCTGCTTATCATCGGGATACTGGCGTCATATGTGACCGCATTTGCCGCAGCTGACCCGTGGAACAGTTTTGGAGGAAGTGAAAGCCCCTTTACGTTTACGCGTATTGTGGCAAATGAATATATAGATACGCCCAGTATTTACCAAAACGGTCTGAAAGTGTTCACCACGATGCTGATACCGAAAGAGGATGCCGCGCCGGATGACTATCTGCTGACGCTGCATTTTGATATGAAGAATTCAAGCACTTCCATTGCGGGCGGGGAAACATGGGTGCCGCAGAAAAACTATTATGCTCCGCAGATGCTGGATTCCACCTATAAAGTGAATTACAGACAATGCGAGGTGCCGCTCTGCTTTATTGCCACGGATATACCCTACAAATACGACAAATCCACCGGGCGGTACAATATGGGCCTTACGGACGCGGAGATACAGGCGCTCGCCGATATTGGGGACGACTACATCGCCTCCCTGTGCTCGCTCAAAGCCATGGCGGCGTCAATTGCCGATACGAAGGCGGTCGTGGGCGGTTACCACCCCGTTTATGCGGATTTTTTGAATGAGGTCGTGCGCTGTATCAATGTAACGCTCGTCGGCAGCTCTTTCGGCTGGACGGACCCTGGTGACGTAAATGTCCCGGCGAATACATTTTTAACAAATAAATGCTGTCTTAGAGCCGATCAGATACAGAAGATCATTGATGAGGTCGTGCCTTTCTATAAGGACTATGTGGAGAAAAACCGCATTTCTTCCCCGGATTTTACTTCTTTTTCAGTGGGGGGTTCTTACGGTCTGATAGATAAAGAGAACGCCACGATCACCGTGCGGCTGCCGGAAGGCACGGATCTTTCAGCTGCAGCGGTTGAGATGAGCACAAACCACTGGACTGAGGCAAAGCTCAAATCCGGAAGCGTAAGCTCGGGAAGCGCGGTCTATACCGTCACCGCTTACGAGGGAACTACCGGCATTCGCTACAACAATGCGACATATGGATATATACAAAAGGATTGGACGATAAAAATTGTTACCGGCGAGCCGTATGTACGGGCCACCTCGTTTGCGGTCGAGGACGGAAATGGAACGATGCGGTATGCCGATATCGACGAAGAAAACGCAAAAATCGTGCTCAACATGCCTTTCGGCACAGATCTTTCTTCGCTCTCTCCGGTGATAGAGCACACGGGGACGAAAAATTCCCTGGCTTCCGGAGCAATAGATTTTTCGGATTCCGTAAAAAATCCCATTAAACTGACGATTAAGAATGAAACCTTTGATCTGGAAAAAGTATATGACGTAACCATAACGGCAAATAAGTCCGCAAACTGTAACATTGATAAATATGTAGTTTCCGGCGTGGCTGGGGTGATCGGGGAAAACACCATAACCGTAACCATGCCGTATGGAACGGTACTGCCCGCGGCGGCAAGCACGGTGGAGATTTCGGAGTTCGCGTCGCTGACGAGTGCGGCTCCCGCGCTTGCGTACGATACGCCCCTTTCGTATACCGTGACCGCCGAGGCCGGGAACACTAAAACATATACGGTGACGATAATGCAGGAGGCCGTCTCGACGGGAAACGACGTTCTGGAGTTCAGTTGCGGCTCCAAAACGGCCGTGATCGATCAGAACGACAGGACGATCGTGCTGACGCTGCCTGTCGGTACGGATGTCACCGCGCTCGCGCCGTCTGTTTCCGTTTCGGAGAACGCGAGCGTGTCGCCCTCATCCGGGGAGGCGAAGGATTTCAGCGGCGGGAGCCCTGTCACATATACGGTGACCTCTCAGAACGGCGTGCAGAAAGCGTACGCCGTAACGGTGCTTTTTGAGAGCGTAGACAATCCGTATGTGGACAGACTGCGCACTTTAAGAGAAGGAATGATTTCTCGATACAAAGCGATCGATGACGGAGAGGATCACGACGGAAGCGTAGTATTTAATGATTGGGAACTCCTTTGCTTGGGTATGTACGAGGGGCAAAGGCTCGTTCCCGGAGACGAGATGCCATATGGCTTCGATATTTATGACACAGTAGCTGAAACTGATATAAAAATAATGACAGATTTGGACAGGGCGGTTATGGCTCTGACGTCTCTGGGGATAAACTGCACGGATCTGTCAAAGTATGGGGACGGCACGGCTTTTAAAATCAAAGGGGCCACCGGAGGGTACACGGAGATAAACAATCTTGTAGAGGCCATTTATAATTTTTCCGGCTCTTCCACCATAAACGGCCCCATATTCGCCCTGATAGCTTTGGATATGGGAAGCTATAGCATCCCTGAAAACGCTGTCTGGACGCGCGAAAACCTTCTGGAAACGATATTGAATCACACCTACGGCACAGATAACTTTGATGTAGATATGGTCGGTATGCTGATGTACTCCATCGCTCCATATCAGAATGATGCCGTTTACGGTGAAAGAGTGAGGGCGAAGCTGAACGAGGGCCTGGCGCTGGTCCTGGGAGAAAAGACGGCCGCGGGCGTCCACCCAATGTCATCGGATTACAGCTTCAACTCATGGGGAGCAATAAATAACGAATCTGCCGCGCAAGTATATTGCGCAATGAGCGCCATGGGTATCGATGTGGGGGTGGATACGAGATTCAATAACGATACCACCGGTACGTTGGATTACTGGCTTACTCACTTTGCCATGGAGGACAACACGGGCTTTGGACACGCCAGCACGAACCACGATGTGATGGGTACATATGAAGCCTGCTACACAATCCAATGGTACCTGGGTTTTCTGGATGACGGCGGCGCCGGGCACCCGTATTCCCCGTGGTACCACATGTTCGACTTTTCGCACCGGCTTTCCGGCGAAGCCTCCGTGACCGCCTTTGAGCTGGAGGGCAAACAGGGCGTCATCACCGAGGCGACGACGGAGGGCGGACGCAACACCATCTCCGTGACGCTGCCTGCCGGCATGCCGCTGACCAACATGACGCCCACGCTGACGCTTTCCGAGGGCGCGACACTCTTTGCGCCGAATCTGCCGCTCACTTTCACAGCGGGCGTGCCGCAGCCCTTCACCGTTTTGGCGGAGGACGGCGCGACGCAAAAAGTATACTATGTGACGGTGACACTCGACAGCAGCCTTCTGGCCAGCGGCACGGCCATGGACCTCGCCAGTATAAAACTGCAGGACAGCTTGCTGAACGATAAGGATATTCTGAAGAAAAAAGTGACGGAGAACGCGGAAACCGGCTCCACCGACGTGCTGCTGACCGTGGATGCCGGAACGGACGTGACAAAGCTCCATCTCTCAGCCGATGTTTCCTATGGGGCCACGGTTTCCCCGTCGCTGGCCGGGACAGCCGCGATGGATCTTTCGGATTGGACCGTGTTCACGATCACGGCGCAGGACAGCACGGAAGCGGCTCCAAACCGGCGCATATACCGGATAAAAGTGCAGGCGGCGGCGCAGGCCTCGATCGCGGCGTTCACGCTCACCATCGGCGGCACGGCGTATAACGGCGTGATAGATAACAACGCCAACACCATCACCGTCTCCGGCGTGGACGACTCTGCGCTGACCTCGACGACATTCGCGCCGAATATTGAATACGGAGAGGGCACCACGAGCTGCAGCCCTGCGCCTGGGCTCGAACAGGATTTTTCCGTTGCTGTGACGTATACCGTATCGGGCAACAACATCGTTGCCCGCGCCTATGCGGTGAGCGTGCTCAATAAAAGCGGCAAGCTCATAAGCGCCGGCGGCGGGAGCAGCAAGCCCGACACCCCCACCGTGACCGGTGCGAAGATCGCGAGCTTCACGGTGCTGGGAGCCGCAGGCGTTATAGACCACGACGCTGGCACGATAACCGTTACTTTGCCTTTCGGTACGGACATAACGAAGGTCGCCCCGGTCATCAGCCTTGCCGGCGGAGCGGTGTGCTCGCCGGTATCCGGCGAAGTGGTGAACCTGGCGAACGGCGTCACCTATACCGTGACCAACGGCAAGGAGACAAAGAAGTACACGGTGCGCGTGGTATTGGAAAGGAGCGTCTCCGACCAGCTTTGGGACAAGGTGGCCGAGGACAACACAATTGCCGACCATCAGGTGAGTTATGACAACTCCATCCTGTCGGATCACGGGCATAGATAAGGCTTTGAGGAGGAACAGTAATGAAACGGTTAAGTAAACTGCTTTCGGTCATTTTGGCGGCATTGATGGTATTGGGCTGTTGTTGGAAGGTGGTAGCCTTTGCGGAGCCGATGGCGATCGTTCTGGCGAAGGACGCGGGCAACGCGGCGGCGGCCAACACGGCGGTGGAGCTTTTCGCCCTCGTGGGCGACGCCTCCGCGAGCACGGCGGCCGAGGGCGCCGGCGTTACGCTGAAAGCCCGCTGGCGGATGAACGACGACGAATGGAACGACCTGCCCCCGTATAAAATAACGTGGACGATAAAGACGG
>Ga0183096_1002992_pt1 | contig 10886 bp, 12 predicted proteins | sample Biomet5_FD_127791 | JGI IMG/M metagenome (GOLD analysis project Ga0183096, IMG submission 127791) | Microbial communities from bioreactor (seeded with sewage sludge) at LBNL, California, USA - Biofuel metagenome 5 (version 2) (version 3) | ecosystem: Engineered > Bioreactor > Anaerobic >...
CACCGCCAAGCTGTGTTGCGGAACTGACCGACAGCCGCCAATATCGCGCGGTAACCGGTGTATCAAGCGTCACATCAGCATGAACGCTGCTGTACAGAGCGGTTTCTGCTGTGAGAATATCCGTCCATGTTTCATTGTCCTGCGAATAGGAAATAACAGCGTTGGTAGAAGGGCTTCCCCAACCGCCAAAATAGAACGAGCCAGTCGGTATTACGATTCGATTTACCGTGATAGCATGGCCGTAATCAAAAATGATGGGCGAGGACGAACTGATGCAGTTCTTGCCCTTGTAATACTCTCCCCATACAAGGAATGGATAGTAGTAATAGCTCGTGTGTGTGTAGCCGCCGGATACCTCACAGTTTTTGGGATCAGCGCTGATGAATAGCTCTGGATATTCGGCGGCATTGTTGTCGTAGACAAAGGTATAGTCCTCTCCACGCGTCTGCAAAACGCCGTCCACTCGGATGGCCTCGGAATTCTCGACCACCAGCGGCAGTGGGCAATTGAACACGGTCTTTTCACCGTCTCCGAGACCGACCACGACGTTGGATAGCTGAATATGCGGGAAGATATCCGTATTCGGGAGTAGCCACGCCGCGATAGTCGGGCAGCCGATGGCACTGATCATGTGGCTGTTGGCCGTGTCGTAATTCCACCGCTGCGTGGCAAACTGCCAGAGTCGATTGGTATAATCGCCATTCGGCGTGATGTTCGTCTTGGTGCTCAGCGCGGTACCGTTCAGTTCATCCGCTGTCAGCATCTGATTGGACATTCCGAGGACTTCGCTCAAGGTCGAGTAGCTGTCTTGCAGAATGGCGCTGATAACGGCATTGTTGTTCGCGGTCGGCAGCACATATACGCCCTCCACAGCCGCGCCGATGGTGACATAAAAGGTAGCGTAAACCGTCAGCACATCGGTGTCCGTTTTCTCGATGGCAATCTGATTTTCCTCACTGTCGCGGAGCATGGAGTGCGTGACCAGACTGCCGTTGGAGCCGCTGTAGCCGAAGCCGACCTCCGTAATGTTTGCTCCAACGAAATCCGCTGGGGACAGCACGATTTTCTTGCGGATGTAGCTGGTGGGATAGTCCTTGACGGTATCCACCACAGAAGCACTCCTTGCACCAAGAAAGGTAAACATCGAGGTATCGGTCACCGCCGGAGTTCCCGTGCCGGTACCGAGATGGATGTAGCCGAGCTTGGATGCTCTGCCGATCAGCCGCGTGAAAAACTGGTCGAGCACGATATTGTACGAAGTGACGCGCTGCTTCACTTCTCCTGTGACGGCATCCGAAACTTCGATATCAAAGCGGTTATGCACCTTTGGTTTAATAATTCTTTCCATGAAATTCTCCCTCCTTATACGGGTACGTCACCGACCAGTGTCGCTACGACCGAACAGGTGTAGGTGATGTCAAGCGACAGTTCTTCTTCCTGTGTGATTTCCGGGTAAGCGATCGCGGTATTCACAAGCCCTGTCACCAGATAGCTGACCGCCATTTCCGGCTGATCGTCCGTCACATAGTCCGGCTCAAACACAGCGGTGAAGTTCGGCACCTCCAGCGGGCTTGCCTGCGGCGAAAGGAAGCACAGGCGGCTGTAGCTGCCAAGCGTGATTATGACCTTTTGCCGCGATGAAATTGGTACATCGGTGGTAATAAGCAGCGTATTGCCGTTGACCACCGCGCTTGTCACTATCGGGTTGGTGGTTTCCACCACATCCGGTGTAACTGCAAGAAAACTCTCCAGCTCCCGCCGTTTTAAGAGCGAATAATTAAAGGTAATTAAGAAGCGGTTACCGCCTTGTCGCTGCGTCGATACAACAGACAGCACAGGAAAGGTCATGCAGTTGCCGATATAGCAGTCGAGCAGCGGCGGGAACCCAGTCGCATAAGCGTTTTTATCGTCATAGGCGCTGCGGTACTTTATCGGTTTCACCGACAGATGGCAGCTTTCCACAACTTGGCTGTAAACGCTCTCACTTCTGACACTCTGTCCAGCATAGGTACGGGAGGACAGCACATATTTAAACGCACCGCCGTTCTCGCTAATAAATCCGACGCGGAAATCGTTGGTGCGGAACACGCAAAGCGAGGTGTTACCGCTGCCAAGCTCCGGTATCTGCCGTTCCGTTTCCCACAGAAGCTCACCGCTTTCCTGTAAACACAGAGCTCGGTAGTACACCTCGCCGCCTTTGAGGTAGCCGACCAATAAACCTTGGTCGAGCAACGGTTCGTCCGAGGACTGCCAGCCACGACAGGCGGATATTTCCGAAACGCCTGTGGCAAGCGGCACCCTCGAAGAAGCGTCCTGCCATTTCTGCACATACAGCGTTCCGCTTTGCACAAAAAAGAGATACGGCGTCAGTTCGGTTTGCAGATAGTACCACTGCTTTGTCGCGTTGATTTGCCATGTGCCGTTGAACTCAATCGCGACTTCTGACGCCCCGCCCAGCGTCCAGTTGTAATTCCATGGCTTATCCAGATAGGACGGAAACTGCCGCTCATATACGGTGGCCGTGCCGTTATCGAGGCAAATGGCATAGGCAAGAGATGGCTCTTTTTCTCCCGCAAGCTGACGGATTGCCACGTCGCCATAGGACGCGGGAATATCCTTGTGGATGATTTCCGAAAGCAGCGTGTTGGTGGTGGATTGCGTCGCCACGACCCGGAGCTGCGGTTCGGCATCTGTGCTTTTTGTTTGAATGTCCTTCAGAAGCCGCTGACGCAGCTCATAGGGAATCGTCCTCATCCGGCATCGACCTCCTTTGCCAGCGTCAGCATCGCCTTGAACCAGTCTCCCGCCATGCGCTCGGAAAAGGACAGTTCAGTAACGCGCCCATAGTAAACGCCGTGCTTGACAGAAACAGACAGCAGCGCGTCGGTATCCTCCGCTGCCAAAAGCTGCGCTTTTCCTGTGCGATTCACATATGCTGTGACGGCATAGGAAACAGTCGGCTCACCGATGCGCTGAATATAGACACCGCCGCTGAGCAGCGTCTGCTCGGTGCGCAGTACCTCTTGCTTTTCCTCCAGCGACACGAAGCGCGTGATGAGCGTGTTCGTGTCGGCGTTTTTCAGATAACTCATACACGCACCTCCTGCCGGAGCTGGTTGATAATAATGTCAACGACCGACGCCATCTCGCCCTCGGAATTGATACCCTCTACACGGATGACGCCTGTGTGTTCTACTGTTTTCTTCACATCGACGACGCTGTCGTTTGCAACCTTGCCAATGTCGGTGTCCACATTTAGCTTGAAATCTGTCGGCAGAGAGGTTTCCATATCTCCTGCGAGGTCTTTCATCGCGCCGTCGATGTCCTTTGCCATATCGGTTACGGCGCTTACCGCGTCTTTGCCGTTGCTGTCGATAGACCCGGCGAGACCCTCGACCATCATTTTGCCAATCCAGCCCATTTCCTTTGACGGAGAATGGATGCCAAAGAAGTCGCAGATGCCGTCCCAGATAGACGAAATCCAGCCGGATACCTTGTCCCACAGCCACGAAGCAAGCGACTGAATACCTTGCCACAAGCCGGAAACGATGTTCTTGCCAATTTCAAATACCGCACCGACTGCTTGTCCCAGTCCTTCCACTATGGCCGCGATGATTTGCGGCAGAGCTGCCACCAACTGCGGAATTGCCTTTACCAGCCCAACCGCAAGCTGAACAATTAGCTCGATGCCCATTTCGATAATGGCGGGCAGGTTGTCGGTGATGAAGTTCACGATGGTGATGATGATTTCCGGCAGTGCCTCCACCAGCTGCGGCAGCGCGTTCAGAAGTCCCTCCGCCAGACCTTTGATAATGGCAAAGGCGGCTTCGAGGATTTTGTCCATGTTGTCGAGCAGCGTCTGACAGATGAGGATAATAGCCTCCACGATGGATGGAATCAGCTCCGGCAGTGCGTCCGCTATGCCCATTGCGAGGGTGACAATCATATTGATTGCCGCTTCTACAATGGCGGGCAGATTGTCGATGATACCCTGAACGAGCGTCATAACAAGCTGAACGGCGCTGTCCGTGATAGCCGGGAGTGCTTCTACAAGTCCCTCCACCAGTGTCATGATAATAGAAGAAGCGCACTCCACCAGCGTTGGGAGATTTTCCACGATGGCTTTTCCGATAGCCATGACTATGTCCATGCCCACCTGAATGATTTTCGGCAGGTGCTCCATAATCATGTCCGCCAGCCCGCCGACCGTTTTGCCGATAACCTCGCTGATTTTATCAAAGTCGTCACCGGCTTCGACCAGCCCAGAGGTAAACTCGCCGAGCAGCTTCGTGCCATCGTCCGCGAGGTCTTGGAGCTGCGGCAAAAGCACCGTACCCATAACGCGCTTTGCCGCTTCGGAGCCTTGCTTGAGCCGCTGGACGGAATCATCGAAAGCGCCCAGCTTCGCGATGGTTTCTTCCGAGAGCACCGCGCCCATGCGTTTGGCTTCGTCCGTCAGCGCCGCAATACCCTCAGAACCCTGCGCGATAAGAGGGTTCAAGTCCTGCGCGGATTTGCCAAATAGCTGCATGGCGAGAGCGTCACGCTCGGTTTCGTTCGATATGCCGCCAAGCGCGTCGATGACCTCCCAATAGACATCTTCGCTATCTCGCAGATTGCCGTTGGCATCGGTAACCGAAACACCGAGCTGTGCGTAGGCATCCGCATATTTTGCGGAACCGTCCGCGGCACTTGCCATCGACTTGACGTTCTTTGCCATAGAGCCGGTGAGAGTATCAAGAGAAACGTCCACAAGGTCAGCGGCGTAGCTGTAGGCTTGGAGGCTCTCCACACTCATGCCGGTGACCGTGGACTGTGTAAGCATTTCATCGGCGTAGGCGGCGGCTTCCACCGTCATATCCACAAGCGCCTTGCCAGCCGCGACCGCAGCCGTGCCGATAGCGGCAAGAGCAACACCCATAGCAGCTCCGACGCCCTTCAGGACAGAACCGAGCTTTTGAAACTTGCCGCCGGAATTCTCGGCTTGGTCGCCGGTCTGGTCGAGCTCGTCACCCAACTTATCCGTCTGCTTGGCCGTTTCCGCAGCCTCGTCACCCATGCCGTCGATGGCCTTTTCATTGTCCTTAAGCTCGCGCTCCATGCCGTTCAGCTCGGCTTCGGCGTTATTGAGTGCAACAACCCATTGTTGGGTGCGGCGGTCATTCTCTCCAAAGGAGTCGGAGGCATTTTCCAGCGCCTTGCGCAGGGTTTCGATTTTTTCCTTCTGCGCGTCGATTTGCTTGGTCAGTACCTCATTTTTGGAGGTGAGAGACTCGACGCTGCGTTCGTTGGATTCAAACTGTGAGGTGGCGAGTTTCATCTCAGAGCCGAGAACCTTGAACTGCGAATTGATGTCGGCAAGCGCCTTTTTGAACTCTTTCTCGCCCTCGACGCCAATCTTCAGACCGAAATTATCTGCCATAGCTCACCACCTCCTTAAATCCCGCCGGGGATGATTTCGTCAATGTAATACTCGCGTTTTGGCTTTGCTAATCCGTTGTACTGTTTGTAGCACTCCCACTGGTCGAGCAGATGACCGATAGGCATGAGCCATACCTCCGGCTCCGCCCGACCGAGGAGGGACACGCCGTAAAAAATCAGTCGAGCAAACAACTCATTGTCGCTTACCCGACCTGTGCGTTTTTTGGATCGTCCTCCGATGCCACCTCACGCTTGGTGCCCTTATACATGGCGTCCATGATGGCGTTTTTGTACGCAGCCAATTCAAAAGGCGAAGTCAGAAGCTCGACCGATTCCTCGGTGAGCAGTTCCTTCTTCGCCTTCGGATTCTGGAGGTTATATACGAGCACGGACTGATTCGCCAGCAGCGTAATGAGCCACACGATTTCGTCCAGCGCCATTTCGAAGTTTTCGGATTTCATCAGCTTGTCGCCGAGATTGGAGAGTCCGCCATAGCGTTTGGCGATTTCTTTTGTCGCCTTGGTGGTGAGGAGCATCTCATACTCCTGACCGCCGATGGTGATTTTGGTGCTTCTTTCGTCAGCCATTATGCGTTACCTCCCGTAAAGGTCGGCTCATACACCTGCGTGTACCAGCCGGTGATAACAGAAGCCGGAACATCGGCTTCACCATCGGTGACCTCTGCTTTCCACGGGTGCTTGCCGTTCTGGTCGAGCTTATTGCGACGCAGCACGGTGCCCTCAATGGTAGGCGTGGAGAAGGTAATGCTGTCACCCTTCGTTGTGAGATTAGTCGCGGGAATACCGAACTTCACGCGATAGAGCCAGAAATAGCGGTATTTACCGTTGGACTTCTTGGCGCGGAAGCCGATAGCCACAGGATCGCCGCCGTCCTCGGATGCCGCAATTACAACGCCGTTGTCGTCAATCTGAGCGCCGGTCAAATCCTCTGCGGTGGTTTTGCCGATATCGTCAACGCCCAGCGAGAGTGTGCCGGATTTGAACTCCTTCACGACCTCGGCGGGTCCGTCGTCGGCATAAAGCGTCGCTTCGGCAAGCTCGACGGACAGGTCTGCCTGCATCGCCTTGGCGAGAGAAACGGGAGCGGCATAGGTTTCATCACCGTTTGCGCCCTCTGTAATTTTCGAGTAATAAAGTCTGTCAAGACCGATTGTTGCCATAGAAATCAATCCTCCAATTCAAAGTCTTTCGCCACGTCAATGGCGTAATGGTGGTAGCCGGTATCGTCCTCGTGACCGAGATACCGGCGGTCGGTTATCGTGATATCCGCATCGAGCAGAGCACGGACAAGCATATTCTTTGTGCACAGATAGTTGCCCTTGTCATAAAGGGACACCCGCACCTCCTGCGTTTCATGGTGTGGTCGGTTGTCCGCAAACAGCTCAAAGGTATCCGCCATGGGTGTGAACACGCAGTAATGGTCGGGTGCGGAATCCTTGAACACACCGGTTTCCAACGGGATATGCAGCTCACCTACGATTTCCGTTAACAGCGTGAGCAGAAAACGCTCATCAGTCGGGTCCTTGGTGTACTGTGCCGTGACGGTCATGTCCTCCAGTACCCGCTCTGTCGAGGCGCTCCAGTCGGTAAAGGTGTAGCCCTGTCGTACCGGGTCGGGAGGCGGGCTGACCGCGCCGCCGCTGTCAACAATCGCATCTTTCAACAGCGTTCCGTCCCAATCCTGATAGCGGACTGAATATTGCAGAACGCCTTCCTCGGCGGTGATTTCGATTTCACCCAAGCCCACATAAGTATTGCTTTCCTTGTAGCTGTCCTCGCAGATCACGCAAAGCACGTCTGTAATCACAGGCTCGGCAAAATCGAAGGTCAGCGTCGAAAAGGACGCAGCCTCAAACGTGCCGCTGGCGATAAGCTGGGTTCTACTCTTATCTGAGTAGACCGACATATTCTTTGTCACATAATCGTAGCCGGAGTATTTGTTGTACAGTATCAGCCGTGATATTTTGAGTGTGACGGGCAGTTCCCACAGCCACCACGCCGGGTATGCGTCCTTTGCCGCTTCCCACGAGGTAGCCGAGCCATCCTTGATGCCGTCCGACGCTTTCCACGGAGGTGCGCCGCCGGACGTGGGATTGACGGAGCTTGCAGAAACCAAACCGTAGCCGTTATCAGCCGAAAGAATGGGCTGCGTCCACGGAATCCAGCGATAGGAACTCATACGCCATTCACCTCGCTTTCCAGCTTTGCCTTCATCGCCTCAATGCAGGCGTTTTTGCTTGCGGATTTTGCAGGCTTCAGAAACGGCTTCGCCGGTTGACCGTGCTTGCCGTATTCCAGAACACCCGCGATCATAGAGTTGGAGCGCCCATCCGCGCGTCCGTCAGCGAAGCCAACTTTTACATTGAAGTTGCCGTCCTTGTCCTGCTTTGCGGGAGATACGCCCAGCGCACCGACCAGCTCGCCAGTGGAGCGGCTTTCTTCCTTTGTGCCGCTGCCGATGATGGACTGCAGGTTGGATTTGACCTTTGCTTCTACCACCTCGCCGCCCGCCTGCAGCACGCGGGGCAGAATTCCGTCAGTTTTGTCCGCCAGCTTGGAGACCTTTAGGAGAAAATCCTCCGGCAGCTTATACGTCGCTTTAGCCACAGGGCTTCACCTCCTTCGCCAGTACCTCGATATACATCCCGCGTCCCTTCACATCTTCCACGGAGGTGATCTCAAAACGCCCATCGCCGTTAACGATTACCATCGCGGTCGTAACGGTGACACCGGGAATACAGCGAAAGCGGAACAGATCGGTGGCCTCGGAGAATTGAGCACGATTTGCCCATTTCTCGTTGCCATGCCGACCTTCCCGATAGGCTCTGACGGATGCCAGAATAACGTCCGTTTCTGTCGAAAAGCCCTCCGCATCTTTGACGGTCTGTTTCTCTATGAGGTCAATAAAAGTGTTCATCTTGCCGTAACTCATGCTTACACCTTCCAGTCCCGGTCGAGCCGCAGCAGAAGATTGACAGTATTCCACACCTGTTGTCCCGCCTGCACGTTATCCGAAAAAAAGCCGCCCGTGCTGCCGTCCCGTGATTCGTAAAAGTGGGACGACAGCATAATGACGGCCTGTTCAGTGGTGGCGGGCATGGCATTGGTGATGTAATAGCCCTCCGTGACGTGCTGATAGCTCTCGGCATAACGGGTGGCGGCGGTGATGTACAGCCCCAGAAGTTCATCGTCCGCATTGTGTTCCAGAATGAGGTTTGCCTTTACTTTTTCCAGCAGCGTGGTCATGCTGCCGCCCTCCTTTCATCATTCGGATGCCATCAGACCGGCTGCTTTCAGCTTGGCAAGCAGGGCATTGAAATCTGTTACCAGACCTGACGCATCCGTGGCCGTGCTGTCCGCCTGAACCGCGGCGGGTGTAAAATCGGAAGGAAGCCCCGTCACCGAGGCTCCCTCCTTGATTTCTAACGTCCCGCCAATAACGGTTTTCTCGCCGCCCTGTTCGGTATAGTTCTTTGCGTTATAACCCATGTCGCACCTCCGTTACGCGTGCTGCTTGAGCAGCTTGATGCCCTCCGGCAGTACGGTTTTCGCGTCAACACGCTGGAAGGCGTAGAAGCCGGTCTGCAGGTTGGCAATGTGGAGCTCGTCGGCACGACGCACAGTTCTGCCGGTGCGGTCAGCGATCCAGTAGTTCTGAAAATCACCGAAAGCGACCGTGTAGGCACCCGCCGCGATCGTGGGCGCGTACTGAGAAACGTACACGGGGAAGCCGAGCAGACGGTCGGTCTTTCCAGCCTGCAGCGAGGGCTGCCACATATACGCACCGTTGCCGTCCTTCAGTTTGCGGACGCTGGCAAGCGTACCGCTGCCCAGCACAAAGGCGGCATTCTTCTTGTAGCCGTCCTTCAGAGAATAGGTCAGATCGATCAGCTCGTCCGCCTTGATGTCGCTGGCCGTAGCAGTGGTTACGCCGAGGTCGCCGCCGGACGCCGTAAAGATGCCGGTAGGCTGGCCAGAGCCCGTGCCAACGCAGAAAGCCTGTTCCTCCTTCGCCGCAAAAGCGCGGGCAAAGTTATCGATGAGGTATGCCTGAAGGTCGAACATGGAATCCTCAAGCAGTTCCTCGGAAACGAGCGCTGCCGCACGGAGCGTGAACGCGTCCAGAGAAAGCTGATTGAAGGTGGGAGCGGATGGCGTAAACACGCCGGACTCCGCCACCCAGTCGGCGGACACATCGGTCAGCGCCACGTTGATTCTGTGCGGCGCGGCAGTGGTGATCACCTTTGCCAGAGAGCGGATGACATTCTCACGGGCAAGCGCCTGAACGAGCGTGTTGTCGAACTCCAGCGGCACAAGATAGCCGCCGTTGGCGTTGGTGCCTTCCTCAATGACATTGTGGACGGGACGCTTGCCGCGAATGAGATTGTAGAAATCCTCGCGGTATTCATTGGTTGCTCTGGGAATGAGAGGCTTGCCGTTCTGCAGGGCAGGCTTTTCGGTGATGGGAGAGCTGGTGGGCTGTGCCATGGCAGCGTCACGCGCCACGCGATCCTCCTCAATGGCGATCTGATGTGCCATCGCATCCACATCCGCGAGCATTTTGTCGTAGGTGGCATTGTCCTCGGCGGACAGGACGCCGTCCTTGGCGCGGGTGTCGAGGAACGCCTTTGCCGCGTCCCATGCCTTTGCACGCTTTTCACGCATTTCAAGTACCTTTTTCATAATCAAATACCTCCGTCAAATGTATTTACGGGCTTGCAGCTTCTGCATAGCCTCGGTGATGGAAACGCCCGCAGGCGCATCCGCTTCCTTTTGTGCCGCCTTGGGAGCGGCCTTGTGTGTGAGCTTGTTCATGAGCGAATTGGTGACAGCCCTGCGGCTGAAAGCAAAAACGACATCTTCGGAGTGATCGCGTTTCGCGTCCTCCAAGATGCCGTCCGCAAAGCCGAGCTCCACGGCTTTATTGGCGTTCATATAGGTTTCGCCGTCCATAAGATGGGAGATTTTCGCCCGCGACTGCCCAGTTTTGATTTCATAGGCATTGATGATGCTTTCCTTGACCTCGTCCAGCATGGCGATGGCCTTCTGCATCTCCTCGGTATCGCCAATTGCGACAGTCAGCGGATTGTGAATCATCATGAGGCTGGTCGGTGCCATGAGAACCTTTGTGCCCGCCATTGCGATGACCGATGCCGACGAAGCCGCAATGCCGTCAATCTTGACGGTCACATCGTGCGGGTAATCCATGAGCATGGCGTAGATCTGCGATGCCGCCACGCAGTCGCCACCGGGAGAGTTAATCCAAACGACGATGTCGCCGTCGCCGGAAACAAGCTCATCCTTGAACATTCGCGGTGTGATTTCATCGTCCCACCAGCTTTCGTCCGCAATGGTGCCATCGAGGAACAGGGTGCGGACGCCCGTTTCCTCGTCGTTGTCCCAGTTCCAGAAGTGCGTTTTGTCACGCGCCTTTGCGGGACGACT
>Ga0183096_1002996_pt1 | contig 10878 bp, 7 predicted proteins | sample Biomet5_FD_127791 | JGI IMG/M metagenome (GOLD analysis project Ga0183096, IMG submission 127791) | Microbial communities from bioreactor (seeded with sewage sludge) at LBNL, California, USA - Biofuel metagenome 5 (version 2) (version 3) | ecosystem: Engineered > Bioreactor > Anaerobic >...
CCGCATCTTTAGGGCGGGGTGTCCCCCCGCCAGCGCGTGCCCGTCCCAGCTCCCGTCCGGCAGGGCGGCCCTCTCCAGCGCGTCCGCCGCGGCCCTGTCAAGGTAATCCCTGTCCTGCGAAAGCGACTCCGTCAGCCGGGCGAAGGCCCGCTCGAACGAGGGGTTCACCTCCAGCAGCGCGGGCACGGCGTTGTGGCGCAGGCGGTTGCGGGCGTAGTCGTCGGTGAGGTTCGTCGAGTCGGTGACGTAAGCGATCCCGCTCTCGTCGCAGAACTTCTCCAGCTCCTGCCTCGTCGTCTCTATCAGCGGGCGGATGACGTCCCCCCGCACGGGCGGTATCCCGCACAGGCCGGCGATGGTCGTCCCCCGCGCCATGTTGAAAAGGAACGTCTCCGCCGAGTCGGACAGCGTGTGCGCCGTGGCTATCCGTGTGCCGGGGCCCATCTCCGCGGCCGCGCTCTCAAAAAAGCCGTAGCGGATGTCCCTGCCCGCCTGTTCCAGCGAAACGCGCCTTTCGGCGGCGGCCCCCGCCACGTCCGCCTCCAGCACCCGCAGCGGCACGCCGTACTCGCGGCACATGGAGACGACGAAATCCCTGTCCCTGTCGCTCTCCCGCCCGCGCAGGTGGTGGTTCACGTGCGCCGCCGCGAGCTCAAAGCCGAAACGCGGCGCCAAAAAAGAAAGTATATGCAAAAGGCTCGTGGAGTCGCACCCGCCGGACACCCCGACGAGGACGGCCCTCGCGCCCTCCAGCATCCCGTATTTTTCCATGGTGGCAGCCACCCGTTCCATGCTGAACTCCGGGCGCGCGCCGCGCTCCGCGTTATCCCTCATGGTAGCTGTCCAGCGTGTAGAAGCGCGTGAACTGCCCGTCCCAACGCAGCTTTGCGGTGCCGGTCTCGCCGTGGCGGTTCTTCGCCACTATGCACTCGGCCGTGTCCTGCTCCGGTATCGGGGCGGAGGGGTCGTCCCTGTCGTAGTACGACTCCCTGTACAGGAAAAGCACGATGTCGGCGTCCTGCTCTATGGAACCGGACTCGCGCAGGTCGGACAGCATGGGGCGGCGCTGCTCCCTCGGGCGGCTCTCGCCCGCGCGTGAAAGCTGGCTGAGCACGAGCACCGGCACGTTCAGCTCCTTCGCCATCAGCTTTAAAGAGCGCGTCATCTCGCTGACCTCCTGCACACGGTTGTCTATGCGCTTGCCGGAGCTCATCAGCTGCAGATAGTCTATCACCACGAGGTCGAGGTCCCTTATCCGGCGCAGGCGGGCCTTTATCTCCGTCACCGTCACGCCGGCGCTGTCGTCCACGAGCACGGGGCTGCGCGAGAGTATCTGCGCCGCCTCGGCCAGCCGCTGCCAGTCCGCCGCCGAAAGGCTGCCGTCCCGCAGCAGGCGGCTCTCCACCTGCGCGTCGCCGGAGAGCATGCGGGAGACTATCTGTTCCTTGCTCATCTCCAGCGAGAACACGGCCACCTTTTTCTTGTGCTTCTCGGAGACGTTGGCGGCTATGTTCAGCGCGAAGCTGGTCTTGCCCATGCCGGGGCGCGCCGCCAGGATGATGAGGTCGGTCTTGTTGAAGCCGGTTATCAGGTTGTCGAGCGCGGAGAAGTCGGTCTTGAGGCCCATGTACTTCTCCCTGTCCTCGCCCGCGAGCTTCTGCAGCCTGTCGTACGTCTCCAGTATCACTTCGCTGACCGGCACGAGGCCCTTGGAGTCGCGCCCCTGCCTGATGTCGTATATCTGCTGCTCCGCGGAATCCAGCAGGAGGCGCCCCTCCTCGGAGCCGCCCCTCGCCTCGTCGATGATGCTGCCGGCCGCCTGCATCAGGCTGCGCGTGAGCTGCTTGTCCAGTATTATGTCCACATAGGCGTCGAGATTGCGCACCGTCGGCACTATCTCCATCAGGTGCGCGAAATACACCCTCGCGTCGCTTTCGCTCGGGAAGACGTTTTCCGCCTTGACCTGCTCCAGCAGCGTCACGGTGTCCACCGGCTCCCCGGCCGTGAACATCGAGGTCATTATCTCGAATATGTCGCGGTGCTGCGGCCGGTAAAAATACTCCGGCTTCAGCTTCTCCATCAGCCCGGCGAGCACGGACGGCTCCACGAGCACGGCTCCGAGCACGCTCTGTTCCGCCTCCAGGCTGTAGGGGAGCTCCATCCCGAACAGCACGTTGTCGCTGTAAGCCATACCCGCCGCCTCCCAAAATCAGTTTTCAGCCGAGCCGTCCCCCGCGATGGCGTCTCACTCCACGACCATGACGTATATCTTCGCCGCCGCGCCGTAGCCGAACTTGACCTCCGCCTCGTAGTTGCCGTAAGCCTTGATGTCCTCCGCGAGGACGATCTTCCTGCGGTCCACGTCCACGCCGAACTGCTCCTTCAGCGCGCCGGACACCTTCTCCGCGGTGACGGAGCCGAACAGCTTGCCGCCCGCTCCCGCCTTTTCCGCTATCTTTATCGTTTTTTCATTGAGGCCCGCAGCCGCGTCCTCCGCCGCTTTTTTCTCCCTGGCCAGTTTGCGCGCGGCTGCCTCGTCCCTCGCCTTCAGTTCCTCCATCGCCTGGGAATTTGCCTCGATGGCCAGCTTGCGCGGGAACAGGAAGTTGCGGGCGTACCCGTCCGCCACGTTTATCAGCTCGCCCTTCTTCCCGGAACCTTTTACATCCTGCGACAGTATGACTTTCATTTCAGCATCTCCTTTATTCTGTACCGTATGTCGGGCCGGCGTCCGCCGTGTGCCCCTCCGTATTTTCAAAATAATCGTCTATCGCCTTGAGCAGCGCCGCGTGCGCGGCAGCCGGCTCCATGCCCTTCATCTGCGCGCCGGCCATCGTCAGGTGGCCGCCTCCGCCGAGGGCCTCCATTATCACCTGCACGTTCACCGCGCCGAGGCTCCTCGCCGAACAGGAGACCCCGTCCCCCGCCTGGAACAGCACGAACGACGCCTTCACGCCCTGTATGGTCAGCAGCTCGTCCGCCGCCTGGGGCGCGACTATCGCTATGTCGTCGTACTTCTCCGAGAAGGAAACGGCGCAGCCGCGGTACACGTCCGCCCGGGAGACGACGGCCGCCCTGTGCTGGTACGTCTCCAGGCTGTCCGCGAACAGCTTCTTGACCTCCACGGTGTCGGCGCCCACCCTGCGCAGCCACGCGGCCGCCTCAAAGGTGCGCACGCCCGCCCTGACGGCGAAGCTCTTGGTGTCCAGCGTGATGCCGGCCAGCAGGGCCTCCGCCTCCGTCTTTGAAGGACGGCAGCGGTCCCCGAAATACTGTATCAGCTCCGTCACCATCTCGCTGGCGGAGGAGGCGTTCGGCTCGTGGTAGAAGATGACCGCGTTCTCTATATATCCCACCATGCGGCGGTGGTGGTCGATGACCACGATGTTTTTGCACTCGTTGAATATCTCCGGCGACTCCAGGATGTGCTTCACGTGCGTGTCCACGATGATGAGCAGCGTCTCCGGCTCCACCAGCATGGCCGCCTGCTCCGGCGAGAGGAACAGCCCCCTGTTGCCGTCGGCCTCCACGCGGTCTATCGACGGGCCGGCGAGCGTCGTTTTCCTGTCCACCACTATGGCGACCGGCTTTTCCATGTATTTGCAGGCCGCCGCCATGCCTATCGCCGCGCCCGCGCAGTCCATGTCGCCGTAACGGTGCCCCATTATGAGCACGTTGTGCGAGGAGGCTATCAGCTCCGACATGGCCGCCGCGACGAGCCGGGTCTTGACCTTCGTGCGCTTCTCTATGGCCTTGGAGAAGCCGCCGAAGAACTCGTAGCCCGCGGCGTCCTTCACCGCCGCCTGGTCGCCGCCGCGCCCGAGGCACATCTCCAGCGCCTGCGCGGACATGGAGTCCAGCACCGTCAGCGTGTAGTCCCCGCGCCCGACGCCGACCGACAGCGTGACCGGCTGTCCCTCCGCCGTCGTTATGGAACGGGCCTCGTCCAGAATCCTGAACCTCTCCGAGATGATGCCGGCGAGGTATCTCTCCTCTATCACCGCGACGAAGCGCGAGCTCGAAACCTTTTTTATAAAGCAGCGGTTGTCGGCGCCGAAGTCCTCGAATATCCGCTCCACCTCGCCCATTATGCGGCTGCGTTCGCTCTCGCGGCTGCCGGCGAGCAGGTCCTCTATGTTGTCCAGCACGATCGTCATCACGGCCGGGCGCGTCTCGTTGTAGGCCTTTTCCAGCCTGCGCTCGCCCGTCTTGTCGATGAAATAGTAGGTGACGAGCAGCTCCTCCGGGATGTTCGACTCCACGGCGTAGACGTTGTACACCCTGTCGCGGCAGGTGACTTCGGCCCCCGCGTCCGACGTGGCTTTCAGCCTGTCCACCGGGGAGGCGATGTTCCCGATGTTGTCCCCGAAGCTCTCGCCGCCGCCAATGACGCCGCTGCGGAACAGGTCGTTGTACCAGAGTATCTCGCCCTTCTCGTCCGTCACCACGACGGGCAGCGGAAACTGCGTCAGCGAGCGCTTCTGCGTCACCGAGAGCTGCTCCCCCATGTAGTTCATGAAACGGTGCAGCTCGTTGCGCGTTCCGATTATGGTCGGCACGGCCAGCACGGCCAGCGCCAGAGTCGCGACCAGCTCCGCGTAGAAAATGCCCCTCGGCGCCGTGAACCACGCCGCAGCGCAGAACGCCGCCATGAGGCAGAGCGCCATTATCACGACGGGCCTGAACATCCATATGTTTCTCTTCAAGGGCGCGTCCCCCTTTCAGCAGACGAGACTTTCCTATATTATTTTATTATTATAGCATACGCTTTACTCCAGCACAAGAGCGCCAAAACGGCATGGTCAAAAAAAGCTCCCGCGCAGACGAAACAGGAACCGCCGCAAATCCCCTTTGTGACGGTTCCCATCCTGTGTCCCCCGCTTTTCGGGGGAGCTTTTTCTGTTGTCCGCGGCCGTCAGTAACCGATGCGCTGGCCGACGCTGATGTCGCTCTCGGTGTCGCTGCTGCCGCTGCTGTCGTCCACCCTCACGGTGTCGCCGCTTTCGCTCTCGTCGTTCGTGGTGTGGCCCTCGTAATGCTCCGTGCACATGGAGGGCTCGTTGCTCTTTTTGTACCAGCCTATCGCGGTGGAGGGGCAGTACTCCGTGGCGAGGTCGCCCGTCTCCGTGCAGTAGCTCTCCGCCACCACGTTGTTGCTGACCGGGAACTCGCCGCTGTTGTTCAGGCCCTTCGCCGTGTGCACCGCGCTCATCACGTTCTTCCAGATGACCGGGGTGGGATAGCTGTAGTAGACGATCTCCTTCATCTCCTCGGCGTAGCCCAGCCACGTGACGCCTACGTAGTAAGGCGACAGGCCGACGAACCAGAGGTCCGTGTTGTCCGTGGCGGAACCCGTCTTGCCCGCGACGGTGATGCCCTGCGCCGAGAGGTTAGCGGTCGTACCTGTGCCGTGCGGGCCGGAGACGACGCGCTGCGTCAGCTTGTTCAGGATCATGGCCGTCTCCGCGGAAACGGCGCGTTCGGGCGTGGTGTTGGCCTTGAGGACGACCTCGCCGTCGGAGTCCAGCACCTCGGTGTATGCGTGCGGCGAGATGTAGAGCCCGCCGTTGCCTATCATCTGATACGCGGCGCACAGCTCCAGCGGGGAGATGCCCTTCGTCAGCGCGCCCAAAGCCATCGGCGCCCGCGCCACATCGTTGTTGTAGCCGCTCTCCACCAGCGTAGAGATGTGCAGCTTGTCGCGCAGGAAGTCGAACACCGCGCGCGGAGTCAGCAGGTCCACCAGCTTGACCGGTATGGTGTTTATCGAGCGCTGTATCGCGTACTCCACCGTCACCGGGCCGAGGTAAGAGCCGTAGTAGTTCACCGGCCAGTCGGCGTCGAAGCCCTCCTCGCCGGCGTGGTGCACCACCTCGTCCGTTATCACCGTGGAGTAGGTTATCAGGTTCGTCTCTATGGCGAGGGCGTAGGTCGAGATGGGCTTTATGGCGGAGCCCACGTGCCTCACGCCGTCGGAGGCGATGTTGAACAGGCGGGAGCCCGTCTTTTCGCCCTTGCCGCCCACTATGGCGACCACCTCGCCGTTGTAGTTCATGATGACGAAGCAGGAATCCGGCTGCACCTCGTTCACGACGGCCGGGAAGGTGGCCTCGTCCTTGTATTTGTCCTCAAGGATGGTCTGCACCGTGCGGTCCTCCGCCGAATAGATGCGGTAGCCGCCGTTGTAGAGCTCCTCGTTCGCCTTCTGGTACGTCCAGTCGTACTCGTTCATCAGGTCGGAGATGACCTGCTCTATCACGAAGTCGGTGTACCAGCTCTGATATTTGCTGGAGTCCGTCTCGGTTATCGAGCCCTTCGACGTCGTGAGCACGGTATTGTAAAGGGTGTCGTGCTCCTCCTGGGTTATCGTGCCCATCTCCAGCATGGTGTCGTAGATGTAATCCCGGCGGGAGCGGTCCTTTTCGTTTGTGAAGAGGTCCCACTTCGTCGGGTTCTGCGTCATGGAGATGAGGCCCGCGCCCTCCGCCAGCGTCAGCTCCGAAACGTCCTTGTCGAAGTAGAGGTTCGACGCCGCCTGTATGCCGTATGTGTTGTAGCCGAAAGTCACGACGTTGAGGTACGCCTCGAGTATCTGCTCTTTGGAGTACTCCTTTTCCAGGGCGATCGCGCGGAATATCTCGCGTATCTTGCGGTCTATCCTCACCGCGTCGTCGCCCGTCACGTTCTTTATGAGCTGCTGCGTGATCGTGGAGCCGCCGCCCGCGTCGTTCCCGGTCAGCCACCCCAGCGTGGCGGACAGCGTCCTCACGAAGTCCACGCCCTGATGATCCCAGAAACGCTTGTCCTCCGCGGCGACCGTCGCGTCTATCACGTACTGCGGTATCTCGTCGTAATCCACCCACTCGCGCCGGCCGTTGGAGCCGTAGAGCTTGGTGTCCTCCTCGTAAACGCCCGTCTCCGGGTCCTTCACGTAGATTATGGAGGTGTAATTCAGCTCCAGCTTGGTCAGGTCTATCTCCGACTCGCCGGAGACCATGCCCAAAATGGTGACGGTCATCACGCAGCCGATTATGCACCCGCTTATGATGAGCACCGCCAGCAGGGTCGCCAGGATCCTTACCAGGAAGCGGAAAAACCCGCCTATCACCTGCAAAGCCGCCGGAAGCTCGCGCTTTTCGCCTCCGGCCTCTCTCTGTTTGGCGTTTTTGTTCATATCGTTCCTCCTTGTGATGGAGTGACCAAATGGTATTAAAGCTATTATACCACCAAAGATGTAAAATGCGTGAATTAAGATTTAATTATTGTTCCCCGCCGCCATGCGCCCGCCGCGGCATAAATCCGGGGCTTTCCGGGAAGAATACCGCTGTATGTTCCGAAACGGAGGCGGTCTTTTGAACAACACGTTCCTTGTCACCCTGCTCGCGCTGATGCTCGTCATGCTCCTGACGGTGCTGGCCGTGACGCTGCTGGACGGGCGCGGCGCGAACAGCGCCATGCTGCCGCAGCCCTCGGAGCCGGTGACGCAGTCCTCCGCGGCCCAGAGCTCCGCCCCCGGATATGTACTCGGCTGCTACGACGGGCGCCTCGCGCTGTTTCCGGAGGGCGACGCCGTTCCGGAGCGCGTGTACGAGGTCTGGGTCGAGCGTCTCCCCGAGGCGGACAGGCAGAAGCTCCTGCTCGGCATTCCCGTGGAAAACGAGGCGGAGCTGGCGCGCCTGCTCGAGGACCTGACGAGCTGAGCTCTCAGTCCAGAAAGTCCTTCAGCTTTTTGGAGCGGCTGGGATGGCGCAGCTTGCGCAGGGCCTTCGCCTCTATCTGGCGGATGCGCTCCCTCGTCACGTTGAACTCCTTGCCCACTTCCTCCAGCGTGCGGCTCCTGCCGTCCTCCAGCCCGAAGCGCAGGCGCAGCACCTTCTCCTCGCGCGGGGTCAGCGTCTTCAGCACGTCGGCGAGCTGCTCCTTGAGCAGGGTGTGGCTCGCGGCGTCGGCGGGGGCGGGGGCGTCGTCGTCCGGGATGAAGTCGCCCAGATGGCTGTCCTCCTCCTCGCCTATAGGCGTCTCCAGCGACACGGGTTCCTGCGCCACGCGCATGATCTCGCGCACCTTCTCCACCGGCATGTCCAGCTCCGCCGCTATCTCCTCCGCCGTCGGCTCGTGGCCGTTCTGGTGCAGGAGCTGGCTGCTCACCTTTTTCACCTTGTTTATCGTCTCCACCATGTGCACCGGGATCCTGATGGTGCGGGCCTGGTCCGCGATGGCGCGGGTGATGGCCTGCCTTATCCACCACGTGGCGTAGGTGGAGAACTTGAAGCCCTTGGTGTGGTCGAACTTCTCGACGGCTTTGATAAGGCCGAGGTTGCCCTCCTGTATCAGGTCGAGGAACTGCATCCCGCGCCCGACGTACCTTTTCGCTATCGACACGACGAGCCTGAGGTTGGCCTCCGACAGGCGCTTCCTCGCGTAGGGGTCGCCCTCGCTCATGCGCTCCGCCAGCTCCACTTCCTCGTCCGGGGTCAGCAGCGGCACGCGCCCTATCTCCTTGAGGTAGACCTTGACCGGGTCGTCTATCGCCATGCCCTCGCCGGCGGACATGCCGTCGTCCGTCTCCTCGTCCTCCACGGCCGCTATCTCGTCGAGGTCAATGTCCTCCGGCGGGGTGAAGTCCTCCACGATCTCTATGCCCGCGCCCTCTATCATGTCGTAGAGCTTGTCCACCTGCTCCACGTCGAAATCGACTTCCTCCAGAAAGTCGCTGATCTCCTTGGTCGTCAGTCTGCCCTTGGCTTTGCCGTTCTCCAGAAATTCCGCTATGCTGCGTTTATCCGACATTTAAATGCTCCCCCTAAATTTTCTGTCCGTTCGTTTTTTACATATATATCAGGCCGGCTCACGCCCCGCCCTGTTTTTTCTCCCGCAGGCGGCGCATGTACTCGTCGAACTCGCCGCCGCTCATCTCGCGCAGCTCGGCGTCCGTCTTTTTCTCGCGCTGCGCCTTCATCTGCTTTATCGCGTCCCAGACCTCCTCCGGCTCGCCGGAGATCTCCCGGGCCCGCGCCATCAGCCGGCTTACTCTGCCCTGCTCGTCCATCGAGAATTCGTCCCCGAACAGCGCGGCGGACGGGTTCTCCCCCGCCTTGGCCGCGACCGCGAGCTTCTCGAACACCCGGCGGTGGAAGGCGCTGACAAAGTCCTCCGGCCCCACCTTCTCCGCCGCCGCAAGGCACATGTCCGGGTGGCGCATCAGCGCGGAGACGAGCCCCTCCTCCGCCGTGACGGCGGCGTAGTTCTGCCGCTTCTCCGGCACGATGGGGTCCGCCGCGTCCGTGCGCGAGGTCAGCCTTTCGGCGTCCCGTTTCTCCGCGGTGCGCGCCTGCCGCTTTATCTGCATGTTTATCTGCGTCACCAGCGCGTCCTTCCCGACGGAAAACTCCTCCGCCAGCTTTCCGGCCCAGACGTCCCTCTCCAGCGGGCTGTGCAGCCCGGCCAGCAGGTTCGCGCTCTCCCTCAGCGCGCCGAGACGCCCGTCCTCCGTGTCCGTCTTGTATTTTGCGCTGATTTTCGCGAGTTCATACTCCAGCGCGCCGGAGGAGCCGTCTACCAGCCTTGCGAACCGCTCCCCGCCGAACTTTTTGATGTACTCGTCCGGGTCTTTCGCGTCCGGTATCTGCAAAACGCGGGAACGCACCCCCGCGTCCTCCAGCAGGCCTATCGCGCGCTTCGTCGCCTTTTGGCCGGCCTCGTCGCTGTCGTAGGCGAGCACGGCCTCCTGCGTGTAGCCGGAGACGAGGCGGCACTGGTCCTCCGTCAGCGCCGTGCCCAGCGACGCCACCGCCGAGGTGAACCCCGCCTGATGCATCGCGATGACGTCCATGTACCCCTCGCAGAGGATGACGTAATCCAGCTTCTTCGCCTTGGCGAAATTCAGCGCGAACAGGTTCTTCGTCTTTTTGAAAACGGGCGTGTCCGGCGTGTTGTAGTATTTGGGGCCGTCGCCCGCCATCTTCCGCCCGCCGAAGCCGATGACGTTGCCCCGCAGGTCGATTATCGGGAACATGGCGCGCCCGCGGAACACGTCGTAGCACTTGCCGTTCTTTCCCCGCCGCACCATCGCGGCCGCCAGCATATCCTCGTCGCCGTAGCCCTTCGCGCGCAGGTATGTATACAGGGAATCCCACTCCGGCGGCGAGTAGCCCAGCCCGAAGTGGCGGATGGTGCTCATGGAGAGCCCCCGCTCCGTCAGGTATTTCAGCGCCCCCGCGCCGTGCTCAGACACGAGCACCGAGTGGAAAAAGCGCGCGGATTCGCGGTTTATCTCCAGTATGCGGGTCTTCAGCATCGCGGCCCTGTCGTCCACAGCGTCGTCCGGCATCTGCAGCCCGGCCCTCTGCGCCAGAAAGCGCACGGCCTCGACGTACTCCAGGTTCTCTATCCTTCGTATGAAGCTCACGACGTCCCCGCCCGCGCCGCAGCCGAAGCAATAGAACGACTGCGTGTCCGTGTAGACGGTGAAAGACGGGGTCTTTTCGGAGTGGAACGGGCACAGGCCCATCAGCGTGCGGCCGCGCCGTTTCAGCTGTACATAGGAGCCGACGACCGACTCTATGTCGTTAGAGATCTTCAGTTCTTCTATGAACGTCTGCGGTATCAGTTTCCCCGCCTCCTTTGCGTTTTTGTCCGGCGTTCCCGCCGCGTATGTCCGGCATCCTCTGCCGCAGCTCTTTCCTCTCGCCTGCTCCCGCCGCCGCTTTGAGTGCGAAGCGTGCGCCCGAAGGGGTTTCAGGGGGCAATCGGCTCGCGTCGCCGCGCCGCCAGTGGCGGAATAAGCGGCGGCGGGAGCAGGAAAAAACAAGGAGCGATATAAGCGCGCGTCAGCGCCAGCGCCATACCGCGGCTATGTTTTTGACCGGTAATGCCCCT
>Ga0183096_1003004_pt1 | contig 10855 bp, 7 predicted proteins | sample Biomet5_FD_127791 | JGI IMG/M metagenome (GOLD analysis project Ga0183096, IMG submission 127791) | Microbial communities from bioreactor (seeded with sewage sludge) at LBNL, California, USA - Biofuel metagenome 5 (version 2) (version 3) | ecosystem: Engineered > Bioreactor > Anaerobic >...
ATGAACATCGTTTCATGCGTCCTGGCCGTGCTCCCGTAGCTCAGGTGGATAGAGCGATCGCCTCCTAAGCGATAGGCCATGCGTTCGAATCGCATCGGGAGCACCATAAATTCAAGGGGTTGGACTGTGATGGTCCAACCCCTTTCGCGTTGCGGCAGATTTCTCTCCCCATTCTCTCCCCATTTTTCTTGTTGCAGCCTCTTCGAAACGCCTCCGCCATGAATTCTCCCCGCGCCTGCGGGGAACTCTGGCCATCGTAGCTCGTGAGCGTCAGATTGCCCGGATCATCCCCGCGCATGCGGGGAACACATCAAAATTGTCGCCCGGGGGTCAACTGCGCTCGGATCATCCCCGCGCATGCGGGGAACACCCGTTCCTGGAAGCGTTCTCGCCTCATTATTACGGATCATCCCCGCGCATGCGGGGAACACTGCGAGCTGATCACCTGCCCGGATGCTGCCTACGGATCATCCCCGCGCATGCGGGGAACACCGGCGGGCGTTGAGCTTCTGTTGGTTCTCCGCAGCATCATCCCCGCGCATGCGGGGAACACCGGCGGAGGGCCGCACTGTACCGCTCCGGGTGCGGATCATCCCCGCGCATGCGGGGAACACATGAGTATCCGGGGGTTTCGGATTGGTCCGGTCGGATCATCCCCGCGCATGCGGGGAACACTGGGACTGGGCCATTTGCCCGGCGTAGATGGCCGGATCATCCCCGCGCATGCGGGGAACACGCGCTCCAGGGCAATGAGGAGCTGATCGACTACGGATCATCCCCGCGCATGCGGGGAACACTAATCCGTACCCAATAAAAATGGTCAACTTTTCGGATCATCCCCGCGCATGCGGGGAACACGCGAGGGGGCCAGCTCTGAAGTCCGGCCCCGCCGGATCATCCCCGCGCATGCGGGGAACACTTTCTGCGTGGCTGCGGGTTGGGGAGGGTAAACGGATCATCCCCGCGCATGCGGGGAACACACCGCCTCGTCGACCGGTGACCCCGTCGACGCCGGATCATCCCCGCGCATGCGGGGAACACGCGGCCGTGTCCCGAACATTGACCCATACCGTCGGATCATCCCCGCGCATGCGGGGAACACACCTCATTCCGATTCATGTGTTTCAACGCCCGCGGATCATCCCCGCGCATGCGGGGAACACGGAGGGAACAAGGCCGCACTACAGCCCCGCTTCGGATCATCCCCGCGCATGCGGGGAACACCAGCCCCAGCCGGCCATCGAGCGCGGCGCGGACGGATCATCCCCGCGCATGCGGGGAACACTTTCCCGGCTAGTGTATGACAAGGGCCGTTCCCGGATCATCCCCGCGCATGCGGGGAACACTTGAGCATCCATACGCAGATTCATGTAAGCTCCGGATCATCCCCGCGCATGCGGGGAACACTGAAAAACAAACATAAAGACAACGATAAGAGGCGGATCATCCCCGCGCATGCGGGGAACACCAGGCTCAAGAACCGCAGGTCGCGGTTTCCGTCGGATCATCCCCGCGCATGCGGGGAACACTTCATCTTCAAGTTCTTCCGCTCCAGACATTGCGGATCATCCCCGCGCATGCGGGGAACACTGCGTTTAGCCAAGATTTTGACACGCCGATGGCGGATCATCCCCGCGCATGCGGGGAACACTCCCTCTCTCCTTCTTCCTCTTTCCTTTCCTCCGGATCATCCCCGCGCATGCGGGGAACACGGATAGGACCGTGCTGGGCGTTAAGTTCCTCTCGGATCATCCCCGCGCATGCGGGGAACACCCGGACCGGGAGCGCGAGAATCTCCGCTCCAGCGGATCATCCCCGCGCATGCGGGGAACACGAATGGACCACATTGTCATGGTCTATAAGGACCGGATCATCCCCGCGCATGCGGGGAACACGGAAAAGCATCCCTGATTCCTGGCTCCAGGCTCGGATCATCCCCGCGCATGCGGGGAACACGGGGGCACCACCGGTTCGAAGTTGCCAGGAGACGGATCATCCCCGCGCATGCGGGGAACACTGCCACGCCTGGGTTGATGCGCCCCACCCTTCCGGATCATCCCCGCGCATGCGGGGAACACTCAAGTATCTTTTCTCTATTTCCTCTTATTTTCGGATCATCCCCGCGCATGCGGGGAACACAGTTCCGGCCACGCCTCGACGAATGGCCTCCACGGATCATCCCCGCGCATGCGGGGAACACTGGAGAATCCCCGGGGGCTGGCATCCTTGGCGCGGATCATCCCCGCGCATGCGGGGAACACTTGTGCCGGGGCTTGAGGTTGTGGACGAGTACCGGATCATCCCCGCGCATGCGGGGAACACTCGACCTCAAGCCCTACTATCGCAAGCAATTGCGGATCATCCCCGCGCATGCGGGGAACACTTTCATAACGGAAAACAAAATTTCCCTTTCCGCGGATCATCCCCGCGCATGCGGGGAACACCTGGCCTGACGTATCCAGAACAATCTCAACACCGGATCATCCCCGCGCATGCGGGGAACACTTGCTGTCCATGTGCATGACGTGGCGTCATGACGGATCATCCCCGCGCATGCGGGGAACACTCGTGGGCGGTCCAGATGACGCGACCCTCGATCGGATCATCCCCGCGCATGCGGGGAACACATCCGTTTGTATGGTTTGATGAACAAGGCAGTCGGATCATCCCCGCGCATGCGGGGAACACTTCAATTATTGACATGAAAACCTATTCCTGTTCGGATCATCCCCGCGCATGCGGGGAACACACGTTTGACGGTCGCCCCGGTGTTTATTGTTGCGGATCATCCCCGCGCATGCGGGGAACACGCTCAATGCCACAGGGTGGGAGGACGAACGAGCGGATCATCCCCGCGCATGCGGGGAACACGTCTCACAATTTTTTGAAAAGAGGCATTGTCCCGGATCATCCCCGCGCATGCGGGGAACACAACTGATGGCAACACACGGCGAAAGGTGGCTCCGGATCATCCCCGCGCATGCGGGGAACACGGCCATGCCGCCTCCCGCCCGGGCGGGCCGGGCGGATCATCCCCGCGCATGCGGGGAACACTGGTCGATCAAATAGCCCTAGGACAGTCATAGCGGATCATCCCCGCGCATGCGGGGAACACGTCAAACCTCCCTTTTTCTCTATGTTTCCTGTCGGATCATCCCCGCGCATGCGGGGAACACTCAAACACATTTGACGCTTTTTCTGTTTTTGCCGGATCATCCCCGCGCATGCGGGGAACACTACGTCTGGCTGGCTGTGGCGGTCGCGGTGAGCGGATCATCCCCGCGCATGCGGGGAACACTTCACCCTTGGGCTTGCTCATTTTGTCGCTTCCGGATCATCCCCGCGCATGCGGGGAACACGCGGTGTCAGGTATCTGACAAAAGCTGGTGACCGGATCATCCCCGCGCATGCGGGGAACACGTGTTGCGGCCGCCCATGGTGCGCGATCGGGCCGGATCATCCCCGCGCATGCGGGGAACACTCGATGAGCAGTATCGAACAACCGGCGATATGCGGATCATCCCCGCGCATGCGGGGAACACTGGCCTTCCGTAATCACCGGCTCGCCTTTTTGCGGATCATCCCCGCGCATGCGGGGAACACTCGGTGAAGATTTTAAAGAACTCGCTCCCCTGCGGATCATCCCCGCGCATGCGGGGAACACAGTATATTGAAGATAAACAAATTCCTCATTTACGGATCATCCCCGCGCATGCGGGGAACACTTTTATTGCCTCCGCTTGCAGTAGCTGTTGTTCGGATCATCCCCGCGCATGCGGGGAACACTTAAAATTCAGATTTCCAAGCTGAAGGCCACTCGGATCATCCCCGCGCATGCGGGGAACACCTGTGAAACAGACAAGCGGGCATCTAATGCTGCGGATCATCCCCGCGCATGCGGGGAACACGCCGTGGGTAGGTGGCCAGCACTCGCACTCGCCGGATCATCCCCGCGCATGCGGGGAACACAAGGGCTAGCGATGGCAAATCGTCTAGGCATTCGGATCATCCCCGCGCATGCGGGGAACACGGTGAACACGGCCCGTCCCAGAAGCTGGCCGCCGGATCATCCCCGCGCATGCGGGGAACACGCGCATATTTGCTGTCTTCGTGCGTTGGACCTCGGATCATCCCCGCGCATGCGGGGAACACTCCAAATCAAAGTCTCGCACCTCGCCATCTGGCGGATCATCCCCGCGCATGCGGGGAACACTCGAATTGTCCGGGACAGCAAGCTATCGGAGACGGATCATCCCCGCGCATGCGGGGAACACAACCTCCAGCAGGTTTGCCCTGGCGCATTCCGCGGATCATCCCCGCGCATGCGGGGAACACCAGCGTTCACCGCCCCGGAAAACGAATTGATGCGGATCATCCCCGCGCATGCGGGGAACACAGCGTTTCCGGCATGGAGAGGTTCCCATCGCTCGGATCATCCCCGCGCATGCGGGGAACACGGGCGACAATGCTCAGCGGTGAAGAGCCCTGCCGGATCATCCCCGCGCATGCGGGGAACACGGGTACGGTGGCGGCCGGAGCCACGAAAACGGCGGATCATCCCCGCGCATGCGGGGAACACTCATCCTGCGGAAAAACAACCATACGGTACTGCGGATCATCCCCGCGCATGCGGGGAACACCTATGGAGACGCCATCCGCTACCGCCCCGCGGCGGATCATCCCCGCGCATGCGGGGAACACGTGCGGGACTATGGTTGGGACTGCGTGGACCCCGGATCATCCCCGCGCATGCGGGGAACACCGCTGCAATACCGCCGGCGGGTAGCCGAACAACGGATCATCCCCGCGCATGCGGGGAACACGCCGTGGTCGATATGGCCGACGGCCATAAGCACGGATCATCCCCGCGCATGCGGGGAACACGGGGTTGATGCCCTCGATATAGCCACTACAATCGGATCATCCCCGCGCATGCGGGGAACACTTATTATCCTTTTCTGGGCAATCTGCCCGGCTCGGATCATCCCCGCGCATGCGGGGAACACGCCGAGTTTTACCAGGAACGCGGGCAGGCGATCGGATCATCCCCGCGCATGCGGGGAACACCGAATGACAACGTACCCGAGCTTTTCCAGCCGCGGATCATCCCCGCGCATGCGGGGAACACGTCCTGTAACTGGTCTACCAGTTCCGATAAGACGGATCATCCCCGCGCATGCGGGGAACACCGCATCAGTTCGGCCTGGTTTTCGAACCAGTCCGGATCATCCCCGCGCATGCGGGGAACACGAATTGGAGTAAGGAAAAAGGCACATGGGGCGCGGATCATCCCCGCGCATGCGGGGAACACATGGGCAACACAGGACGTCCCGGGTCAGGGTCCGGATCATCCCCGCGCATGCGGGGAACACAAGAGGCCCGTCTAAACCCAGGGTCGCGCAGCCGGATCATCCCCGCGCATGCGGGGAACACCATTCGTCGAGGCGTGGTCGGAACTGGAGAGGCGGATCATCCCCGCGCATGCGGGGAACACTTGAGGGTTGGACCTGCTGTGTTGAGCAAGGGGCGGATCATCCCCGCGCATGCGGGGAACACTTGCGGCGTGACCTCGTGGTGCCGACATACGGCGGATCATCCCCGCGCATGCGGGGAACACGTGAAGATTTCCTCCACCGCACTCGGAATGCCCGGATCATCCCCGCGCATGCGGGGAACACACTCATTTGTCCTCCCACAGCGCGGCCCAGGTCGGATCATCCCCGCGCATGCGGGGAACACAAGAAGGAAGTCACCGACGAGAAGGGCAAGGTCGGATCATCCCCGCGCATGCGGGGAACACCGCCACTTGGGCAAGACTTATCCGCTGGCAGGCGGATCATCCCCGCGCATGCGGGGAACACGCCACCAGCACCAAGGCCGGACCAATCCGACACGGATCATCCCCGCGCATGCGGGGAACACTTCCCCCCAGGCCGTAGGTTTCCGATGCTGTTCGGATCATCCCCGCGCATGCGGGGAACACGCCGCCCGGGTCTGCCGGGAACTATCCTGGGCCGGATCATCCCCGCGCATGCGGGGAACACGACAGCGAGCCGGTGCTGTTGCCCGAAGGCGCCGGATCATCCCCGCGCATGCGGGGAACACCTCTTCAGCCGGAACAAGCTGCTGACTCTCCGCGGATCATCCCCGCGCATGCGGGGAACACCAGCGCCCCCGGGCCTGGCTTGGAATGAGGAACGGATCATCCCCGCGCATGCGGGGAACACCAGCCGCCCCCCACGGCTGAACGGTCCAGGACCGGATCATCCCCGCGCATGCGGGGAACACTCCAACAGGCGGCACTTGCGCGGGAGGAAGTACGGATCATCCCCGCGCATGCGGGGAACACTGTGCTTATGGGTGTTGTGAAATCTCCGATAGCGGATCATCCCCGCGCATGCGGGGAACACTAGGCCCGGAATCCGTCAGGCCCAAGGGCGGTCGGATCATCCCCGCGCATGCGGGGAACACGCGTGGGGCCTGACCGAGGAGGAGGGTATAAACGGATCATCCCCGCGCATGCGGGGAACACATCTTCGTAGTCGTTCATATCCTCGCTCCTCCTGGATCATCCCCGCGCATGCGGGGAACACCCCTCTCTGGTGTCTAGGCCGGGGAGGGCTTTCGGATCATCCCCGCGCATGCGGGGAACACTTTTGCGTGTGTCAACATTTCTTCCATTGCGACGGATCATCCCCGCGCATGCGGGGAACACGTACACTTTGGAAGAAATTCTTGGAATGATGGCGGATCATCCCCGCGCATGCGGGGAACACGTCAAGCCGGGACCGCGCGCCCCCGGGCCTGGCGGATCATCCCCGCGCATGCGGGGAACACAAAACCAGTATCACCTGTTGTGATGCTGGAAACGGATCATCCCCGCGCATGCGGGGAACACGAGTTCATACCCTCGGCCAACACGGTGACCCACGGATCATCCCCGCGCATGCGGGGAACACATATTCAACAAAACGGAGGGCATCAGATTCGCCGGATCATCCCCGCGCATGCGGGGAACACGCATGTACGGCCGCCGTTGTGTATGGACTGTTCGGATCATCCCCGCGCATGCGGGGAACACGGCTGCAAGGGCGTGACCGTCTACCGGGATGGCGGATCATCCCCGCGCATGCGGGGAACACCCCCATCCGGTTGAGGTGCTCAAGTCCGCCAGCGGATCATCCCCGCGCATGCGGGGAACACCCAGTTACAAGGCTACTATCCGCGCCCACGACCGGATCATCCCCGCGCATGCGGGGAACACGCGCGTGAATTGCCGGTAGTCACCGCTTTCATCGGATCATCCCCGCGCATGCGGGGAACACTGACATGGGGGCAGCGCAGATGGGCGACCCGGCGGATCATCCCCGCGCATGCGGGGAACACAGCGGCTAAAGCCGTCTGACAGGCATCTCTGACGGATCATCCCCGCGCATGCGGGGAACACGCGTAGTCGACACGCGAGACGAAAGGTATGAACGGATCATCCCCGCGCATGCGGGGAACACATCACCTCTTGCTGAAATCCGTCGTGAGATGGGGGATCATCCCCGCGCATGCGGGGAACACGATAGCGGTTTCCATGAGCCCCCAGCTACTGGCGGATCATCCCCGCGCATGCGGGGAACACGTATTCTATGATATAATGCCAGGGGGGCAGACGGATCATCCCCGCGCATGCGGGGAACACCCATGGCCAAGACACTGTACGAAGCCGCCAACCGGATCATCCCCGCGCATGCGGGGAACACCACGAGAACCCCATTTTGGCTGACACTGTATACGGATCATCCCCGCGCATGCGGGGAACACGGCACCAAACCGAATAATACCTGCCACGCCTGCGGATCATCCCCGCGCATGCGGGGAACACAGGAGCTCATCAGGCGCCCTCGTACTCAACGGCGGATCATCCCCGCGCATGCGGGGAACACACAACACGCCTCACGAGTGTACCTTGACGGACCGGATCATCCCCGCGCATGCGGGGAACACCGTCTCTTTCAGGAATTGAAGCGTTCGGGGCGCGGATCATCCCCGCGCATGCGGGGAACACTTCATTGTAGGCCTGCCGCACTGACTGGATGGCGGATCATCCCCGCGCATGCGGGGAACACTTCGCCCGCCAGGCCTGAACCTGATTTTCGAGCGGATCATCCCCGCGCATGCGGGGAACACGGACCCTCCATGGATTTTCCGTGACGCGGTTGCGGATCATCCCCGCGCATGCGGGGAACACAGGGCATCCGCCAGCAGATCGAGAACCGTTTCCGGATCATCCCCGCGCATGCGGGGAACACTCGACCAGGGCAATCGAGGCGTCGTCCGGCTCCGGATCATCCCCGCGCATGCGGGGAACACTCTTTGCGAACCCGCCACGGCCCCCGCGTAAACGGATCATCCCCGCGCATGCGGGGAACACTGGGTTTATCCGCTTCCATCTAGGCCGCCTCCCGGATCATCCCCGCGCATGCGGGGAACACATCGAAAAAGGCGAGCGGCTGCTGCACACCGCCGGATCATCCCCGCGCATGCGGGGAACACTCCCCGACCACAGCCCCGGCAATAGTAGCTGCCGGATCATCCCCGCGCATGCGGGGAACACCGGTCCCGCAGCTGTGGGCATCGCCACGTTCACGGATCATCCCCGCGCATGCGGGGAACACTCGACCACGGGCACGCGACTCGGGCAAACAGGCGGATCATCCCCGCGCATGCGGGGAACACATACCAATCCCGCGCAGGATTTCGGTGTCACCCGGATCATCCCCGCGCATGCGGGGAACACAAAAACTTTACGGCCTCGCCAGCGCCTTCGGCCGGATCATCCCCGCGCATGCGGGGAACACGCAGCGAGAGGGAGGTTGAAATACGTTTTGTCCGGATCATCCCCGCGCATGCGGGGAACACGCAATGAGCACGGCATAGGCGATGTCGCCGATCGGATCATCCCCGCGCATGCGGGGAACACGACGGACAGGGACCGGGAGTGCATCCCTCCAGCGGATCATCCCCGCGCATGCGGGGAACACAGCCCTCGACCAGCCAAGCCAGGATACCGGAGCGGATCATCCCCGCGCATGCGGGGAACACCAAAAAACCGAAAGTCGGCCGCAATTATGTAGCGGATCATCCCCGCGCATGCGGGGAACACTTGGCGAGTACGCTCAAGGAATTGCAAGAGACCGGATCATCCCCGCGCATGCGGGGAACACCCATCGGCAAAGGTGAACGTGTCCAGAGTGGCCGGATCATCCCCGCGCATGCGGGGAACACTCGACCGGACAGCGTGTCGCCGCCGGACAGGAGGGATCATCCCCGCGCATGCGGGGAACACAACCAGTATAAGATCCCCCTTTCTTTTTGACGCGGATCATCCCCGCGCATGCGGGGAACACATGCCCGGCGTTTTCGCAAACGCTTCGACTACCGGATCATCCCCGCGCATGCGGGGAACACTCCCCGATCTCCCGAGCTATCGCGGCAGCCCCCGGATCATCCCCGCGCATGCGGGGAACACGCAAGCTCGACCTCCTGCGGCCCGATGTGCCTCGGATCATCCCCGCGCATGCGGGGAACACTCGCGGACGCAACCGTAACCGGCTACATAGGCCGGATCATCCCCGCGCATGCGGGGAACACTGGCGGCGAAGAAAAATATCCGGGAAAGCGGCCGGATCATCCCCGCGCATGCGGGGAACACGGCGCCTCCATCATTCTGGCCGGCGGCGCCGTCGGATCATCCCCGCGCATGCGGGGAACACTGCGGCGAGTCGGGAAGCTCCCGGTACATGGCCGGATCATCCCCGCGCATGCGGGGAACACGAACCCATCAAAGCCGGAACGGCGGCCCATGCCGGATCATCCCCGCGCATGCGGGGAACACACGCCAGCCGTGCCCGGTATGGCGGCAAGAATCGGATCATCCCCGCGCATGCGGGGAACACCCGGAAAGTGCTGGCGCGGCTCATCGTTCGTACGGATCATCCCCGCGCATGCGGGGAACACGTGATGCGCGTCATCGTCTGCCCCGGAGACTCCGGATCATCCCCGCGCATGCGGGGAACACATGCGCTCCACAAAGTCCAGCTCCGCGATGGCCGGATCATCCCCGCGCATGCGGGGAACACCCGACGCAAAACACGGGCCGTTTTCGTGAATGCGGATCATCCCCGCGCATGCGGGGAACACGATACCCTGGAAAGCTGGCTGATTGATTACGGCGGATCATCCCCGCGCATGCGGGGAACACCGTGGAACTGTATGACGCTGTTGGCGTTCTCGCGGATCATCCCCGCGCATGCGGGGAACACGCATGGCGCCAGCACCAGGCATCCGGTCGGCCCGGATCATCCCCGCGCATGCGGGGAACACGCTTCACGCTTCCATTGTTGGCGCTGGATGATCGGATCATCCCCGCGCATGCGGGGAACACCGCTCAAGGACGCCATGCCGACGCCGAGACCGCGGATCATCCCCGCGCATGCGGGGAACACTGCAGCCCAGCCGGAACCAGATTTCCAAGTGGCGGATCATCCCCGCGCATGCGGGGAACACCCTAAATAGGTAATTATCCCACCTGTTTTTAGCGGATCATCCCCGCGCATGCGGGGAACACCGACGGAGAGGGGGCAGGGCCTTCTGGGTGGCCGGATCATCCCCGCGCATGCGGGGAACACTCGTCCAGCAATATGGCGAAAACACAAGGCTTTTACAATAGGCCAAAAGCTACCAAATAACTCGTTATAAATTGTCAATGATCAAAGGTTGTTATACTGAGGGTAATTCATCCTCTTGAGGCAAAAACGAAACCAACGCCAACCCGTCGAAATCAACAGGAATTCGCCGGTTGTTC
>Ga0183096_1003009_pt1 | contig 10845 bp, 11 predicted proteins | sample Biomet5_FD_127791 | JGI IMG/M metagenome (GOLD analysis project Ga0183096, IMG submission 127791) | Microbial communities from bioreactor (seeded with sewage sludge) at LBNL, California, USA - Biofuel metagenome 5 (version 2) (version 3) | ecosystem: Engineered > Bioreactor > Anaerobic >...
CATCGCCAAACGTTATGACGGCATGGTGTTCTACCTCGGCTGCAATCCGCAGAGCACCTTGGCCAAGATGGCGGACAGGCATCTATACCTGAAAGGACGCACCAAGCTGGCGCTGCCGGGTGAATACCCTTCACGTCAGCCGATGTCGACGCTGTTCGAGCAGCAGCTGTACCTGCTGGGCGACGTCATCTCACTGCAGATCATGGACGACCGCCATCTGAGCGAGGCCGATATCAAGGATCGACACGCCAATCTGGAATGAGGAGGTAGGCAATGGCCTTCAAATTCAAGGAGAGGACGCCCGAGCTGCTAATGAGCCAGCAGGAGTTCTCCGACACCTGGATCGCGATGATCGAGCATTATTACAAGGCCGGCATCAGCGACGACCGCATCTATAAGCCGCTGGCCGCCGACCAGGCGGCGGCCGACAAGCTGGCCATCGGGCTGGGCACGGTGCTGATGATCGTGGCCATGCGCGACTGGGACGCCAGCAAGACGGCTGAACGCTATCGCACACCGGTCGAGCAGGAGGTGGTGCGCGGCGCCTTCCGTCAGCTGTACGGATTCGCCGACGCCCGGCTGGACGACTCGGTGGCCTACTACCGCCAGCAGTACGAGATGCTCAGGCAGCTGGCCCCCACCGGCCGCGACCTCAAGGCGCAGGCCGATCAGAAGGCCGCGGACGACAAGCGGCTGAAGGCGCAGCGTCGCGCCCAGCAGGCCGCCGACCGCAAGGCCGGTAAGCAGACGCCTGATGTCAAGCCGTCCAAGCCGAAGCTGACCGACGAATACAGCGATGCCAAGACCGAGGAGAAGATCAAGGCCCAGATGGTCGGGTTCGCCTGCTTCACCATCGAACAGGCCACCGGGGAGAAGGCCGGCGGCTATGAAAGCGCCGTCGAGGCCCTGAGCCTGCTGCTGGTTCAGGCCGACGTGGCCTTCAGCCGCCTGATGGCACACAGCGTGCTGGACGGCAACAGCCTGATACTGGGCAAGCCGCGCTACATCGTAGGCAAGTGAGGAAGACACGGCGTTTAATTAACTATTGAAAGGTTGGTGCGCGATGATTGGTATTGTATTGCTTAGCCATGGCAACATGGCTGAAGGGATGGCCGAGACATGCACGCTGTTCTTCGGCTCGCACATCGATGGCCTGACCAGCTGCTGCCTGCAGGAGGGCATCTCCCCCGAGCAGTTCGATCGACAGATCGACGAAGCGATAGGACGCGTCGACGATGGCCATGGCGTAATCCTGATGTGCGACATGTTCGGCGGCACCCCTGCCAACCGGGCGATGAAGAAGGCGGCCGACCGTGTCGCGGTGGTGACGGGCATGAACCTGCCGATGCTGCTGGAGCTGCTGGGCAAGCGGCTGGCGGCGGAGGACCTGTCCGACATCGACATCTCCGCCCTGCTCGATACCAGCCGCACCGGTATCAAGTGGATCAACGAGCTGATGAAGGCGCATAAGGCATGAGACTAAGAGGTGGCGTATGCCATCTTTTTGATGGAGGAGGTGTCGAGGATGGATCAATGGCTTGATATCGCCGGGCGGGTGGTCATCGTCACGGGTGCTTCCAGCGGCATCGGCCGCAGCATCGCCGTGGGTTTGGCCGGGCTGGGCGCCAAGGTGATGGATCTCGACCTGCGGGCGCCGGCTGAAATGGCGGTATTCGACGGCTATGTCGGCTGCGATATCACCGATCCGGCGGCGGTTGATCAGGCCGTAGGTCAGGTGTTCTCGCGCCATGGCCGTATCGATGCCCTGATCAACAACGCCGGGATCAACCGCCCGCGCCTGCTGGTCGATCCCGTCCATCCCCGCTCCGGCTACGAGCTTACCAAGAAGGATTACGACGCGATGATGGACGTCGACGTGCTGGGGGCGGTGCTGATGACCCAGGCGGCCGCCCGCTATATGGTGCAGGCCGGCTGCGGGGTGGTCGTCAACGTCTCCTCGACCTCAGGACAGCCCGGCTCGGTCGGCCAATGCGTCTATGCGGCCGCCAAGGCGGCCGTCAACTCGCTGACCCGTTCGCTGGCCAAGGAGCTTGGTCCGCATGGCATCCGGGTGGTTGCCATCGCCCCGGGCATCCATGAGAAGACCCATCTCAACAGCTGCGACGAGTATCTCGATGCCTTAGCCTATACGCGCGGCGTCAGCCGCCAGGACATCGATGCCGGGTATGCCGGGGCCATCCCGCTGCGCCGCGTCGGGCGGCTCGACGAGCTGGCGGATGCCGTATGCTATCTGATCTCAGACCGTGCCAGCTACATAACCGGCACCGTCATCAACGTCTCCGGCGGCAAGACCACCGATTGAACGCATAAAGGAGGAAGCCATGATGGACGAAAAGATGAAGACGGTCGTCATCTGCGGCGTGGGCCAGCTGGCCGTGGAGGAGTACCCTGTGCCAGCCTGCCCGGCCGACAAGATATTGGTGAGGGTCGAGGCCTGTGCCATCTGCACCTGGGAGCAGCGGGTATATAAGGGCATCAACAAGGTCGAATACCCGTTCATCGGCGGTCATGAGATCGCAGGCCGCATCGCCCAGATCGGAGCCCAGGTCGACGGCCGGATCTGGCATGCCGGCGACAAGGTCGTCTGCGGGGTCATCACCTCGTGCGACAACTGCCCGCAGTGCAAGGCCGGTGATTCGCAGGCCTGCATGTACTTCAACCACAGCAAGCTGCAGCCCGGCATGCCATACCATGGCATGGCCGGCATGAGCTCGTATTACCTGGCCGACCCGCGCAAGTGCTTCCATTATGACGGCATCCCGGCCGTCCAGGCGGCCCTCACTGAGCCGGTCACCTGCGTGCTGCACGCCGTCGAGGCGGCCGACATCCATTTCGGCGACCTGGTGGTGGTGATCGGCTGCGGCATCATGGGCCAGCTCAACGCCCTGCTGGCAGCCAGGCGCGGTGCGATGGTCGTCGTCTCCGACACCAATCCGCAGCGCACGGACCTCGCCCTCAGGCTGGGCGCCAAATATGCCATCAATCCGGCCCAGGAGGACCTGAGGGAAAGGGTCGCGGCCATCTCCAAGGGGGAAATGGCCAACGTGGTCATCGACACCACGCCGGTGGTCAGCGTGGTCACCGACGCCATCGGCTGTCTGGCCAACTGCGGCAAGGTCGTGTTCTACAGCTCGTTCCACCCGGCCGTGCCGGTGCCATTCGACCCCAACATGGTCCATGGCCACAACCTGCAGTTCATCGGCTCGGCCAACTCCAACGAGCGGGACTTCATACGCGCCACGCGGCTGCTGTCGGAAGGCGTCGTCGACCTGGCACCCTTTGTCAGCGCGACCTACCCAGTCGAGCAGGCCCAGCAGGCCTTCGATGCCGCCTGCCAGGGCGACAAGTTCCGTGTCGTGCTGACCTTCTGAGATCGATCGATCATGACAGGAAGCCCCGCTTTGCGGCGGGGCTTTGCTGACCGCGGGCGTCATTCCATAATGGCGCCCGTTATGGTATGATAAAAGGCGGTATGAAAGAAAAGATCTTCAGCATCCTCGAGATATTGCTGGGCAACCTGCTGCTGGCCATCGGCGTCAGCTGGTTCATCCTGCCGTATGACGTGCTATCCGGAGGCATGGCCGGCATCGCCACCATCGTCAGCGCCCTGACGGGCATCAGCGACGTGATCATCATCGACGTGCTGGATGCCGTTTTCTTCGTGGCCGGCGCCCTTATGCTGGGCCGCCGCTTCGCCGTCACCACCGCCCTGTCGGCGGTCGTCTACCCGCTGTTCCTGCACCTGCTGTCGCTGTGGCCGCTGGAGATCCAATGCACCCAGCTGCTGGCGGCCATTTATGGCGGCCTGCTGGCCGGGGCGGGGGTCGGGATCGTCTTCCGCAACGGCGCCAGCACCGGCGGTACCGACGTCGCGGTGCTGATCGCCCACAAGTACACCGGCATCGAGCTGTCACGCCTGACGCTGATAGCCGACAGCGTGGTGGCCATCGCCGGGCTGTGGATATATGGCGTCGAGCCGCTGCTGGTGGGCTTGATCTCGATATACGTCTCCAGCGTCGCCATCGACAAGACGATGCTTCCCAAGAGCAATGGGGCCGTGGCCCTTTACATCATCAGCGACAAGTATAAGGAGATCGGCGAGTTCATCCACACCGATCTGTACCGCGGCACCACGATCATCAAAGGGAAGGGTGGCTACACCAGCGAGGAGCGCACGATCATGCTGACGGTCGTCGGCAAGAACCAATATGCCAAGCTGGCCCAGTTCATCCCGACGGTCGACCCCTATGCCTTCATCATCGTCTCCGATGCCAAGGAGGTCAAAGGCGAGGGCTTCACCTACGAGTATCGCGTCTGAACGAGTTTTTGGGTACCTGACGGCGGGGTGCTATAATAAGGTATCATCGGCAGCGCAACGAAAGGAAGCACACGGATGGTCATCCTTGAGAACGTCTATAAGACATATCGCAATGGCGTCAACGCCCTTAACGACGTCTCCCTGACGATCGATGACGGCGAGTTCGTCTACGTCATCGGCAACACCGGCAGCGGCAAGAGCACGCTCATCAAGCTGCTGGACGGCGAAGAGATACCCAGCAAGGGCACCGTCATGGTCAACGACGTCAACGTCGGACGGCTGCGCTTCTCGAAGGTGCCGCTGTATCGGCGCAACATCGGCGTGGTCTTTCAGGACTACCGCCTGTTGGAATACAAGACGATCTATGAGAACGTCGCCTACTCGCTGGAGGTCATCGGGCTGCCGAGCCTGGACATCCATCGCCGGGTGCGTGAGGTGCTTGACATCGTCGATCTGCAGGATAAGGCCCGCAGCTTCCCCAATCAGCTGTCAGGCGGCCAGCAGCAGCGGGCGACCATCGCCCGGGCCATCGCCAACAAGCCCAAGCTGCTGATCGCCGACGAGCCGACGGGAAACCTCGACCCGCACAAGAGCAACGAGATCGTCGAGCTGCTGGAGAAGATCAATGGCACCGGCACGACGGTCATCATGGTCACGCATTCCGATTACCTGGTCGACAAGTATCGCCATCGCACCATCAAGCTGCAGGAAGGCCATGTCGTGGCCGATATGAAGGAAGGGGGCTACATGCCTGATGTTCAGAGCCATCGCCCATGATTTCCGTGAAGCCTTCACCGGCCTGGCCCGTCATCTGGCCATGGCGCTTTCGGCAGCCAGCGCGGTGATGGTAACCCTGGTCCTGGTCAGCGTGCTGGCCATCGTGGTGGCCAACGTCTCGCAGATAACCCGCAACATCGAAAGCGATATCCAGATCTACGCAACCATAAAGGACGACGTGGCCGACGACAAGGTCGACGCGCTGGTCCAGCAGGTCAAGACGATATCCGGCGTGACCGGGGTCACGTTCTCGTCCAAGGATCAGGAGCTGACCAAGTTCATCGACAGCTATGGCGACGACGGCAAGATCTTCGAGATATACCGCAACGACAATCCTCTGAAGCGCGCGCTGTACATCGATGTCGCCTCCGGATCGCTGCTGTCACAGGTCTCGGGACAGATCGAGGCCATCAGCGGCATCAGCAAAGTCGATTTCGGCGGCACCACGGTCGAGAGCTTCATCACCGTCCTCAACGATGTCCGTTTCGGCGGCATGGTCTTCGTCATCGCGCTGACCGTGCTGGCCATGTTCCTCATCAGCAACACCATCAAGATGACGATCTACGCCCGCAACAAGGAGATAGGCATCATGCGGCAGGTGGGGGCCTCCAACGGCTACATCCGCCGTCCTTTCGTGCTTGAAGGCATCTTCATCGGCCTGTTGGGCGCCTTGGTGCCCATCGCGCTGACCATCGTCGGATACCGCTACCTGTATGAGGCTTTGGGCGGTCAGCTGGTGAGCGGCATGCTGTCCCTGCTGCCTGTTAAGCCCTTCGCCTATCAGCTGTCGGCCATCCTGGCGGCCATCGGCATGACCGTGGGCCTGATCGGTTCGCTGTTCTCCGTCAACCGCTACCTGAGGTGGAAGCGATGAGCCGGGGCTGGCGGCGTGTCGTCATCGTGGCGCTGACCGTTGCCTTCGCCGCGGGCTGCTACATATACGTCCAGCCCGATCCGAAGATCGACGTCTGGGCGCAGGAGGCGGCCGATTTCGCCAGCAACGAGGATTATTATTACGAGCTGTGTTCCTCCACGGGGCTGACCTCGGCCCAGAAGCTGGTCTGCTCGGAGTTCCGTGACTACATCGCCAACAAGCAGAAGGACCTGGAAGACCTGATCAAGCAGAACCAGGACAACATCGCCGACCTGAAGGCCAACATCAAGAACCAGGGCCAGAAGATCCAGCAGCTTAACGACAAGATTGATGAAGTACAGGCCAACATCGACAGCCTGGATGCTTCCATCGCCAAGGTGCAGGCCGACATCGACGACCTGGTCAGCCAGATCGCGGTCCGACAGGCCAAGATCGACACCCTCAACGACGGCATCAAGCAGCGCATGGCGGCCAACCAGTCCAACAGGGCCCTGAACTCATACATCAAGTTCGTCATGGGGGCCTCGTCGCTGGTTGACATGATGCGGCGCATCAGCTCCATCAACAGCATCACAACCTACGACATGGGCAAGATCAAGGAGATGGAGGATGAGAAGACCCTGCTGCAGGCCGACGTCGACAAGCTCACCGACCGTCGGACCGAGCTGCAGACCGAGCAGGCCGACGCCCAGGCCATGAAGGACTCGCTGGTCAAGCTGAAGAAACAGGCCCAGGCGCTGATCTCCGAGTATGAGCGCATCGAGGCCAAGCTGATCAACGAGATCGACGATGCCAAGGACGACGTCTCCAACCTGGAGAAGGCCATGGAGGAGATCGACAAGGCGCTGGGTGATTTCTATCCTTCCGACCACTTCTATCATTTCGTCAACCATTCGTTCTATGTGTCCACCGGCTGCTACTACTATCCCAACGGCAACTTCCACGGTGCCATTGACGCGGCCTTGGGCTCGGGTAATGCCGTCTACGCGGTGGCCAACGGCTGCGTCGTGTCCATCGGCACCGGGTGCTCGCGCGGCTGGCTGGGCAACACATGCAACAACGGCAAGGGCAACTACGTCATGTATGTCTGCCAGGTCGGCGACATCGTCTATGGTGTCATGTGCCAGCATCTCAGCTCCGTCAACGTCGCCGTCGGCGATGTGATCAAGGGTGGCTCGACGGTCATCGGCAGGGTCGGCTCGACGGGCAGCTCGACGGGCAATCATCTGCACACCGCGATGTACCACCTCAAGGGCTTCACCATCACCGGCGCCATAAAATACTATGCCAACCTGTCCAGCCGGAGCTACTACTGGGGGCTGCCATACAACATCTCCAGCGCCTGCTCGCACCGCAACTACAATGCGCCATGCATCCTGAACCCTTCGGATTACTACAGCATCTATTACGGGCACGCCTACTATTGGTAAGCCTGAAGAAAACCGGCACGACGCCGGTTTTCATATGGTCAGCCGTCTGTCGATCAGGCCTGATAGTAGACCTGTCCCTTGATGATGGTCGTCAGCACGCGATAATCGCGGTCCATGATGACCAGGTCGCTGCGGCGGCCGGGCTCGATCCGGCCGCGGTCGGCAATGGACAGGCAGTCGGCAGGGTTCTCCGTGAAGATGGAGCCGACCTGTTCCATGGACAGCCCGACACGGTCGCGGGCGCAGCGCATCATCTGGTTGAAGACGATGTTGGCCCCCAGGATGGTGCCATCGAACGAGGTTATGCGCTCGCCGTCGATGCGGACCTTGCCATAGCCCGCGATCTCGTGCTCGCCCTCCGGCAGACCGGACAGGGCCACCATGTCGGTCAGGCCGTAGATGCGCTTCAGCCCTTTGAGCCTGATGGCGATCTGCACCCAGTCGGACGCCACATGGAAATTGTCCAAGGTCATCTGGCAGCTGATCCGGTCATCGAGCAGGCAGGCCGTCTGCGGGCCGTTGAGCCGATGGTGCATGGGGCGGAAGCCATTATAGAAATGGGTGGTCTGGGTCAGCCCTGCGTCGGCGGCGGCCCGCACCGTCGCGCTGTCGGCTTGCGTGTACCCGATCTCCGTCTTGACCCCCTGGGCCGTGCACCAGCGGATCCACTCGATGGCTCCGGGCAGCTCGGGGGCGATGCTGATCAGCGCCACGTCGCTGAGGTCGCCGTCGCACATGTCGAGGGTGTCCTGGATGCTGGGGTCGCGCCTCATCCAGGGTGTCGTGGCCAGGGCATTGAGCTGCCGGGGGCTCAGGTAGGGTCCCTCATAGTGCAGCTGGAAGGGATCGCATCCCACCACATCGCGGCGGATGTGACGCAGCATGCCCGCCGCCAGACGCTGGTCGGCGGTGGTCCCGCAGATGGTGGGCATGCAGGAGGTGACCCCGTAGCGCGGCAGCTGGGCCAGCAGGTCACGAAGATCATGCTCGCTGGCCTGCGCGTAGTTGCCATAGTTTCCTTTGCAGAAGGAATGGCCGAAGGCGCCATGGATGTGGCAGTCGATAAATCCGGCATATAGGTAGCGTCCGGCGGCATCGATGGCCGCGCCCCCTGTCAGGCCACGCACCAGCCTGCGGATCCCGTTTCCGTCGTATTCGACGTCAAGGTCCTGGAAGCGGCCGTCGCGGAAGACATGTGCGTTTCTAATGATCATGACTCTCTCCTTTTCGTCATGTTGACGACGTGTTTGACGCCAGCCCCAAAAGACGGTTGCCGGGGCAGGCCGTCATATCAATCAGAGGACGAGCCGCCAGGCGACGGGCCGGCTCAGGGAAAAACGATGTCGATGGCCGTGTCCCCATCAAGCTTGGTCAGCACGGACCGGTAGACGGCGGCGATCTTGTCGGCCGCGCTCTGCTCGGCGGCGGCGATATAGGTCGGGCCGGAGCATGCCTTGTCCATGGCCTGCTGGATGCCCTGCTGGACCTGCTGCTGCTGGGCGGGGGTCAGGGTGATGTCGCCCCAGCCGAAGATGTTGCGCTCGATGTCGTCGAAGGTCGTCCTGGTGATGTCGATGACGACCGTCTTGAGACGGGCGTGCGGCACGGTGACGGTGATGGTGTTGGCCGTCGTGTCGACGGCGACGTCGTCGGCAGACAGGCCGGACAGGTCCACGACGTAGATGCCGGTGCCAAAGGAATGGATGGTCTGGGTCTTGGTGAACCAGCTGATGTTGAGGAAGGTGTCGGTGACCTGGCTGTCGACCTGGACATCCTGTTCGTAGACGATCAGCTCGGCCTTCTCACGGCTGGCGCCGGTGATAGCCGTCACGATCTGGTCGCTCTTATATCCCATCACGGGGTCGGGCTGCAGCGGCCCGAAGGTAAGCTCCGGCAGCTGCCAGCTGAAGGTCCGGTTGAGCCATCCTGACAGCTGGGTCCAGCCCAGCCAGGCAACGGCCGCGATGACCAGCCATTTGACGGCTTTGCGCAGGACGATCTTCGAAAGTTTCTTCATGGTGTCCTCCGGCCCCATGATAGCATTTCCGGCGCCGGCTGCAAAGGGGGCGCCCCGCGGTGCTTGAACCGGGGACAAACTGTTGTAGAATAGATGATATGTGAAAAGGGGGACGCGGCGATGGAGACACTGGCGGAGAAGGCCTTGAGGATCAGGATCCTCATATTCGACATCGACGGCACCACCTATCAGAACGACATCAAGGACAACCCGGCCTCGACCAAGAAGGCCCTGGCCCAGCTGCGTCAGGCCGGCTACCGGCTGGCCATCTGTACCAGCCGCAGCCGTGACGAGATGGTCCACCTGCCGGCGGACTTCCTGGCATCCATGGATGCCGTGGCCAGCGTGGCCGGCGGGCAGATCGACGCCGACGGCCGCCGCGACAACCATTGGCTCGACGCCGACCAGGTCGCCGCCGGCATGGCTTTTCTGGACAGCCACGAAATGGTATATCGCTGGGTCGACGGTCAGGGCCATGGATATCTCAATCGCCATCAGCCGCGCTACGACGGCTTCTTCTCCTACCTGTACGACATGGTCCCGCCGCTGAAAGACTACGACGGCCGCCCGCTGGTCCATATCCTCTACTACACCGATGACGGCCAGCTCAGCAGCCAGGCCCGGGCCTGTTTCGACCGGCAGAACGTCGTCGACTTCGCACCATGCCATGAGGTGACCGCCTGCGGCGTCGACAAGGCCGCTTCCGTCCGCCGGCTGGCCGCCCTGTTCGGCCTGGACGCCGGTCAGGCCGCGGTGTTCGGCGACGGCGGCAACGACGTCGGGATGCTGCGGGCCGCCGGGGTGGGCATCGCGATGGGCAACGCCTGCCCGGCCTGCCGGCAGGCGGCGGACTACGTGACCGATGCCATCCAGGACGACGGCCTGTACAACGCCTGCGTCCGGATGGGCTGGATACGATAGTGTATAATTAGGGATGTGCGAAACGGAGGAAGCAGCGTGACAAACGAGAATGACAAAGTGCGCATCAAGCTCGTCCGGCAGCAGTCGCCGGCCGACATCCAGCAGCGGCGCGGCCGGCAGATGGCCCGCGGCTTCATCATCGTGGGCGTGCTGGCCGCTTTCGTGCTGGGCTTCGCCTTCAGCAGCGTGCTCAGCCGCACCACCGGCACCACCGACGACATGGCCACGCTGCGCGCGGTCTACCAGATCATGGAGAAGAAGTTCTATTATGCCCAGGATACCGACGAGTACCGTCAGAAGCTGCTGACGGATGCCATCAATGGCATGGTCGACGCCCAGGGCGACAAGCATACCATATACATGACTTCCGATGAATACGCCGCCTTCACCGACTCGCTGGATTCCAACTTCGTCGGCATCGGGATCACCTATCAGGCCATGACCGACAGCATCCTGGTCCGCAAGGTCATCCTCGGGGCGCCCGCCC
>Ga0183096_1003016_pt1 | contig 10813 bp, 13 predicted proteins | sample Biomet5_FD_127791 | JGI IMG/M metagenome (GOLD analysis project Ga0183096, IMG submission 127791) | Microbial communities from bioreactor (seeded with sewage sludge) at LBNL, California, USA - Biofuel metagenome 5 (version 2) (version 3) | ecosystem: Engineered > Bioreactor > Anaerobic >...
CCGAGGCCGTGCATGCCCTGTTGGGGCAAGGCGCAACGCCGCCGCCTCCGCCGCTGGAAATCGCCAACACCATCTGCCCGGCCTGCTCGTTGCGCGACGTCTGCATGCCGCTTGCGCCGCGAAAATCGGCGGCGGCCTACTTGAACTCCGTGCTGGAGGACGTATGAAGCCGCTGCTCAACACGCTGTTCGTCACCACCCAGGAAAGCTATCTCGCCAAGGATGGCGAATGCGTGGCCGTCTACCAGGGCGATGTGTTAAAGGGAAAAGTGCCCATCCATACACTGGGCGGGCTCGTGCTTTTCGGCCAGATTTCGTGCAGTCCGTTTCTGCTGGGGCACTGCGCGGAAAATGGCGTGACGGTCTCGTGGTTGACGCAAAACGGGCGTTTTTTGGCCTCCATGCACGGCCCGGTCAGCGGAAACGTGTTGCTGCGGCGTGAACAGTATCGCCGGGCGGACGAAGATGCCGCTTCCGCCGCCATTGCCGCGTCCCTCGTCATAGGCAAAATAGCCAACTGCCGCACCGTGCTGCTGCGCACCGCGCGGGAGCACCCCGACCCGGAGCTCGATACGGCAGGAGCCCGGCTGGCCCAGTGCCTTCAACGTTTACGCGAGCCACAACCACTCAATGTGGTTCGCGGCATCGAAGGCGAGGCCGCGCAGGCTTATTTTGGCGCTTTCGGCAGTCTTATCCACAATGCGGACCCTGCATTTCGTTTTGCCGGCCGCAACCGGCGTCCACCACTGGATGCCGTGAACTGCCTTCTTTCCTTTCTGTATACGCTGCTGGCCCACGACGTGCGAAGCGCGCTTGAGGGCTGTGGGCTTGATCCGGCGGTGGGATTTCTGCACCGCGACCGGCCCGGCCGGCCAAGTCTTGCCCTGGACATCATGGAGGAATTTCGTCCCTATCTGGCGGATAGGCTGGCCTGCACCCTTATCAACCGGGGGCAGGTGAAGGGCAAAGGCTTCAGGCGCACGGAATCAGGGGCCGTCATCATGGACGAGGACACCCGCAAGGACGTGATAACCGCTTGGCAGGAGCGCAAACAGGAAACCGTCGAGCATCCCTTTTTGCATGAAAAAATGCCGGCGGGCCTGCTGTATCATTGCCAGGCGCGGTTGCTTGCCCGCTATCTGCGCGGTGACCTGGACGCCTATCCGCCCTTTGTGATTCGGTGACGCCATGTTGGTTCTGGTAAGCTATGACGTGAACACGCAGGATGCCGCCGGACGGCGTCGTTTGCGCAGGATAGCGCGGCACTGCGAGAACTGGGGACAGCGGGTGCAGTTTTCGGTTTTCGAGTGCGTGGTGGACCCTGCCCAGTGGGTAGCCCTGCGCGTCAATCTGCTGGAGTGCATGGATACGGAGAAAGACAGTCTGCGGTTTTATTTTCTCGGGGCAAACTGGAAAAACCGTGTTGAGCATGTGGGGGCCAAACCTTCCTATGATCCGCAGGGACTTCTCATCCTTTAATGGCGTTCCTGATGAGCGGCGTGGGGCGGGCATGAGCCAGTGACCGTCAGCGACAGACCACGTTGGCCCCGGAAGAATGGCTTGAGCGGAGGATGGGGGGCTGGGTTGCGAGGACCTGAAGCGCACAGGGTTTTCCTGTGAGGTGCTCGATTTTATAATATATTGATATGATTTACTTAATATTCTTATGCTTGGAGTGAACCAGAGCTTGCCGTTCGAGGTTGACGCCGTCCTCGAAACATGGCTGGCAACTCGTGTAACGGCAAGGCATAATCGGCGTAACAGTCGCTCCCCGTGCGGGAGCGTGGATTGAAGCTTTTCAGGTGTAAACTCAGTGTAAACTCCCATCAGTCGCTCCCCGTGCGGGAGCGTGGATTGAAGCATATCAAAGTCGTATTTGTAGAAAGGGCAATTTTGTCGCTCCCCGTGCGGGAGCGTGGATTGAAGCCTTGTACTGTGATTTTTTTACGATAATTAGAGGTCGCTCCCCGTGCGGGAGCGTGGATTGAAGCTATCCACCGCAACGGGTATCTCTTTCCATATCAGGTCGCTCCCCGTGCGGGAGCGTGGATTGAAGCCTCGCAAGTCTTGACCGGGAACTGGCACTCCCCGTCGCTCCCCGTGCGGGAGCGTGGATTGAAGCCCAGCGACATTGTGGAGGCTGCGGCCGGTAAACAGGTCGCTCCCCGTGCGGGAGCGTGGATTGAAGCGTCATCGCTCTGTCTAAAGTAGCCAAGACCGCCGTCGCTCCCCGTGCGGGAGCGTGGATTGAAGCTCCTCATCTGTCTGCTTAAGGCGCATCACCCCGAGAGTCGCTCCCCGTGCGGGAGCGTGGATTGAAGCCGGGGTTGGTATCTCCGCTGCCGACATCGCTACGCAGTCGCTCCCCGTGCGGGAGCGTGGATTGAAGCTCGAGCCCAGTGGGAAATTCGCGCCCTTGCCAACGAGTCGCTCCCCGTGCGGGAGCGTGGATTGAAGCACCCCGCTTTCACGCCGTCTCCCGGGCCACCGGGTCGCTCCCCGTGCGGGAGCGTGGATTGAAGCAAAGCAAGTCCGATTGAGCGCCCGAAGACGATCGAGTCGCTCCCCGTGCGGGAGCGTGGATTGAAGCTCCATGGCGAGACCTTCGGCCACCCCCTGCGGAAGGGTCGCTCCCCGTGCGGGAGCGTGGATTGAAGCACCCATCCCCGACTCGACCTGCTGGCTCCAGTTGCGAGTCGCTCCCCGTGCGGGAGCGTGGATTGAAGCTTATAGCTACCTCCGCCATGTATCTGTTGAAATTGTCGCTCCCCGTGCGGGAGCGTGGATTGAAGCATTTCCTCTCCCTCTCGCTAAGGTCCGGTTGCGAGTCGCTCCCCGTGCGGGAGCGTGGATTGAAGCGGCGGCAAGGCTCAGGATGGACAGGGCAAGCTTGGGTCGCTCCCCGTGCGGGAGCGTGGATTGAAGCATCGTCAAAATTGACGAGTGAAGTCGGGACTTTGTAGTCGCTCCCCGTGCGGGAGCGTGGATTGAAGCATTGCCCTCGGGCCAGGATTTGACGTCCACGGACAGTCGCTCCCCGTGCGGGAGCGTGGATTGAAGCATTTGGTCTTCGATGGCGCTCATTTCGAACCAAGTCGCTCCCCGTGCGGGAGCGTGGATTGAAGCATGGCGTCCTGGGCGCCACTGCTGGACCGCGTGAGGTCGCTCCCCGTGCGGGAGCGTGGATTGAAGCGCTCACCATGAGCGAGGAGCCGGACGACGCCTCGAGTCGCTCCCCGTGCGGGAGCGTGGATTGAAGCTCCGCGCCCTGGCCGAGCCGGTAGCCGGTCAGAGTCGCTCCCCGTGCGGGAGCGTGGATTGAAGCGCGGTGTGTCGCCGTTTGCCGCCGCGCTCCTCATGTCGCTCCCCGTGCGGGAGCGTGGATTGAAGCATGGCCAGGGTCAGGACCGGGGTATGCGGATTGAGTCGCTCCCCGTGCGGGAGCGTGGATTGAAGCATCTCCTCGCTTACCGCCTTGGCGACGGCCTTGAGTCGCTCCCCGTGCGGGAGCGTGGATTGAAGCGGCCGCGCTGGCCTGTTCGCCGGCCCCGGCAACCCGTCGCTCCCCGTGCGGGAGCGTGGATTGAAGCGCCGGAAGTCCTGGTCGCCTATGGCCGGGCATTCGTCGCTCCCCGTGCGGGAGCGTGGATTGAAGCGCAAGCTCGCGGGCCGTGGAGCGCGCCGCGCGGGGTCGCTCCCCGTGCGGGAGCGTGGATTGAAGCTCTTCTTGGGTGCGGAAGCGCACGTCGAACACCCTGTCGCTCCCCGTGCGGGAGCGTGGATTGAAGCGGCCACGGCCTCGTCGTAGTCCTCCTGGGTGCGAGTCGCTCCCCGTGCGGGAGCGTGGATTGAAGCGAGGATCAGGGCCATGGCTTGGCCGGCCAGGGTGGTCGCTCCCCGTGCGGGAGCGTGGATTGAAGCGCGCACGTCCACCCGGACGTTGCTTTGGTCGGCCAGTCGCTCCCCGTGCGGGAGCGTGGATTGAAGCCGGACCGTCGGTCTCATCCCAGGGACTGATTACGTCGCTCCCCGTGCGGGAGCGTGGATTGAAGCGAGGTCCGTGTTGAGGTCGTCGGTGTCCGAATCCGGTCGCTCCCCGTGCGGGAGCGTGGATTGAAGCGCCCTGGAGGCATCGCCCATCGGCTCGACCACGGGTCGCTCCCCGTGCGGGAGCGTGGATTGAAGCGACTTCGATGCGGTTGAAGCACGTCGGGCATTTTGTCGCTCCCCGTGCGGGAGCGTGGATTGAAGCACATAGTTGGGATGCTGATTGAACTGGCTTTCCTCGGTCGCTCCCCGTGCGGGAGCGTGGATTGAAGCTCATATTGAGCACAGGCTAAAAGACGCTGCTGAGCGTCGCTCCCCGTGCGGGAGCGTGGATTGAAGCATGCCCGCCACGTCCAAATGGATCGCGAACATGGGTCGCTCCCCGTGCGGGAGCGTGGATTGAAGCGATAGCGAGTAAATTTACAAGTAGCTTTTTGACAGGTCGCTCCCCGTGCGGGAGCGTGGATTGAAGCGGGTACCAGAACGGCACCCGCCGGCCGTAGCACCGGTCGCTCCCCGTGCGGGAGCGTGGATTGAAGCCGAGCCATCAACGAGATCGTGGACGGGGGCGCGCAGTCGCTCCCCGTGCGGGAGCGTGGATTGAAGCACCCGCAAGGCCGCCGCCGAAATGCGGGAACGGCGTCGCTCCCCGTGCGGGAGCGTGGATTGAAGCCTGATGAATAGGACTACACGGAACAATCAAAACGCTGTCGCTCCCCGTGCGGGAGCGTGGATTGAAGCAGCCAGGTCTACGGCGGCCTGCTGGCGCGAGCCAGTCGCTCCCCGTGCGGGAGCGTGGATTGAAGCTCCAACAACCATACTGGAGGTCTACTGTCATGCCTGTCGCTCCCCGTGCGGGAGCGTGGATTGAAGCAAGGCGCAGATGAAAGCTGCGTTCGGCGTTGAAGTCGCTCCCCGTGCGGGAGCGTGGATTGAAGCGTGTTTGGCACGGATACGTTGGCCATCATCCTCACCGTCGCTCCCCGTGCGGGAGCGTGGATTGAAGCCCTCCCGGCTTCAATCGATGCTGTGAGGTGGCCGGGTCGCTCCCCGTGCGGGAGCGTGGATTGAAGCGACTTCCAAAAATTGGTGCAGGTCCCGGGCGTTGAGTCGCTCCCCGTGCGGGAGCGTGGATTGAAGCTTTGCGGTGAGGCTACGGATGATATCGTACCGGTCGGTCGCTCCCCGTGCGGGAGCGTGGATTGAAGCGATTCAAAGATACCCGTTGTGGCTATAGTGGATCAGGTCGCTCCCCGTGCGGGAGCGTGGATTGAAGCTCGATGTGCTCGCTGAAGTCGTGGAAGATGAACTTGTCGCTCCCCGTGCGGGAGCGTGGATTGAAGCATCGAAGAGCGCATCAATGACCGCCTCAAGATTGGTCGCTCCCCGTGCGGGAGCGTGGATTGAAGCCCAAAGGCGTTTTTACGCTCCTCGTACTCCAGATGGGTCGCTCCCCGTGCGGGAGCGTGGATTGAAGCGTAGCTCTTGCCGCCGATTTGGAGATTGAGGGTGTCGCTCCCCGTGCGGGAGCGTGGATTGAAGCCCTGTCCATGGACACCCAACGCCGGTGCTCCGGGTCGCTCCCCGTGCGGGAGCGTGGATTGAAGCGTCCTGGGCCACGCGTTCGGCCGTGCCCGAGGTGGTCGCTCCCCGTGCGGGAGCGTGGATTGAAGCGCCTTGTGGTGGCCGGGCACGCCGCTCCCGCAGCGTCGCTCCCCGTGCGGGAGCGTGGATTGAAGCAGCCAGGATCTTGGACATCTTGTCGGCAACCTGTGTCGCTCCCCGTGCGGGAGCGTGGATTGAAGCCAGATCTCTATCTCGGCCGTGCCGCCGTCGATCACGTCGCTCCCCGTGCGGGAGCGTGGATTGAAGCGGCCAGGGAGTCGTAGGCCGTGGCATCCAGCCAAGGTCGCTCCCCGTGCGGGAGCGTGGATTGAAGCGCACGCCAGGCCTGGGCCATGTTGTCGAGCCGTTGCGTCGCTCCCCGTGCGGGAGCGTGGATTGAAGCATCGTACCCTCTACCCCTACGTCGCCACGCAATTGTCGCTCCCCGTGCGGGAGCGTGGATTGAAGCGTTGTCGAAGGGATGGGAAATGGCTGAACCGGCGGGTCGCTCCCCGTGCGGGAGCGTGGATTGAAGCAGAGCGATAAAAGAACGCGGGGGCTGGCCGCATGAGTCGCTCCCCGTGCGGGAGCGTGGATTGAAGCGAGTTGTCAAGTTCGGCCTGAGTGTCGGTCTGTGTCGCTCCCCGTGCGGGAGCGTGGATTGAAGCCCGCCGTTCTACCGGGCCGTCAACAACATGGTCACGTCGCTCCCCGTGCGGGAGCGTGGATTGAAGCGGTAGCACCGGGTGCCGGATTTTCCACCCGGAGCCGTCGCTCCCCGTGCGGGAGCGTGGATTGAAGCACGACAGCAAGGATCGATTTGAGGATCGGATAGAGTCGCTCCCCGTGCGGGAGCGTGGATTGAAGCCGGCTATCCGCCAAGGTCTGGCGCAGCTCATAGAGTCGCTCCCCGTGCGGGAGCGTGGATTGAAGCTCGATGTGCTCGCTGAAGTCGTGGAAGATGAACTTGTCGCTCCCCGTGCGGGAGCGTGGATTGAAGCATATTGATGGGGTTGGGCGCAGATTCGTAAATGAGTCGCTCCCCGTGCGGGAGCGTGGATTGAAGCACATGAAAAGCCTGTTGTTGGGGTTGCGGTGCATCGGTCGCTCCCCGTGCGGGAGCGTGGATTGAAGCCGCTCACTGGCCAGGACTGGATATTATCGCCGGCGTCGCTCCCCGTGCGGGAGCGTGGATTGAAGCAGGGACTGATGAAAGCCGTTGACAAGATCAGAAAGGTCGCTCCCCGTGCGGGAGCGTGGATTGAAGCTGGTGCTGCCCGCCGGGGCCGCCGGCCCGGAAGGTGTCGCTCCCCGTGCGGGAGCGTGGATTGAAGCAAGTCTTCGGTAAGGCTTGATGGAAAGGAGCGCCCGTCGCTCCCCGTGCGGGAGCGTGGATTGAAGCTCATGAGTTGCAGCAGCTTTCCGTGCGTCAGGATGTCGCTCCCCGTGCGGGAGCGTGGATTGAAGCCGTTCGCCTGGACCGTCGAGCTGACCCTGGCCGAGTCGCTCCCCGTGCGGGAGCGTGGATTGAAGCTTGATCCCCTCTTGCTTAATCCACTCTCTGTAGGGTCGCTCCCCGTGCGGGAGCGTGGATTGAAGCTCGGTCAAGTACGACGAAGTCACAAAGCAGCAACGGTCGCTCCCCGTGCGGGAGCGTGGATTGAAGCTTCGCGACCGGGGCGATCACGAACTGGGGCTGGAGTCGCTCCCCGTGCGGGAGCGTGGATTGAAGCTGCCCTTGCCGAACCCAATGGCTACGGCCATCTGGTCGCTCCCCGTGCGGGAGCGTGGATTGAAGCAGCTTGACCAGCGCATCAACCTGCGGGGCATCCGTCGCTCCCCGTGCGGGAGCGTGGATTGAAGCGCCTCTCTCGGTAAGAAATGCCGACTGGGTTTTGGTCGCTCCCCGTGCGGGAGCGTGGATTGAAGCTCCGAGTTTGACCACACTCCAGTCTGAGGCCTGCGGTCGCTCCCCGTGCGGGAGCGTGGATTGAAGCTGTTTAACGATATTGAAGTGAAGGAGTAGATCGGTCGCTCCCCGTGCGGGAGCGTGGATTGAAGCATGGCTCGCTCCTCGGAACTGACAAAGCCTTTGGGGTCGCTCCCCGTGCGGGAGCGTGGATTGAAGCCGCAAAATGCTCGGCCCTCAGCAGTCCCGCTACGGTCGCTCCCCGTGCGGGAGCGTGGATTGAAGCGTCGCCTCGAACAGCATCTGGCGCACCTGGTCGAGTCGCTCCCCGTGCGGGAGCGTGGATTGAAGCTGCTGCATTTCGAGCAAAGCAAGTTTGGCCTTATGTCGCTCCCCGTGCGGGAGCGTGGATTGAAGCCTTGCCCAAGGCCACGGGCGCTATCAGCCAGGGCGTCGCTCCCCGTGCGGGAGCGTGGATTGAAGCATGCAAACGCTTGAGACCAGGTCCGAGGGGCAGGAGTCGCTCCCCGTGCGGGAGCGTGGATTGAAGCAAGGCTGAACTACGGCGTTGATTGTAAGAGGCGTGTCGCTCCCCGTGCGGGAGCGTGGATTGAAGCAGCATCTGCCCCTCCCACGGCTACCTGGCCGGCGAGTCGCTCCCCGTGCGGGAGCGTGGATTGAAGCTTAGTATCAAGGCCCAACGCTTCACCGGCCTGCGTCGCTCCCCGTGCGGGAGCGTGGATTGAAGCCGACTGTTCTCGGCGTTGGAGAGAATAACGGAAGGTCGCTCCCCGTGCGGGAGCGTGGATTGAAGCATCTCTTCCACGGGCCCGAGCGCGCCCGTGACAAGTCGCTCCCCGTGCGGGAGCGTGGATTGAAGCAAAGCCATCTAATGTAACGGCGAATGTCCCAGTAAGTCGCTCCCCGTGCGGGAGCGTGGATTGAAGCTCTCCCCCAACAAAAAGACCGCCCATTGGACGGGTCGCTCCCCGTGCGGGAGCGTGGATTGAAGCTGGCAAATGGCGTACGCCTCCAAGGCTGAGCTCAACGTCGCTCCCCGTGCGGGAGCGTGGATTGAAGCACAGATCAGCATGGCATTGCAATTTTCTTTTAATGTCGCTCCCCGTGCGGGAGCGTGGATTGAAGCGATCCATCGCCGGCGCACCTGCTCGCCGCACATGTGTCGCTCCCCGTGCGGGAGCGTGGATTGAAGCGTGGCCTCTTCGGCCGGGAGCCGATCGGGTCTGGTCGCTCCCCGTGCGGGAGCGTGGATTGAAGCCGCCCCAGGCCGCCGGGGGGATGGTCAGGTACGGGTCGCTCCCCGTGCGGGAGCGTGGATTGAAGCCACACCAGGGCGATAGCCCGCCAGGGGTCGGGGTCGTCGCTCCCCGTGCGGGAGCGTGGATTGAAGCTCAATATTTTCAAAACGGCGTCTGCGGCGGCCCAAGTCGCTCCCCGTGCGGGAGCGTGGATTGAAGCATCACTAATAATTGATTATGATGAGTATATAGGAGTCGCTCCCCGTGCGGGAGCGTGGATTGAAGCCTCGGCATGGTCAAGGATAGCCAGCTCGACGAGAAGTCGCTCCCCGTGCGGGAGCGTGGATTGAAGCTGCTCCGGGCGGGCCGCCTGTTTCAGGCGCGGATGTCGCTCCCCGTGCGGGAGCGTGGATTGAAGCACCCAGGGCGCGGTCGACTTGTACAGCCAGATGTGTCGCTCCCCGTGCGGGAGCGTGGATTGAAGCGCGGCCGGAGATGTCCGTCCTGGCCCGAGCGGCCGTCGCTCCCCGTGCGGGAGCGTGGATTGAAGCCGGCAGTCCAGCAAGCTCAAAACCCTGGTGCGTTGGGTCGCTCCCCGTGCGGGAGCGTGGATTGAAGCGGATCGTCCAGAGTCTTCCATTCCATGGAGCCTCCGTCGCTCCCCGTGCGGGAGCGTGGATTGAAGCCTGTTGGGCGATCCCGAGGAGGATTTGTACGGAATGTCGCTCCCCGTGCGGGAGCGTGGATTGAAGCCTTCGAACGAGTCATCGAACTGCACCAGACATTGCGTCGCTCCCCGTGCGGGAGCGTGGATTGAAGCGGGTGGTGGCGGAGGAAGTTGCGGCTCGGGCTCGGGTCGCTCCCCGTGCGGGAGCGTGGATTGAAGCAAGCTGTCGCTGGGCGTGAAGGCCCTCGTCAACGTCGCTCCCCATGCGGGAGCGTGGATTGAAGCCGCATCCCGCCGGAACGACCCTAACATCGGCCGGGCGTCGCTCCCCGTGCGGGAGCGTGGATTGAAGCCCACAACGAAAACCCCGGAACCGGACCGTGGCCCGTCGCTCCCCGTGCGGGAGCGTGGATTGAAGCCGGCGCGAGCATGCCGATGTCTGGACCCTGGCCCGGTCGCTCCCCGTGCGGGAGCGTGGATTGAAGCTCTCCCCCAACAAAAAGACCGCCCATTGGACGGGTCGCTCCCCGTGCGGGAGCGTGGATTGAAGCAACATATCCAACCGCCCAGGCCCCACGGCGTTGAGGTCGCTCCCCGTGCGGGAGCGTGGATTGAAGCACCTCGGGCCAGGATATGCCCGTTGTCTTGGCGAAGTCGCTCCCCGTGCGGGAGCGTGGATTGAAGCAAAGATCGCGATCGAACCTGCGAAATGCCGGCCGGTCGCTCCCCGTGCGGGAGCGTGGATTGAAGCTCTCATCCCAGGCTTTGGGCATTATGCCTCGCTTGTCGCTCCCCGTGCGGGAGCGTGGATTGAAGCGCGTCCAGTCACATAAACAGGCAAGAGACGATCAGTCGCTCCCCGTGCGGGAGCGTGGATTGAAGCAACGCCGTCAAGCTCTAAGGTCTTCGGTAAATAATGTCGCTCCCCGTGCGGGAGCGTGGATTGAAGCCTGGAACGCCCGGAAGGCCAATGGCCTGTCATGGTCGCTCCCCGTGCGGGAGCGTGGATTGAAGCCGATCTGATTCCCGCAATGAAATTCGCACGCAAGGAAGTCGCTCCCCGTGCGGGAGCGTGGATTGAAGGCTTTCGAGCTGTGACTTGGTGTTAGCCGTGACAACGTCGCTCCAGTCGCCCCCCACGCGGGGGCGCGGATTGAAACCTTCCCAAGGCAAAGCTTGCCGCACCGGGCGTCATGCGGTGCGCAAGGTGCCCCCAACCTTACGGGGAAATGACGGATAACCGGGAAAGGATGGTCAAAATTTTCCCAGGGAGGCTTTTTTTAATATTTAACTATTTGATTTTAATAATTAAAAATGTGTTGGTACG
>Ga0183096_1003018_pt1 | contig 10810 bp, 6 predicted proteins | sample Biomet5_FD_127791 | JGI IMG/M metagenome (GOLD analysis project Ga0183096, IMG submission 127791) | Microbial communities from bioreactor (seeded with sewage sludge) at LBNL, California, USA - Biofuel metagenome 5 (version 2) (version 3) | ecosystem: Engineered > Bioreactor > Anaerobic >...
AGGACAAGCGGATACGCCGAAGACCCGTCATATCCTACCGGGATGTACAGGTTGTAAACCATGGTGCGTCCCGTCTCCGCGTCATTGTAGGTGAACTGCTTGAACGAGGGAGCGACCTCTTTCACCATGATGGCCAATTCCGTGTCATAGCTTTTGTCGACACCCATTCCTCCCTGCCGGGGACCAGCCGGGGTGGAAGCGGAAGTGTCAGACACACTCTTTGTCCCTGAAGAGGCACAAGAGGCCAAAAGGAAAACCAACAGGCAACCAAGAACAACATGCTTTCTCATGAAGAGACTCCTTGTTAGGGTCTTTCTGTTTCACGAGCGGATGCCCTCAGTGCTCGAGAAAAGAGTATGAGGCTTTTTTCAAGAGGCATTGAAGAGGATGTGTGCGTTTTATGAAGAAACGTCAAAATGCTGTGGAGCAAAAAGCCATGTACGCTTCTTGACGGGAGCTGGCCACCATGGCGTATACTTTGGTCATGCAGACACAAATCCTGATGTTTTTCCACAACCACGCCACACCGTTCCTTGATGTGCTCGCCGAATTCCTCACCATGTTCGGGGAATCGACACTCGTCGTCCTGATCGCCATCATGATCTACTGGTGCATCGACAAGAAGAAAGGGTTCGCCATCTCCATGGTGCTCGTCACTTCCCTTGCGGGAATGAACATCATCAAGACCATCGTACGCATCCCCCGCCCCTTCACCGTCATCGAGGGTCTCGGCGGCAAGCGGCTCGAGACGGCGACCGGCTACAGTTTCCCGAGCGGGCACACCACGACGGCGACGACCTTCTACGGCTCCATAGCGAAAGCGTTCAAGAAGAAGCCGCTCTCCATCGTCTGCATCATTCTCATCGCACTCATCGGCCTGAGCAGGCTGTACCTCTGCGTCCATTGGCCGACTGACGTTCTCGGAGGACTTGTCCTTGGAACGCTCATGGTCCTCTTCGCCTATCCATTGTTCCTGAAGATGGATACGTTTCAGAAAGGGACGACGCTTCCCCTCATCGGCATTGTCAGTGGCGTCGCTTCACTCTTCATGGCCATCCTGCTCTCCGCCGGGAAGGTGGAGGCCATCGCCTTCAGCGACCTGATGAAGAACCTTGCCATCTGCTTTGGCTGTTTCTGTGGAGCGGGACTGGAAACCAGATACATCGGGTTCTCCGTAGAGGGAACGACAAAGAAGAAAGTGGTACGTTATCTCATAGGGGTCGTCGGAGTCCTCATCGTCTTGGCCATCAAGGCCATCATCCCCGCTTCCCTCTATTATCCCGGGGCGTTCTTCCGCTATGCCCTGCTCGGTTTCTGGGTCACCTTCTTCTATCCGCTTCTCGGAGTGAAGTGGAACCTCTTCACGAAAGAGGCACCAGCTTCTTCACCCGATACGACTTTCCGTTGAGATATCGGGAGAAATCCTCCTCATCCAAGAGATGGGGAACGCACTCCCGATACATCAGACGGCCGCACATCATGGCATCGTCCAGCGCATTGTGCTGGCGATAGTCGTCCATGTCGAGATACTGCGTCAGATAGGAAAGCTTGTAGCACGGCAGATGAGGCCACACCTTCCGCCCCAGGTTGCAGGTGCAGACATATCTGATCGGCGGAACATCAAGACCATACACCCCAAGAGCCTTTCTGAGCACACCCATATCGAACTGGGCGAAATGGGCGACTACCAGGTCATCTCCAAGGAACCCCCGGATCTTCGGCCATGCAGCGTCGAAGGTCGGAGCGGCAAGACATTCGGAAGGGGGAAGCTTGTGGACCATGCTCATCCATGGGTCGAAATAGGGCACTTTGGGACAAAGCAGGGAATAGAACCGGTCCGTTTCCCTCCCTTCCTCGTCGAAACGCATCAGGCCGATGGCGCATGCGCCCCCGGCCTCATTGTTCGCCGTCTCAAAGTCCAATGCCACATATTCCATCTCAAACTCCTGAAAGGTAGGACAACGTGCGATACTGCACGGCGGCGTCAAGCAGCAGTTTCCACTGTTCCATCCGGTCATTCTGCCACGTGAGCCGGGCTTGGAGGTAATCAGACTCGTTGCCGTAGCCGCTGTCGAAGAGCTCCTTCTTCCGCTGCATGTCCTTCTCGTCGCTCTCGATCTTCAGCTTCTGGTAGGCAAGCTTGCTGGAATCAAGCTCCATGGAGAGGCAGGAAGTGATCACTTGGCTGCGGATCTGCACGATGGCGTTCTGGTAGTCGATGGCGCTCCCCTCCACCTTCTCCTTGCTCCGCTTCACGTCCCTGATCTTCTTGCCGCCATCATAGATGGTCGACTTCACCGCAATGGTGAAGTTCATCGTGGAGTCGTCCTGACGATACCAATCCTTCTCTATAAGCGGGAAGCGGGAACCGCCATACCCAAGAGAGGCCTGGAGCGCGATGTCAGGTTTCCAGTTGACGCTCGCCGAGCTGATGTTCTTGGAGTAGTCGGCCACTTCCTGCATGCGGGTAAGCATCTGGAGCGAATCCAAAGTGCCGCTCGTCGCTTTCGCTACCAGCACCTCCTGTCCTTCGGAGAGCAACGCCCACATCGCATCCTCATCAGGTACATGGGAAAGCATGTCGAGCGAGAGGGAAGGATCGTTGCAGAGATTCTGGATGCCGAGCACCTGGTTCTCCAGCTGCATCTCCACTTCCCTCATCCCCACATCGACCTGCTGTGACTGGATCCGCACCTTGAGCAGGTCCTCGTCCAGCATCATGCCGTTGTCCCGCATCGACTTGGTGATCTCCACAAGCCGGGAGGCAGTCTCCTGTTCCTCAGCAAGCAGTGCCTGCATGTTCCGGAGGTAGTAGACCGCGTCGGCATACCCGAGCAGTTTGCTCTTGTTCTGCCGGGTAAGCGAAGAGACCTGAAGGAGCCGTACCTCGGACACTTTCTCATACAGTTTGATGGCATTGAGAATCTTTCCCCATGTCACGAGCGGCTGGGTGATGGTGAGCGAGAACGAATAGTAGGTGTGTTCCATGCCGTCATACAGTTTCAGGTAACTGTTCCGCAACCCTGAATAGGCGGACACGTCGACGCCCTGGTCGGACATCTGCTTGAGCAGGTTGTCGGTGCTCACCGTGATCGGCCCGATCGGAGGATTGTACATGTACGTTCCCGTGATCGTCATGTCGATGGTCGGCCCCATGCCCGCCTTGGCATCTTTCACATCCAAGAGCGACGATGCGTAGTCGCTCCTCGCCTTCTTGATGTCCAGATTGTCCGACTCCACCTTCACCAAAAGCTCATCGTCCGTCAGTGCGGGAAGGGCTGACAGGATGACGAGAAGCAGGATGGTAACACTCAGTATTCTTCTCATGTCGTTGCGTACACCATGACGTTCTTGTCCGTCGAGTCGTTGGGATTGTTGGTGAACAAAATCGTGGCGTTAGCACTGCCGGAGATTTCGACATATATGGATCCCGAGAACTGTTTGCCTGTGTACGAGGTAATCGGTATGGACACAGAGCCGACAGTGTAGCTGAAATGGCCTTGCACCGCCGTCTGGTTGCTTCCGCTTCCGTTGTACTGGACGCTGGTCGTCGTGGTTCCAATCTTTGTCCCTGCTGCATCGGTTCCGAGATGGAAGGTCACCGTGCATCCATTGCGCTTGGTGTTCGTCGTATTCCCGTCAGTGTTGGCGAACGTCCCGCTGATGGCCATCTGGGGCATGGTGAGGTTCTTCGTGTAGACATCGACCTCGGCAAGCGTCTTGCCGGTGGCAAAGGTCACATCGACGGAAACGGTTCCATCAGATGTATTCCCACCATCTTTAGAACACATATAGTAGCTCTTCAGATCGGTCGGAGCGAAGGTGACCGTATATTCAGTCTGATCGCTTCCGACGACATTGGTGAAGGAGCATGTGTTGTTGGCGGGGGAACCGCTGTAGTAGATTTTTGTGACCGAAGTGTTCTTGTTTTTCACCGTCACCGTGAAGTTGTTGGCCCCTATGATGGTGTTTCCTGTCAGATCCGCGATGTTCTTGATGGAGAAGTTCAGCGTACGGGTCACCTGCTGGGACTTCGCATACAACGGCGTGGCATCGGCGCTCGTCTCTGTCGCCGTATAAGAGAATGTCGCGGAGTCTGATGACTCCGTACCATTCACATCGCACTGTGCGTAGGTGTCTTTCGCGACTGGGGTGATGGAGACCTTCCCAGCGAAGGCCGTATACGCATCGGAAGTGAACGTGATGGCGGTACCGGTCGGCGTGGCGTTGTAGAGCTCATAACTGTCGCTGTCCCTCACGACCTTCACGGTAAAGGAGGCTGGGGAAAGGGTCTGATATGAGAGATTGCCACTCCCGTCGGAAACGACTTCATTCAGATTGAGGTTCAGCGTATAGGTCGCTTTCACAGCTTTCGCATAGAGTTTTCCGGCTGTCGTCGTCGTGGTGAATCCGTTGGTGTCAGAGAAGGTAAAAGTCGCATAGTTTTGTGTGACCGTGTCCTCTCCAGTCGAAGAGCATTGCTTGTAGGTATCGCCTGCGACCGGAACGATGGTCACCTTTCCCGAAATCGCAGAGGAAGGTTCGCTGTCTGCGCTGAAGGTGACGGAGTTGGTGGTTGGATTCCCGTTGTAGAGCACCACATCGCTCGCATCCTTGACCGTGACGGTGAAGTACGAAGGAGAGAGATCGCTGTAGCTGGGGGAAACTCCGAGGGAGACTTCCTGGATATCAAGATTCAAGGTATAGGTCGTCTTCACCTCTTTGACATAGAGGGGAGAAGAGATGGTCGTCTCCGTCGAGACGATGTTGTTCTTGACGAAAGTGAAGGACGATGTCGCCGATGATGACGTACCGCTGCTGTCACACTGCTTGTAGGTGTCCGTGCCGCTCGGAGAGATGGAAACCGTGCCGCTGACCCCGTTTACGGTGGTGGTGAATGAGATGGTGTTGCCTGTAGGCTGACCAGAGTAAAGGACCGTCTTTCCGTCGCTTGCGAGCGCCTTGGCAAGGAAGGACGACGCCTGGACAGCCGCACCGCTCTTATAGTTCCTGATGTCCATCGTGATGGTGTAGGTCTGGGCCGAACGGCTGAGCGTCTCCGTCTCCATCGTGTTGGTCCGCTCGGAGGAGAGATAGGAAATCTCGCTTGCGGCAGTCAGCTTCCCTTCCCCGAATTCCTTGTGGTAGAAGGCAAGGTAGATGGGCACCCGGTCGGCTGTCTTTCCGAATGCGGAGGAAGTCGTGTTCCATTCGACCGGAATGGAATAGGTCCCGTTGGCATTGGAGATGCCGTGGAAAATCCTCACCGTCGAGACAGGCTTCGTTCCCGTCGCAACAGCACTGTTCCTCTCCGATTCGGAAAGGAATGCGTAGACATCGACCTTCTCGATACCGGCAAACGTCGAAGAGTTGTTCTGCTCCTCCTGCACCGTGCCGGTGATGGACGAGGTGAAGACGGAGCTGCAACCTGCCAGAAGAATGCTCAACACACCAAGAAGTATCGCTCTTTGTATTCGTCTCATTTTATTGCTTCTCGCTCCTTTTTCCGCAAGATTCTGTCTTCGGTCATGAAATACAACGTAGGCACCAGGAACAGGGTGATCAAGGTGGAGGTGAAAAGACCTCCTGCGATCGCCTGTCCGAGCGGCGCATAAAGTTCCGCGCCTTCCCCATGGGCCATTGCCATCGGCACGACACCGAGCATTGTCGTCAAGGTCGTCATGAAAATAGGGCGAAGCCGGGTCGCCGACCCTTTCGCCACCAGCATCTTCAGGTGGTCATGGATGTTCTCCCCTTCTTGCAGGGGATATTTTGCCCTGCACAGATTGACATAGTCGATCAGGATGATGGCGTTGTTGACCACGATGCCGCCAAGGGAAATGACACCAAGCAGGGAAAGCAGGCTGATGGTCGAGCCGAAGCTGAGAAGTCCGATGACGACACCAATGACGCAGAACGGGATGGAGATCATGACGATGAGCGGCTGCCGGAAACGCTCGAACTGCAGGACCATGACGGTATAGAGCAGGAAGAATGCGATCGCCAAGGCACGGATCATCGTCGGCAGGGAGTCCCCGATCAGCTCATTGATGCCACCGCTCTTGCTCGTGATGCCATCCTGGAGCGGATTCTCCTCGAGATACTGCTGCATCCTGTTCGTGACGGGAAGCGCATCCTCGCTGACCAATGAGGCGGATATCGTGATCGTTTTCGCCCTGTCGGTATGGTTGATGGCGCTGATGCTCTGTACGACCTTGAAATCGGCGATGTTGGAGAAATCGACCAACGTGCCGGCAAGCGATTTCACCTGCATGGAGGAAAGCATGTTCTCACTGACCGGCTGGTCGGCGATCGTGCTGGAAAGCCGAATCGGATAGCGGTTCCCTTCGGCATCGCTGAACCGGCCGCAATCAGTACCGGAGAAAAGCACCAGACTGGTGAGTCCAGCCTCGACGCTGGAGATGCCAAGGCTCGCCATATAGTCCTGCGCCATCTCGATGGTCATCGTATGGGTGTCGAACGAGGTGTCCATCGACACCGTGACGACCGATGGATCATCCTGCAGATGGTCCCTGATACGCTCCGCTTCCTTGTAGAGCGCATCCATGTCCTCGCTGATCAGGGTCAGACCATAACCGCCACCACCGGACGCATAGCCGAGGAGCTTGTCGAACCCTCCGTTCGCTACGCTGACCGTGCAATCGGGAATCTGCTCGCTCAATGCCTTCTGCACGGAGAGCATGATGGTCCTTACATTTCTCGTACGGTCCTTGACCGGCACGAGATTGATGTAGAAATTCCCCAAGTTCGGCAGGCTCCCCAACGAAGAGAACCCGCTGCTCCTTCCTTGATAGGAAACAAGATTGTCCATCTCCGGCACCAAAGAGCGGATGATCTTCTCCGCCTGCACCATCTTCTCGCTGGTATCTTCAAGGGCGTACCCTCTCGGGAACTTCAAGTCGACATAGAAATCGCCGTTGTCCGTCGAAGGAATGAACGCCATGCCAAGCTTGCCGACGGTGAACACCGTGATGACGAGAAGGAGCAGGGAAAGGAGGAGGATGAACCGATGGTTGTCGATGCTCCAGGAAAGCCAGTTCTTGTAATGATCCTCGAGCCGATGCATGCCCTTGTCGACGACGCTCTCCTTGCGTACCTTCACCTTCTTCCGCATCATGGTGCTCATCAGGAACGGAACGAAGAACACGGCGACGAAGAAACTGCCAGCGATGGCGAAGATCAAGGTGAGGGCGACATCCTTCAGGATCATGCCGACAAGACCGGAAAGCATGGCGACAGGGACGAAGACCACGATGGTCGTCAGGTTGGAGGCAAGGATGGAAGAGGTGACTTCCCCGCTACCCTGCACGATGCAGTCATCCAGAGGCATCTCCCCTTTCTGGTAATAACGGGAGACCTGCTCCAGCATGACGATGGAAGCGTCCACCACCATGCCGAGCGCGGTGACCAGACCGGAAAGGCTCATCAGGTTGATGGAAATCCCCGCAACCTTCATGCCGATGAAGGAGAACAGGACGGAAAGCGGAATGGAAAGCGAGATGATCAGGGTCATGCGGAAATCCGAGAGGAACAGGGCGATGACGATGACCGCCATGATGACACCAAGGATGCCGCTCTGCACGACGGTGTTCAGGGAAGAGAGCGTCGTCTTGCTGTAATCGTTGATGATCTGGAACTTGACGGCGTTCCCCGTCCGTTCCGATTCGCTCTCCAGAATGCTCTTGATCGACTTGTTGATGCGCACGATGTTGCCGTCCGACCTGTTGGTCACGTTGACGACAAGAAGCGGGACACCATCACTCGATACCCAATATTTCGTTTCAGGATACCCCAGAGACACATCGGCGACATCGGAGAGCTTGATCAGGTTGTGGTCACTATCCGCACCGATGGTCAAATTCCTCAGGTCCTCTATGCTTGTGTAGGAACCTCCATACCGGGCGGAGATCACCCTTCCGTGATAGATTGCGTCCCCAAGCGGCAGCTCCGTGTTGGAAGCCTGCAGCATCTTGTAGACATCAATCACGCTGACGCCCTTGCTGACAAGGTCATCCGGACGAAGCTTCACTTGTGCCTGAAGCTCCTTGCCCCCGTTGAGGGAGACCTCGGAGACACCGGGAATCTGGTTGATCATCGGCCGCAGGGTCTTGTTGAAATAGTCGGTCGTCCGGGCCGTATCGTTCCCCGCCTGGATGGTGAACATCATCGAAGGCAGCATCGAGGAACCGCCGACGATGGCATTCGGTTCCCCAGTCACGCCGTCGGGAAGGTCATCCAGAAGCTGGGAGATGCGGTAGCGTATCTCTGCCAGCTGGTCATACGGATCGACATCATCCTGATAGTACACCGTTATCCAGGAAACCGAATCCTGGGAGATGGAATCCATCGACTTGTAGTTCGGCAACGTGACGAAATCATCCTCAAGGATCTTGGTGACATCCTTCTCCACGTCGCCAGCGCTCGCACCCGGATAGATGGTGTAGACGATGACCGAAGGAAGGTTGACATCACTCAGGAAAGCGATGTTCTGCCCGACAAGGCTGTAGAAGCCGAACGCCACAAGCACGATCAGGATCATGGCGACGACGACTTTATGCTTGACGACAAACCGTGCGCTATTCACCTTGCTTCACCCTCACCGACTGACCGTCGAAGACCGTACCCTGTCCGTCAAACACGAACACGGCATCCTTGTAGGCATCAGGGACCACGAAGACCGTCTCACTCTCCAGCTCCGGCGACAACTCGACATATTTGACGGTACTTGTCTCCGCATCGTAGAGATAGCAGGAACCATCCGCCTTGCGGATCTTCTGGGGAAGGAGCGGAACACTCTTCCGCTGGTCATACTCCACCGTCGCCTTGACATACATGCCAGGGCGCAACCCCGAGACATCGCCAATGAGCTTGCATTTCACGCCAAACACCTTTGACTGCGCCTGGATGTACGGATCGATGGAGAGCACTTCTGCCAGGCAGGAAGAGGAACCGTCAGGACGGGAGACCGTCACCTTGATGGTTCCTTGCTTCTTCAGGAAGATGTCATAGTTCTTTTCAGGCACTTTCAGATTGACGACCAAATTTCCCAGATCTGCGATGACGGCAAGAGAAGACCCCTGGGCGGCCGTGCTGCCCTTGGCGCTGGATGTCGTCAGGATGGTGCCGGAAGCCTTCGCCCGCACCGTCGCATACCCTACCTGCAACTGCGCCAGGTCGAACTGGGCTTTCGCCGCATCCCTCTGGGCTTTCGCCTGGTCATAGTTCTGCACCGTCGTGTTCTTGCTCTGGTACAGGGACTCAACCCGCTTGAACGTATTGGCATAGGCAAGGTAGGAAGCCTCCGCCTGCAGGAGCTGCTGGCGGAACGGCTCATCATCAATCTTGGCGATGATATCCCCTTCCTTCACCTTCTGCCCGACTTTCACGGGGAACTCCATGACCGTGCCGCTGACAAGGAGAACGACAGGAATCATCGTGTCAGCCTCAACATGACTGGAAAGGACAATCGTCCGTGCGATATCCCCATAGGTCACCTGCCCTGTCTCAATGAGGGGAAGTGGGGCCTCATAGGTCACTTTTCCCCGTTTTCCCACGAACTTGCTGATGTAAAAGACAGCCCCTGCGACAAGAATCAGCAGGATGAGATACCGAAGGATGACGAGACCCCATCTCTTTTTCCCCATATCAATCCCCCAATGTCGCGCTGAACAGCAATCCATTGACATCCAGGCGATAATCGGATACGGAAGCTCCCTTCAAGACGCAGGCGCCTTTCTCCAGGGTCACTTTCTCCCCGTCCTTCTCCAGGACCGCATCGCCGTCCAGGGAAAGGAGCAACTCGACCTTGTCATGATGGATCCTGTAGGAACCCGTCCTCATCTCGTACAGTGCGAACTCAGGAGTCGGCGTCATGACACGGATCCTTCCGTCAGGTTCCCTCACTTCCCGGCATTTCTCCATCGCCCCCCCTTCCGTGCTCATCAACGAAAGGAGTTCGGGGACATCGACTTTCTTATGGGTCAGCCCGCCACGAAGGACATTGTCGCTTGCGCTCATCAGTTCGATGCAATCGCCGAGCACATAGGCATGGAGCGTATCCGGCTTGAGATACAGCGCCTCCCCTTCTTCCAAGTGCAGCACATGGAGCAGGAACGGAGAGAAGAGACCGGGGTCAGAGGGATAGGCATCCTTGCAGGCCATGACGATGCCCTTGCTTTCCAGAAAACGGCCATCGGCGGAAGAAAGTGGCATTTCCTCATGCTTTACGAGTGACGCAAGGTATTCCTTTATGCAAAGAGAGAGCGTCTCCTTGTCCATCGTATAGAGTGTCTGGAATATCTGGCGGATGCCCTGCGTCCCATCCGAGGAGAGCTGAAAGCATCGTGCGAAAGAACTTGGCATCAACAGTTCAAGAGAAGCGACAATCTCCTCATAGGGACGGAAACCGCACATGGCGGTCATCGGCGTCAAGGCAAAGGCCACTTCCGCCTTTCGGGTGGCATCCTTGTAATCCCAATGGGAGCTGTCCTTGTCTCGAAAGCGGAGAGAAGTTTCCTTCTTCCAGCCGGCCTCTGCCTGTTCCGTTGTCGGATGGCACTGGATGGAAAGCGGTTTCTCGATGGCGAGCACCTTGAAAAGCAATGGCAATGTGGCGCCGTAGCGGGCAAGATGGGCGGAACCAAGGTAAGTCTCCGCATGAGAACGAAGGAACGAGGAAAGGGGTTCCCCTTCCGGCAATACCGTGGCGTCTCCAGAAGGATGGGTACCCATCCAGTATTCCGCCTTGCTCCTGCCATCTTTCTTCAAGCCGAGAAGCTCTGGCAGAAAC